>Ga0210037_1000008_pt1 | contig 211436 bp, 218 predicted proteins | sample CryGey08umfilter_3_FD_185451 | JGI IMG/M metagenome (GOLD analysis project Ga0210037, IMG submission 185451) | Groundwater microbial communities from aquifer in Utah, USA - Crystal Geyser 4/9/14 0.8 um filter (SPAdes) (version 3) | ecosystem: Environmental > Aquatic > Deep subsurface >...
CACGCACGGCTTCAAAGCCATCAAGCACCATGGACTGCGGATGACCTTCGGGATTGGGAGCAAAGGCATCATACCAGTCGGCGGGAGCGAGGTGGTTGGGATTCGCCATGACGCGAATACCGATGGCGGAGGATGCAAGGGAGATAAGAGGTATAACTATGAAAAACAAAAGCGCGCCCAGCGCAAATGCGGGAAAAAATATTTTTCTGTTTGATGAAAACTCTTTAGATTCCCGCCTGCCTGTCCGGTAGGCAGGATTTTTTGGGGATGATGTTACGATCTGTTGCATGTTTGATGTTTCAGGTGATTTCATTCTACCAATTTTTTCGCTGCGCGTACAGAAATTCTTCCTCCTTTTTCCAACACGACCGTATCGCGTCTTTTCAATCGGTTGGTCAACAGAAAATCCGTCAGCACATCGTCAACGTTATTCTGTATCACGCGGCGCAAAGGGCGTGCGCCAAATTGCGGATCAAAGCCCTTGCGCGCAAGTTCGCTAATTGCCTCGTGCGTCGCTTCAAAATACATACCCTTCGCCTCAAGGCGCGCCGCAACTTTCTTGAGCATGAGTTTGGCAATTTCCTCAACATCCAGCAGCGAAAGCGGTTTAAAGACGACTACCGCGTCAAAACGGTTCAAAAACTCCGGTCTATAGTACGCTTTGAGTTCTTGTTCCATCAATATCTCACGAATTTTTTCCAAGGGCGTTCCTTTCACCACTTCTTCCTGAATAAAACGGGTACCCGCGTTTGATGTAGCAATGATAATAGTATTGGTAAAATCTACCGTCCTCCCCTGATTATCCGTCAGCCGACCGTCGTCAAATACCTGCAAGAATACGTCTAATAGGTCGCTATGCGCTTTTTCCAACTCATCCAGCAACACGAGTGAGAATGGCTGCCGCCGCACGGCTTCGGTCAAATACCCGACGCTAGCCCCGGTGCCGGACCCTGGAGCCGCGCCAATGAGTCGTCGAATGCTGGATGATTCCTGATACTCCGACATGTCCAAGCGAATCATGTTATCCTCTCCGCCAAAGTAGACTTCCGCAACTGTTTTGGCTAATTCCGTTTTACCTACGCCGGTAGGTCCAAGGAACAGCACGTTTGCGATAGGCCGGTTGGCATCACGAAACGCGACGCGGGCGCGCTTGATTGCCTTGGCAAGCGTTGACACCGCCTCCTCCTGATCAATCATCCGCTCGTGAAATCGCGACTCAAGATGTAGTAGTTTTTCGCCTTCTTTTTCCGTAAGTTGCGTTACCGGAATGCCGGTTTTCTCCGCTATCAAGTCCGCAATGTCTTTGTCACTCACCAAACTTTTTTCCCCCCGCTTTCCCCGCACAAACGCCGCAGTTTCTTCCAAGAGTAGTATGGCTTTTTCCGGCAGGTATCGGTCGGCCAAGTACTGCTTGGCGAGCGTGTAAGCGGCTTCCAGCGCTTTATAAGAAAAATAGACTTTGTCGCGCGCTTCAATGAATACGCTCTTGGCCTCTAAAATTTGTATTGTTTCATTTTGCTCCGGCTCCTCAATCCGTATCGCTTGCAGAATATCTCCAAGCGCCGTAGTTTCCACATATTTGGCGTACTCCTGTGGCGTGGTTGAGGCGATAATAAAAAACTGTCGCGCGGTCAAAAACTGCACGAGTACTTCCGATAAATCCAGGCTCTGCTCGGCTCCCGCGGTGATACCGATGACATCCTGGATGTTTTTGATGAACAGCACGACATTCCCCGAACGCGCGACTTCGTTGCCAATAGCCATCATGCGTTCCTCCGCTTGGTAGGGAGTCGCGCCGCTGACAAGCGCCGCCACATTGACCGCAATCAGCCGTTTGTCCTGCAGAAATTTTGGTACGTTCTCCGCGGTCATGCGCCGTGCCAGTCCTTCAACGATTGCCGTCTTGCCGACCCCCGGTTCACCGATGAGTATAATGCTCCTCCCCTCGCCCTGCATAATTCTAAAAATCGCCTCCACCTCTTTTTCCCGTCCCAACACGGGCGCAAGCTGTCCCATTTTCGCGCGCAGGGTGAGATCGTGCGAAAAATGATTAAGGTAGGGAGTCGCCACCGCCGTCATGGCGCGATCCATGCCTTTCTTTGGTTTGAAACGTGCGGCGGTTCTGAATGATCGCATCGTAGTGCGCAATTCCGCAATGACCTCAAGCCACAAGCCCACGTTGCGCACTTTCTGCAAATCAACCCCTACCTCCACCAGCACGTCTTGCAGCGTTGCATCTTGCGCGAGTGTTGCGACTAATATATCGCCCGGAGTTACATACGCGTGCGATGCGTGCTCCGCCTCCGCATAGGCGGTAAGGAGTACTGATCGAAAATCGGGATGGATCGCGGGTTCACGATGGGTGACCGTGGGAAAAATATTGAGCATGCGACTCACCGTTTTGGCGAGAGGTTTGTAGGATACTTCCAGCCGCCCAAAAACGAGCGACACTTTTTCGCTGCTCAAGAGTGACGCAAAAATATGCAAAGGTACGGCATCCGCATGATGAAATTTTTTAGCGAGATTGAACGCTTTCTCAACCAGTAAGACACTTTCCAGCGCATAACTGTCCGCGACATTAACCGTTGCTGCGGATGGCGTATCGGCGAGGGTAGTGACTGCAGCTTCCTGCTGCAATTTTTGGAATGGTATGGGCTTTTTCAACGATCCTTCTTTGACCAACCGATAGTACAAGTAGCCCTCTACCAGGAGTGCTGCGGCAAACGCGACCCGTGCCGGGTGCGGTGTTTTCCAGAAGGAAAGGGTAAATAGTTCGTGAAGTTGGGTAATGCCGATGCCGCGCGCCACGTGCCACATGAAAGCGAGTAGCGCCACAATGCCAAAGAGTAGCAGTAAGCCATTGAGGAGTTTGCGCAACCCCCGCTCCATTTTGCGTTCCGCCTGATACCGCGTGTCCAAAGGATAGTCCCACACGAGCAGAGCTTGCGCAAAACGACCCACCAAACCACGGCCGCGGCAGGCGGTGCAAACAATACTTTCAATAGTGCCAAATCCTTTGCAGACGGTGCAGGGGGAAAATTGCATAAAGTAACCGGAGGTTTATGACGAACAATCTATAATACATTACAAGTTTCAGGCCAATGAAACACCAGACTGCAGTGCGATGAGCCAAATCATAAGCAATGGAAATGCAATCCAAAGCATGAAGAGCGCGGCACACAGGAGCGACCAAATAAGCAGTACGCCGCCGCGGAAGATGATGTTGACGAGGCGCATGAAGAAGCTGATAATACGTCCCTGCCAGTCATACTGCCCGAACATGGGACGTAGGATATTTTTTGTCCAAATAAAAACACCCAGATGCCGTTCGACCATATGCACATTTTCCCACATAAGGTTGGCGTAGCGTTGCAAGCCCTTGGTGTACCACCACAACGGAAACAGCATGATATCCCCCAGAAGATCAAGGGTAATAAATTTCAGTGATTGGAGAACAATACTTCGCATAAATAAAGATTGTAACTGCGGAAATGGTTTTGTAGGTCTGTAAACTGGAAGTTATTGTACCACAATTCCCCTTCTTTATCCAAATTGTTTTGTGTATAAAAAAACTCGCATTGGATAGTCCAACGCGTGGTAATGAAGACTTGCCAAAATATACGACATCGCAAGACGTATTTTAGAGGTATGTTTATGGTGTTATGATTACGACCTGCCCTTTTGTGGGATCGCCCGTGATAGCGGGATAGACATTGGTCTTGGAACCATGGATGCGGATATCTTCAAGCATTGCTTGAAGCGTATCTCCAACCGCGCTTTCGGGTGGCGTTATAAAAACTTCCACCTTTTGAACCGCCGCAGCGCCGATGACGATACCGCCGCGTGAGTTGGTATTATAAACGATGTTCTGCTCGGGCAACGGATCGGTTATACGACTTATGGTTTTGCCGTTTAACCGTACTTCCAGATTATGGTAGCCGTTCAAATAGTTGAATTCGTCATGCGCACGGGAAGCTGTTATCACCAAGCGTGTCAAACGCAATGTTTCCGCTCCGGTTGAGGTTATGAGGAAACTCGCAATGCGCACAGGGGCGCCGGACGTTACCGTTGCGGGCGACGCGAAGCCAGGATCCTCGGTAAGTGCCACCGTTGAAGCACGAAAAAATGTGGTATCAGCATCAATAGGAAGTCCGCGCAGGGACAGCGTTTCTTTTGACGTACTTCCGGAAAAACCTATGTTGGTCAGCTGAAATCCTACGGTTTCGCCATCTGCCGGAGGCAACACATCTGCGCGCACAACCACTTGGACGCTTGCTCCCGCTTTAATGCCGGACTGCATATGCACCGTTAGGGGAAAACCTAGGAGCGTTTGCGGTTTTGAAACGACGCGACCGTTCACGAGCACCTCCACATTGGTAAATCCCGATTGCAGTACCGGAACACTTAATCCTGATCGCACATTTAACGTCAGTTGATGCACAACCACGCTTTCCGCTTCTCCGGAACGCAACGTAAACACCGCAAGCGGCACATGAGTGCTACCTACAGGAACTGTGCGCAACACATCGGTTGTCTTGCCGGTTGCGATAAGCAGACCGTTCTTAATGCCTCGTGAGTTGCCATTCACCTGCGCGTCCAGTGTAAATTGACGGCGAATGCCTTCCGGGTCGCGTGTCCGCACAAATTGCGGATCGGAAACGCGCACGGTATATGCATCATCCGCCACCGCGCCTTCCGGAAAATTGCCATGGACGGAAAACGTCATCGCTTTGTTTGCGGGTAAAATCTGGTCATCTAGAGAAACGGTTACCGTATTGCCGGTAACGTTTCTGCCGATTACGGATGCCAGAACTTTCTTGGTTGCGGTATTGGTGAAGGTTACATCCCCCGGCAGGGGCAGTGCGCCCGGCGTCGGGATGATCTGTAAACGAAATGATTGCAACGCCAATTCTTCGCCAACCGGAAGCAGTACCACGTTGGCCAGCACGACATCCGTTGTACCCGCGGGCACATCCCCATGAGGCGACTGCTCATGGCGGTAAAACAGGACGCCGCCTTCGCTTATCGCTATTGTAGGTGTTGCGCCAAGTTGTACAAGTGTTGGCAACAAGAATAACCGCTGTTCCGTGCCGCGTACGCGCGCATCAGTCGCCGCTTCCACCGTCACATTAACCGTAGAGCCCGATCCGCCCGTAATATCCGCAGCGAGCGTCCAGCTGCCAACACTTCCCGAATCAATCTTGAGCGGACTTTTTTGCAGATCAAGATAGAGCGTGCGATCGTTTTGCAGTGCTACCGCAGGACGCACAACCGCGCCTTGAGTATTCGTAAGCGTCAACCGCTCCAGCACGTTCACAGAAGCCGATCCGTGCAGGGTGAGCTTCAGCATCTCCACCAACAACCCTTCCCTGCCGCTGGTTTCTTCAATGGTCAGTTTTAAAAGCGATACTTGAGCGGATCCCACCGGAGCGGTGCTTTGTGATCCGTCAATACCGCCAACACGCACAACCGCGCGACCAACAAGATTTGAGCCATCGGTTACGCGCAGCGTTTCGCCTGCCAGCGGGAATGCGCCGGTTACGGGCAGGGTACCCGCGATGGCAGTCTCGTCAGTCAATTGAAATATCGCGTCAGTAAACGCACCCGCATCTCCCGGGTTCATATGCGCTAACACGGTAATTGTCCGGTGTGTGCCGCGGTCAAACGCAAGTACCCCCTCGCGCAGGCGAAAGGTCGCTTTTTTGTTTTGCAGCGGTTTTGCGGGCGCAAGCGACAGACCATTTTCATCCACAAGCTCTATGCCGAAAAATGCAGCGTCCGGCGTCAAACCTTTTTGTGTTATCGTCAGCGCATGTACCGCGGCATCCGTTGCAGCAGGCGCCGTCAAGGTGAATGCAAGCGCCTCGTGGTACATAGTTCCGGAAATGAGCACACGCTGGTTAGGAATGTTAAAAGACGCTGGGGTCACGATAATACGCTCGGTTGCGACCGGTGTCGTTGCAAACGGTGCGGATGGATAGGGTAATGGTTCGCCATCAGGGTAGCTTGCCGCATCAAGATGCGCCACCTCCGCAACTTCGCCCAGCACATAGCCGTACGCATTGAAAATATCCATGTTGAGTACGAGACGTTTTTTATGTTCTTCCAATAGATAGATTTTTCCATTGGATTGGTCGCGTATCAGTTCCACGTCCGGCCAGCTATCACGATCGGTGGGACTTATGAGTATGACATCTGCATCCGCATTGCCGTACGCCAAAAACACCTCATAGGTTGGGTGTGCTTTTTTTCTGCCGATTGCATAGTCCAGGTAGTAAATCTCCGGCTCTCCCGGCACGCGCACGACGCGCGCGAGCGGATACTGTTCAAGATCCGCCTCCGCTACTCCCTGCACCTCGTCATAGCTGTAGCCATAAGAAGCAAATACGGTTGGGTTTTGCAATACGTGCTTGCGCTGTCCGAAAATAGCGTAAATTTCTTTGGCATCGACAAGCTTCACGAGCCGATCCGGCTGTGTATACGCCGGATTGCGATGCGTATCCTGCGTATGCGCCGCATGCCACGCAAAAAACACCCCGAATCCCATGCCGATGGTTAAGAGAATGGTTGCAAATACAGCACTTTTTTGAGCTTTGGTAAGGGGTGCGTAAGGCATATATTTATAAAATTACCTTAACGTGCAAATATAGCAAATTTTACAGATTTTGTCAAGAATATGTAAAAAATGGTCGTAACCGCAAGCTTTTTATTGTAAAATCCACGGCGAGAAACCGTGGATTTTTTAAGCTTTTTTTGTTCTTTCAATAAATTAACCTGCACAAAGAGCGCGGGGAAGGAGTGGTGTTCTACAGTCTCATTCTACTTCTCCGGCCAGATTTGTTTACCCTGTTCATCTTTTAAAATAATCGCGTCAACAGGACAGGACTTTGCCGCTTCTAAAATGGTTTCCGGAAGATCGCCGTCTGTTTTTACGACATACGCTTTGCCTTCATCATCAAGTTGAAACACATTGGGTGCGATAGCGACGCAATTTGAAATACTGATGCACGCATCGCGGTCTACTTCTATTTTGTAGGTTGCCATAGCATATCATTAATAAAAATAATCTCACCGTAATGATACCCTATATTCTCATAACGTCAACATGTGTATAAAACAACACTTGGTACATGACGAGGTTTATGGTACACTTTGTCATGGAACATAGAGCGTAAGAGATCTATTCGCTGCGTACCGATCGTGAGAAAGTTTTCGCTTTATGTTTTTAAGGATTTTCCCCTATGCCTATGCCAAAAATTGATTTCAACTGGCGCATTGGCGGTCGTGCCGGAGAAGGTATTATGGTATCCGGACTGTTGATGTCCAAGACGTTTACGCGCGGCGGACTCCATATTTTTACCAACACCGAACATCCCTCACTCATTCGCGGTGGGCACAATACCATTCGCATTCGCGCATCCGACCAGCCGGTGCATGCGCAAGTTGATACCGTACACCTCCTTGTCGCGCTCAACCAGGACACGGTTGATCTGCACGCGCATGAACTCCCCTCGGATGGCGGAGTTATTTTTGATCCTGATGTCGTTAAAAACACAGGAAACATATCTTGTAAAAGATACCCTATCCCGTTAAAGCAGATCGTGCAGGAAGTAGGCGGAACACCGGTCATGATTAACATGGTAGCACTTGGCGCTTCTCTCGCGCTGTTACGGTACCCTATTGCCAGCTTTGAGCAACTTATCAAAGAGCAGTATGCCAAACGTAAAGGCGCCGAAGTGGTGAAAAAAAATATTGCGGCGGCGCGTAAGGGTGCCGCGTATGTTACACAGTACTTTTCCAGTGATTTTTCGTGGGAAATTCGGCCGGATGCGCTGCCTGCACAGCGTATGTTCATCTCAGGAAACCATGCAACCGCATTAGGTGCGGTTGCGGCGGGTTGTAAGTGGATGTCGGCGTATCCTATGACGCCCGCAACCTCCATTATGCAATATTTGGTTGGGTGGGAACGTAAAACAGGCATGATCATCAAGCAGACCGAGGATGAAATTGCCGCTATGGCAATGGCGGTTGGCGCGGGGCACGTCGGCGTGCGCTCCATGACCGCGACATCCGGAGGTGGCTTCGCGCTCATGTCTGAAATGTTGAGCTTGGCAGGAATGACCGAAACACCCGTTGTTGCCATTAACGTTACACGCCCAGGACCCTCAACCGGTCTTCCCACGCGCACCGAACAAAGTGATCTGCGCTTTGTGCTACACACCGGACACGGTGAATTTCCTCGTGTAGTGGTATCCCCCGGATCGGTTGAGGAATCTTTTTCTTTAACTGCTGAAGCATTTAATATTGCTGAAAAATACCAGCTTCCGGTTATTGTGCTAACTGATAAATATTTAGCGGAAAGCTACACCGACCAAGATTTTTTTGACGTAAAATCAATCGCGATAGCTCGCGGAAAACTGCTCACGCCCGCACAGGCAAAAAAACTTAAAGCATACGCGCGGTATAAACTCACCGATGACGGCGTATCGCCACGAACATTGCCGGGATATCCGAACACCAGATTCCGCGCAACCGGAAATGAACACGATGAAACCGGCGCAATTACCGAGGATCAAGATATCCGCCGCGCCATGGTTGAAAAACGGATGCGCAAACTGGAAACCCTTGCCAAGGAATTACCGCAACCGGTACTTATCGGACCTGCACATGCCGCAATTACGCTTGTGGGATTCGGCTCAACCAAGGGACCTATTCTTGAAGCGATGGAGATTTTGAATAAAAAAAATATACACGTGAACTATCTGCAGATAACCTATCTGCATCCTTTTCCGAGCGCAACGGTGCAACGCATTCTCTCATCAGTGAAACTGCCAATCATTATTGAGAATAATTACACCGCGCAGCTTGCCGGACTTATCCGCCAGGAAACCTGCATAGCCATTGAAAAGAAACTGCTCAAGTACGATGGGCTGCCGTTCTCTGCTATGAAGTTAGCAGAATACATCACTCGTTTGGTGCACTAAAACCCTTACTCCTTACTTCATATATTCCGTTCTTCTCCCGCTATGGCAACGTTCCAACAACTCACAACCAAAGCTTTACCAACTTGGTGTCCAGGATGCGGCGATTTTGGCATACTTGCGTCATTAAAACTTGCACTCGTAGAAAAAAAATCCGACCCCGAACAAACCCTCATTATTTCCGGTATTGGCTGTTCATCAAAGTTGCCACATTGGATTGATACCTACGGCTTTCACGGTATTCACGGTCGGGCATTACCCATTGCAACCGGCGCACATCTTTCCAATACCGACCTTACCATTATCGTTATAAGCGGAGATGGAGACGGGTATGGCATCGGCATGGGACATTTTATCCATGCATGCCGCAGAAATTTAGATATTGTGTATATTGTCCATAACAATCAAATCTATGGGTTGACGAAAGGGCAGGCATCTCCCACGACCGAAAAAGGAGAAAAAACCAAAACTACGCCGGAAGGTTCCATTGAATCGCCGATTGATCCTCTGACCCTCGCTATATCAGCAGGAGCAACGTTCGTTGCACGCGCTTTTTCCGACGACCAAAAGCACTTGCGTGATTTGATCATCGCCGCGATGGATCACCCGGGCTTTGCGCTCATTGACGTGCTCCAGCCCTGCGTTACGTTCAACCACCACAATACCCGAGAATGGTTCAAGCAACGCCTCTATAAGTTGGAAGATACCGAACACGATCCAACGGATAAAACCCGTGCATTCACGAAAGCTCTTGAATGGGGCGATAAAGTTCCCGTTGGTCTTTTTTATAAAGAAACGGGAAAACCTCGTTATAGCGATGATGTGCCGCAAATCACCAAAACCGCACTCGTCAAACAACCTATCCAGCCAAACATTACACCCTTGATGGAAGGGTTAGTGTAATCAGATAGGGGAAAATACAAAGCCCGCCGAACGGCGGGTTTATTGTATACTGAATTTTAAGCGTTAGTCTTTGTGAGTCTCTAAGTATTTCTCCGCATCCATCGCTGCCATGCAGCCGATGCCGGCCGCTGAAATTGCCTGGCGATAGCGATGGTCTGAAACATCTCCCGCCACAAACACTCCTTCGCGATTGGTATGCGTCTGGAGTTTTTGCGGAATGATGTAGCCTTTTTCGTCCATCGTTACCTGACCTTGAAATATTTTCGTATTCGGGTTGTGACCAATGGCGACAAAAATTCCGTCCGCCGCAATTTGGGTAAGCTCTCCCGTTTTAACATTTTTAAGTTTTGCGGCGGATACTTTTGCGTCTCCCAAAACTTCCACAAGCTCCGTGTCCCAGAGAAAGTCTATTTTTGGATTGGCAAATGCTTTTTCCTGTTGGATTTTGCTCGCGCGTAGCGCGTTACGTCTATGGACAATGATGACGCTCGTCGCGTACTTGGTTAAGAACAGCGCTTCTTCTATTGCCGTGTCTCCTCCGCCAATCACGAGCACTTTTTTATTCTTGTAGAAAAAGCCATCACAAGTCGCACACGATCCCACGCCATGTCCCATAAACTTCTGCTCGCTTGGTATACCCAACCAAATCGCGGACGCGCCGGTTGCGATAATTACCGTTTTCGCCTCGTATGTTTCCGCGCCCACCGTCACTTTTTTTATAACCCCCTCAAATGAAACTCCGGTAGCATCCTGGTCAATAAAAGTCGCGCCAAAACGTTCGGTTTGCTTGCGCATACTATCCATGAGCGCAGGACCCATAATCCCTTCGGGAAACCCGGGGAAATTTTCCACCTCGGTAGTCAGCATCAACTGCCCACCGGGCATTGCGCCTGCGATGACAAGTGGCTGCAACTCCGCCCGCGCGGCATATATTGCCGCAGTGAGCCCGGCCGGACCTGATCCTATGATAATAGTTTTGTAAATCATAATTCCTGAAACCTGGGGTGTAAAGATTAGGACACGAAGAGTATATCACGATAAGGAGATTTTGTCATTGCTCATGCCTGCCAAGAGTTGCCAATACTATAGGGCTAACGCGTTTAATTGCCATTCCCACAAAATGATGGAATGTAAGGAAATTGAGCTTATAAACCCCAGGACGTAGCTTACAACATCCACCGGCATGACTATGCGCAAGAACGCAACACCCCAAAATTCCAGGTGCTCTGGCAGGTGTTTTTCGTATGCTTGCACCTTTTCTAAAAGATGTCTTCACTCAAGATAGGATTTTCCCAAATACCGCGCGAGCAGGAAAGCGATGGTTGCGCCCATACTCCACCCAAAAATATTGTAGAGTGCCGCGGGAACTACGCCAAACAATTCTCCCTCAATGGCAAATAACGGGAAAGTAAAGGGAGCGACCACAACCGAAGCAATAAGCAATAAGATGTAGACAACCGATCCGGTGTTATAGTTTTGCTCCATGGTTTTGAATAACATTTCGCCTGAAGCATCAATAAAGAAAAATGGCAGTACGCTGAAGGCAAGTACCAACAGTATGAAGAAACGATTCATTGGAGGAGTAAAATATTTTTGCATACGATGGACATGTTGCTGGTTAAAAAAACCCGATCGTCATGCGACCAGCAGGAGAAAAAGATCATGAGGAAATGAACTGTGTGCGCAAAGGATCCTGAAAAGGACTTATATCTTTATAAAAGTCCTCGGTTTGGATCATTTGCGTACCCCGATCATCCCGGTATACGGTTATATACCATTGTGGCATGATGCTTGGGAAATCATCATGCAAATCGCAGGATACCCAGCCGCCTACTCGTACCCTGTGTTCTTTTCTGCATACTTCACATGTAACTCGGACTATCTGAAAGTAAGTTTGTATGGGTATGACCTCCGATAATGGTTTATGTATCTATATTCAACTAGATGCCTGGACGAGGGTCTTGAGTATTACGAGAAGTACCGTATGTGCTATTGACGTTGCCTAGAGATCAAACGTCACCTTGCCATCGCCGTTAAGATCGTACTGCGACGCGGATTTCAATAGCCCAAGATCAAGCACGTTAATGACATTGTCGTGATTAAAGTCGGCTTTTACACAATCACCGGCAATCGGTTGGAGAAAACAGCCTTTGAAAATTTCCAGATCGGTTCCAGGACTCACGACTGCCGAAGCGGTGTTTACAAAAGAACCTAAGATAAGCGCAAATACAAACGCAAACACAATATTTTGAGTCATATATTTCATACGACTCATTAAATAATGCTCATGTAGATATTACCACAAAGTTCTGTACCGTAGCACTTTGTGAAATAAGTAAATGCGCAGGTAAACGTAGCACAATTTTAGTGTATTGCAAGGGTATACGTTTTTTTACACACCTAAACTTGAAACGGATGAGGTACTACAAGAAAATGCTCTTTGTTTTTTATATAGCGCATAAGTGCTGTGGCACTCTTTTTTTTCGAAAAAAAGCCAGGCACATAAGGTGTTGGGGATTGGTTGGATTAAGTAATTGTATGCCAACCCCAAATGGTGTCACGACGCCGTTGCCCCATTCACGCACGGCTTCCTTATCACGAAAGACGAGCTTGCCGCCGTACCGCATAAAATGCTCAAAATATTTTTCCAACACCATTCTGCAGCAATTCGGCGTCCCTGCTTCATCCGCGATGCACGCATAATTCCCTTCCATTTTACTATCTACAACCCGTATGCCGCACGACAAACAATGCGCGTAAAGCATACAGTATCCCGCTGCAAATACATCTATCGTCCGCTTGCCTTTTTCTTTCATTTCGGTGAGATACCGTTCAACCAAAATATTATCGTCATGATCTTGAGCGGCTTTCGTGGATGGCGCAAACACCACTTTGGGAATCCTCTCCCACTCATGAAACCCTCGTGGTACCGGTTTTCCAGCCATGGTTCCATGCTCCTGATATTCGGTCCATACGGAGCTGTTCTTTCCTATATAGGAGCGAAATATGACTCGTAGGGATCCCTGACTACCTCGCGTACCACGAGGCAGTTTTTAAGTATCTCTGAAGGTAAATTGGAAAATAGGTCCGTCAGATCATGCACCGCATTACGTGTTGGATCATGCTCTGAAGGGACAAAGTTATTGGGAATATCGCGCAGAAGCTCGTGGAACGCAAAATGCTTCATTGCCGTTAGTATTTCGTCTTTCAAAGGCACGGTTGCCGACAAAACGAAATCACGAATGCTCAATCGACACGTTGTTTCCAGTATGCGACACTCTGCGTAAATCGGGTGTCGCCACATATTGCACACTTTTCCCCTATGCAATAGTGCGACCCCCCTTACTTGTGAAGTATCTACCGGCTACGGTTTCTGCGATCTGTGGAGGAATATGCGCATCCATTATGCTATCCTTTCGGTGAAATGAACACAATACTAAAGAACGGCGTGTACCGTATAAAGCAGATTGTATGCTTGTCAACAAAAAACCCGCTCTGGTGCGGGATGTCTATTTTTTGCAAATTGAAAAGATTGAGAGGGGTGGTGAGAAGTGTGAAGCGGATGGGTGGCTTGGGAGCCGGATGGGGGGGTTGTTGGGAAAGTTGATGGATGGGATTCTGCTCTCACACTTGGTAAGTTCAGAATGCCATCCACTACCTTATACCCGTATCCCCTTTATGCTTCAGTTCTCTCTCTCAATCTTGAAAGTAGTATAGCAGTTTTAATTTGTGTGTCAAGAGTGTTTATATTTAGCTGATATCAGCGTATTTCAATGTATGCGGATGGAGTAAAGATGGTTGGATGTTTGAGTTATCCACAGATACTGCTCATATCTCTGCAAAATTTTTTCTTTTTCTTTGGTGTAATAATCCCGATAATTGTGCATGCCGTCCTTTATGCTTCCGACAATTGAGCAACAGCACCTCATGGGACAACAATAAGCTCTATTATTTCTTTTATTGCAGGTAATGAATATTCATTACGTTCAACTCGTACCATTTCTTATCCTCTACCACTTTTTCCTGCCGTTCAATCCATGGATTCCAATCAAACTCTTCCTTTGATTTTGCTTCGCCTTCGCGAGCTAAATAACCAACCGGCTCTCGGAGTTTTCCTTGCTGCTGATACTGCCGTATCAAGCCAAGGACATCCGGTGATAACATGGTCATTTCGAACAATCGTAGACGCGCCCCATCCCCCTGTGCAAGCACAATATTCGTACGCATGATAGTTTGTTCAACCGGAAAAATGGTTACCAGCGCGTACATCCAAATAAAGAGAAAGGCAAGAAATTTTAAAATATCTGATCTTTGCTTCATCATGAGGCGCGATATAAGCCAGATGAAAACAACAGCGCAATAGAGAATCGCGTAAGAAGCAAAAAACTTCTCATAGCTGAAGCCGTAGTATGTAACATACATAGTCATGCGGTAGCCTGCTGAAATAAGCAACAATAATGAAGTTACGGTGAATGCACCTAATAGCTTTTGCAGCTGTGCTACGGTCTTTCTATAGGTAAAAAAGTAGATAGCAATATTGAGCAATGATAAAAACAACAACTGCCAGAACCCGCTTTTAACAAGATCTTCCGTTTCCTTAAAATCAAAGGGCAGAGTGCCAACCCATAATCTATGCACCTGTACCCATAAAAAAAGTATGTACAGCACCAAAATACCTCCTAAAACAATGCCCGACACGATGGTATCGATATTGGTGTTCTGTTTTTCTTTTTCCTTATAATGAAAGTCCCTACTCCATGCACGGAGTACTGCTGCAAGTACCACAGAAAGAACGGCGAGCGCAATGAGTTTATAGATGCATAGCGGGGAAATGAACTGCTTGATCAACTGGTACAGATGCTGCATTTTTTCAGCAAAGATGGTATCAGCTGCAGATAAAAGAGGAATAACGATGGTAAATGCGAGTGCAAAAAACAAGATGAGCCCCATGAGAATTCTTGCCGCAATACGCTGCTTTGCTTTTCTTGCAGGAAGAATGAGATTGACATAACTTGAACATACGACACGTATATCCTTAAAGAAAGAAAACAACCGTCCGATGACCTTGAGGATAAACTCAAAATCCCAAGGTTTGGTTTTTTTGTCCGGAAGGACTGCTTGGTTATAAAAGATGACAAAGCTGATAGGCAGCACGAGAAAATTGGTCATTTTGAGGAACAAGTTGTCATAAAAGGCGTAGCTCGCCATAATCAAAGCGATCGGGATGATCCATGCAAAATCAGAACGGGAATATCGTCCTTTTTTACGGAGCGTCCAAACAAACAGCCATAAGCATAACGCTAAGAAAATACTCGCGTTAATTCCCAAAGCAAAAATACCACGCTCAAAAAAATTCCATAAAAAAACAATCCCATAGAATGCTAACCCGGCACAAAGTGCCAGTTGCATTATTGTGCTTTTACTTAAGTCTTCAGTTTTTGCTATTGCAGCAGTGTGCTTCATATAAGTTTCGTGAGGATAAAACGCTATGGGTCAAAAAAGTCGTTGCCGCTTTCCGATGATCTTACGCCGATTGCATACGTTGACAAAAAATTTGAGGAACGCCAGGACGGATTAAAAGATCGGCTGATCACCGAATAGGTGCAAAGCGCGCTGGATGGTATTAGAACACACAAACCGAGCAATAAGCTCGGCTCCTGTGTTCTTGGCAGGGGTGGAGGGAATCGAACCCCCAGTTCGGGTTTTGGAGACCCGTGGTTTACCATTAACCGACACCCCCTTGAACCCGGATCGTTGTGCAAGTATCGTATCGTTATTTCGTTTCCTTGTGCAAGGTGTGCTTCCCGCAGGCAGCGCAATGCTTTTTGAGCTCAATACGATCTTTGAGCTTTTTTTTGTTCTTGCGGGAAAAATAGTTGATGTTCTTGCACACGGTACACTCAAGCTTCATGAGATTGTCTTGGGACATACGTTTCAATGACGATGACGGTAACTCTAACGATGACACCGGTTACGAATTAACGGTCAATGGTCACATGTTAATTGTTCTATATGGAGCCGGGAACAGGATTTGAACCTGCGACCCACGGTTTACAAAACCGTTGCTCTACCACTGAGCTATCCCGGCATCAATAAAAAACCGTGAGATAAAAACATCGGCAGGTTTCCCCTACCGACACAGTATACATAAAATTTTCCCGTGCGTCAATCCTAGTGAAATACGGTAAAACCGTTATTTTGCTTTGCAAATATTTTACAGGATCAATGACTAAAAAGGCGTACCAAAGACATATAAAGCCAGTACGGCATGCACCGCAACCGACCCGAAAAACAGCCACCGGCACCAGCGGTGATATTTATAGAACCAGCGAAACCACGACCATTGCATAGCACGCGCCGCATAGTTTCCTCCGATACATCGGCAGGAAAAAAATAGTAGCAACACGCCCAAGATATTCAGTATGCCGGTGATAAAAATGACCGTCGTCATAAATATAAGTATAGCGTTTTATTGAAATTATGGCAAAAAAAGTTCTTCGTATTTCACGCGGCGCTATTTTTAAAAGGAAGAGGGGCTTTTTTTGTTAATTATTACCATGCCACCCTATTGATTTAATCAATGCTATGATTTCGGGAAACGTTTCTTGATTGAAGTGCTCTCTATGCTCAAAAACAACCGTTTCCGCGTTGGGTAAAGCTTGTTGGTATTTCTTCAGGTGCGTAAATGGAACAACCGGATCGTCTTTACTGTGTATTAAATAGATTTTACCGCTTTGCTCTGTAAATTTTGCCAACGATGAAGGTAGGGCAAAATCCGCAAGCGACTCTCCGCTCTCAAGTTCACCTCCGTCATCAAAAGGAGGCGCTACAAGCATAGTGGCTATAACTCTTTTTGGGAAAATATTTTCGGAAAGATACTTCGCGAGAAAAATTCCGCCAAGAGAATGTCCAACGAGCACAACATTGTCGTTGAGTAAGTTAGCTATTCTCTCAAACCAAAGTTTCCATTCCTCGTAGTGCGCGTTCATGCCATTGGGCATGCGCGGTACGAGAATTTCATAATCATCACCAAGTTCCGATGGCAATGTATCTTTCCATTCTTTGCGCAGTCGCAGTTTTTCAATACTTATTTTCTTGTTCTTAAGATACGAGATGTAATCCTCGTATGTCTTAAAACTTGTTCCTCCGTGAATGACGACAACCTGTTTTTTCATAATGCCTGTCCTTTTAACAAACTCGTATAAACCGATTTGATATTTTCAGTATTCTTGTCCAATACAACTATAAGATCAATATCGCTTGATGGATTCATTCTTGTTGCAGTTGTACCAGTAGAAAAAATGCCTTTCACCCTTGGTGAGGTTTTGAGTTTTTCTATAAGTTTCTCAAGCGATGCATACATAATAATTTTTGCTAAAATGGTTTCGAACGTGCTTATAAAGCCGCAAACCAAAATCTGACTTTCGGAAAATTGACCGACTTTTTTATGGGCGACGCAGAGCGTCGCCCACCTTCTGGCTTTGAAAAAGCCGTCTTGTTTTGTAGTGGTGGGCCGGGCAGGATTCGAACCTGCGAAGGCGTATGCCAGCAGATTTACAGTCTGCTCTCGTTGACCGCTTGAGTACCGACCCTGGAGCCGTCGTCGGGGGTTGAACCCGAGACCTCATCCTTACCATGGATGCGCTCTACCAACTGAGCTACGACGGCATGATACTACGATGATTTACTACTTTTGCATTTCATGAATTCTCTGTGCCAGTTCTGCAAGTTTTTGATTTTCCGGATTCACCTCTTCCAGCCGTTCATACGCTTTTTGCGCTTCCGCAAAATCCCCTACCAGTATACTGATTTCCGCCAGCTCGTCAAGATAATGCGGGTTGTGCGGTTCAAGTGCAACCACCTGTTGCAGATACTTTTTGCGCAATGCATGTTCACCCAGTTTACCGCAGACATCCGCCAAATCGGCAAGCGCGCGTGTGTGATACTGCTCCACATCCACCACCTTTTCCAAATCCTCTTTGGCTTCAGAGAAATTGCCCATTTTCTGCTGCACTTCCCCAAGGTGAAAATATGCTCCCGGATCCGTTCCTCGCGCCAGTTTAATGATGTGGAGATATGTTTGCTTCGCCAACTCATAGTCTTTGCGCGCTTCATACACTGCGCCAAGCCCGCGATACGCTTCAAGGAGCGTCCCGTCTATACCCAGCGCTTCCACATAGGAGTCCTCGGCTTTTTCAAAATCATCCTGCTGTGTATACGCTTGCGCTTTATCCAAAAGATTGTGTACCTTGTCCCGCACTTGTTCGGTAGACTTCGGCTCCATTTTCACGCGCGTACGTTCATGGCGGCGCACTCGTTCAATGCGCACAATCTTTTCATACCGATCATAAAACGATTTTTTGATCGCGTGCCAAATGGGACGCAATAAGTTTCCGAGAGCTCCGAACTTTTCCAGCATGCCACGCTCAAGCCGTTCTGTTAAAATACGCTTTTTGGTGCGCCTCTGCCGCTCTTGTGGCATACGTTCCACATCCAGTGAAACGAGATCGGGAAATTTACGTATAACAACCGCTCCAACCAGTATGACACCGGCGATCATGATAACTAATGCAAGAATATCGTAAGGCATGGTAAACAACTCTTAACAAGTATGCGTTTGCGCGTAGCGAGGAGTTAGACGAGAGCTTGGATCATGGAGGAAAATGTTTCCGCTTTGAGGCTGGCGCCGCCCACTAAGACGCCATGAACATCGGGCTGCCGCAAGAATGAGGTGATGTTCGCCGCATCAACGCTTCCTCCATAGAGCACCCGGATAGCGGATGCCGAATTATACTCCGTAAACAGATCAACCGCAACCTGCCGAATCACTTCGGCGGTGTACTGCGCTTCCTCCGGTTCCACCGCCTGCCCCGATCCTATGACCCAGACCGGTTCATACGCGATGTAAAGTTTTGCGGCGGAAGAAATGGCAATACCCTCCAAAGCGCTCCGCACCTGTTCCGCAATCACGTGATCCTTCAATCCCTCCTGCCGCTCCTGAAACTTTTCTCCGACACAGAGAATTGGCGTAAGTCCCGCCGCAATTGCCGCCGCAACCTTTTTACGCACCATCGCGTCCGTTTCTCCCGCGATATTTCTTCTTTCTGAATGACCGATAATCACATGCGTACAGCCGACCTCTTGCAGCATCCCTGCCGCCACCTCTCCCGTATACGCCCCGTGCGTCTCCCAAAACATATCTTGGGCCCCCAGGGCGATTTTACTCCCTGCAAGTACCTGCCCAACGGGAAGAAGCGCCGGAAAGGAAGGGCAGAGTACCACCGCGTGTCCCGTAATACTGCGGAGATCTCGGGAAAGTTTTTTTGCAAGGTCCACGCTCTCCTTGAGTGATAAACTCATTTTCCAGTTCGCAATAATTGTTTTAGGCATACGGTTGCTTCATAAAGAAATGAGATGAAATATGCCGAGTGTTACCCCCGCGACAATGCCGCCTGATATGCACAAACCTACAAGCAACGAAAGTACGGCGCGATACCGTGGAATATCAAAAAGATACGCGGCTACCGCACCCGTCCACGCTCCGGTTACGGGCAAGGGAATTGCGACAAATACCGCAAGTGCCGCTTCTCCCCAGCGTTCATATTTTTGCGTAAACTTGTTTCTCGTACGCGCAAAAAGCCAGGGCAAGAGCCGGTTGCAAAGACGAGATTTTTTCCGCAACAACCGCGACACCGGATCAAGCACATAGAGCAGCACAACCCCTGGAATAATATTCCCGAAAACAGTCAGTGCGATCGCGCGTACTACCGGCATATGATAGTACGTGAGCGCAAGCGGAAGCGCTCCGCGCAATTCGGTCAGGGGTAGCATGGAGAGCAGGAAAACGGAGAGTTCGGGTGGTAGATGCATAGTAGTGGAGGTTCGCAGCCGACAGTACGCGGTTCGGGATATCGTCATGCGTGAAAGAGGTGTATGTTCACGGCATGCACCAGAACTGCTCACTCCCTACCGCATAGTTCCAGTATACTGTATTTACCGTATTGCTTCAACGCCATACGTGAGTGCCGTCCACAAGAGACTCTTCACCTCTTGCATGCGCGACTCTTTTGATTCGCTTCCCAATACAATCGCGATTATGGGTTGAGTATGATCGCCGCTGGTAACCGCGGACACGAGGCAATATCCCGCTTCATCCAGATAGCCGGTTTTGCCACCCATGAACGTATAGGGATCTTCCTGTAAAAAACTGTCCGTAAGCCAGTCGGTCGCGAGCAGATGTTCTTGCCTTCCGGTATTGAGTACGGTGAGCGTTGTTTCAGGTTTGCGCAATATGGCCAAGAGCTCATTATGCCGCAACACCTCACCATAGAGTTTTCCGATATCTCTGACTGAAGCGATATTGGCGGGATCCAATCCCGTAGGATCGGTAAAATGTGCCGTAACCATGCCCAAGTTTTCCGCAACCGCATTCATGCGTGCCACAAAAGCATCTCGGTGCGGCTCAACCGATCTCGCTAGTAGCGTGATGGCGGAATTATCTGATGCAACCAGCGATGCCTCCAACAACTCCTCCCTTGAGAGTTGTTCGCCAGAGCCGAAATAGATGCGCCCACCGGCAACTATGTCGTCACCGGTAAATGCAATGCGCACAGACAAATCCGGATTATAGGAGAGTACCGTGAGGACGGCCATGAGTTTGGTGATACTTGCAATAGGACGCGGCTCATCACTGCGGCGCTCCAAGGACCACGTGTCGTTTTCCATGTCATACACGCCTTGCGCCCATGCCGTTGTTTCGACATCAAGCACCCGCACGCGAGGTGCGGGTTGGGTTGCAATTTGGATTTGCGCGGGAATCACTGAGATGTTTTCTTGCCAGGAGCGCCACATCAATGCGAGAAAAGGAAGAAAGAGTTCAAACATGTATCTTGGAGTTTAGTGTATGCCAGGTAGGTGTAGTGAATATATTATTGCACAGCGGTTGCATCCTCAAGTTCCTGCGCTGCGTGTGCGGCATGCAGTTGTGTGTAATCCGGAAGTTCGCGTGTATGCGCAACGCCAAGATAGCGCAAAAATTCTGTTGTGATGCGATATACGATGTTCCCCTGCTCGTCCTTTTCTTCCTCTATCAGTCCGCGCATAAGCAAGCTACGCAAAATCATTCCGCAATTGACACCGCGAATTTCTTCTATCGCCGCTTTGGTAATCGGCCCGCGGTACGCAACTACGGTCAGCGTTTCAAGCGACGGTCGGGTGAATTCTCCAGTCAGCTCCTCTTTCAGGAACTTCTTGACAAGATTCGCATTTCGGGGAGTGCTTGCCAGTTGCACCTGCGTGTCGGTTTCCAAGAGCACGAGACCGCTATCTTGTGCCGCATATTTTTCTTTGAGTAAAGCAAGAGCCTCCTGCACCTCTTGTTTATCCCTAGCGCACGCAGAAGCCAGCTGTGCGACCGTAAGAGGCTTTGCTGAAGCAAAGAGCATACTTTCAATTTGGGAAATAAGGCTCATAGAATGGAGGTGAGAATATAAAATGCTGGAAGAGAACGATGCTACATCTTCACGATGGTAATGGAGGTAAAATTACCTCCCTGTTGGACGCGCACCATCCGTTGCTTGACCAGCTCCAACAGCGCCAAAAAACTCACAACCAACTCCAGTGTATCCCGGCGGTCTTTCAGTATTTCCTCAAAAGCAACGCTTGCTTTTTCCATGACATGTTTTTTTATTTCCGCTATTTTCTCGTGAATATGGATCGTGCGTAAAATTACCTGTTGAGGTAACAGGGTGAGTTTCGGCTGGCGTTGCAGGAGCGCGTGGTAGATGTCCGCAAGTTTTTTTGTGGTTACAGACGCGGGTGGCGCAAAACGCACTTCAAGCGTTGTAGTTTGTATTCCCCGAAAATGTGCAAATGTTTTTCGCGAAATGCGCTTGTACAGTTTTTTTGCCGCTTCAAAGTAGAGTTTGTACATCTTGAGCTGAGCCTCAAGATCCGCTTCATCTTCCTCCCAGGTTAAATAGGGCAATAACGCCTGTGATTTAAGATACACCAGACGCGTGGCAACCACCAAAAAATCCGCCAAGAGTTCCGGATAGGTTTCTGCAACTTTTTCTATTTCTTTGAGATACCGTTCGGTCACTTGCGCGAGCGCAATCGTGGTGATGTCCATTTTTTCTCCCTGGATAAGCTGTAAGAGCAGGGCCATCGGACCATCAAACGGCTCAAGGTGGAGTTCAAAAGATTTTTGCATGACGGTCATAAAAATTCAACAGCGCACCGCTTCTTTGCGGAAATATAGAGAAATCGCGGTATGTGCTTTCCCTCAACTGCAACTTCTTCCAAAAACACAGGTGATGGCCGAGTCCAGATTTGTCCTGCACCATACCATGATTTATAGATCACCATATCTTCGAGTGTTTCACGGTGTTTAACCACGCCTAACACTTCGTAGTGTTTGCCCAGGTAATGCTTGTAGGTGTCTCCGGGTAATTTTTCCTTATGCATTGATCTTCTTCTTGAGTAGAGAAATCCCTAATTCCTTTACCGTTGTGGGATCAGGGTCGGACGGAGCTCCCAACATCGTATCTTCCGCACGGCTATTTTTCGGGAAGGCGATCACGTCGCGTACCGACGTCGCTTCCTGGAATAGCATGACCAGCCGATCAATGCCTAAGGCCGTACCGCCATGCGGGGGGACGCCGTAGCGAAATGCCTCCAATAAATGTCCAAATCGCGCTTGCGCCTGTGCAGAAGATATGCCTAAAATTTCAAATTGTTTCGCCTGTAAATCTCCCTGGTGGATGCGCATACCACCACCTCCCAACTCAACGCCATTCAATACGATGTCCGACTGCTGAGCGAGTACGCGCAACGGATCCATATCCAATAGTGGCAGGTCTTCATCCCGTGGACGGGTAAACGGATGGTGCGCCGAGGCAATTTCCCCCGTTTCTTCACCCCTCACAAACAGCGGAAAATTCGTTATCCACGCATACGCAAGCAGGTTCGGATCGCGTAGCCCCAGTTTATCGGCACACGCCAAACGCACTGCCCCCAAGCTTTCCGCAACAACCGTTTCGCCATCAGCACCAAAGAAAATAATATCGCCTTTTTTTGCACCCGTTGCTTTGAGTAGAGATTGCTGTTCCACATCAGTAAGAAACTTCACTATGGGTGATTTGAGCTCGTCTGCAACGATGATATACGCCAACCCCTTCGCGCCGTGTATCTTTGCCGCTTCTGCCAGCTCATCAATTTCTTTGCGGGAAAATTTCGCGCCATCGGCAATAGTGAGTGCGCGCACTACTCCTTTGTTGGCAAGCGCATGAGAAAAAACGGTAAACCCCGAACCCCGCACGATATCGCTTACGTCCACGATCTCCAGATCAAAACGCAAGTCCGGTTTGTCCGATCCATATTTCAACATCGCTTCATGCCAGGTGAGGCGCGTGAAAGGCACCGCGGCAATTTTCTTATGCGGTAAAAATTTTGTACTTAACTTGATGAGCAGTTTTTCTACGATCTGCCGGATGTCCTCTTCTTCGCAGAAGCTCATTTCAATATCAAGCTGTGTAAATTCCGGCTGGCGATCCGCGCGCAAGTCTTCATCGCGAAAACAGCGCGCGATCTGAAAATACTTGTCCAATCCACCAACCATGCACAGCTGTTTCAACTGCTGGGGACTTTGCGGCAATACATACACCTTCCCCCGATGAAGGCGCGAGGGTACGATATATTCGCGCGACCCCTCTGGCGTACCCTTGATGAGTATCGGCGTCTCAATTTCCAAAAAACCTTCCTCGTGGAAATAATCACGCATTACTTTCACCATCTCATGGCGGCGGCGTAAATTTGTCTGCATGTGCGGCTGGCGCATATCCAGATACCGATATTGCAAACGCAGGTCTTCATTTACCGGTTTTTGCAGTTCGTGTTCCGCCTTAATCTCAAAGGGCGGCGTTGCCGACTTACTCAATACTTCAATTGCCGTTCCCTCCACTTCAATTTCCCCCGTTGCCAATTTTTTATTGACCATTTCTGCGGGTCTTGCCACAACCACACCTTCAATTTTGACCACGTCCTCGGGGCGCAAAACATCCGCCGCTTGCCAGGAAGCCTTATCTTTTTCGGGATCAAAGGTGCATTGGGTAAGCCCATAACGATCACGCAGGTCAATAAAAATAAGACTGCCGTGGTCGCGTCGGCGGTGTACCCAGCCGGTCAGGATAACGATCTTTTTAATATGTTTTTTGGTGAGCTCTCCGTTCGTGTGTGTGCGCAACATACAGGAGAAATCATAGCGTAGATTAGGGAGTTTTGCAATAAGAAGCGTCCCTATGCAAAAAATGAACCATCGCAAATCCCTACGGCACAGTTCCTGATAACAAAAATGCGTCTACGATGTCGTATATTTGACCTAAAGGGTTTTATAGGGGATAAAAAAAGGCTCTCGGGCGAGATGCCGTTACTAAGGTTCGGAGGGTATGCTAGAGAGACATGGTTTGAAACGTTGTACCGGCAGCTATAGCTTCCGCGAGCCACTTCTTCCCGTGACCTAGTTCTGTGTCAATTGGCACACCTTCCCAACATTGGCGGCATTTGCGCAGATGAGGATGTATCTTCGGGTCAGCGGAAAACATTGCGATTTTTCTTCTCACGAGCGACGCAACCAGCACACCGAGTTGCTTGGAGGTAACCACGCCTCGGTTAAAGAGATAGATCACCCCCAAGTACCCTCACCAGAGTTCTTTTGCACTTCTTGCATCACACGCCATGCGTTGCCGCCTTTGCCGATGATCCAACATCTTCCACAATCCAAACACGCGCGCGGTACATGCCGCTTGGCAGGACAAAATCACTGCGAGCTTTGCTGGAGTCACGCTTACGCGCTTCCACATAACGTATGGGGTAGCCGAACACATACTCCAGTTCCCGTCGAACTTCATTTCCCAACAAGAGGGATCCGCTTTCAATGCCAACCACCGCGTCAACCGTACGGTCATAAAAAAGCGTTTTGCAAGCTCCCATTTTATACGCTTCGCCATGCTCACCGCAATATACGCTCTTGCGGCATCGTCTTCCAAAATAAATTTTTTGTTGAAGTATAGGTCAGAATGCACCTGACCGATACCATCTTTTGGCGTGAGAGCAAAATGCCCTTTCTTGAGCGCTTCCGTGTCATATAGCCACTGTTCAAATTTTGTTGTGTGCGGCGACATAACCATCCCTTTCCGTATACAAGGTTTATGAAAAGATCGTCTACTTGTTTTTGCTAGAACAAGTTAGTACTATACCGAAAAGACGTGGTACTGTACAGAGGTTTTTCCGTATGGTAGAGCAAGTGTTGCACAATCACCGCCACGCATTGCTTGAGTGTTTGGGCGTCAATGTTCGGTTGCATATCATGTGCAAACAACTCCTGCAGCAGTGTGCGCGCGGGATTTGGCAAAGCATAGCGCGCGCGGGATATAACCGTACGTGCGCAAACGTCACACACATAACCCCCATGATCGCAATCAAAGTATGCCGAGTCTTTCGCGGTTTTGCAGATTATACAATACGTCAATTCCGGCTTGTAGCCCAGCTGCGCCAAAAGACGCCATATATAGACAAGAGCGATGCCTCCTTCGGGTGTTCGCCACCAGAAGTCGTCAGTTGACGCCGCATGCAAAGATGTATTCAGTTTATGCAACGCATCGGTGAGTTCATGATAGATATATCCATCGGGTTCTTCGGGTTTGATCAAGCGATATGTTGCCTCGCAGATAAACGACGCGCACGTGTAGGCCCGAAAATTGCGGCGCAGGTATTTGAACGGATTCACGAGTACCGCGCCCGCTATGTGGTCAAACACGCGGCCCTGCGCAATCATGACACGCACAAGGCTTAAGGGTTCAATATGCCCCGCCAATTTGCTGCACACCGCAAGCGCGCTGCGCGCCACCGCCTCCATTTTACCCCGTGTTTCCGTATACAACAACACACGCCGATCTTTCTCGCGAAAAGTGTCGTGGCGCAAAACAATAGTATTGGTAGTGAGATAGGAGGGCATACATGAAAAAATCCTACAGCGAATTTCTACATTCCAAACACATGCCAACGATCAAAAATGTCCGTGCGCAACGCAGTCATTTTGGTATGAAGAGTGCATGTTGTAGTGCGCCAAAACCTGTGGGCAGGTTTAGAGCTAGACTCCCGTATTGAGTTGCCAGTCAAGATAATTCTGTAAAATGACCATGGCAGCAAGTTCGTCGCGTCCCGCGCCCTGTTGACTTCTCTCCCGTATCAGTGCGTCCGCGGCTTTGCTCGTCAGCCGTTCATCAAAAAAAACAACCTGGATACCGGCGTGCAGGTACAACTTTTTGCAAAATGTTTCAGCGTGTTTGGTTATGGAACGAAATTTCCCTTCTTTGGTTGTGGGCTTGCCTACCACGGCTTTTCCTATATGCTCCTCCATGATGATGCGGGTAATTGCGGCAAGCGCATCTTTTTCCGACTGGGAAGTAAGTGTGGTGAGAGGCAGTGCGAGTTTGGTCATATCATCACCTATCGCAAGTCCTATCCGTTTGGTGCCATAATCAATCCCCAGGTATTTCATATGGTGAGAATTTCTCCGCCGTTTTTTCCCACCGCAATCGTATGCTCAAAATGCGCCGCCAGACTACGATCCGCCGTTACAATGGTCCAGGCATCATCCAGAACGTTGAGATGATAATCACCAAGCGCCACCATGGGTTCAAGCGCTAAGACCATTCCTTTTTTTAAAGGAATTTCCGCGAAACGCCGATCAAAGTAATTAGGAATACGCGGATCCTCGTGTACCGCGTACCCGACGCCATGTCCAGCCAAGTCCCGAATGATGCCAAAGCCATGCGGCGTAATCACCGCTTCAATAGCTGCTGAAATATCCCCGATGTTCCCGCCAATCTTTGCCGCGGCAATCCCTGCAGCAAGCGATGCTTTGGTCACCTGGAGCAGTTCTTGTGTTTTTTTTGGAATAGCGCCAACCGGAACCGTACGCGCCATGTCAGTGTAGAGTGACTTCATTCCTTTTTTCCCCATTGGCCAGCGCATACCGATATCAATGCCAATGATATTGCCTTTGCGCAACGTTTTTCCGGGAATTGCCGGACCATGCACCACCGCTTCATTTATGGAGGTGCAGAGCGCGGTGGGAAACGGCACTTCGTCATCATGGCTTTTATAACCTTTAAAAGAAGGTTCTCCTCCCACTTTGTGTATTTCCCGTACCGCGATTATTTCAAGTTCTTGCGTCGTTACGCCCGGTGCTACCGCAGCTACCACCATATCCAAAATAGCGGAAAGATGCTTTCCACCTTCTTGCAATGTTTTTATTTCCTGCGGAGTTTTGTACGTAATCATAGACTTTCCATAAACGGGAATTTGCCACTCTCCCTAGGAAGCAGTCGTGAGTGCGGTAAAAATATCTTCCCTGACCTTTGATATGGATTGTTCACCGTTGATGCGGGTAAAAATTCCCCTCGCACGATACCGCTCAAAGAGCGGCTCCGTATCATGGTGGTAAATTTCCAACCGCCTTTTGATTGCATCCGGTTTATCGTCGTCCCTGACGGAGAGCGGCTTGCCGCAACTATCACAGATACCTTCTTTTTTTGGAGGGTTATGCACCACGTGATAACTCGCTCCGCACGCGCACACCCGCCTGCCGCCTATGCGCGCAACCGCTTCGTCGTCCGATATCCAAATCTCAAAGACCTGTGAGAGTGTTTTTTCCAGTGTACGCAGCATCCCGTCAAGCGCATCGGCCTGCAGCACATTTCTCGGATAGCCGTCGAGAATAAACCCACGGACGCAGTCCGCTTCTCCCAGACGCTTTTCCATCAAGCTGTTGGTAATGTCTAACGGCGCAAGTTCTCCTCTAGCAGTATATGCTGCCACAAGTTTTCCCAGATCCGTTCCCGCTTCTTTTTCCCGCCGAAAGATATCGCCAGGCGCGATGCGCGATACACGTAGCGCCGCAACCAGATACTCCGCTTGCGTACCCTTGCCCGAACCTTGCGGTCCAAAAAGTACCAGGTATGATGCCATAGGCATTAGAACCAGTTAAAAAGTTTTACAATAAACACTACGTAGAGTAGGGTGAGTATCGCGCCTTCGGACGGCAATATTTTATGATCCTGCAATATAACCCAGTACATAATGGTTGTAAAAATAGCAAAGGGAATGGCAAAAGCAATGAGTGACGCGGGAATAATGAGCGTACCAACCATGCCGCTCACACCTATAATGACATAGGTATTAAAAATATTTGAACCGATAATATCGCCTGCAAGCAGATCAAACTTCCCTTTGCGTGCCGCGCTGATAGCGACAAATATTTCCGGAAAAGACGTACCAAGCGCTACGACACTGGTCGCAAGCACTTCCGTACCTATATGGAGTGCTTGAGCGATCGCCACAACCGAAAGAATCGTATATCTTGAAGAAAGAAAAATGACCACCAAGCTTGCGAGAAGCGCTGCCCAGTATGCCGCAACCAGCTGCTTGCGCACTTGCACTGCATGCACCACAACTTCGTGATTCGTTTTATGGACGCCATACGCATAAAAGAGATATACCACATACCCCGAAATAAAGAGCAAAGACTCTGCGAAAGTAATTACACCGTCATGCGCCGCAAAGTAGATAAGTCCCATACCCGCTATGAGCATCGTGTAATCTCCAAAAAAAATATTCCACTCGGCTTTGAATATTTTCTGTGTTACCAGCATGGTAAACCCAATACCCAAAAGGATATTAGTTACATTGCTCCCCACAACATTGCCGACCACAATATCAGAATGTTGTTGCATAACTGCCATAAGCGAGGTTGCCAATTCAGGCAGCGACGTGCCAACCGCAACAATCACAATACCGACAATAAACGCGGGCATGTGCATCAACCGACCTACTTTTTCGCTGTATGTGGTAAAGTAGTCGGCTGATTTGACGAGAAAGAAAATGCTGGCGATAAAGACAAATAACGCGATGGGAAGAGACATGTCGTTGTGCATTACGAATGACAAAAACAGCTTAGCAGCGCTGATTTACTGATAAGGCAACGTGTGTATGAAGCTCTTCAGTGCTTGCCTTGCCGCATATGCCGTCATCCAAGTATAGCAGAGCGGAGTAAAAAAACAAACGGCTGATTGTGCCATCTGCCATGCAGGTCATGCGCTTACATCCGCTCGTAATCATGCATAGTGAGTTGCGACTGTATCTGCTTGACCGTCTCAATAACTACGCTCACCACAATCAGCAACGAGGTACCGCCAATCACCAAAGCCTGCGTTCCCGTAATGCGCTGCGTGATGAGCGGCAAGATGGCAATAAGCCCTAAAAATAAAGCACCTGCAAGCAGTATTCTATTGATGGTATAGCCCAGATAATCCGCAGTTGGTTTTCCGGGACGAATACCCGGAATAAAACCTCCTTGTTTTTGCAGATTTTCCGCAATTTGATCGGGATGAAAAATAACCGCCGTATAGAAATAGGTAAAACCAAACACCAGAACAAAATAGAGTATGCCATAAATCAGTTGGTTGTTGAACAGCGCCATGATATTGTCCGCGAGTGCTGCAACCCATGTTGTGGTTGATCGCAGGAAAAACTGCGCAATCATCGGCGGAAAGAGTATGAGTGATATGGCAAAGATAATGGGAATCACCCCCGCCATATTGACGCGCAGAGGAAGGTGCGTATCCACGCCGCCGAACATCCGCGTGCCACGCACGCGCTTGGCGTAGGATACGGGCACATTGCGCTGTCCCTCGGTGATAATCACGACACCAACGACCGTGATGACCGCAATAACGGTAAAGATAAGCATGGTGGTCAGGCGCGTCGGATCAAACGTTACGATATTGCGCTGTATGATGGTGGGCAACGACGCAACAATACCGGCAAAAATGAGCAGGGAGATGCCGTTCCCCACGTGCTTCCCGGATATGAGCTCCCCTATCCACATGAGGAATATGGTTCCCGCGGTCAAGGTGATGAGCATACCTCCCAGCTGCAGCGCACTGATATTTCCCAACATGGCATTGGTTTGATTTCGGAGAATTGCGATGAGTCCATACCCCTGCAACGCGGCAAGCGGAACGGTGAGCCAGCGCGTATACTGGTTAATTTTTTGTCTGCCGTATTCCCCTTCTTTTGACAACTCTTCAAGAGATGGTACCACCATCGCGAGCAGCTGAAAGATGATGGATGAGGTGATAAACGGTGCGATACCCAGCGCTACAACGGAGAAATTCTCCATACCTCCGCCCGAAAATATATTCAAAAGTCCTAAGAATTGGTTACCGGCAAAAAACTCCCGCAAGACTTCGCGATCAATACCGGGAACCGGAATATGCGCCGCAAAGCGGAATATCACCAGCATGAGAAGTACGTAGAGAATATTCTTACGCAAATCCCGGAGCTTCCAGATATGTACTATTTTTTCGGTAAGTGTGTACATACTAAACTAACTTGCAATTCACGCGACCACCCGCAACCAAAAAATACGATGGGTTGCAGGTTGTCGGTTATTTGCTGGCAATGCTTCCTCCGTTTTTTTCTATCAGTTCTTTCACGCTTTTCGTTACCGCAATGCCTTGAAGGGTAATTTTTTTCGTAAATGTTCCGCCCGCGACCAGCTTCACCGCCCGCCGCGTATGCTGCGTAAGTCCGCATTTGTTGAGGAATCTCGGCGTAACCTGCGCGCCATCATGCACCAACGCTTCAAGGTGCCCAATGCGAACGCTCCACGGCTTCTCTTGGAGACTGGTAAAGCCCTTGATTTTGGGTATATTTTGTATATTTGCTTTCAAACCTTTCAACAGCAAGCCTGATCTGCCGCCTGATCGCGCGCGCTGACCTTTCATACCACGACCGCTATAATTACCATGCGAACTATTGCCTCGTCCGAGCCGCTTTTTGAATTTTCTTGAAAGCTTGGGAAGTTGGTGTAAGTGAAGTGTCATATAATGGAATATGCTGCTAGCCTAGGCTGTGCTCGCCGCCGTACCTGTTTTTTTTGCGGTTGAAGCCGTTTTTTCTCCGCGTGAACCGCGCATAAACTGATCAAGGCTGTTCATGAAAGCGCGCGCATTGGTTACTTTATTACTCGTACCGAGAATTTTTGCGCTTGCGTTCGGAACATGTCCAAGCTCCAACAGAATGCGCACGACGCCTCCGGCTTTGACACCCGTTCCCTTTGGCGCCGGTTTTAAGAGTATGTGAGCCGCTTTAAATCGCGCCTCCAGCACATGCGGCAGGGTTTCATTCTTGAGGGGAATACGCACCATAGTTTTCTTCGCCTTGGTAACCGCTTTCTGGATAGCTAGAGTTATATCGGCTCCTTTGGCCATACCGATGCCAATCTTGCCCTTACCATCGCCAACAGCCACGCAAGCACGAAAACGCATACGCTTACCGCCCTGCATAACCCGCGTCACGCGCGCAAGATCAACGATCTTTTGCTCAAGACCGTCGTCTTCACGAGGTTTCCGTGGATTTCTCCCCCGTCTTATACCTCGCTTTTCAGGCCGATGTTCTCTTTTCGGCGATCCTTGCTCCGGTGATTGTTTTTTTTCTTCAGCCATACATTAATGAAAATCTATATTTAAAATTGCAATCCGGCTTCCCGCGCACTTTCGGCTAATGCTTTGACGCGTCCATGATAAGCATAGCCACCTCGGTCAAACACAATCGTATCTATCCCTTTTTCTTTCGCAATCTTGCCCAATTGCTTACCTACCTGCGCGCTTTGCTCGGTTTTGGTTCCTTTCTTTCCCGTTAAGGTTGTGCTGCTAACCGCACACAATGTTTTTCCCGCCGCATCGTCAATGATCTGCGCTTCTATAAAGCGCAATCCTCTGAACACACAAAGTCTCGGACGATCCGCCGTACCGCGTACGGTTGCACGTATGCGCTTATGACGCCGTATTCTTCCCTGATGTTTCGTGAGTTTCATAAAATAGCTTGTAGAATATGAGTGTATGTTTGCGTATGGATTTGGATTTTTTCTTCGGGATTTTCTTGACACTTACTTGGCAGTCTTTGCCGCTTTTCCGGCTTTTCTGCGCAGTACTTCATCCATATACTTGATGCCTTTGCCTTTATAAGGCTCGGGCTTGCGTATTTTGCGAATCCGCGCTGCTGTTTCTCCGACCAGTTGCTTATCAATTCCGTTAATCGTAATAACGTTTTTTTCAATACCTGCGGTAATGCCCTCGGGAAGCGGAAAGGTTACCGGATGCGAATAGCCGACATGCAGCACCAAATTTTTTCCCTGGAGCGCGACCTTGTATCCTACTCCGTTTATTTCAAGCTGTTTTTGATAGCCGGTGATAACACCAACAATCATATTGCGCAGTAGGCTGCCAAACAGTCCCCACAGCGCCTTATCCCGTCCATCGTGCACGTTTGCCACGGTAATCCGCAATCCATCGTCTATGTGCGCGACTTGCACATGCGAATGGAGCTTTTCACGAAGCGTGCCTTTGGGACCCTTGATTTCAACCCCGCCATCAGCAATGGTCGCGGTAACGCCGGTTGGAAGTGTGATAGGTTGTTTACCGATTCTTGACATAGTATTAATATACTTCGCAGACAATTTCTCCTCCCACGCCCTTTTTGCGCGCCTCATTACTCGTCATAACACCCTTAGAGGTAGTTATAATGGCAATGCCGTAGCCGCTTAATACTTTCGGGATGTCGCTCTTTCCGCTGTAGGAACGCTTCCCCGGTTTACTCACACGCCGTATGTGTGAAATCGCGCGTTTTTTCCCTTCATACTTCAGTGCGAGAATGATATCGTTAACGGGCTTTTCCGCAACGCGCACCGCGGCGACATATCCTTCTTTTTCCAGAATATGCGCAATGTGTAATTTCATTTTAGAATAGGGAATCCGCACCTCGGCTTTATAAACGGCGGAGGCGTTGCGAATTCTGGTGAGCATGTCTGCGAGTGGATCTGTATGCATAAGCGAGAATAGAGAATAGAGAATAGAATCTTTGCGGCGTTACCAGCTTGCTTTTTTTATACCCGGCACTTCGCCTTTATTGGCAAGTTCTCGGAAGCAAATACGGCATACGGCAAATTGCCGCATATAACCGGATCTTCTGCCGCAGCGCCAGCATCTATTGTGCTTGCGGGTGCTGTATTTTGGATTTTTCTGCGACCGCAGCGATTTTACTTTGTGTGCTTCTGTTGCCATAGAGAGATATTAGGTGGCCTTTAAAGGAAAGTTGAGCGCGCGCAACAATACCTCCCCTTCTTGCTTATGCTGCGTGTTCATCACCAGTGTAACTTCAAGTCCGTGCAAGCGTTCAATATCATCCGATGTAATTTCGGGAAACGCCGTATGTTCTTTGAAACCCATGGTATAATTTCCTTTTTTGTCAAAACCTTTTGTTGAGAGTCCGTGAAAATCACGAATTCGCGGAAGTGTAACGTTAATGAGCTTCTCCAAAAAATCATCCATGCGCTTTCCTCGAAGTGTTACCTTAAGCCCAACCGGCTGTCCGGCGCGTATCTTAAAGTTTGCAATAGCTTTTTTCGCAAATGTGGTAAGCGGCTTCTGTCCGGTAATCGCCGTGAGTATTTTTTCAGCATGTTCGGTAAACGCCTTGTCTTTGACATGCTTTCCCGTTCCCACGTTCAGCACGATCTTAGTCATGCGGGGAACCGCCAGGGTATTGGCATAACCAAACATCTCCATGAGTTTCGGCACGGCCACTTTTTCATAACGCTGCTGTATGGATTGATGCTGCATAGGTTATTTAAATTCCGCTTTACATTTTGTGCACGTGCGCAGCTTTTTACCGTCCTCAAGCACTTTGATGCCAATGCGTGACGGTTGTTGACACTGGCTGCACACGATGCTCACAGCCGCGAAAGGGATTGGCATAGGATAGGGAATTTTCTGCCCCTTTTCGCCTTCTTTGCGCTTGCGCACATGCTTGATCTGCATCTGCAGCCCTTCCACGACAACGGCAAGCTTCTCCGGAAAGACTTTAATGACCTTTCCCGTTTTTCCCTTGTCTTTCCCGCGCCGTATGCGCACCATATCTCCTTTTTTAATCTTGAACATAGCTTATGCGTTACAGTACTTCCGGAGCCAATGAAATAATTTTCATATACCCCGCTGCGCGCAACTCGCGGGCAATCGGACCAAATATGCGCGTCGCTTTCGGTTCCTTGGTTTTCGGATCTACGATCACAACCGCATTTTCAGAAAAACGAATATACGAGCCGTCCGGACGCCGTGTTTCTTTGCGCGCGCGCACCAGAACCGCATGTACCACTTCACCTTTCTTGACGCTTGAGTGAGGCTGCGCTTCGCGTACCGTAGCCGTCAGCATCTCTCCCAGGCGCGTGTAGCGTTTCCTTCCTCCGCCAAGCACGCGAATACAACGAAGTTTTTTTGCTCCGCTATTGTCCGCTGATACTAAAATGGCTCGTTCTTGAATCATAGTACGGTACGATGGTTATGAGGCGATCACCCGCCAACGTTTATCTCGGCTCAAAGGCCGACATTCCTGAAAGCGCACGACCTCACCTACCTTATGCGACTCATGTTCATCATGCACCTTGTATTTTTTTGAACTCGTATAACGCTTCTGGTATTTCGGATGCACAATCACCCTATCCACGCGCACGACAAGCGTCTTGCGCATTGTATCGGAGACGACCGTTCCTGTAAAGATGCGGGGACGTGGCTTTGTGATGGTTGAAGTAGTTGTTGTGGTTGTTGCCATAAAAAGCTTATAAGAATTAGGTTGGAGCTTCTAGGATGCGCTATGATTTTGCTTTCGCGCGCTTATCCGCATTCTGTAAGGTAAGTAGCTGCGCGATAAATTTTTTGGCATCGCGCAAAGCACGCAGATTCTTTTTTCCCGCATGTCCGGAAATTTCAAAACGCAGTCTACGCACCGCTTCACGCGTTTCTTGCAACAGTTTGCTTTGCTCCTGCACGGTTTTTGTTTTTAATTCTTGCATCTTCATAGCTTAGTGTTTCATGACAAATTTTGCCTTAACCGGAAGTTTATACGCGGCGAGTTCCAGCGCTTCACGCGCCTGACCTTCCTCAACACCCTCCATTTCAAACATGACACAACCGGGCTTAACGACCGCAACGTAGTGCTCAACCGCTCCTTTTCCGCCTCCCATGGGAATCTCATTGCCCTTCGCCGTCACCGGCTTATCGGGAAAGATGCGAATCCAAATTTTTCCGGTACGTTTCGTATAGCGCGTCATTACGCGACGTGCCGCCTCAATCTGCCGAGAGGTAACCCAGGAAGCGGTTGTGGCCTTGAGTCCGTACGAGCCGTAGCTCACGGCATTCATGCGCGTAGCCAATCCACGGATTCTCCCTTTATGCCATTTTCTATGTTTTATTTTTTTCGGTGCAAGCATAGTAGAGGATTTTTATGCGTTTTTCTTTTTTTTTCTAAATACTTCTCCTTTATATATCCAGACTTTGACGCCAATGGCGCCGAAAATGGTTTTTGCCACACCCCGGGCATAATCAATATCCGCGCGCAGCGTATGCAGAGGTATTTTGCCTACAACCAGTTTTTCCGTGCGCGCAATTTCGGCTCCGTTGAGGCGTCCGGCGACAACTATTTTTACACCTTCCGCTCCTGCGCGCTCCACACGCCCAACCGCTTGCTTCATCACGCGCCGAAATGGCACGCGCTTCTCAATCTCGGCAATAATATCTTGTACCACGACGCGCGCGTTCAACGAGGGATTCTTTATTTCGCTGACATTCAGCTGCAATCCTACCCGTGACCCACGAAAAAACTTTTGCTCCATTTTTTTCTTAATATCTTCAATACCTGCTCCCGATCTGCCGATAATCATTCCGGGTTTTGCGGCATTAATGGTGATTTTGACCTCTTTAGCGGACCGCTCTATGCCGATCTCCGCGATACCCGCCCGTACAAGTTCTTTCTGGAGAAACTTGCGAATCCCCACGTCTTGCCGCAAATACGCACGGTAGGTGTCCTGCGCCGCAAACCATCGCGATGGCCATTCCTTCGTCGTACCGATGCGAAATATGATTGGATGAACTTTTTGCCCCATACAAAAGTGCGTAATTAGGTAGATGAACGCGCTTTGTGCGCTCTGGTGTGCCGAGGCGCTGTCTTTGGCTTCACCGAAGATTTTCCTGTAGTAGTGCCAGTACGTTCCCGAAAATTTCCGTGCGCGGGCGCAACATCGTGCGTTTTTGAATTTTTTTTATCCTTGGGTAGCGTGGAGACGTCTTGTGGAGCCGGCATCGTCTTTCGCATCTGCGCGGTGCCATGCGCTTCCTCCAATACCAGTGAAATGTGCGAGGTGCGTTTGCGTATAGTCGCCGCTCTCCCCATGGCACGCGCGCGCCACCGCTTCAGCGTCGGTCCCTGGTCAACGGCAATATGCTTGATATAAAGGTCATCAGTTTTTTCAAAGCCGAAATTATTTTTTGCATTTGCAAGCGCCGAGCGCAGCAACTTCTCCAACGGATGACTTGCTCCTTTTCGTGAGAACTGCAGCTGCGTAACTGCAGCTTCCGCTCCCATACCCCGCACCATATCCACAATGAGCCGAACTTTTTTCGGTGACATGCGTAGATAGCGTAATGTTGCGCGAACCTCCATACTACGTTTTAATCTTTAAGGAGTAATTGGGTATATAAAGTGTTATTTCGCTGATTCTTGTGATTTTGCCATTTTACCTCCATGACCGATGAATTTCCTCGTGGGTGCAAATTCCCCCAGTTTGTGACCAACCATATTTTCCACCACCAGTACGGCTACATGCTGTCTGCCATTATGTACGCCCAATGTTTTTCCCACCATCTCCGGCGTAATGGTTGCGGCGCGGGCCCAAGTCTTCACCACCGTTTTGTCTCCTGGTTTCACTTCCAATATTTTTTGTTGCAATTTATGGTCTATGTAAGGACCTTTTTTGAGTGATCGTGACATATAATGTATGGAGTATCGGTTGAGTGTTTTTCTTTCAAGTTAGCTTCGCGAAAGAAGCAAGGGTGTACTATCGCTTCTTCTTCGTCTTGCGACGCTGTAAAATATAACGGTGGGAATACTTCTTCTTTTTGCGGGTACGTACGCCAAGCGCATATTTGCCCCATGGAGTTTTTGGACCCTTCAGACCGATGGGATTACTTCCTTCGCCCCCGCCATGCGGGTGATCAACCGGATTCATGGCTTTACCGCGTACCGTAGGCCGTACACCTCGAAGGCGCGTACGCCCTGCTTTTCCCCAGCGAATATTTTTATACTCCGGATTGCTGACGACGCCAATGGTCGCGAGGCACTCCTTGTAAACTTGCCGCACCTCCCCCGACGGAAGTTTCAGCAGCGCAAATTTTCCTTCAACCCCCATGAGCTGCGCGCTCGTTCCCGCGGAACGCACAATGGCTCCGCCGCGCCCTTGGGTCAGCTCAACGTTATGGACCGGCAAGCCAACCGGAATGAAAGCCAGTGGCATGCGGTTACCGGTTTTTGGCGCGATTTTTTCCTTTGCCGACAGAACCGGCGCACCGGCTTTTGCGCCTTCATACGCGAGTGCATACGCTTTTTCACCATCCCGATACACCACCAGCATGATGCGCGCGTTGCGGTTAGGATCATACTCCACCGAAACGATTTTCCCGGGTATAGAAAACTTCTGCTGCTTAAAGTCAACAATGCGGTAGTTGCGCTTTGCGCCGCCTCCCCGGTGCCGTATTGTTATCTTACCTTGATTATTTCTTCCCGATTTTTTAGGTAGGGCAACCAAAAGAGGTTTATGGGGTTTTGCACCTTTCGTCGTATCCGTTGCCTTATCAACGCTCGTCTTGCGTCGTGCGGGAGTGGTAGGTTTGTAAATATGAATTGCCATACGTTATAGAATTTTTCGGTTGCTGATGGTTCTTTATAGACGTTTTGATGATACGCTGTAGGTTATAACTTGCTTTATACACCTTGGTACGCTTCAATGCGATCGCCTTTTTTCAGCGTTACTAGAGCTTTTTTTCTCAACTTTTGCGTACCCGCAACCCGACCGGTTCGGACACGCTTCCCCTTGCGGCGCAACGTGCGCACCCTAATCGGTGTCACACCGAAAGTTTGTGCTATTGCTTTTTTTATTTCAATCTTCGTTGTCCCATCCACCACCTCAAAGAGATACTGGTTAAATTCTCCCACATAAGAACCTTTTTCCGATACGAGGGGCTTGACCAGTACCGCACCGGCATCATAAAAAGCTTTCTCGTCACGATTTTTTATAGCAGTCAATTTCTTTTCGGGAGTTTTTTTTGCAGAGGATTCCTTCAATTCTTGTTTCTCTTGCGCCACAGCAGAAGCCACCGGATGCTTTTCGGTTTTATGCTCTTCCTTTTTATTTTTTTTGAGTGCATTGAGAATACCCATACTTATATGTTGGCAAGTGCCTGCGTCATAGTTTCCACACCCTCTTTGGTCGTAACGAGATACTCATACTTCAGTACATCTCCCACATTTAAACTTTTTGCCGGAAGGGTCGCGAGATGCTCCAGATTGCGTACGCTGCGCAGTACGTCTTGAGAAGCAACTCCGAGCGTCAAGAGTGTGGAATGTTTCGCCGATGGCAGTTTCATGAGCATCTTTTCCAGATCACGCGTCTTCTTGAGTTCGCCCAATGATTCCAGAACAATAAACTTGTTTCCTCTTACCTTGTCCGAAAGGCACATTTTGACCGCGGCGCGCCTCGCTTTTTTATTTATTTTTTTAGCATAGTTACGCTCCTTGGTAGGTCCGAACGTTATGCCTCCGCCAACCCAAAGCGGCGACCGAATGGATCCGTGTCGCGCACGTCCCGTACCTTTTTGTTTCCAGGGCTTTTTTCCTCCACCACGTACCTCTGAACGATCTTTTGTATGCGCATACGGTTTGCGTGCCGATGCAGCTTGCGCATGCACGACTTGGGCTATCGCCTGGGGACGCATCTCAACCGCAAAGACATCTTGCGCGAGTTCAAGTTCTCCGACAGACTTTCCTTCCTGATTGTATACGGAAACTTTCACCATAAGATTACGCGGCGTTTGCTGTTACGAGTATGATGCTGTTTCTGCTTCCGGGAATCGCACCAGCTATGTAGAGCTCATTGAGCTGGGTATCAACTTTTGCGACTTTCAAATTATGCACCGTTACGCGATCCGCACCCATATGTCCTGCCATGCGCATACCTTTAAAGACGCGCTGTGGGTCCGTTGAGCCAATGGATCCGGGCATACGCAACTGGTCCTTATTGCCATGGGTCGCACGCTGTCCGGCAAAACCGTGGCGCCTCACGACACCCTGAAACCCCTTGCCTTTTGAGATGCCCGCTACCACCAACATATCTCCTTCGGTAAATTGCGCGATGGTCAACGCATCACCTATTTTTAAACTACTAAGAGTTCCCACATCCTCAACACGAAACTCACGTAAAAGCCGATAAGGACCTTTGCCCTTGGTGTGGCCTGCCATAGGTTTGGTCGCATATTTTTTTGCCCCATAGCCAAGCTGTACGGCATTATAACCGTCCGTAGGTTCGGTTTTTACCTGCACTATGGTACACGGATCAGCTTTTACGATCGTAACCGGAACCACTTTCCCCTCCTGGGAATAGATTTGGGTCATGCGCAGTTTTGTTCCTATAAGCATCTTCATAACGATGTACGAGTTTGTTAACCAACAGCTTGCAGAAAATTATGCAGCGATGCGGCATGCGAGGAGCGTTGCCTCCACATATTTCTCCCCATGTTTTTTTTGCACAGGTGGAAAGAGGTGTAGGTAACAAAAAACCCCGACAACACGGAGCCTTTTAAATATTTAACGTTTAAATACTTATCAGTGCGCTAACCGCGCTATTCTCGTGCTGAATTGGATCCCTGGTTGTCAATTTCCTTTTATTCGCCGTGTTGGTGAGAGCGTACTGCCCGAAAACGTCGGGGTTGCGCCTTCCACAAGAGGGCGATTGGAGTTTACATTTTTATTTCCACATCAACACCCGCAGGCAGATTGAGATTCATGAGCGCATCAACCGTTGCCGCGCTCGGATCATAAATATCAATCAATCGCTTATGCGTGCGCATTTCATACTGTTCGCGGGCATCTTTATGCACAAAGGTTGATTTCAACACCGTGTATTTTTTCTTTTCAGTCGGCAGCAATATGGGACCGGCAATTTTGGCTCCGGAGCGCTGCGCCGTATCCATAATCGTGCGCGTTGACTGGTCAATAATCTTGTGGTCAAACGCCTTGATTTTGATGCGTATACGCTGGTGCACCCCTTCTTTCATTTTCGCGCTTGCCTTTCTTTTTTTTACTTCAGTCATGGCTGTATAAGGTACGAAATACGCTCTCCGCCTCTCCCGAAAAATCGGGAGAGGCGGAGATTTATTACTTAATAACTTTGGTAACAACGCCCGCGCCAACCGTATGGCCGCCTTCGCGAATAGCAAAGCGAAGTTTTTCTTCCATAGCAATCGGCACCATCAGTTTGATGGTCAAGTCAACCGTATCGCCTGGCATAACCATTTCCGTTCCCTCCGGAAGGGTAATTTCACCTGTAACATCAGTAGTACGGAAGTAGAACTGCGGCTTATAACCCTTGAAGAATGGCTTGTGGCGTCCGCCTTCCTCTTTCTTTAAGACATAAACGTTCGCGATAAATTCCGTATGCGGCGTAATGGTTCCGGGTTTCGCCAACACCTGACCACGCTCCACATCATCTTTCTTGGTACCGCGCAAAAGTAGTCCCGCATTATCACCCGCTTCACCGCGATCCAACTGCTTATTGAACATTTCAATGCCGGTAATGACCGTTTTGCTCGTATCTTTAATACCCACAATCTCCACTTCATCATTCAGGTTGATCACGCCGCGTTCAATGCGTCCGGTAACCACGGTACCGCGACCTTCAATGGAAAAAATGTCTTCAATCGGCATTAAGAAGTCCAAATTTACCGCGCGTTCGGGCACCGGAATATACGCATCAACCTGATCAATAAGTTCCAAAATCGGCTTGGCGGCTTCACCCTTCGGATCTTCCACCGCTTTCAATGCGCTTCCGCGGATAATTGGGGTGGTATCGCCTGGAAACTCGTACTGCTTCAAGAGGTCGCGGACTTCTTCCTCCACCAAATCAATCAGTTCCGGATCGTCCACCATGTCCACTTTATTTAGAAACACCACGATGTACGGCACACCTACCTGGCGGGCAAGCAGAATATGCTCGCGCGTCTGGGGCATGGGACCGTCTGTTGCGGATACAACCAAAATGGCACCGTCCATTTGCGCGGCACCCGTAATCATGTTTTTGATGTAATCGGCATGTCCGGGACAATCCACATGAGCGTAGTGGCGTTTGTCCGACTCATATTCCACATGCGAAGTCGCAATGGTAATACCACGCTCCTTTTCTTCCGGAGCGTTGTCAATTTGATCAACGCTCTTGGATTGAGCGATTTTACCCGCTGCAGCCAAGACCGACAAAATTGCCGCGGTCAACGTGGTCTTTCCATGGTCCACGTGACCGATCGTGCCGATATTGATATGCGGCTTACTTCTCTCAAATTTCTCTGCCATGTGTGTAGAAGGCGGCTGTAATCCTCATGCATGAGGTTTTATGCCAATTACAACCTGTTAAACAAATAATAAATGTTCTGTAAATCTTACTGAACCGGCTCAATGTAGAAATAATCTTCCAGGGTTTCTTCTTTTTGTGGTTCAGGTTCGGGTTCAAAGGGTATTTCTGGCTTTTCTTCCCGTGGCATGCCCGCTGTAGATACACCAGACAACCCCGCCATTGTACCATAATACCCTTCATTGTCAAGAGCTATGGTGCTTTCCCGGTTTTTCCCAAGGATCATTCCCTCATATATGCTATTTTCAGCCATTTTTTTATTCGCATGTGCACTCGTATCTGCAATAAATTTTTGGTAGGTCGCAAGAGGCATCAGCACACTCGCCGTACCATCCGCATGTGCCACAATCAGCGTATCGCCTGTCTTTCTCGCTAATTCCAGTATATCTTTCAATGAAGTTGTCATAAAACGCTGATAGGTCACGTCTGTTTCGCGCGTATTTTCTTGCCGTTGTACGCACCTAGAGACTTACTTTTTCCCCGCTATCCCTTCCGCTACATTTTTTGGAACTTCCGCATATTTTAAAAATTCCATACTGTAGCTTGCACGCCCTTGGGTCAGCGAGCGGATCTGTGTCGCGTAGCCGAACATTTCTGCAAGCGGCACGATCGCGTCAATAACCTTCATGGTACCCCGATCGCTCATTTCCTGAATTTGTCCGCGGCGGGCGTTCAGATCGCCTATGACATCACCCATGGATATTTCGGGTGTGATAACTTCCACTTTCATGACCGGCTCAAGCAATACGGCTCCCGCTTTTTTCGCGGCATCTTGGAATGCCATGGATCCCGCAACTTTAAACGCGGCTTCAGACGAGTCCACCTCATGAAATGAACCATCAAACACCGTTGCCTCCACGTCAATGATGGGATACCCCGCGATAACGCCCCGATCCAGTGCTTCGCGCACGCCTTTTTGAATCGCCGGAATATACTCTTTGGGAATCGTACCTCCCTTGATTGCATCGTGAAAAACAAACCGCTCCTCGCTTTCCGGATCCAGGGGTTGCACGCGAATCCAGCAGTGACCGTACTGACCACGTCCACCGGACTGCTTGATGTACTTACCCTCTCCTTCCGCTTCATGCTTGATGGTTTCTTTGTACGCAACTTGGGGCGCGCCGATATTCGCTTCAACTTGAAATTCACGCTTCATGCGGTCCACGATAATTTCCAAGTGCAACTCACCCATGCCGGCAATCAGTGTCTGCAGTGTCTCTTCATTCGTACTTACCCGAAACGTCGGATCTTCTTCCGCAAGTTTTTGCAGCGCAACGCCCATCTTCTCCTGGTCTTGCTTGGTTTTCGGTTCAATTGCAATTTGAATGACCGGTTCCGGAAACGTAATACTCTCTAGCACCAAGGGACGAGCGGGATCCGTCAGCGTATGACCTGTAAAGGTATTTTTGAGGCCTACGGCAGCCGCAATTTCACCCGCATACACTTCCTCCACATCCTCGCGTTCGTTGGCGTGCAGGCGGACAATGCGACCAATGCGCTCTTTATTTCCCGTACTCGTATTGAGCACATAGGAACCGGCTTTGAGCATGCCCGCATACACGCGGAAAAAGCAGAGTTTGCCGACATACGGATCGGTTGCCACTTTAAATGCCAGCGCCGTAAACGGTTCGCTGTCGGATGCAGGTATGCGGATGGTCTTTTCCGGATCTTTAATGTCTTTGCCGTCAATCGGCGGCACGTCCAAGGGTGAGGGCAAGTACGCCGTTACCGCGTCCAGCAAAAACTGCACGCCTTTGTTTTTTAAAGCGGAACCGCATAATACCGGCACGATCGCGTTTGCGATAGTTCCTTTGCGCAAACCCTTTTTGATTTCATCCACCGTGAGTTCCTCGCCGCCCAAATACTTGTCCATAAGCGTTTCGTCAGTCTCCGCAACTACCTCAACGAGTGCCGCACGATAGGCGACTGCATTTTCTTGCATGTCCGCAGGAATTGCTTCTTCATGCCACTTGGTGCCTAAATCATCTTCGTAGATATACGCTTTCTGTTCAATAACATCAATAATGCCCTTAAAATCAGATTCCGCGCCGATGGGCAATTGTATGGGGTGCGCATGCTTCGTCAGCCGGTGCAAAATAGAATCCACATCCTTGTAAAAATCCGCTCCCGTTCTATCCAATTTATTGATAAAAGCAATGCGCGGCACATGGTATTTGTCCGCCTGGTGCCATACGGTTTCCGATTGCGGCTCCACGCCCGCAACACCATCAAACACGACCACGCCACCGTCCAAAACGCGCAGCGAACGCTCCACTTCCACGGTAAAGTCCACGTGCCCCGGCGTATCAATGATGTTGATGCGGCAGTCTTTCCAAAAACAGGTGGTGGCAGCTGCGGTAATGGTAATACCACGTTCCTGCTCCTGCTCCATCCAATCCATAGTCGCTTCACCCTCATGTACTTCGCCTATTTTATGCTTTTTACCCGTGTAGAACAGCACGCGTTCGGTAACCGTGGTTTTTCCGGCATCAATATGCGCAATAATGCCGATATTTCTGGTTTTTTCAAGTGAATATTCTCTGGCCATAGATGTGAGTATGTAGATTGGTAGTGTGTCGCTTGAACAGGGAAGGTGCTACTTAAAAGTTACAAAGTTATACTCCTGCGCCGCCTTACCTCACTTACGAAATGATAAAGCCCACCTTCTGTGGGTCTTCGTAATGTTACGCCATATGTTCCATACTATTTTGTGCACACTTAACGCGCAAAGTGCGCAAATGCCCGATTGGCTTCCGCCATGCGCTGCACATCCGCTCGCTTCTTAATTGCCGAACCCTCATTTTTATAGGCATCCAGTATTTCCATTGCCAGTTTTTCCCGCATGGGTTTTCCTTTGCGTGTACGCGATGCATCTAAAATCCAGCGCAATGCGAGCGTCAGTTTGCGGTCGCCTTTCACGGGAATGGGGATTTGATAATTTGCGCCTCCAATGCGTCTTCCCTTTACCTCAACCAACGGCGTGACGTTTTTCAACGCACCATCAAAAATTTCCAGCGGATCCTGCTTCGTTTTTTCTTTAATGAGCGCAAAGCAATCATACACAACTTTTTGCGCAACCGATTTCTTGCCATCCCGCATCAGCTTGTTGACCAGGCGTGCAACGTTCGCATTTTGATACTGTGTATCTGCTTTGACTTTCCGTCGTGGCGCTTTTTTTCCTCTCATAGGTTAACTGGTAATATTGTGTACGTCGGTTTCACGAGCTATGCTGTAAAGTTTCGCGGCAATTTCGTGTTTATTCCTTCGGTTTCTTCGCACCATAGATAGATCGGCTGCGCCGGCGTCCATCCACCCCTTGCGCATCAAACACGCCACGCACGATATGATAGCGCACACCGCTCAAGTCCTTGACCTTGCCGCCGCGCAAGAGCACAATGGAGTGTTCCTGTAAATTATGTCCCTCGCCCGGAATGTACGCATTGACCTCCTGGCCATTGGAAAGCCGGACTCTCGCAAACTTGCGCAATGCGGAATTCGGTTTTTTCGGTGTCATGGTGGTTACCTTGAGACATACCCCGCGCTTAAACGGACTACCTTTGGGCAACGCGGTAATCTTTCTCCGAAGTGTATTGTTGACGGTTTGCAAAGCCGGGCTTTTTGACTTTTTGGAAGATGATGTTCGCCCTTTGCGCACCAGTTGGTTGACGGTTGGCATAACAGAGCAGAGTATAGCTAATTATTTGAATCGGGTCAAGAGGTTTGGGGGTATTGGTTCAAGACCCTGATTTTTCCCCGCGCTCTTGGCGAAGGGAAATTTGATTTTTTAGTTTTTTGCTACGGGAAGAGAGGAATTAAAGGGGTGCATTTCCGAAGCCCAAAACTCCTTATTATTTTGGCTCTAGACCAGCAAATTCTTCATAATTCCCTTTCATAATATATGAATTTTTATGATTGTAGCGAAATGCACATTCTTTCAAATGGAGAAGGAATGTTTTTCTCGAAACTCCATTAGTTTCGCCAATCGTCTTTTGGCAAAGCTCAAAAAGTTTTCAATGCCGTTCACATGCGTGCCTTTGCGATTATAATAGTTTTTGGGTGGTTAATTTTTTTAGGCTTGTAGCCATCAAGAACAAGCCCGTCATATGACTTCCCTTTGTCTGTATACATAGTAGTATCGTTTAGTGGTATCGTTTTTGCGCTGTAATTTCGCAACCGCATTACTTTTTCCGTTTTTTGTAAAATATTTTCCATACGCATGCTTCCTTTTTCCACACCTGCGTGTTAAACTGTACATAATCTACATACATGTTCTATGCAACATACCACAGGTTTGTTTAATATACAACTATCGTATTATTAACAACCTGTAAGTTTACATAATAACCAGTTGTGCGGAAATTGTTCGCTCCGCTCACCATTTTACTCCGCACAAGGGGCGGCGGCTTCGCCTCCAGTTGTTGCTCGGTCGTTCGCTCCGCTGCACAACATCGCACAACTGTCGGTTATGCGAAATGCGCACCAAAATATGGTTTTGAGCGCACTTCAAGCATAACCGCCGACCCTTAGCTGAAATAAATTTTTAGACCCTCTAAATTATGACAAATAGATTTGAAATGCCACCACAAAACCATCCTCCTAAACAAGAGGCACAAGGTGTTGAATCGAAAGTAGTTGAACAAATCAAAGAGGATTTGCGCGACTTGTTTAGAAGCGCTGAAAATCCTATTGCAATACTTCTTCAAACAATGGACACTGATGAGTTTAAGGGTGTCGTTTCTGATGAGGTCGCAAATCCTGTCAAAGCTCAACTACAAGCGCTCACTTTTGAAAATGAGGATGATTTTGTGGCTAAAGTAATTGATGTCGCAATGCCAGTATTGGAAATTACTAAGCGCGGGAAAAAGGACGCTTACAAACAAGAAGGGCGTGAAATGTTTACAGAGGCCGACATGGAAGCAACGGTGGCCATAATCAAAGAAAGTGGTGCTGAAAAAATTTATGTCGTTGGTAATGTCGGATCAGGCAAAACAACATTCGCGAGGGAACTTTCCCGCGCTGTTGGCTTCAAAAATATTGATATTGACCAATGGTTCCAGATTTTTCGTCAAGAACAACAACGGGAAGCTGCCGACTTAAAGGAATTACTAGGATATATTTTGCAGAAAGAAAAACCGCCTTTTATTATCAATCATGCTGATTTACTTCGACAAGATTTAGTACAAGACGCCGACATGGTCGTGTTTCTCAATCCTAAAAAAGAAGAGCAACTAAAAAGTCGGCAGCTTCGTACTGAAAGCGGAGCTGAAGGTGAATGGCAAGCTGTTAGTGCCGATGATTATGAAAAGATCGCTGAACAAAATCTGTCTAAATTAGATGGTTTTGGCAGTGAGACAAAATACAGCGACGAAAAATCTGGAACCATTGTACGCGTGCTAAAAAGACCGTAATTTCCAATACTGGCATTAAGTTTGGCGTATTAAAAACGAGTCTAAAAATTTACATCAGCTAACAGCGCGTATGAGGTTCAAGAAAAAGTGCGTTAATAATTTTCAAAGGTTGCACTTTTTCTTTCACCCAAATTTCGCCTCCTTTATGGTAAAATAATAAGGAAGTCGGCGAAACTTCTCATACACGCGGACGTTGTGCGGAAATTGTTCGCTCCGCTCACCATCACCTCCCACACATAACAAAGGGGGCATATTCTTTACACCATTTGCCGTGCAGAGCGATTTTAAACACGCATTACAAGACCATAAAAACGATGTGTGGCTTTATGGTTTTGCCGAGTGAAGATTTACTTCCTTTTGCTTCCACCTTGCGTTTCTCTATACGCCATCTCCCACGACTGTTGATACAACATAAGTGTTTCCCCGCGCGTTGGAAGTTTGGCGATGGCGTTTCTCGCACCTTGCGCAAGCGTTTCCCGCAATGCCACATCTTCCCGCAAGCGCAGCATCGCGTTTGCTAACGCCCGCACATTACCAACCGAAATAACCAATCCGCTTTGTTCGTTAACAATCACCTCTCCCGCACACCCGACATCCGTCATCATAATAGGCAATCCTTGCGCCGCAGCTTCAATAACCACCAATCCCCACCCTTCATAGTCAGACGAAAGGACAAGCGTATCAGCCTGTTTGTATACTTTTTCAAGATCATTCACCCATCCCAAAAATTTCACCCCATCGCTTACTCCTTGATTTTTGCTCCTTGCTTCAAGTTTTCTCCTCTCTCTTCCTTCCCCCGCGATCCATAATTCCGTATGCGGGTATTTTTTTACCACTTCCACCATTGCCTCAATTTGCAGATCAATCCGCTTCACCGGAACAAGTCTCCCTACCGTCAAAAATACAAAAGGGATATCATGCTCTCTTCTCCGTTCTTTTTTCTCCTTATTTCTCACTTCCGTATAAATCGGTATGACCGTGATCTTTCCTTCCGCAACGCTAAACTCTCCTAGCAATTGTCTTTTGATCCTCATGCTGACAACGCGTACCGCATGTGCATGGCGCAGAACAAACCGTGCGCATAAACGCCTCGCGCCGCACAACCGTTCCCACCCGTGTACCTGCACCTCCAATCCCGCGTGAAACCGCCGCGCAACAAGATAGGCAAGCACACCCAAGTAATACGGGTCCTGCACGGTTACCACGTCATACCGCCGCATGCGCATGAGCCGCTGCGCTTCCTTATACATACGATAGAGCTGTAACAACTTCGTGCTTCCCGCTCCCGAATATACCGCGGAGTTTTTTGCAAGATCGGCATGCACGCGCGTAAGCGCAGGAACCAGTACATCATAACGTTCTACATGTGTTGCGTAGGCGCGTAATCGTTCTGCCAAAGCAGAATCAGTGCGCACAGCGGTTGCGTCGCTGCCAATGCTCAAAATTTTCATAAACGTTCTATGAGGTGTACCAACTCTTGCGCAATATCTTTATAGGTATGCACAAAGGCAAAATTCCTTATTTTTTCACGCTGCGCCGCATAGCGCGCCGCATCAGCCAAATAGAGTATCTTTTCTTTTATATCCGCAACCTCTAGCGGATTCACAAATAATCCGATATCTTGCAGCCGATCATAGAGACCGCACGATCGCGTTACAATAAAAGGCTTGTTGTACATTATGGCTTCTAAAATAATATTGGGGCTCACTTCGGATAATGAGGGAATAATAACTGCGTAGCATTCTGCTATTTTTTTCAATAGCTCTTCGTGCGCTATAGCATCGCTCAATGCAAGTTCAAGCGATGCGTCCTCTTTTTTTGCGCGCGCGAATGCTTCTTCCAACCGGTCTGTATTTTTAAGCGTGATGCGCCTTCCCGCCCAGAGGAAATTTTTGCGCGACGCTTTTTTTCCGTCACGCCTTTCAGAATAAACGTTCTCTATCACATGAACCTTTCCCCGAGGAATATCGTATGCCTCGCACATTATTTCACTTTGCCATTTGGTGCTCATTACTACCGCGCCGCACGCGCGAAAAAGCCAGCCCGTCATACGGTAAATACATCTTTCTTTGAAAGAGTACGCGCGCGTTTGTTCATAAAATTGTGCCAGTACGATGGATTCTTTTGTCCGCTCAATGTAAGATTCCCACAAAAAATCACCGCCAACGCGCACGATGCTCTTTTTCCCGAAAAGTTTTGCAGCCGCTACCGCAGGAACGCCGGAGCTGAATGTGTCCAGCGCCAGCACGGCATCAACTCGAGGCATCGCGCAGGCGACACGAAAAAAATACCAAAGGTGCCGCACGCCGATTGGCAATTTTTTTTCCAGTTTATAAGAACGTACCACGACCGTATGTTCGCTCGACAAAACATTGTAGAGTGCTTGCGCGTAGTACGCCGGCCCGCCGACATCGGGCGGATAAATGCCGGTTGCGATGAGTATGCGCATAGATATTATGCTGTTTCAGTGTACTAGATACACCATAAATGTGCAACGCTTGCACTACATATAAAAACCGTAAGGATATAACGGCTTCAACGGAGTGGTACACGTATATGTTCCACCGGGATATTAAGGATGGATATGAGTGCTTTTGAAAGAAATTTTATGTTCTTTCAGGTGAGCATGGACATCGAAGAGTATCTTAAAAACCGTAAGCAATAGTATGCCAAACATAGGCGCATGAAAAATTGTAATCAACCACCCGCTACCTATAATGGTAACGTGCATCAGTACGATACGGCCGTAGGGAGCAACAAATAATTTATCTGCGGTCATTCCTTTGTATTCGCCTTTCCCAATATAATTAGAGAAATAAGAAAACGTATGGCTTGCGAACATCGCGAGAAAAGCCGGTAGGAGCATCTGTAGTTGCGAAAGAAAAATGCTCAAAGAAGGAAGGAGCGAGGGTGTTTCCGTTTGAGGGCCAAAGAGCGCAAAAATAAAAGCCAAATGTCCCGCCATAAACCGCTATAGTGTACAATAAAAAGGTACCATGACGATGCTCAAAATTCTCGCTGCCTGTACAAGCTTCAACACGTTAAAAAAATCCTATGATCACGCTTTCCAACCAAAACAAAAAAATGATGGAGAACAAATCCACACCAAAAAAAAGTACTCCCATAAGCGGTATGAGATTGGCGGTAATAAGCACTCCGGCTGAAGTATACGTAGTACGTAGGAGTCGCAACATACCGTCGCGTTATTTGCGGCTATACACTCCTATAAGCTGCGATGTGGTAACCACATGCCCCTCCATTGCCGCTTCAAGCAACTCTTTGTCTGCGTTTGGGGAGAGATAAAGCATTGTATCCAGCGCGTAAAGTTTAAAGAAGTAGCGGTGTGATCCCGTTGGTGGACAGGGACCGCCGTATCCGGGTTTGCCGAAACTCGTCATGCCTTCCACAGCACCCGGCGGCACACTATGCTCGGCAATTGCTGTTGTGGAAGGATGTATATTCCACAGTATCCAGTGTACCCACGTATCTGAAGGCGCGTCCGGATCGTCGATAACGAGTGCGAGACTTTTCGCTTCTTCCGGTATATTGGCAATCATAAGCGACGGATTACTATTCATGCCGTCACACGTATATTTAACCGGAATGGGTTCGTTGTTATGAAAAACGGTCGAGGTAATTTCCATAGAAGTCTGCAAAGCTGTACTTGGTACGTCAAGTATCGTTTGGTCATGAGAGTCAAAGTTCCGGAGAAGAACATAACCACCTCCGATACATATGGTAATACCAATGAGCGTAAAAATGAATTTAGACATGTTTCGCGTTTGATCGGTATTCTCCAAAAACTGTAACGTGATTTTTTAACGCGGGATTTGTTTTCTGTTCAGGACCCCATCGTATGTTGTCAAATTCCGCATTACTCAAATATCATCCCCTACGCGAAACATGTTGTTCCACCGAATCATGATATACCTGTACAAGCTCGTGGCCATCAAAGTACAACCTATCGATCGCGCCATCATCAAGATACTTTACCCCCACACGCCGATCGTGTGCCGATGGAATTTCGGTGGCGCATGAAATAACTTGTGTCCATCTTCCATCAATCTTTACACCGTCAAGCGTTGCCGGATACTCAATGAGTTCTCTCGTTTCAATTGGTGGTGTAAGCACTGCTGTTTCCAGCATATATAAGTAGGTTACCTTGTACCTCCACGCGCGTCCGCAAGACATTCCACGATCTCCATGGTTTCAACCCATCCGCACGCGCCGTCATCTTTGCGCACGCACAGCGCGTTACGGTAGCAGGCATATTCTTCTTTATATTCGCACGTGGAAACAAGTTCTTCATCGGCGCAAAGCTGACCGCTGCACCCGGTGATGACACATCCGTCGCGCGCGCGGCTATTTGGCGGCGCATCATCAACCGTCACATCTTCCACAAACAAGCGTCCATTCGCCGTGCGGCATTGGCGCGGAAAACTTTCCGCGACCGGATAACCAGCTGCCACGCAATCGGTAAAATCGGTAATATTCGCGGCATCAGACGGAAATACCTGCTGCGTATCTGGCGGCACATCCGGCAAGCCCTGTACAGGCTTACCTAAGGGTGGTTGTACGCTTGGCGCGAGCTGCGGTGAAAGTATAAATGATTCCGCATGCGATAACCACCACGCAACACCCATAATCAGAACGGCTATAGTAAAAAATACGCCGATTTCAACTGCATGTTTCATACAAAATACTTCTTGGGCTAATTCGTACGAATTATGGTTATGGCAGTAACCTGATGTTAGTGGTACAGGTGGCTGTATTTTTTGAGCCGTTTTTTTATGTCCTTATACTCGGGAACGAGTTCGCCAACCAGCAGCCAAAATCTTTTTGAGTGATTCATCTCTTTCAGATGACACAGCTCATGCGCAATGATGTACTCTGCCATCTCCTCCGGTAAAAAAACGAGGCGGTAATTAAAGTTGAGATTGCCGTCCCTTGAACAACTTCCCCATCGCGTTTGCTGATTCCGTATGGCAATTTTTTTAAAAGCAAACCCGTACACTTGAGCAAAATGTCCTGCGCGTTCCGCAATATACTTGCGCGCATGTTCCTTGTAGAAAATGTATTCATGCCGCGTATCTTTTTTTGGTTTCATTATTTGTATCTTTTGAAACACTTCTACGTGCTTGCTAATCCACTGCCGTCTTTCTTCAATAAACCGTTCAACCAAAGCAAGGGTTACCCCGTACGGCATGGACACAACCACCCGACCGTCCGCATGCACGCGCAAATGCATATATTTCGCTCTCCTGTGCCGCCGAATGGTATACATAACTCCGCAGTATTGTTTTTCCTTTGTCATACGGCTACTATAGCACACCGTGACAGGAAAAACTATTCGTGGCACAAAATGAGATGTATGATAAAATTGCCTATAGATCGCGTATAAATATACAAAACGGCACTACGTTCACTATCTGCTCTTACACCGTTGTGGATAAAAAATGACTTGTAAATTAGGTATCCTGTGATAAGATTGAAACTCAACCCCATGTCATACTTACCTCATGTTTGTATGGCTTTTTCTTTTTTTACGCACATGGCGCGCATTTCCCTACGACTGATAAAAAGTCAACTACCTCAAAGAGCGTTATAAGTTTTTTTCTCATTGTTTCACTTGCAATGTTTGCGCACGGCGCATTCACTTCCGACAAAGAAGGTACGATAGGACCATGGTGCGAGGAGTCGCAAACCGGATGCATCTACGCCCTTGGGTATTGGAAAACACACGCAACCTACGGCCCCGCGTCTTATGACGCAACATGGGCTCAACTTGGTGAAGATACGCCATTTTACGTAAGTGGGCAGAGTACCTATGAAGTACTGACCACGTCGCCCGCAGGCAACAGCTATTATGCGCTCGCCCATCAATATATTGCGGCTACGTTGAATCTCGCCTTTGGCGCTTCCATGCCGAGTACCGTGCAAGACGCTTATTCCGGCGCACAGTATTTTTTTGAAACATACACACCAGAAGAGCTGAAAAATTTTCTTGAGAGTCATGCGGTTAAAATCTCTACCAGTTGGATACACATGACACGTTTACCGTGACGCTGCACTACGCATCGGGACACCGTATTACCTATACCTACACTGCCACTATGCGGGATATTGTCGCGGCGGACGACCAAAAACTTTTCGCATCAACCGAGGATTCCGAAGTTATCCTTGCCACGTGCTGGCCATTGAATACGAACTGGAAACGCCTCATGGTACGCGGCACACTCACGTGTGTTGCTATACAACCGGTTGAATAAATGCACCATGAACAACCGTTCGCTTCAGTCAGTTGGCTGAAGCGAACGGTTACAACTTTTAACATCCGGATTATCTATTTCCGATAAAGTATCCGCATACCCCTGTCTTATAATAACTTTTACCAATCCGTAGTTCCGTGCTAATCCAAATCTTTCTTCATTTTATCAAACTCCTCTTTGGATATTTCTCCTTTGGCATAACGCTCTTTGAGAATATCAAGAGGTGTTCTTGATTGTCCGTGTATGCAATGAGATGGTCCCATAATCAGCCATCTAATCAACACCGCGATTCCGGTGATAATTAAAATCCAGAAAATAAGCATGGAGATACCGCCAAACCAGCCAAAACCCAAGCCCATTGGATTGTTGCCAAAACCCCACATCATAGAATTATTGTTACTTTGATTAAATCCCGTGAGAGACGACCACCCTCCCATCATCGGCATAAAGTTAAAGCCTTGCGGGTAGGAAACGGATGTGTCGCAACCGCTCATTCTTTTGCCCATTGTGATATGCGCCTGATCTTCGCCTTCTTTGCCAAATCTTTGTTTCAGCATCACGTTCATCGCTGCATGCGAATCGCCCGCCATCGCTCCCATGAAGTACTCTCCCAAAAGTTCATATTCTTCGTCTGATAAATTCTGACAGCTTTTTTGGTTTGACTGCAGGTTCTGCCATAGTTCTTTGCCCTTCTGTTCCTCTTGAGCTGTTTCGGAATTCGTATCCGATGCATTCAAAAACTGACCCATCATGGGTTGAGCCAAGACAACACCTCCTGCACCGAGCATCAAAAACGCCAAAGCGAAAATTATAGAGGTACTTTTCATATTATCCAAATGTCAGAACTTTATCCGAGTTTTCTATTAAGTTGAGTAAATCGGTCATTGTGGAAATAGGACAAACTCCACTTTCTTCTTTGCCACGTATTTTAAGACACGTTCCACAGACGTAAATTTTGCCTTGTAAATCCTTGAATTCTTTAACCTTGGCAGAAATATCAAAATTCTTGGCATCTGGTATGTTTTCAAGTTCCGAGCCTTTGCTCAACAGGAACATCTTCACCTAATGACTCTCTTTTAGAGCTACTATGCCCAAACGAAAAACATTCCAAACCTGTTCCTGTTTATTTGTTTGTAATATAATACCAAGTTTCATAGAGCTGTGAAAAATTTAGGTGATGAGTGGGATTCGTAACCTAGTATGTACTATAATTTTGGTACCGCCACGGGGAATCGAACCCCGGTTACCAGGATGAGAACCTGATGTCCTAACCACTAGACGATAGCGGCATTATACATACAACACAATCCTAACAAAGCAGGGCGTATGCGTCAATAATGACCTTTCCGCTCATATTCGGTATCTGTGTCTGACCTATCCAATATCACTGCCACTCCTTCCCCTGCCGAACCAGCAGCTCGCCTGCGCGCAGGGGTTCCGCCATTACTTCTTTTACCACTTTTTCAATATGCATGCCTTGCGATCCTTTGAGGAGTGCCACATCCCCTTCCCGCATCCTTTTTTGTAAGAACTTTCCGGCAGCTTCCGCCGTATCAAAGCTAAAAATATGATCTTCTGGCATACCGCTCTCTTTTGCGGAAACCGCAATGCTTTTTGCTAGAGATCCAACCGTTAAGAGCAAATTCACCCCGTGTTGTGCGACATACGCGCCTATCGCGACATGCGCTTCTTTGCTCGTCGTCCCCAATTCCAGCATGTCTCCAAGCACGGCAACTTTTCTACTTTGTGTACCAACATGCATGTAGCTCAAAGCTTCCAGTGCGCCAAGCGTGCTTTCATACGACGCGTTATAGGTGTCGTCTATGAGCAGGGTGTTTTTGATGCCATCCAAGAGACGCATCCGCCCTCTTGGCGGCGTGTAGTGTGCCAAGGCACCCGCGATATCAACCAAGTTCATACCCAATGCCTTTCCCACGGCCGCCGCGGCAAGCACCGGATATACTTGGTGCTTTCCCAAGAGATTATAGAGTGCCACCGGAACCGTTGCCGCTTCCGTTTGCAGTTTAAAGCGCATGGCATGGGCCTTTAAATTTTTATCCTCTCGTTCAAGCTCCAAAGCGCGAACTTCGGCATGGCCGGAGAAGCCGTAGGTCACGACCGTTGCCTTGGTTTTTTCACGCATGGCATACACCGCTCTATCGTCAGCGTTGAGCACGGCTAGAGCGTCCTTTGCCAGATGACGCACCATAACACTTTTTTCTTTGGTAATTTTTTCCTGTGTGCCAAAAAATTCCAGGTGTACCGGCCCCACCGCAGTTACCACGCCAATGTGGCAGGGTGCCAATTCCACCAAGTACCCGATATCACCCGGCCGATCCGCACCCATTTCTAAAACTAATACTTCGGGATACGATCGCTTTTTCCGAAGCATCAGCGCGGTTGCGCGCAGAAAAATCCCAAGCCACCGCATAGGTGATCTGCCGCCGCTTTCCGCTCCGATGATGGTCAGTGGTACACCAAATTCGTTGTTGTAGTTTTTTTGCGATCCCCGTACGCGGTAGCGTTTTCGCAAGACGAGTGTAATTGCGTCTTTTGTTGAGGTCTTCCCAAAGGAACCGGTTACGCCAACGATAACCGGTTGATATTTTTTGAGAATTTTTTTTGCAAACCATGTAATGATTGTGCGTGTAGCGTCTTTCATGTTGGTAGGTAGCTTGTTATGTAGTATACCGCATACCCCTGCGGCAGTTACAATCCTCTCTTCTCACTTTTCGTATTTTGTACGATGCTTATACTCCACACTTGGCGCGGCACAGTGTCTGTCACACCTTCTTATACCGCATCAGGGGGTATTTGCCAATAGTCCACCAGATACCGGGCAATTTCAGCAAATACGATAGTTGCCGAAGCATCGGCAAAAAGGACATTTTGCGGACGATCCAGTTTTACCAAAATAACAAATCGCGGATACGCAACGGGACCAAAACCGATGAACGTATGGATCGTACCCTCACCGTATCCTCCGGCTTGCGCGTCGGCAATTTGCGCCGTGCCTGTTTTTCCGGCAATGTAGTAACCGGGGATTTGAGCATTTTTCGCATGACCCTTACTGACTACCGAGACGAGCATTCCGGAGAGAAGCGTTGAGGTACGCTCGGCAATGACCTGCCGCACCACTTCAGGCTCCGTGGTTTCTATTTTTCCATCGGGATGGCGCAGCTCATCTACAATGTGCGGCTTGAGTATCTTACCCCCGTTTGCGATCGCCGCATACGCGCGGATAAGCTGCATCGGCGTAACCGTAATACCCTGTCCAAACGATGCGGTAGCCATATAAATCTCTCCTTGCCGATCAAGCGAGGTAATATTACCCTCTACCTCCGTATCAAGCTCAATGCCGGTTAGCTCGCCAAAACCAAAATCTTTCACATATTTGGAAAATGTTTCTTTTCCGGTTTTTTCTGCAACGAACACGGCGCCAGTGTTGAGCGACTTGTCCAGTACATCCACCATGGTCGCCAGGCCGTGCGTCTTTTGATCAACGTTGTGAATAGTATGTATACCAATAGCAACCGATCCCGTGTTCTCATAGGTGGTTTCCGGCGTGACGACATGCGCATCAAGACCTGCTGCCATGGTAATGGGCTTAAAAACTGATCCGGGTTCGTATGCGGTAAAAATGGCGGCATTATTGAAATAGCGAATATCTGCCACCGAGCTGTAGCCATTCGGATCGTAGCTTGGATTATTGCACAGCGCAACCACACGACCATTCTGCGGATTCATAATCACCACAACACCACTTTCTGCGCCAAACCGCGCGATACCTTCTGCTAAAGCTTTACAGGTAAAATACTGCAGCGGCACATCTACGGTTACTATAATGTCTCCTCCGTCGGTTCCCAATTCCGTACCCGCGCCACCCACAGATATGCGCCGTCCCGATGCATCACGTTCCGCGGTAATGACACCTATCTCTCCGGCGAGTAGCTTTTCAAAATACCCTTCCACGCCATATTGCCCGTGCGGACCCTGGTCACCCTGTCCAACAAACCCTGTAAGGTGCGCCCCAATCGCCCCCAAAGGATAGTAGCGGGATAATTCCGGCGTAAGGTACACACCTGCAATATTAAGCGCGCGCACCGCGTCCGCATCCGCTTCCTCCAAACCGTTCTGCAACGGCTCATAGGGATCGTTGGGCTTGGTAAGCTGCGCGAGAAGGATTTCGGAAGGCACACCAAGTATGAGACTCAATGCCTCTGCCGCATCCTGCGCATGCGTCACCCCTACCTTGCTCGTATTGGTCATTTCGCGTGGAACGGTATACAAACGATATTTGGTCTTATTCATAGCAGCAGGAATGAGCGTCCCTTCCGTATCGTGAAAAAATACTTCACCGCGCTTAGGAAATATTTTTTTATACAGTTCGTGCTGACCGTTTGCAAGCGCTTCATATTTCGGGTGTTCCATGATCTGCAGGTAGGCAAGGCGCGTTACCGATACGCTCGCTAAAATCAAGAAAAAAAAGCGTGCCCATTTTGCGCGCCTATCCACAACAGATACCATTGCTTCCCGATACCTTGACATAAAATATGCTGCATCCTCAACCAAAATGACTTCTGCGCCAAGAAACCTACTTTACAGCAACCACCGAATCCGGTTTCACCATATAGGAAATGGCATCAACCGGCTCAAACGCATAGCGCTCAACCCGTTCCTGTACCGCCAATGGAATGCGCTGTTGTACAATGACAAGTTCAAGACTCTGATGTTCTTCACGCAAGTGGCTTATTTGGGCTTCCAACTGTTCCCGGTGATAGCCGCGCGTTGCAAGTGCGTTACTTTGGAGCAGGTACGCAAGCACACTGATACTGCAGCATACTACAAGCGCACTGATGGCTTGCTTGTGCGAGAATCCTGTGATCGACCATCGCCTGTGCGATGCGGCTTTGCGATATGCGGTTGTCGTACAGCAGACAAGGGACATATATTAGTATTTTTCCACAGCGCGCAATTTTGCACTGCGCGATCTCGGGTTATGGTGCAGTTCTTGAGGAGTTGGCACAAGCGGTTTTTTGGTAAGTAGCGCGAGTGACGGTGTGTGTGTGCAGCGACATTCGGGAAGTTCGGGCGGACAGATGCAGTTCTGGCTTTCCGTTTTAAAGAAATTTTTAACAATGCGATCTTCCAATGAATGGAACGAGATTACGGCAAGACGTCCGTGAGGCGCCAACAGCTCAACCGCTTGAGGCAAAACTTCGCGCAGCGCGTCAAGTTCATCATTCACCGCGATGCGCAACGCCTGAAAGGTGCGCGTTGCGGGATGTAATCCTTTCCGCCAAAACTTCTTCGGGATGCTTTCGGCAACAACCGTTGCCAGATCACGCGTTCGGGTAAAGGCTTTCTCTTTTCTCCTGGCAACAATATTTTTAGCGATGCGCTTCGCCCACCGCTCTTCCCCATAGTCGCGGATTATCGCCGCAAGATCAGCTTCGCGAGTTGCTGCGAGCAGGTCTTTCGCCGTTACGCCTTCTTTCGGGTTAAAGCGCATATCTAAAGGACCGTCGTTGCGAAAGCTCAATCCCCGTTCCGGATCGTCGACCATGCGTGATGAAATACCCAAATCCAGCACCATGCCTTGCACGCGGTTGATACCACAATCTTTTGCGAGTTTTTTCAGATTGCGAAATGAATCGTGTGCAAAGATAAAGCGATACTCTGCAGCCCCATCGCTCCGCAGACGTTGGCGCACCACATCAGCCAACTGCGCATCCGTATCTATGCCAAGCACGCGCCCGCTGGGCGCGCTTCGCCGCAAGATTTCCAGCGTATGCCCACCTTCACCCAATGTCCCGTCAATGTAAGTTCCCGACGGTTGCGGGTTGAGTAATTCCATCACTTCCTGTAAAAGAACCGGGATGTGCGTCATACGCCAAGCTCGCCAAGAGCTTCGGCGATATCGGAGCTTGATTTTTCCGTTCCTTGCTTATACGTTTGCCATATCGCATCGTCCCAAATTTCCAAACGGCTCAAGAGTCCGGTAACGACCACTTTTTTTCCAATCTGTGCGTAGCTACGCAGGTATTCCGGAACACTAATCCTCCCCTGCTTATCCAGTACAACATCCATGGCTCCGGCGAGCATCAGCCGCGCAAACGCGCGGGTGTTCGCTTTGCCAATCGGCAACTCCGCCAATTTTTTTGCAAGTTTGTCCCATTCGTTTTTTGTGTAGAGAAACAGGCAATTATCAAGTCCTCTCGTTACGACCGCTCCTTTTTTCAAGGCAACGCGAAATTTTGTCGGAATGGCAAGACGACCTTTCTCATCAATAGCATGACTGTATTCCCCTATGAACATACGATAAAACGGTAAAAGACATGGGGACGCTTCTCGTTCGGCACGTATTTGGTTTTGGTGTGGTGTTGCGGCACGACTTTATTTTTACAAGCTCCGAGCATGGGAAAAACAGAGCTTGGTGGGCAGGGATTTTAAAAAGGCCGAACGAGAAGCGATGTCCTATGGATTTTTGAGTTATCCACCACTTTTCCCCACTTTTAACCCTTTTACTCCATACTACTCCACTTGAGTCCAAAAGTCAACTCTGGGTATCCACAGCACGCAAAGGTTGACGTTAATTGCACAAAATAAAAAGTTCCCCGCCGGCCGAAGCAGGCGGGGGATAAATGAACGTAATGGGTCGACTACAGGAGCCGACAAAACCACGTGGGACCCAAGGAGGGGCAGCCGCGGGTCTCTTTCCAGTACCCGGCGATGATGATCAATACCACCGGCAGAACCTATAAAATGTATCCCGTGTTGGACTCCTCACCATCTGGGGTTTTGAGGCACCCTCATGGCACCTCGTTGTACGCTACGCTACACCTTTATTGTGTTTTTATCAATTCTTTTGATTGGGTAATATTTGGCGGTTTGCCATACACTGCCCGAAGATTTTTGTAGCTCCCCGGTTTTTTGCGAATGCCTTTTGCGATCAGTGTTCTCATACGCTGCTGTATCTCGCGCCGCCCAACCGGTTCTTCCGTTTTCGGCAGTGGCACGCCGACTACCGGAATATGCAAACTATAGGCAAGCGCGGAAGCCACCACAATTCCTAAACGTACTGCGGTAAACGACCCGGGACCTTGTGCTACGATAATACCTCCAAGCTGATGAAACGACAGGGAATTTTTTTTAAGGAAACGTTGCAAAAACGGCACCAGTGCATCTCCGCCGTGAAACTGCACTTTTTTGTAGGTAAAGTTCACAAGTTCACCCGGGGACTGGAAACTGCCCGCAATAATATAGGAAGGCAAGGTAGTATCCAGCAGCAAGTTTGTGTCTTTATGGGTTCTCATAGGCAAGACGTTCAAGCGCCTGCGGCAGCTCTTTGACCGAATGCAGGCATGTAACTGCGCCGCGTGCCATAAACCATCCTTTGGTATACGCATCGTTTGCCACCGCAAGAAACTTCAAACCGTTGCGCTGTGCGGCTTCAAGGTCAATAATGCCATCCCCAATCAAAACACCTTCGGCGGGAGGTAATGCATAGCGTTCAAGTAAATCCGCAACAACTCTTATTTTATTTTCAGGTCCTCCTAAAATTTCGGTAAAGTAGCTTGCAATTTTGTAACGCTCTGCAGACATCCGCAGCACGTCGGTTGAGATCGCCGAGGCCATAAATAGCTGGTAGTGCAAGGCAAGCGGCTTGAGAAGATCCCGCGCGCCTGATACCAGCTTTTCCGGAATGCCGATAGTTGCCAAAACCCCGCTAAAATCAAATATGAGATAATGTATCATTGTTTTTTCTTGTTACGGTGTCAATGACCACAATATGTTTTGACTCAAAAATTGCATAGAGAAATCTATCCGTCACCTCGCGCCGATAGAGAAACTCTTTGCGACCCATAATCGTATAGCGCAACGGCGTGTTGAAAAGGCGTTCAAAATGTTCAATGGTTTCTTTCAGTTTTTTCTTGCTCACCGTTCCCACAATCAGCATATCGGTTGCCGCTCGTTCATCACCCGTAAAAAACCCCGCAAGCGTGAGATAGACAATACTACCCAGTTTCTGCACTTGCGCGATGAATGTCCGCTCTATCAGCGTATAATCCTTTATGAATAGTGAGCGGAGATCGGCATACAGCGGATGCGCTGCATTGCCCCGATACACCTTCTCTTTTATAATTCTGCTTGCAGCTACCGATGATCCAGTGCCTCCCTGCGTACTGATTGCAGTAAGACGCAGATCGGTTTCCAGCAGCTTCAGACGGAACAGCAACGCTATTTCTTTTGCAAGCTCTGTGGTCGACGCCCCGAAAAATTCCTTGATATCGGATGGCGCGTACCACTCTTTAGTATGTGTCAGAAAAAAATGGAGCAGTTGTACGCGCAGTGATGAATCGAAAAGTTTTTCAAGCATAGATTTTCATGGATTTCCCTTGTACTGATGCATAGAGTATACTAAAAATATATCATGGAAGCAATGTTACTTAATCTCGCAGTATGATGCGTCCTTACGGTGAAAAAGTCTATGTACCGCAATTTTCCGATGTTTCCGTCACGACGCGGGTACTCCCACTTGGTACGGAACGGAAAAATGGAGGGTGCGTTTTTGGCATGGCTATGGATACCGTACAGCCACAACTTTTAGCAGTGTTCTCCGAAATTTTTTCGTCTTTTGCCGCCGCAATACAGTCATACGGAGATATTTCCGCAAGAGTTGATAGAGAAACCGTGATTGCCGAAGCACTCCAAAACGCAAATGACGATTTCTTTGCAGCAGTGGAGCATGGACGCATCATACTCCACCACAAAAACATGCATCTCTTATTGGGCATAGCGCTGCTTGATACGCGTCCTGTACAGGTATTTTTTTCAGGAACCGGAGATCTCACTGTATGGACGGGCGATGGTGCTAACATGCACACCGGCAGCGAACTCATCGCTACGTCGTTTACGGAAAACGGCACCGAGCCTTTTGCGCAGATGGATATCGGCAACATCCCTCCGCATCATGTGATCATCATTTCTACCTCCGATCTGTTTACCCACCTCCCTCCACAGGTACTCGCGCAGCAGATGCGCATCGCTTCCCCCGCAATTGCGCTGGAACAATGTCATAACTACCTCCAGAGCAAACATGCGCCGCACGCGCTCCCCATACTCCTCATTACGACTCCAGATGCAGCGAGTAGCACGCCCTCACCATCTCCCGCAGCGTCCCGCATATCCCTTCAACAAACCATGCGGGCAGTGCGTGCGGCAATCAGGGTATGCGCAACTTTCGGAAAACGTGCAGGGCAGCGCCTGTTGCATCGTAACCATGCAACAAAAAAATCAGCAACAACGCTTGCTCCCGCTTTTCCGACACTCGTGCAAAAAGGCATTCAAAAAAGTATGGCGGGATTTCGACGGTTCTCTATAGTCCAACGCACACTCTTGAGTATATGTGCCGCACTTGTACTCATCCTGTTGTTGAATTTGGGTACACACACATCGCAAAAAATACAGGATGCGCGCGATCAACTCTTTACTGATCTGCAGGCGCAAATCGCGCAACATCAAGAATCAGCGCAAGCCGCGCGCATTTACGGCAATGAGCAGGAAGCGTTGGCGAACGTTAAACAAGCGCTTATGCTGACAAAACAGCTTCCTACCGTAACCGCAGAACAGCAAACCTACAAAGCCGAAACCGATCAGCACCTTACCAAAATACTGCATGATCTTCAACACGTTTTTACGGTAAACAATCCTACACTCCTTTTTGATTTTTCAGGCGATGGTTTCTATGGACTCGCTCGCCCTAACCTCTTGGTACGCATTGATGAGGAGTTTGTGGTTTACGACCCATCTTATGAGGCGTTGTGGCGCATAGCATTTGCTACAACGTCCGTACCCCAACGCACGGTCGTACCCTCGGTATACGCACTTGTTGCTGACGATGCGCGTATACTGGCAATAAGTTCGGAAAATGGCACGGCACACATTTTGAATATCGCCACTGACGGTACTCGTACAACGCTTGGAGAAACAACTATCATTCCGCCAACTCCGCAAGGTTTCGCGATGTACCATAACAACCTCTATCTTCTTGATGCTGAAAAGGCGCAACTGTATAAAATGTTCGTAAGCGCACAAGGATTGGGCGTATCTTCCCCTTGGCTCCAAGAACACTACGACACGCTTGCAGAAACGAACAGTATTGCCATAGACGGCGATATTTATTTCGCTACTGCCAAAACGCTGGTAAAATATACGCGGGGTACACAAGCGTCATTTACCTTCACGCAAGAGTATATTGACCCGCCGTTGCAAGGCATGAAACAAGTAAAAACCGAGCGAGAGAGCGACTCCCTCTACCTTTTGGAAGCTGCGGGAAAGCGGCTCATCATACTCACAAAAAAGGGGGTTTTAGAAGCCCAATATCTGTTCAATAATCGGATAGTGCATGCTTTTGCGCTAGATGAAGCATCCCGCAAGGGATATGTGCTTATAGACCATGGCCTGTATGCGTTTCCATTGGATCATCTCAAAACAAAAAGTGAGGAGTAAGGAGAAGTACGGGAGAAAAGAAAAAACCGCACAGCGTTAAGGCGTTAGCGGTTGATGTGCCAATGTCATAGCTATATGTAACCCCTCTCTTTTCCCTATTGGAGACAATCTTGGACAATGCACTTCACCAAACCTTGATGCTCGGATTTAACAGGACATACTCTGGTAATTTCGGAGAGCATACAAGATAATCCGATGGTATGCTGATGTATATTTCGCAAGATCAGTGGTATTACCTCTTCACCTATACTGACTATTTCGCTATATTCCGGACGAGCTATTATGAGTTCTATGGTAGAAAAGTGTGCGGTACTTGCAATCCATTTCTCCAGCAACGTAGAAAACATCTGCTCCATTTCGTTCGCCACGGCAACCTCCTGAAAAAAAGAACTGCATAAAAAGATAAGAACCTAGCACAGAAAAACGTATCAGTCTTATGGTACTCACTGCATCTTAGGGTACTCACTGATTGTTGTCAAACAAACCAATCCCCAAAATCACGGTCGTGATTTTGGGGATTGGTTTGTTTGTTGCGAGATATGCTTACCGGTTCGGACTTCAGATTTTCAATATACTTCTCCTATAGCTCTCACCGAAAAAAAACCCGACATCTTTTGGTGATGTCGGGTTTTTCAACTCACGCGAAGTAGAAACTACTTTAAGGTAACCTTGCCGCCGGCTTCTTCAATCTGTTTCTTCAGGGCTTCAGCTTCTTCTTTTTTAAGCCCCTGTTTCACCATGGCAGGCGCACCGTCCACCATGTCTTTTGCTTCTTTCAAACCAAGACCGGTTGCGGCTTTGACGACCTTAATGACGCCGATTTTGTTGGAACCTCCATCGGTCAATTCAACATCAAAGGAGGTTTTCTCCTCTGCGGCCGGAGCGGCGGCGCCTGCGGCCGGAGCGGCGGCGATGGCTACCGGAGCGGCGGAGACGCCAAATTTTTCCTCAAGTACTTTAACAAGTTCCGCAAGGTCAAGAACGGACATCTTTTCAATATCGCCTACAAGAGATTTGAATTTCGCGGGAACTTCTACGTCTTTCTTTTCCTCTTTTTTTTCTTCAGTCATATGGATGCGTAACAATAAATAATTAAGATTTAGCTTCCTTGACCGCGTTCAATACGCCGACCAGGTTGCGCAAGTTGCCGGAGAGTACGCCAACAAATCCGGAGATAGGTGCCTGACAAGAACCTACAAGTTTTGCCAAGAGATCCTGTTTTCCGGGTAAACTCGCAAGCCGCGCAATTTCCTCTTTACCGACAATCGCTGCTTCCAGTATTCCCGCCTCAAGATGCATCTGCTCATGGTCTTTGGCGAATGCCGCGAATATTTTTGCGGCGGTTACTTCGTCATGTACACCAAATCCAGCAAGAATATTGCCTTGCCACCCCTCAAATCCTTCGGATTCCAGTTTTTTTTCTTTGAGCGCTCGGGAAAGCAGCGTCTTCTTTACTACACCGCAGAGAACGGATGCTTCGCGGCATTTGTCACGAAGCTCTTCAACGGCTTTAACGCTCAATTTGGTAAAGCTTGCAAACACCGTGCCTTTTGCCTGTGCGATATTTTCCGTCAGGCGCGCGACTTCCAGTTCTTTTTCTGATCTTGTTTTTGGCATAGTTGGTGAATTTTATCCAAAAAAATAAACGACCTTTTGGTCGTAGACACTGCTGAAAAAATATCTCAACGATTGATATTTTCCCTCGGTAAGCGTACTTTAATCCCCTTTTGCGGAGAGCTTACAGTCTACGGGTGTACTTTTGAGTACGAGGTAAAGTATACGTTACACTCCAAAAAATGTCAATTGGTCAATTGGTTGACAAAACCATCGTTCAATGATAGGTTGGAAATTGTTTCAGGATAGTATGGCACCTTTCAAATTCCCAGAGGAGGTGTGTCTATGGACACGAACCAACCAAAAAATCCCCTACCTAACTTTGAGAACAAATTCGCACTGATCCGTAAGGAGATTCAGTGCCTCCCGGAAGAGCAGCAAGCTAAACTCCTGAAATTGGTAGATTCAACCGAGCAGCTACACAAGCAGTTGCGCGAAATGACTGCTCAAGCCCTTACCTGTTTCGGCAACCTGCAATTCGGCATCAAGTATCTAATCTTTGACTTGGATGCGACCAAACGGGAAAACAAAGAGCTGCGTAAAGCTCTGGGAGAAATAGAAGGTCTTTGATAGAAACCGACTCCCGCAGGCACATTGTGTAAGCGGGGGTTTTCTTTTCTCGGATAAAATTATTCTACGACTGTACCCATAAAGCTCTTTCCTTCAAAAATACATCCAAGATTTTTGAGTTTCTTCCCATTGACAAGTATCAATTTTAGGTGCATTTTTTGCGCCTTTTTGGTTGCAATCGGGTCAAATGGCGTATGCATGCCGGGTGTCCATTTCTGTCCGGTGAGTTTTTGCAATTCCTTCCAGGTCATTGCTTTAAGGGGAGTGGCTTGTGCGTATTTTTTTGGATCTGCGGTGTATGCGTAATCAATATTGGAAAGATTGATGATAGTAGTAACGCCATAGAGTTTCGCCAAGCTCACCGCCATAAAATCGGTTGACCTGCCCGGTCGCCACCCTGCACCGATACACACGGGACGTGTGATCTTTTCACGTACCTTCGGTTCAGTCAAAATGCGCGGATGCGCGATGCTGCGTAACACCGTTCGCAAAAGATGTGCATTCAACCGTGTTGCGTGAATACCTAGCCAATCCTTGTCCTCATCTTGCACGACACCGGCTGCGGCGGCAGCCTGCTGATAGGCGCGCGCCGTTCTGCCCCCTCCGACAATAATAAAAAAACGGCAGTTCTTCGCCGTATACTTTTTGATGAATTTCACAAACGCGCGTACATATACCACGTCAATACTATCCGGAACGAGTATGGACCCGCCAAGAGAAATGATGAATGTCTTTGACATAGCTTATAGATTGCTCAAAAACCCTTTTCGTTTGTTCATTGTGTTAGGGAAGGTATTTCCGCTTATTCGCATTGTGCTCATCCAATGTTCTACTGAAAACCGCTTTACCGGTTTGCGGATCCGTTAAAAAATACCAGTAAGGATTATCAGCAGGATATACTGCGGCTTCCAATGCGGCGCGTCCCGGATTGGATATGGGACCCGGTGGCAATCCCGCATATTTATAAGTGTTATAAGGCGAATCAATCGCCAGATCATCCAGCGATACACTTGGTGTTTTCTTTCCTGTAATATAATTTACCGTTGAGTCCGCCTGCAACGGCATGTCTGCGGCAAGTCGCTTCATAAACACCCCTGCAACGCTTTTCATATCATCCGCGCCAATAGCCTCCCGCTCAATAATACTTGCCAAAGTTACCACCGCATAGACCGACCTATCCGAGTGCTGAATGCTCGCCCGCAAGTCAGGCGAGAGTTTGCGGTCAAAAGTTTCCAACATTTTTTGCAAAATATCCTGTGCAGTGGCATTTTTGAATATCCTGTAGGTATCGGGAAACAGGTATCCTTCCAGCGAAGCGTTTTTTGGCTTATCCAACAAAAATACATACCTATCAATTGGTGCACTCTCTGCACTCTCCAAAAACTCGCTTGCTTCCGCAATGTCCTGTTCATCGAGATACAGGGCTATCTGTTCGCGCGTCCATCCTTCTACTATGGTAATAGTACGTTCATTGGAAATTGTTTCTCCGCGCACAAGTCGATCAACAATATCCGCGATGGTAATACTCGGTAAAAATTCATATTTGCCCGCCTTCAGCGTTTCGTCCACATCTTTCACCCGCGCATAGATCCTAAAATAAAAGGGATCGCGTATAAGATGCTGCTCTTCCAAATGTGCACTGATCGTCGCGACACTCTCCCCTTCCGTAACACTAAAGAGCAGGGGTTGCATAGTGTTTGCACCGGGCTGCGCCGGCTGATGGATGCCAAAAACAAACGAGCCCAAAAAAAAGAGTCCGATGAGCAAGAGAACGAGAAAGGTAAAAATGACTTTAGCCATATGTATATCTAAAATGAACTTTATCCTAAACGCATGCCGATGTACAATATAATAGAAACTAGGACAACAACACCACCAACAACAATGATTGCCATGAGAATACTTGCGAAAATACTTTTTACATACCGGGAAAGAAAAACTGCTCTTATTGTATCCAAATGGCTCATGTCATTTTGTCTACAACGTTTATAGCACTTAATAATACCCTTAAGTAGTACATAATCGCCATCAAACCAAAGTAGTAACTCCTTCCTTGCTTCTTGTTTATCATTTTGTAGTCGAAAACTCTTTAAATTATTAAGTAACTTAAAGGTATTTATTTTTTCTTGGTCAGGAAAATCTTGTTTGTAATAATCTTCAAACATATTGTTTTAAATTTTTTTCTTCCAGTTTTCCCACAATATCTTTGACCTCTTGGGCGCGATCACGTGGACAAACAAGAATGGCATCTTCCGCCTCCATAAGTATCATATCATGCACACCGATTGTTGCAACCAGTTTTCCACTTGTCGTATGCATAAAGTTGCCACTGCTGTCTTGCGCGATATGGAGTGACCCGTTTTTTATCGCTTGCGGCAAATCATCCACGACCTCGGCAATGCTTCGCCAATGACCGATATCGGTCCAACCGAAATCCCCGGGGACTACCAGAAGTTTCTCCGCTTTTTCCAAAATACCGTAGTCAATAGAAATAGGCTCCAGTGCGGAAAAACATGCTTCCACCGCCTCTCGCGAGCAACTTTCACCCAACTTACGAAATTGTGTTGTGTGTCCGGGTAAATATTTTCCAAATAAAGCGCAGAGTGTGTCCAGCCGCCACACGAAGAGTGCAGGATTCCACAAATACTGCCAACTTGAGATATAGGTTTTGGCTGTCGCCAAATCGGGCTTTTCCACAAACCGCCGCACCGCGTAGACACGCATGCCGTTACAGGACATTTTTTTCACTCTCCACCTCAATGTAGCCATACCCCGTTTCCGGATACGTCGGGTTAACACCCAAGAGTACGGCATGATCTGGATATTGGGTAACCGCACGCGCCGCCGCATCCAGGGCGGCGAAAAATTTTTGGTTGTCTTTGATGTACTGATCTGCGTTGAGCGTTACCAATATCTCCCGAGAATTTTTTTTAGCCAATACATACGCCGCATAACCTATGGCTGTAGCCGTATTTTTTTTATTGGCTCTAAAAGCAACTGTTCCTCTTGTATATCTGGGAGTTGTTGCAGATTTTTTTCACGCTGTTGGATGTTTGCTGATATAAAAATTGCTTCATCAGAAAATTTTTCCCGTGCGCGCTTGTATGTTTCCTGCAACAAGGTACGATCGCCCAAGATGGCGTGGTGCTGTTTGGGATTGTTTTTTCGCGAGAGCGGCCACAGCCGCGTTCCCGATCCTCCGGCAAGTATGAGTGCAAGCATACCTTATAGTTACCTCTTCCTATACTATCACGTCTCAAGGTAAAAGCAACATCCATAATTTCAAGAGGAAGGAGTGTGGTTGAGCGTTACGCACCGCATTATAAAAGTAAATACCAGTACTTGCTTTTTTTTGTTGAATGTGCTATAATAACCTCACGCTGGAGTAAAAAACAAACACAGCGCAAAAATAATCCGCCAACAGCGGATACAAAAACAAAAACCCATGTTAAAAAACAAAAGTATCTTTGCGTCCGTTTTTTTCTCTGTACGTGTCGTCCATAGGAGAAACACCGCATGGTCAAAAGTGGCTGTAGGAGGTGTTTTTTTGTTGATCGCGGGATCCATGGTACTGCAGTTGCATGCGGCTTCCGCCACTTCCATAACCGCGCAAACTCTGCTGGAACTTACCAACAGCCAGCGCGTACTTGCCGGTATTGCTCCATTGGTTGAAAACACGATCCTTGCGCAAGCTGCACAGCAGCATGCCGCCGACATGGCGCAACAGCACTACTTTGCACACACGAATCCGCAAGCAAAACGTTTTTCCTCGTGGATCCGCAACGCTGGTTATCCGTATAGCCGGGTAGGAGAAAACCTTGCCATGGATTTCTTGACCGGTGAAGGCGTGGTCGGCGGTTGGATGGGAAGTCAGGCGCACCGCACTAACCTGCTTGATGTCCGTTATACCGATATGGGTATTGCGGTTACTCAAGCCATCGTCGCAGACCATACCACGACACTCGTCGTACAGGTATTCGGCGCACCGCTTGAAGCTTCGCTATCCGAATCCTATATTACAACAACAGAAAGCACTCCGCAGCAAATGAGTACCGTGCCGCTTACAAATGCCGCAACGCCCTCAACGAATCATGAGCCGCTGTTTCCCAAACTCCATGTCGTAACCATGCTCGCCTATCTCCAGCATACGATGGTGAACCCCCATGATCAACCACATACCTTCCCGCCTACAACGCCCACAGCAACAATCCAAAACCAAGAAGGATTCGATAGACGCCGAAAATCGTCAGTGGATAACGACGGGTAAAATGCAGAAAGTATTTGATTACAAAAAAACCGACAACCGCGGAGGTTGCGGCGCCGATTGCCATAAGCAGTAAGATATCGCTACCCACTCCCGCTTGTGTCAAATCCCAGGATTTTTTAAGTCCCGCGAGTGCTATTGCGGGTATACCCAATAAAAAACCGAACCGCACCGCATCTTCCCGCTTTAATCCCAAACTCATTCCTGCTATAATGGTAGCGCCGGATCGGGATACACCCGGAAAGAGCGCGAGTGACTGAAACATGCCGATGGAGAGCGCGTCTTTCCATGAGAGTGTTTCCATGCCACGCAGCTTGCCCCCCCATTTTTCCGCGGCAATGAGCAGCGCCCCAAAAAAAATGAGTAGGGGGATGAGTGTGCCGAGTCCCCGAAAGTACTGCTCAATAATCCGCTCAAATGCCACACCTATGATAATTGCCGGAATAGTTCCCACAGCGAGAAATGATGCTAGTGTTCGCTCCGGTGAAGGTTTCCACATTCCGGCTAACAGTTTTTTGATATCCGACCAAAAAAAGAGTACGAGCGCCGCGAGCGTACCCACATGCAGCGCGACATCAAAAGCAAGCTCATTTTCTGCAACCGACAAACCAAGCCGGTGCGCGATTACTAAGTGTCCGGAACTTGAAACGGGTAAAAACTCGGTGAGCGCCTGCAGAATACCGAGTATGATGGATTCAAAATAAGTCATAGGCATGCATACGTTCTTACTTCCAATCTCAAACTTCTGACTTCTTAGTATGATACACGACTACCTCTATCTTGTCATTCCGATTGTTGCCGTAGTAACCAGCCAAGTGGTAAAACTGGCGACTGACGGCATTAAGGGTAATCTGGATATCAAGCGTATTTTTGAAACCTACGGTGGTATGCCCTCGTCTCACGCGGCGTTTGTCGGATCACTTGCAACTATTGTTGCCCTAGAACAGGGCATTACTACTCCCCTTTTCGGAACCGTATTTGTTTTTGGTGTTTTGGTGCTGCGTGATGCACTTGGTCTTCGTCACATCATTAGCCGCCAAAACCAAACACTGAATGCCCTCCATAAAGATGCACAGCTCCCTGAACGCATTCACCACACGCTTGTGGAAGTTATTGCGGGACTCGTATTGGGATTTGTCATTGCACTCGTTTTCCGGTTAGGGTAGAATAAAGTTTCGGGCACGTAGCTGCATGCAAAACAGTCATTTGGGCTGTTTTTTAGTGAATGCGCAGCAGCAAGACATCAGACACGCGCTCTGTCAGAACCTGATTATCAACCAATCAAAGAAGGAGAATGGAAGCATAAAAACTATGCTACACTAACACATAGTATCTATGCAAGGTACTTCCCCGATCAACAAGAAAAAAGCTTGGCAGCGCGAGATACTTATACTCTTGCTCTATGCTTTTGTTTTCTGCGTTCTCACCTATCCTCTCTTACTCCAGTTTTCAAGCAGTATTATAGGAACCCCTCATAGTGACGCGTCTATTTTTTTATGGAACGCGTGGCAATTTGAAAAGAAACTGCTTAGCGCTGATTTTAGCTATACGACATCTGACATATTCTTTCCGCATTCGGTATCGCTTCTGACGCACACCTATACGCAATTTCAATCATTTCTCGTATTTCTCGTTAATCGTATCTTTGATAATATTGTGTTGAGTTTCAATATTATCTTTCTGCTTTCTTCCGTAGCATGCGCTTATTTCTCTTATCGTTTTTTCTTGCTGCACACGACGAGCGCGTTAGCCGCAGTCCTTGGAGGATTGTTTTTTACATTCCAACCACTTTGGAGTTTGTATGCGCACTTTGGAACACAAAACCTCATAAGTCTCTGGTACCTCCCTTTGGCACTCTATCTCTTCGCCCTATCACATACGCACTCAAGGAAGATTTTTTCTTTTGGGGCCGGGAGCGTTTGGGGACTCTCATTGGTGAATGACCTTTACGTTTTCGTTTTTACCGGTGTCGCTTTGGTTTTATACGCAGTAAGCATCTCTGCTTTCGCCAAATCATTAGCATTTCGGCGTGTAGGTAAAATGTTCTTTTTCGTGTGCGTTGGCTTCGCCGTAACTGCGGGATGGAAAATATGGATTATGGTGCATCATAGTAGAGAATTCTCTCGCATTCCTCTACCATCCACGGCTGATGTCGATTATTATCATACCGATATCATAAACCTCATACGCCCATCAGCACTGCATCCAATCTGGGGAAATTTGCATACGCTGTGGATCCCCTCCTCACTCACCAACGGCAATGAGTTCATCGGCTTTACGGCTCTTATCCTCATACTACTTGCCATAATGCTGAAAATTACGGCAGAGGATAAAAGCATACCAAATCCTAGGAGTGATGCATGCAATATACTTCGCAGAAAAATGTTTTGGTTTTCCGTTTCGGGCTACAGCATCGCATTACTTCTCGCACTTGGTCCATTTCTGCACATCTTTGGGAAAAGCCTGCATATTCCCATGCCCTACGTGTTTCTGCACAAAATACTTCCTGCTATCTATAATCTTCGCGTTCCTATTCGCTGGTTGATGCTCGCGCAATTTTTTCTTGCAGGTATTATAGTGGTACTTGCTGAAAGTATTTTCGTCCGCTACAAAAGACCTATGCGCATTTTTGTGTTTGTAATTTTTATACTCGGTATGATTGTAGATGTGTCCTATATTCCACAACACCTTTTACCGATATATGGACAAGAAACAACGCTATTTGAGAACATCCGTGATAATAAAGAAAACAAAACATTTTTATACTTACCCTTTTCCATCAGCGACGGGTATTTCCTTTTGGGAGAAAAATCACTTCTGCCACTTGCCTATCAAGTAGTTGTGCAACAACCTATGTTAAACGGTCATATAAGCCGACTTGATCCTGCGCTACGCGAAGCTTACGCACATGAACCTGTCTTAAAATACCTTTTACAGTATCAATCATTGCAACCTGATCTGGCAGACATTGATGAATTTAACTTGCGGCATTTTTTCGCTACCTACAACGTTGCGACCATTGTACTTGATAAGAGGCTCGTAGACCTTGAAACTACTCAAGCAACACAACTCATAGACTATCTCACCAACGCTCTCGGCTTTGCTTTGCAATCAGAATATTCCAATGTGCAAATCTATAAGAAGTAAACAACCTCTCTTTCTTGAGAGGTTGTTCTTCATGCTTTTTAGGGGTCTGCACGTTCTCTTTAATCATCAAACGACCCTACTTCGATCTTGCGCAGATCGTTGTTGGTGATACCCAAGCTCAAAAATCGCATGATTTGGTAGGCCGTAGGACCGTCCTTCATATAATAGCGCTTACCATCCACGGGATTAACATACCACGCCTCTCCCCCGCCTTCTACCTGGAGCAGTATCTTGCCTTTAAGGCGGTTCGCTAAATTCGTGTCAAGCACCCATTGTGCCGTAGAAAGAGGGTTGTAGCCGTTTCTTGCCTCTTCTCCGTCTTGATAACCATCATCGTCGGTATCCGGATCGTTAGGATCCGTTCCTAAGGCATTTTCAATTTTATCAGCCAGACCATCTTGGTCAGTGTCGGTATCCTGGAGCCTCTCTTCAATGCCTACGGGAATTTTAGCTAAATCTGCATTGGTAATGCCAAGACCAAAGGCTTTAAGCGCCTGGTAGGCGGCATTACCGTCTTTCAGGTAATACTTCCCTCCTGATATTTCATCCACATACCATGCCTCCCCTTTTTCCTCTACCTGGAGAAGGATTCTTCCTTTAAGACGTTCGGTGAGTTTTGCGTCTATGGTTGTAGCCAATGCGCGCTCTTTTGCAATGAGTAATTGCTCAAGAGTTGAGATGCGGTATTCAAGCGCCTTGATACGCTCGCGGAGACGCCGGAGTTCGGGAAAGGTAGAGTCATCAACCGTAACATTCTCATGATAAGTAAGTTCTTGCTGGTTGTCGCAAGCTGGTTTTTGGCCGATTCGTTTTGCGTTACATACCCTAATCATATAACTATACCCTTCACGTAATTTCCAATTCTTATCATCCCCAAGTTGCAAGCTGTGGTGTGTTTGAGGTTCATAGTATTCTATGCTTACCGAATGCCAATATTCTTCACTGCTATCTATCTCGTACCACTGTACTTCGTAGTAGGGAGCGGGAATGTTGGTATCCCATAATACTTTTGCTGTTCCGTTAGTCATGTATTGTTCCGGAACTCTGACATTTGAGAATAGGATGGATCCGGAGATTTCTGGGACTTCTGCATCGGTTGATGGCAACGTGGCAAATTGGTAAACTTCTGACTCGGTAAGCTTGCTTGTGAGCGAGTTCGAAAGAATCACAAAATAGTATTTTGTGCCAGGGGTTAACCCTAGGATAACTATGTTATGGTCTATGGTTTGAACCGTATCACGTGCTACCCGACTCAAACTGTTTGCCGTATTTTCAGTACCAAACAAGATAGAAGAAATATCCGCGGTTGATGACTGCCATGTTACTTTAACCGAATTTGCAGTGCGATCTGTAACCTGAACGTTGCTAATGAGCTGAAATGCATTACTATTATAGAGCGTTATGCTCCGCGTAAGTGTATTATTATTTTCACTCGATTCTTTAAATACATTTGTAGAATCCACGGTAGCAGTTATCAAATAAGACACATGCTGAGGAAACTGGTTTGTTGATGGACCGCGTACTTCATACTCCGTATTTTCGTAGTAATAATAGGGTGAAGTAATTGTCTCTTGTGGCAATACCCGGGTCATATATTTACCATCTGAGAGTCCGGCAACGCCGGTAAAACCTGAAAAAAGCAGATTGATATAATTATCACCTACTGCTAACGAACCGGCATTTTTTATTTTTGCGTAAAAATAATTACCGGCATTTGCCTCATCATAATATTTTACGCCGACATCGGTTACCATAAAATCAGCCAGATTTTTGGTAACTTGAAAGTTTGCACTTTCAACCCATATATTGTTGGCGTCTTTGCATTCTATCTTGTAATAATAGGTTTGTTGTACATTTCCAAGAGTCGCCCAATAGTGATACAAACCACCATTCAACGCTGTGGGAGTCTGAACAATGTTACCTACAAATGAAAGGCCAGGACTGAAATCCGTATTGTACGCAACGGTACAGCTGTATTCCCTCTTCGTTGTCCAGTAGATATTTACATCCAAATTTGAATTGATCGTTTTACTTGTAATGGTAATTTCATCAGAAACTTCATTGGTCGTAAAGGTTTGATAATCTGTAATATACCCACCTTCCGTACTTGCGGATATAATTTTAAATTTATAGGTTGTGTTAGCATGAAGATCGATAAGTGTAGCGCTATGGTTTGTCGAAAGCGCCTCGCTCTTAACCGTATTCTGCTCTATGGAATTGTTTTCTGGATAATAAAATACAGCTGACTTTGTTTCTATATCGGTTTTCCAGATGACGGTAGCTGCAGTTTCAGCCAATACCGGTATGTTTACGTGTAGAGCGTCACCGCTTACCTTGGATAAAGTTGTGAAATAGTCAGTATATTCATGCGCTCCCTGACTCTGCATAATAGCATATGCATGTCTCGTATTTGGATCTAAACCATTGAGAACAAATTGACATTCTCTTTCTGTTGAAAATGCTTTTTCGTAACAATTAGCGACACCGATTTTTTCTGTATCTCCGACTTTTTTATAATATACATAATCATTGCTACTGTTCGTCGTATCCCATCTTAAATTAATTGAGGTATCACTCAAATAGTTGACCTGTATACCATTAAGCACGAGAAAAGGATCGGTGTTTGCTAGCGCTATAAATCCAATGATAAATATTACAAACAAGGAAGTAATGGCTGAAGCGAGCGTATGAATATGAAAAAATTGAGTCTGACGTTGATGATAATGCATAGCATGATTTAAAACTCGCAAAATAAATTAGAGTTTGAATATGATACAATGAATCTACTTCTTCACACGTCTTCAACTACAATAGGTATAACAAGCGTGGCAGTAGATCCACCATATGCAACCACGACGACCGCAAGTGGAACAACTACTTTTAACTATACACCAAATAACACCAAAAAAAAATGACCTGCGTTATCCACAGGGAGTCATTCATAAAAAATGACTTTCCGTTATTTTCCTCCGTTCTGTTTTTATTTATCCAAAAACGCACCTTTGGTTAAATCCAATAAGTGCAGCGAGCACATGTACCCCGCGTCATCCGCAAGTCCCCGCTGCCAAAGCATAGCGTGGAGTTTGCCGATCGCCTGGTCATGATCCTGCTTCCCGCGGCGGCGGAATGCTTCATACTTATCCAGCGTAATCAGCATGCGTACGATAAGTTGCTTGACGTACTTTTCCGTAAGCTCAATCATTTTTGCCTCTTTGGGAATTTTTGCCACTTCAAGCTTTACGGGGTTAATCCCCTCCAATAGATGGTGCGAACATGCGATAGCAATCGTATCTTCGTTCATATGCGAAGCTTTGAGAATTTCATACGTATCCTGCGCATGTCGGTTAAAAAATTGACGCATGGTCATAAACCGATCCATGCCACAACGCTCAAGCGCATGCAACACCACTTCCGGATCCTCGGAATAGCGCATGCCCTCCTGCAAACCAAAAAGCGTATAGACCCATTCCTCTACTGTGGTCGTTTCAGTATTTTCAATACGCGTTTCATCTGCATAGATTTTTAAAACCGCTTTTCGGTTTTCCGCCGCCACTTCATGCACCATCCCCTGCCTATCCTTGTACGAGAGTGGTCCGGACTTACCAATATCATGCAATAACACCGCTAGCATTGTTTTTTCCATGAGTTCCTGGCTGATAGGATTCTGTAAATTTTCAATATTGTAGCACGCAAGGATATCCATGACCTCGTATGCCATGATCAGTGCGTCCTGATTGTGATTGGGCGCGTAGTATTCCATGTCCGCCAAGCGTTCCAAAAGCAGCGGATGGACTTCGCGCAAACCAAACAAGCCAACACGTACGCGTACGTCTTGGACGGCTTGCTCATATGACTTGCTATGGGCTTCGAAGGGCTTGTGAGATGTAATTCGGTCCTGCAAGACATCCTTAATAGCAATTCCTGATACGGGAATATGTTTGTTCGTCGTTGAAGTTTCCATATACAGAATATATTGGTGTGGCTGTTGGTATGGAGTATGTTTTTATTTTGCTAATATAAGCAAATTTATTAGCACATGCATCTCTCTACCTTTCACATTCCACTGCCTCAAGTATAGCATACTTTTGGGGCCATTACAATACTTTTTGTCAATAGCAAAAAGGTTCTTATAATCCTCTATTATTTCTACCTCTTAGCCTGTGGTAGGTTTTTAGGGAGTCATCTGCAAACAACACGAAGCTATAGGCTATACGAGTGGTCTGCCCGTCATTTCTGCCGACTTGGGCAAATTGAGGAGTTTGAGGATTGTAGGAGCAATGTCGGAGAGTAAGCCGCGTGGTGTCAGCATACTCAGATCTTCTCCGACACTGGTTGGTAATCCCGCGGTTTTTCCTTCAAGTGCCGCTTGCACAACAATAAAAGGCACAGGAAAGGTTGAGTGCTCTTTGTCAATAACGCCTGTCTGCAATTTTACGACCTCTTCGGCATTGCCGTGGTCAGCGGTAATGCATACCAAGCCATTTTTTTGCAGCGTCGCATCCACAATGCGGCCTATGCACGTATCAACCGTTTCTATTGCTTCAATGGTTGCGGGAAGGTTTCCCGTATGCGCCACCATATCCGGATTGGCAAAGTTCAGCAAAATAAAATCAACATCCTCTTTTTCAATGCGCTGCACCACCGTGTCCGTAATTTGCTCGGCGCGCATGCGCGGTTTCTGATCATAGGATGCAACGTGTGGCGAGGGAATCAATACTCGCTCCTCTCCGGTAAATGCTTTTTCGGAACCACCGTTGAAAAAATAGGTTACGTGCGCGTACTTCTCCGTTTCAGCTATGTGGAGCTGGGTAAACCCCGCGTCACTTAAAACCTTCGCCAGTGGATCCGCAATTTTTTCTGAAGGAAAGGCAACCGCGACCGGTAGGTCTTTGTCATACTCGGACATGGTTACCATGAACAGCCTGTCCAAAAGTACGCGTTGAAATTTTTCAAACCCCGGGAGTACGAGTGCGGTTGTGAGTTGACGGGCGCGATCAGGGCGAAAGTTGAAAAATATCACCGCATCGCCATTTTGTATGGTGGCTACCGGCTGCCCATCCGCTTGCGTCATGACCGTCGGTATATATTCTTCATCGTATACTTTTTTTGCATAAGACGCCTCAATTGCTTTGATAGGGTCTGCTGCATAGATATCCGCCTTGCCTTCCACCATAGCCCGATACGCTTTTTCAACACGATCCCAGTTATTATCCCGATCCATCGCCCAAAATCTCCCCGAAAGCGTTGCAATCTTTCCTATCTGCAAACTTTCAATTTTTTGCAGCAGCTTGACGATAAAATTCTTTCCGCTGTTGAACGGCGTATCTCGTCCATCAAGAATCGTGTGTATGAAAACTTTGCCAGCACATCGCCCCGCCTGATGCTGTTGCGCACACTCCAAGAGCGCATAGAGATGTTCCTCGTGGCTATGTACGCCGCCGGGACCAACCATGCCGATAAAGTGCATATTGCCACCGGTTTCGCCGATATGCGTCGCCGCATCTTGGAATGCCGTATTCGTAAAGAAGCTACCGTCTAAGATGGATTTGCTAATACGCGTGAGATCATTATATACAATTTTGCCAGCGCCGATATTCAAATGACCTACTTCTGAATTACCCATTTCTCCCCAGGGCAGACCCACCGCCTCGCCTGATGCCTGGAGCGTCATAGCGGGATAAGTACGTACGAGCTTGTCCATAACCGGCGTTCGGGCAAGAGAAATAGCGTTGCCGCGGGAAGGAGGCGCAATGCCCCAGCCATCAAGAATGATGAGTACTGCGGGTTTTGGTCGAGGCATAGATAGTATACGTACAACACACAACAAACTTGCTTGTCTTGTAGACACGGCGTATCTGTTGTGTGGTGGTGGTCAGTTATTGGTTTTTAAGAGTGATTTCCCCGTCATTTCTTTTGGCTGCGGAACATGTAGCACATCAAGAATAGTTGGCGCAATATCCCCCAAAGTACCGTGGTGTTTCAGCTCGTATGGTTGCGCATTGCTCCGATAATCGGCGATAATCAAGGGAACGGGATTGCATGAATGTTGCGTAAGTATGCCCACAACTTCGTCACCGCCCATCTCTTCCACATTACCATGATCTGCGGTAATAAGCAGCACGCCGCGTTCCTCCTGAACCACCTTTCGCACCTTTGCCAATGCGGCATCAACCGCTTCAATGCCCCGGACACCCGCCGCATAAACCCCCGTATGGCCTACCATGTCCGCATTGGGAAAATTTGCCACCAGCACGTCGTACGTGCGCGCCTTGATGTGCCGCACCAAGGTGTTGGTGAGTTTTGGTAACTGCATTTCAGGATACCGATCATAATGTATAATGTCGGGTGAAGGAATCATCACCCGTTCTTCTCCGCCGACGGGGTGATCGTACCCCCCGTTGAAGAAGTAGGTTACGTGGGCAAATTTCTCCGATTCCGCTATGTAGAGTTGACGTTTTTCGCGCAAGGCATACGGGAGGCTCTTGGGTACATCACGCCCGGGAAATGCGGTCAGCACATTCGGCAAATCCGGACCGAAATCAGTCATCGCGATAAAACACATATTCTTCACGATACGTCTGCTTTTCCCAATAGCTTTGAAAAACACTTCCGGCATGACGGGCAGCACGAATGCTTTGGTCAATTGCCGCGCCCGGTCGGAACGCAGGTTGTAAAAGATAAGCGAGTCATTGTCAGCTATGGACGCTATCGGATGTTTATGATCATCAACTAGGACGGTTGGCTCAATAAACTCGTCGCTTTCTCCTTGCTGATAGGCACGTGCGATCGCATCTTCAACGGAAATTGCCATTCTCCCCTGACCGCACACCATAGCCTGATAGGCGGCCGCGGTGCGTTTCCATGACCCTTTACGATCCATAGACCAGGCACGCCCCATGATCGTCGCTACCAGCTCGTGATTGTGAAACGAACGCTCCAACCGATGATACAATTCAAGCGCTTTATACGGAGGAGAATCTCTGCCGTCGGTGAAAAGATGTAGTACGGGAGCGGTGGTATCTGATTCACGTAAGAGCGTGAGCAATGCTAGCAGATGATCGGGGTCCGCATGCGGACTGTCGGTATTTCCCAAGAGACCCATAATATGCACGCGGGAGTGGTTGCGCCTTGCGTGGTGAATCGCTTCTATAAATGCGGGGTTCTTGAAAAATGTTCCATCATTGATACTCCGCGATATATACACCACATCCTGAATCACGGTTCTGCCCGCGCCGATATTGCTATGGCCAGCCTCGGAATTTCCCGGCTGACTTTCCGGAAGTCCTACTGCGCGTCCATGGGCTACAAGCCGCGTATGCGGATGGCTGTCCCAGAGTGCGCGATATTCCGGAATTTTTGCCGTGATAAACGGATTGCCTCTTTTTTTTGTACTAATACCCCATCCGTCAAGGATAAGGAGTACGAGGGGAGGCGTAGAATTTGTTTGCGCCATGAGCGTTACATGTTTTTAGGTGAGTAATTTTTTTATTTCCCATCAACCTTCGTCACGAGGCACTACCAAAGATCACCTGACACATACAACCCGAAGCGCAATCGCCCAACGGACTTTCTTTTACAGAAAGGTGTGACCGGATATTGCATACGGGTAATGTGCGCATGAGAATTTTCTTATTGATACAATTCTTCTTCTATCGCCATGAGCCGATTATATTTGGCGATGCGCTCGCCGCGCGAGGGTGCTCCGGCTTTAATAAAATCAGCCTCTACACCTACGGCAAGATCCGCAATAAATGCATCACACGTTTCTCCCGAACGGTGTGAAATTACAATACGGTATCCCGCTTTTTTCGCTTGGGCAACTGTTACAAGCGTTTCAGTGAGCGTTCCCACTTGATTGGGTTTGATGAGTATGGCATTTCCTGCATGCATACGCGTACCTTTTTTCAAACGATCGGCATGCGTTGTAAAAAGATCATCTCCCACAAGCTGCACATTTTTGCCAAGCCGCTTGGTCAATTCCACCCACCCTTCCCAATCCTCTTCATCCAGTCCGTCTTCTATGGAGAGAAACGGGTAGCGCAGCACCCAATCCTCATACAACTGTATCAAGGCATCGCGGCGCAGGAACGTGTGATCCAATTTAAACATGTACCCTTGCTTTGAAAGGTCATACAGCACCGCGGCGCCAACGTCCATTCCTAAATAGACATCCTTGCCGGGTATGTACCCCGCTCGCTTTGTGGCTTCAACTATCATATCCAACGCCATTACCGACGAATCAATGTCCGGTGCATACCCACCTTCATTGCCAACATCCGTATCCAAACCATGCTCGCGCAGCACCTGTCCGAGCGTGTGGAATACTTCCGTACCAACACGCGCACGTTCGGTAAATGGTAGTAACGGAGTTTTGTGCGCATCATGGCGCGGTGAAGCGGTAGGTATGATAAGAAATTCCTGAAAATCCAGATTGGTATCCGCGTGCTTACCGCCATTAAAAATATTCATCATAGGAAACGGTAATCGGGGGGCACGTTCTGCGGATGCGGCGATCTTTTGTGGTAGCGCAAAGAGCGTCTTCATACCACGCACATGATCGTGTGTTGCAAACAGTTCCCGGATATACTCATAGAGCGGCATTTCTTTAGCCCTTGCTGCTGCGCGCGCGCAAGCCAATGAAACACCCAGTATCGCGTTTGCGCCGAGACGTTTTTTTTCCTCGGTTCCGTCAAGGCGGATCATTCGTTCATCTAGATCACGCTGCTCTGTCACCGCAATGCCCCGAAGCTCGTCTGCGATGTCCTTGCTGACGTGTTGCACGGCTTTGCGTACACCCTGCCCATGGTAACGATGGACCTCCTGATCACGCAGTTCATGCGCTTCGCTGCGTCCGGTTGAGGCACCGGAGGGTACCGCGGCTGATGCGCGTATACCCGACTCCAATACTACAGTCGCTTCAAGGGTCGGGTTGCCGCGCGAGTCCAATATTTCCCGCGCGTGGATAGATTGTATGTTGTGTTGCATAGGGGAACTGATTTCAAATTACTCATGAACTTTGCAAAGTTGTTTCACTGCTTACTTTCTGCTCCATACTTCTTACCTCTTTTTTCAAGCACTCGTATGCCCGGAAGCGGTTTTCCCTCAAGCCATGCAAGCAGCGCGCCGCCTCCGGAAGACACTACGGTCATCTTGGATATTTGTCGCCTCCGGCTGATCGCCGCAACCGTTTCCCCTCCTCCGACTATCGTTACCGCTTTTGCGGCACCTATCTTTTTTGCGATAGCGTTGGTCCCTTTGGCAAAACGCTTGTCTTCAAAAAATCCCATGGGACCGTTCCACACGATTGTTCGCGCTTGTGCCAATATCATTCCGTAAAATATGACTGTTTCCGGACCTAGGTCAAGGATAACTTCATCTTTTTGCACGTTGCCTACCGCACAAGACCGCAAGCGATGGTACGCACTATTCTTCTTCGCAACGATAACGTCCAGCGGCAGGTGTAATTGTTGACCGGAGAATTTTCGGGCGCGCAGCTTTCGCGCCATATCCGGCTCGGTGATTGATTGACCAATCGCCACCCCTCGCGCCTGCAACATTGTATTGGCAAGCGCGCCACCAAGCAGCACGTCGTCCGCTTGCGTCAATATGTGTTTAAGCAGACTGAGTTTTGTTGAGATTTTTACCCCACCTACAACCACAACGTAGGGTTTGCGGGGACATGTCAGATACTTTTGTAAGTTCCGTAATTCCCGCTCTAGCCCATAGCCTGCAACCGCATGCGTTGCGCGAGGAATGCGCACGGTACTCGCCTCAACGCGGTGGCATACGCTGAATGCATCCTGCACATAGACATCACACCATTGTGCTACGGTTTGCGCGAATGATGCATCATTTGCCTCTTCCTCCGGTATGAAGCGGATATTCTCCAATACGCCGACCGATCCTGGCGCAAGGCTATCCAGAAATATCTCGGTATGCGAAGTCATGCGGCCTTTTTTATACCACACTCCCTCGTGCATAATCACCGGAGTATTCGGCAATAGGCGACGGATAATCGGCAGCAGGGGTTGGAGCGATAAAGCGGCACGTGCCCTGCCGTGCGGTCTGCCTCGATGCCCTAAAAGTACGACACGCGCTTTTTTACGAATGAGCCAGCGCAAGGTCGCCACATTCTGCTCTAAACGGAATTTCGTATCTGCCGCAATGCGGCCGTGTATGACGGGAATATCCATGTTCGCGCGTACCCAGACGCGTTTGCCCCGTATATGCTTACAGTCCGTCAATTTTTGAAGGTTTGTGGGGTTTGTTTGTGTGTGGTGTGACAAGATTGAGCGCGGCATAGGATAGATGCGCAGGATTTTCCTGCATGCAATTACCTTGTCTTTATGGGTGAGTATATCACAAACGCGAGTCTTTTCCCATACATACCAATATTGTCATGCTGGCAAACAGAAAACAACCTCCATTTGTCGGCGGAGGAAAGTGAAAAACGACACCAGCCCTTCCTTTAGGTCCGTACTTTTACCACTTTGATCTTTACCTCGAGCACTTCATCCTGCGTAAAAACAGGTCCGACTTCAATGTTCATTTTTTGGTAGAGAGTCTGCGGAATACCGATATCGGCAACAAATAACTCACCCATGACCTGTTTGGATTCAGGTTTTGCAAGTCCCGCTTTTGGAAGTCCGAGCGCAACCGTTGCTTTCGCAACTACACAGGGCGCATAGATAACTCCGGTCGTACTGTCTAATCCTGAAGGCAAATCAATGGAGATAATCTTTTTTGCAGACCGATTTATGTGATCAATAATGTGCGCCACAGTTCCACGGGGATTGCCTTCCATGCCATATCCGAGCAGCGCATCCACAATGCAATCGGCATCCCGCGTTTCAATAGCAACTTCATCCGTTACTATCAACGGAAGCACGCCGGCTTTTTCCAATGCATACCAGTGCTGCTGCGACTCCGGGCCAAGTTCCTCCTTCGGGGAAGTTATGTATACCGAAACTTTAGCTCCCCAATTCACCAGGTTCCGCGCCACAACCAGACCAACACTTCCGTTATGTCCCTTGCCTGCGCAAATTACAACTTTTTTATCGCGCGCGACGCCGCTCATGTAGTCGCGTGTTACCTTTGCCACATGCAACCCGGCTATCGTGGATGTCTGCAGAAGCGATACGCCGAACTCCTCCGTCATCAGACGGTCTATTTCGCGCATTTGTTCGGTGGTAACGGTTTGTAACATACAAAACCTTAAAACTTGAAACTTAAACTATCAATTCCCTTGTCCTGTAATTCGAATGTACTTTAATGCTCTATGTTATGATGATAGGTGGAGTATACCACATTTTTGCACATTGCTGAAATGTGCTGTGGATAATTTTTATTTTCCGGAGACCATTGCCATTTCTACGAGGCGGTTCGCATAGCCCCATTCGTTGTCATACCAGGCAACGACTTTTACCATATCACCATCAACGACTTTGGTGAGATTAAGATCTACGATAGATGAATGCGGATTGCCGATAATGTCACTTGATACCACCGGGTCATGGGTTACTTGCAACACGCCTTTATACAAGGGATTTTTCGCCGCATCGCGCATCGCGATATTTACCTCTTCTACGGTAACCTTTTTTTTAAGAAGAAAGGTGAAATCGGCAAGCGATCCTACCGGAACCGGTACGCGTACCGACAGGCCGTCAAAAAGCCCTTTGAGCTGCGGTATGACTTTTGTGGTAGCGTGTGCCGCTCCGGTTGTTGTCGGGACAATATTTTGCGCCGCTGCCCGCGCACGGCGCAAATCCTTGTGGGGTCCATCCACCAAGTTTTGATCGGCGGTATAGGCATGGATGGTGGTCATCATCGCCTTGCGCACTCCGAAGCGGCTCTGCATGACCGCGGCAACCGGCGTAATGCAGTTCGTCGTGCAAGATGCGTTGGAAATTATTTTTGCGGATTTTTTTATTTTGCCGTCATTCACGCCGCGTAGATACGTGGCAATGGATTCGGATTTTGCCGGCGCCGAGAGTATGACGCGTTTGGATCCGGCTTGCAAATGTCCTGCGGAGAGTTCTTGTGTTAAAAACCTTCCCGTACATTCTAGAACGACATCCACTTGCCGTTCTTTCCAGGGAAGTTCAGCAGGTTCCTTAATCGCCGTAACCGGAAAGTACTCTTTGCCTACAACCAGAGCGTCTTTTATCGCGCGAACGGATTTTCCGTACCTTCCATAAACCGTATCAAACTGCAAGAGGTGCGCGAGTGTTACGGTATCGGTCAAATCGTTGATGGCGGCTACGCGTATATTCTTTTTTTCAAGTGCTATTTTAAACGCGGCGCGCCCAATACGACCGAAACCGTTGATGGCGATGGTAAGCATGGAAAAAGAATTAAAGAGTAAGAAAGATGTGGTAAGTTACGAAAAATTTCCCCGTACTGCTTTTACAGCAACGCTTACTTCGTATTTCTTACCTGGGACTTATTTTTCACTATAGCACATTTTTTTCCCAAAAACAAAGTGCGCTAGCCAATACTATACGACATCGCATGTCATATAGTAAGGTCAAGATGCATCCAAACATCAAAAATACTCCGGTGAGTGCCAGAGTATGTACGTATTTTTTCTTTGATTATTATTTCAATGCAAAGCGCGCGAAGCGACGCACCTCTATTTTCTCCCCTATTCTCCCAATCGCTTCGGTGATGATTTCCGCAACTGTTTTATCCTCATCTTTGATGAACGGCTGATCCAGTAAACATACTTCGGCGTAAAACTTTTTGAGCTTACCGCTCATAATGTTTTCCCGCATCGCCTCGGGCTTACCTTCTTTTGCTAGCTGCTCACGATAAATCTCCTTTTCTTTTTCAAGCACGTCAGCGGGAATTTCATCCGCCGAGAGATACTGCGGATCAGTTGCCGCCACATGCATGGCAATATCGTAGGCAAGTACCCCGAATTGTTCGTTGCGCGCGACAAAATCGGTTTCTGCTACGAGCTCTATCATGGCACCAACCTGGCCGTTTGCGTGGATGTAAGCCGCGACACGACCTTCTTTGGTTTCACGATCTGCGCGCTTTGCCGCCATTTTCTGTCCCCTCTTGCGCAGCTCTGCAACAGCTTTGTCCATATCGCCGCCTGCGGTTTCCAATGCTTTTTTCGCATCCATCATTGCCGCACCGGTTTTTTCACGGAGTTTTTTTACGTCTTGAGCGAAAATCATAAAATTACGGAAGAGGTTAGGGCTAAGAAATACAAGGTATTTATGCTTCGGTTATTTCTTTTGGAAACACGGCTTTCTGCGCGGATTTTGATTCTCTTGCTACAGGATTTGCTGCAACCGACTGTTCCTGCAGCTTACGCCCCTCATTTATCGCGTCGGTCAGTGTCTGCAGAATCAGCTCAACGCTTTTAATCGCATCGTCATTTGCTGGAATGGGATGATCAATCAATGAAGGATTGGTATTGGTATCGCACAGCGAAATAAGCGGGATATGCTGTTTACGCGCTTCGCGCAAGGCTGTTTTTTCACGCTTCAAGTCAACCAGAATGACTGCATCCGGATCCGTATCAAGATTTGCAACTCCTGAAAACAGCTTCTCCAACCGTTCAAATTTTTTGGTAAGTATGAGCTGCTCTTTTTTCGTATACTTATCCCAGCTGCCTAATTCCCGTTGCTCTTTCCACACCCGGTACTGTTTAATCCGCTGCTTGACGACGGAAAAGTTGGTAAGCAACCCCCCTATCCAACGCTCGGTAATGTACGGCATGCCGCATGACTTGGCAAAGTTTGCCACCTTTTCCTGTGTCTGCTTTTTGGTGCCGACAAAGAGCAGAGTGCCTTTCTTTTTCGCCATATCGCGCGCAAAATTGGCAGCCTCCTGCAAGAGCCTTGCGGTTTCCTCAAGATTGATGATGTGCACGCCGGACCGCACCGTAAAAATGTACGGAATCATTTTTGGGTGACGCTTTCCCGTTTGATGCCCAAAATGCACACCGGCTTTGAGCATTTCAATAATGGATGGTGTCTGCATAAACTCCTTTTCGGCTCGTTGCGATAAACGCCGTTTACCGCCTCCGCCTTACCTCCATCTCGTTTGGCCGCCGTAACGGCGACTAAGGAGCAGTCTCTATGAGATGTGAGAGATACTAACGTAATAGTGAATACAACGAGTCACAGTGTACCATACTGTTTGCCATCACGCAAGATCCTCCGGTGTACGATTGGGATTACAAGCTCTTGCAAAAAAACTTGCGGCGTGGTAGAATTTCCCCCGCAATAGGGTATGGGGTTCGTGATCGCTGAAACTTCGGAAATTTGTTCCCATCCTTAAAATTACTTAGCGCAAACACGTATATATTTATATCGCTCTATGCAGAAAGACATGCATCCAACCTACTACCAAAAATCCGTCATTACCTGTGTCTGCGGCGCGCATTTTTCTGTCGGATCAACCGTTGAGGCAATTAATGTGGAAATTTGCAGCGTGTGTCATCCGTTTTATACCGGCAAGCAAAAACTGGTAGATACCGCGCGCCGTGTTGACAAATTCCAAAAGCGCGTAGCCCTTCAGGAGTCCGTCGGACAGGGACGTAAGGGCAGGGCGGTAAAGCGTACTGCGCGCACGGCTAAAAAATCAACGCACAAAACGCTCAAGTTGTCTGATCTTGCCGATAAAGATGTTGTTGAAACTCCGGCAGAGGCACAGATGATAAAAAAGAAAAAGACAACGGTTAAAACTACAAAAAAATAGCCCTCTCAAACGGTGTGGATTTTGTGTTCTGCTCTTGAGTAAGAGTGCGCAATCCCGCCGTTTTTCTTTACTGCTTTTTCTCACGACCGACTACCGGCGAAATAGTAACTTGTTACGCTATACATCCCTTAACAACCACCATTCTTGAACGTGTTACGGAACTCGAGCGCCAATTGAGCGACCCGGGTGTGGTTGCGGACACCCGAAAATTTGCGGTGCGGTCAAAAGAGTATCACGCACTCATCGAACAAAAATTAGCGGTTGAGCAATACAATAATTTGGAAACAGCGCTTGTGGCGGCGCGAAAAGAATCGGCAGATGATACTAGCGAACTCGCAATGCTTGCGCAGGAAGAAACAATACGATTGAGCGGCGAGTTGGAGCGGGCGCGCAAAGAGCTCAACGCACTCTTACGTCCCCGCGACCCAAAAGACACAAAAGATAGTATTGTGGAAATTCGGGGGGGATCGGGCGGTGATGAGTCATCGCTTTTTGCCGCGGAGCTTTTTCGCATGTATAGCCGGTTTGCGGAACTCAATGGATGGAAAATGACTGTACTCTCTTCTCACCGCACGGAAGTCGGCGGACTCAAAGAACTGATAGCGGAAGTGAAAGGCACGAGGGTATACGGCACACTCAAGTGGGAAAGCGGCGTGCATCGCGTCCAACGTGTTCCGGAAACCGAAAAGAGCGGCCGCGTGCACACGTCAACCGCAACGGTTGCAATACTGCCCGAAGCGGAAGAAATAGACGTTAAAATTAATCCTAAGGACTTAAAGGTTGATACGTTTTGTTCCAGCGGTGCGGGTGGGCAAAGCGTCAATACCACTTATTCCGCCGTGCGCATTACGCACCTTCCGACCAACATCGTTATTTCCTGCCAGGATGAGCGTTCGCAGACACAGAACCGAGAACGCGCCATGACCATTTTACGCGCGCGGCTTTTGGCTTTGGAAGAAGAAAAACAACGCAAAGAAATTGAGGCGGCGCGCAAAGCAACTATTGGCACAGGCGACCGGTCGGAAAAAATCCGCACCTATAACTTTCCGCAGGACCGCGTTACCGATCACCGGATTAAGGAAAGCTGGTCCAACATTCCGGCAATCCTTGATGGCGGAATTGCGCCCATACTGGAAGCATTGGAAAAAGCAGAAGAAAATGCGTAAAAAATAGAAACTATCGCGGACAGCACGCAGGTAGATGATCAAAGCACCTGCGTATCTCGTATCACGTATATGTCCCATTCCATGGTAACCGTTGCTGAATTGCTTAAAAAAGCTACCGAACAATTACACGCGCACCATATTGACACCCCGGATCTTGATGCCGAGGTGCTTTTGTCTTGGGTACTCAACCGAGACCGCGCGTGGCTTTTCGTGCATGCCGATGCGCGTCTGACCGTTGTGCAAAAGGAAAAATTTTTTCGCGTGATACAAAAACGCTCGCGCCGTGTTCCGATTGCCTATATCACCGGTAGCAAACCGTTTTACCGGTCGGACTTTATCGTCAATCAACACGTGCTCATCCCCCGCCCCGAAACGGAAACGCTGGTGGAAGAAGCGGTGCGTGCTCTAGGGGATAAGCGACATCCTGCTACGGTTGTTGATGTCGGCACTGGCAGCGGCTGTATCATGGTAAGCGTCGTACAAGAACTTTTGGCAAGAAGTGAAGATATTTCCGGTATGCGATTCTACGCAACCGATATATCTCACAAGGCGTTGCGTATTGCGAAAAAAAATGCAAAAAAAGAAGGTGTTGCAAAATATATCACTTTTTTACACGGTAATTTGTTGGAACCGTTTCTCATCCTGCAGAACGCCGTCCCTACGAAAAAACTGTACATTCTTGCAAATCTTCCGTATCTTTCAGAAGTACAAATGCGCAATCTGCAACAGGAGGTCGCCCATGAACCGCGGGAAGCACTTGATGGCGGGGTTGAGGGATTGGCATACTACCGAAAACTTTTTGCGCAAATGCAAAACATGCGACGCGTACAGCGCGCGAGTATAATCTATACGCTATGCGAAATAGAGCCCGTGCAGGCAACGACGCTTACCAGCGAGATATGCAAAAACTTTCCAAGAACAACCGTACGCATGCGTAAGGATTTGCAGGGCAATGATCGCGTACTCCTAGCTCTCTCAAATCTATGATACTGCGAAACATCAAAGCAAGATTGTATCTTTTACTTCCCCCTCTTTCCGGATTGCTGCTGGCAACCACCTTCCCTCCCCTTGATTGGAATTGGAGTATTTGGATAAGTTTTGTGCCACTCCTCTTCTTTTGGTCAAAAAATATTTCTCTGCAACAGAAACTTGGCGGAGGCTTTGTTACCGGATTGCTCTACTACAGTTTTGTCGCGCAGCCATTCTTGGGTGTTGCCAATTGGGCATGGGCTGATTTTGGCACCATTATAGCGGATAACCGCGCGCTCATTCTTTTTTGGGTGTGGCTATGTGCCGGTATGGGCAGCGCGATAGGGTTGGGAGCGGTCGCTTACGCTCTCCATAAATTGAAAAACATTCCTCTCTTGCTGCTTTTCCCTTTTACTTTCGTCGTAAGCGAATGGCTGCGCGCTGCTATTTTTTTTCACTTCACCTGGGGACACATTGGCTACGCGGTACACGATCTTGCGCGCATACGCCAACTAGCCGGTATTATTGGTGTATACGGTGTGTCATTTTTTATCTGCACAATCAATGTACTTGTGTTGTTACTTATAAAACATATCCTGCTGAAAAAATATTATTCCGCCGTGGTATATACGTGCGTCATAGCGCTTGTGTACGCGGGTTCGTGGTTTTATGGAGTATACAGGATACAAGAAAACAGCGCGCCACCGATGAACGCGGTAATCCTGCCCAACGCCGCGGCAAGCGCATTCTCTCCCTTGTCATTCGCGCAAGCACTGGATACGGCGTTAGCAGGCAATCCTCAACTGGTCATTCTCCCTGAAAATTATTTTGGCGTGCCTTACGACCTAGCCGCAAAAACCTTTGTCCGTCAAATGTTTCTCCTTGCGCCAATGGCGGAAAATGCCTTCTCTATGCTCCTCAACCAATCATTGCGCCATCCGGATGTATTGTTTATTATGGGCTTGCACACGATTGAAAATGACCAACATTTCAACTCTGCCGTACTGCTGCAAGATGGCGCTCTGCGGGACACCTACCATAAACATTTTCTCTTTCCACTTGCAGAAAAAATTCCGGGAAGAGCGTTTTTAGAGAACTTTTGGACGGCAAATGCGTATCGTATTGCCGAAGGAAGCGGAAAACAGGTTGTGCGAAACCGCGAGCATACGATTGGCGTACTCATGTGCTCTGAAGCAATGTTTCCTCAACTCGCGCAAAACGCAAAAAAACAAGGGTCTGACTTCCTGGTAATTATCGGAAACGATGCTATTGCACAAAATGAGATTGTCCGTGATGAATTGCTCGCCATGGCGCAGTTTCGCGCGGTGGAAACAAGGCAATGGATATTTCGCGCGACAACCAATGGTTATGCAACGATAATAAATACGAGTGGAGATATTGAAAAAAATAGGTAACAAAAACTACAAACACATCTTATGCAACTTACCAACAATGATTTACGCCAAACATGTCTGCTCCAAATTTTGTAGCATCAAAACACACATTCCACCACGATCCAACCGTCCCGTCTGAAAGACGTATATACCTGTCACTTGGACCAAGAGCGGTATTAGTTTTCAGCATAAATAAAATCGCGTATTCTCCTGCGGGAAAATCGTCTTTATATGATCCATCAACCGCTGTATATCTTATGCGGCTGAATTCATCCTCGCCACCCTTTAATGTATCTACCATTGTTCCAGGATTGGGGAGGTTTGGCATATATGGCAACAACGCATTACGCAAAGTGTCGTTGGTAGCGTTTCCTTTCACTTCTGCGTATCCAAGTGTTGCCTCACCTGAAGCAGGATAAATTCCATACTCGTCATAATAGAAATCTAGAGCTTTCGCGAGTGAATCAACATCCGCTAAAATTGTCGCGTCACGCGCTTTGGCGCGCGCGGTATTGAGCGCGGCAATTCCGGCAGTTGCGATAAAACTTATCACCGAAATGACGGTGAGAAGTTCAATGAGCGTAAAACCCCGCTTGTTGCGCAAAACAACACCAAGATATTTTTTCGTGCGGGGATGTTGTTGCAGTAATGTTGATTTTTTGTTGCGCTGCATGGAGAAAGTATAGCACAAAAAGAGCGTGGGGAATATGAGATGTGGATATACGGAAAATGAGGCTGCGGATTCCCTCATGCGCGGGCATGGCCGCTATTTTTTGTCTACACCAAACGCTCTGCGGCAAAGACCTCGGGTAAAGCGCACTCTTTTCTATACTATTCGTATGTTACCTGATCCAGTGTACTCACCACTTCCAACCAGAGATGATCATACGGAAGCGACATTTCCTCTCCTCGCACATTCCTGATGCGAAGCTGCCCAGCCTGCTCCCGTACCCACGTCATTTTCGCCGCACGCCCATGGTAGAGTATAAGCGCGTCGCCCTCGCCTTCGGTGCGCAAACGTTTTCTGCCTATCGCGTCAATTGTTGCGATATCCGTTGCCTGCACGACGATAGTTCGGGCAATAAGCGGCTCACCTGTTGCGGCATCGTACTGTTTTTCCCCTCCCTGACTTCTTTTATAGACACTTTGAGATGCATCGTAGAGCCACTCCACCTTGTATTCCGGAAAAGAGAAATCCAGTACTACTTCCCGCACCTCATACGGTACGCAATCTCCACTTTTTTCGCCTGTTGCCTGTATTGCAACGGTAACCATTTTATTGCGGTCGCAAAATTTTGTGGACAATGTGTCTGCAGCATAGGGTGCGTTTTGTGCAATAACATACCCTGATGTCTGGGGATACTCGGACGTATCGCTTCCATATATTTCATCAAAATACGCGGCAAATGCCGGATCTTCACGTACGAGGGTCGTGGAAGCCAGGCTAATGCTTTCTCCGTAATCGCTTAACGAAGGTATATCGGTAAACGTGTTATGCGGTCGTGGAATACGGGTGTCATGCCAAAAATAACCGCCCTGGTAAAATTCATTGATACTTGCAATGCCGTCTTTGGTAATTTGGGTAAGCGCCTCGGGACTGCCGCCCACGTGCGCCAGCAGCGCGCCATACCCTTGCGCCCAGTCTACAAAATAAGGGCGTGCGGAACGCACCGGACCGATCCGGTCAACGGTTGAGATCGCGTCATCCAGGGCATAAAATGCCAGAAATCGCGTTACACCGCCTTCCGCAGGCGCCTCAATCACGAATAGCGAACCGGCAAGTCCCCATTGCGGGCGCGTAGGCGAAAAATTGTCTATGGAAATTGCCGCCAGTCGACCCATATACCAACGCACAGTAGATGTCGCAACTGCAGTATCATTAACGATTGCGACTCTAGCGTCCACTGCTGACTCTGCCTCGGGTTGAGCTTTGCCCATTTTGCTGTCCAGTAACACGTATGCTCCTGCACATGCCACAAAAGCCCCGCCCAAAATGAGCAAGGTTTCTGTGCGAGAGAACGGGTTTATCCGCCAGTATCTATGCTTTTTTTGTTTCTCCCCCTTGCGTAGTTTCCGCATGAGCGTCCTTTGACACTTCAGTGGCAGTTTCGGTCGCCGCGCCTTCCGCCGCTTTTTCTTCCTCCGCAACACTCGGCGCGGTAACCTGCACAATTACCTGTTTAGGATCTCCCGCAAGAGCGAGTCCTTCGGGCAGCGCCACATCTTCAGCATGAATAATTTTGTCAAATCCGTCTAAAACGCTCAAATCTACCTTGATCTCATGTACCAAATCCCTAGGAAGACATACTACTTCCAAAAGCTCGGTCTGTTTTACCAAAATGCCGGCAAGCAGCTTCACCGCGGGAGCCTCACCGATAAATACCAAATTGATATCGGCGTAAATTTTTTCATCCATACGCACGCGGTACAAATCCACGTGTAGCACCGTTTCCGTGACTGGATGCCGCTGGACATCATAAATCAACGCGGTAACCGGCTCACCTCCATCGCTGGTAAGCTCAACAAGAGAGTTCCCGCCCGCTTGTGCGTATACCTTTTCAAATTCGGTTGCGGAAATCGCAACCATGATGGATTCAGCGCCACGCCCATAGAGTACCCCGGGTATGAGGTTTTTTGAACGAATATGCCCTAACGAGTCGGAGGTAACACGGGATGTTATGGAAAGATTGTAGGAAGACATAGCTATCGTACAACGTGAAGTTTGAAACTCGTAACTGGAAACGGCTATGGGTTTTTAAGTTATGAGTTATGCGTTATGAGTTAGCAGGAGCTACCATATCCTATTTTTTACCCATTGTCAACACACAACAAAATTATCCTGCCAGCTCCGCAACACTCCATCGTTTTGAACGCATGTACATACTCTCTATAAGTCCGATGATGATGAAGCTACTGACGAGCGAACTTCCGCCATAGCTGACAAAGGGCAGAGTGATGCCGGTTACGGGCAGCAGCCCCATATTCATACCAACGTTCACCGCCAGCTGCATGAGCAGGATAGCCAAGGTCCCAAGCACCATAAAGAGACCAAAATCATCGCGCGCGTACCGCAGTGCGGTTACTATGCGCCAAAATACCAACAACCAAAAAGCAAAGAACACCAGCATGCCGATAAATCCAAGGTCCTCGGCCAATACGGAAAAAATAAAGTCCGTCTGCGCCTCCGGCAAAAATTTCAACTGGCTCTGCGAACCGAAGCTCACCCCCCTGCCAAAGAGCTTTCCTGACCCTACCGCTATGACCGATTGCGTTATGTTATATCCGGAACCAAGCGGATCTCGTGCAGGATCCAGAAATGTTAATACCCGATCTTTCTGGTAGTCTGCAAAAAGAAAAAACCATCCGGCGGCAAAAGCGGCAAGCAGGCATACGGCAAACAGCAGTATATATTTTTTACGAATACCCGTAACGAGCAATAGCATCATCCATACGCCCCCAAACAGCATCGCGGATCCGAAATCAGGCTGGAGCAAAATGAGGCAGAGTATGATACTCACCGCAAGAACGTTCAGCGCCATATACCGCAGCATGTTGATAAATCTCGCATACAAACTCTCAAACGCCGCCAAAAACAACAGGAAGCCGACCTTGGCAAACTCAACCGGCTGAAACTGCTGGTCGGCAACCACAAACCATCCGGTCGTGCCACGTATGGTCGCACCGAATATAAGTACGGCGCCGAGTAGCGCCACGATTCCCGCATAAATCCAGATGCTGTACAGCCGCCATATGCGATAATCCAGAAAGCTCATCGCAATGCAGACCGCAATACCCACGCCACCGAAAATGAGATGTCTGATGAGATACGTGTAATTATTTTCCGCTCCCGCAAGCGCAACGCTGTAGAGTGCCAGCAATCCGAACCCCCACAACACCAACACACCGGCAAACAACAGCCAGTCAAAAGTTTTGAAACCTTGGCGCAGTGAGAGACGCATACGATCAACCTACCACACACAACCACGATACACAAACCATGTACCATAACGCTACCTCTAAGCCACGAGTGTAGAGCGCAGCGCACTATGATCCCGGCATCACGCATGATCCCATCTCCTCTGTCTGTCGTGACGTGCGTACTACTCTTCCACGCCAAAAATACCATTTCTTCCCGTCCAGTAGCTTTCGGGATTCAAGATGTCAATTTCAGGTTCAATCCGTATGCTATCAAATCGATTCCGAATCCCAAACCAGCTCACCACTTGCGTTGTTGCTTTCCCGGACACCAAGGGGGAAACCACTTTACGCTGCAAGGCAACGGGACGGTCGTCCCGTATGCCGATGATCAAGAACCCTACTTCCCAATAATCAAATATGGAGTTGTTCACTGCGGTATAGGTGACGCGGCTCACGACCAACGAACTGTTTTCATGGAGCTGCGCGGGCGGCGCATACACCAAATCTTTAATGGTAATCTTCTGCCGATCCCCGGCCCAGGCAGCATAGTCGGAAATATCGTGGTTTGAAACATGCGTCCAATCAAGACGATCGAAGACAAGGATAACGGTTGCGGCATCTTTGGGCAGGGTGAGTGAAAATCCTGTAAGTGTTTTTTCTTCTCCGGGAAGCGTAAACCCTTCAAATACCGGCGAATTGTAGTCGCCCAGAGAAAAATGATATGAAAATCTTGCATACCAGCGATCGTTGGGATTTGCAACACTTGCGAAAGCATCCGCACTTTCTTCATTTTCCACGATACCAACGGAGGTGACATTGAGATCCTGTGCGCTGATCTTGGACGCATAATCCCTATGCACCATGCCCGACACTGCAAGTTGCTGTTCCCATGCGATAGTTTGCTTGCGCTGCAACACGAAGTAATCCACCAGTCCGTAGATACCATTCAGCAGCAGACCTGTGGCAATCGCCAAAAATAGACCACTTCCCAGCCTCTTCATCTGCAAACGATGCGTAGTGATCCAGTAGCCAATGGCCAGCTGCTTATTGCCGACTTCATGGGGTTGGTAGGAGGGCATAGAAATCACCAACAACGTGCGACGGACAACCTTAGGTTTATGGGATATGGTTGTGGATTGTATGTTGTTGGTCGTAGATTATTACATTATATCAAAAAGTATGATTTTTTACCATGAATTTTCAACAGACAGACCCTTGTTTACCCGGGTATTGTCTGCTACACTCACTAGCGTGTACGCAGTAACCTCAACCATACTATGTCCGCGCAACCTACAAAGAAAAAACCTATGAAATTCGTAGCCAAATCCAAAACCTCGGCACAAAAAAAATCCGGCTATACCGCCGAAAATATTACCGTTTTGGAAGGTCTTGATCCGGTCCGCAAGCGTCCTGGCATGTACATCGGAAATACGGCGGAAGCAGGTCTTCACCACCTTATCTGGGAGGTACTCGATAACTCCATTGATGAAGCCATGGCCGGTTTTTGCACGCATATTGAAATTACCCTCAACAAGGATGGCGGCGTGACGGTCGTGGATAACGGCCGCGGGATTCCGGTTGATATGCACAAAGCAACCAAGAAATCAGCGCTGGAAACGGTTATGACCACCTTGCATGCCGGGGGTAAATTCGGCGATGGCGGATACAAGGTATCGGGCGGATTGCATGGTGTCGGCATTTCGGTCGTAAATGCGCTGTCTTCACTACTTGTTGCGGAAGTGCATCGCGATGGCAAAGTCTGGCGCCAGGAATACATGCGCGGCAAACCAAAAGCAAAGGTGAAGCCCGTTGGTGCAACCAAGCGCACTGGAACGACCATTACTTTTACGCCCGATCCTCAGATATTTACAGTCACCGAATTCAGCTGGCGCGAGCTTCTGGATCACTTGCGACGACGGGCATACCTCACCAAAGGCATCACCTTAACCGCGTACGACAAACGGGTTCAGGAAAAAGACAAGCCCGTCCCTTCCGGCAGATCATACCAATTTCATTTTGAGGGCGGCATCGCAAGCTACGTCCGCCATATCAATACCAACAAGGAGCCGAAGCATGATTCGGTATTCTACGCGGACAAGACAGAAAACGACATTCGCGTGGAAATCGCGCTGCAATACACCGACGACTACAAGGAAACACTTTTGGCATTCACCAATAATATCATCAACCCAGAGCACGGCATGCACGTTGCGGGATTCCGCACGGCATTGACGCGGGTATTGAACGGTTATGGAAGAAAAAATTCCGTACTCAAAGAAAAAGACGAGAACTTGAGCGGTGAAGACGTACGCGAAGGACTCACCGCGATCATTAGTATTGGCGTGCGCGAGCCCCAATTTGAAGGGCAAACCAAGGCTAAGCTTGGTAATGTGGAAGTACGTCCCGTAGTAGACAGTCTATTTGCAAACACCTTCGGCACATTTTTGGAAGAACACCCGCGCGAAGCGGTAGCGATCATCGGCAAGTGCATGCTTGCGGCGCAAGCCCGTAAAGCGGCGCGCGCGGCGCGGGATTCGGTCCTGCGCAAGGGCGCGCTTGAGGGGTTTACCTTGCCGGGAAAACTCGCTGACTGTTCCAGCAAAGACGCTTCCCGTTCGGAACTCTATATCGTGGAAGGTGATTCGGCAGGCGGATCAGCGAAACAAGGTCGTAATCGCGAATTTCAGGCCATACTCCCCTTGCGCGGAAAAATACTCAATGTGCAGCGCGCGCGTCTGGATAAAATGCTCGCGAACACTGAAATCAAATCACTGGTAATTGCGCTTGGAACAAACATCGGCGAACAGTTTGATATTGAAAAGTTGCGCTACGATCGGATTATCATCATGACCGACGCGGATGTTGACGGCGCCCATATCCGTACGCTGCTCTTAACCATGTTCTACCGCTACTTCCCCGATCTCATTACCACGGGGCACTTGTACATCGCAATCCCTCCGCTCTATCAAGTGAAGCGCGGTAAAGATGTCCGCTACATTTTTATTGAGAGAAATCTTGATAGCACGATCAAAGAAATGCAATCGGCAAAAAAAGCGTCGGCGAAAACTCTCGATCCCGCGGAAACGGAAACCATGGATGACGCGGTTGCCGTTGCGGACGATACTGCAAAAGTTTCGGGAGTTTCTATCCAGCGCTATAAAGGTTTGGGTGAGATGAATCCCAATCAATTATGGGAAACTACCATGGATCCGGAAACACGCACCATGAAGCAGGTAATGATTGAAGACGCGGCGCGCGCGGACGAGATGTTTGATATCCTTATGGGTTCCGACGTACTCCCCCGCAAGCATTTTATCCAGACACATGCGAAGTCCGTGCAGAATTTGGATATCTAATATCTTGAAATATATGGTCTGACTCTTGAAGTATTTTTTCTGATTGTGCCAACATAATTTCTTTTGGTGTTTCAAGTTTCAAGGTTAACGCTGCACGTTTCATGTTCCACGACAAAAGGGTCTTGCATAGTATGCCGATATCCTGTATACTGTGCACAGTACCAATTCCGCCCGAGGGCGGTTTTAAAAACCACGAAATATGAAGCTTACTTTACCTGAAAATAAGATAATTTCCTACCTACGCTCATCCTACATAGAGCTTAAAAAAGTAACGTGGCCAACACCCAAAGAAACGAGAAACTACACGCTGCTCGTTATCGGCATCAGTGTGGCTGTCGCGGCTTTTTTAGGGTTGTTGGATTTCATTTTCACGATCGGACTTGAAAAACTCATCTCTCTGAAGGGTTAATGACCTGCTGCCCTCAATAACCGCGCAACCGAAACGAAATTCAACTCATCTCGCTACTGTATACTTTCACGAAAGGCGGATCAGCCTCCGGCTGAACTTCCTGCAAGCTATCACTCTATGCCCAGACAAACCGCACAACATGGACGAAGATGGTATGTACTCCATACCTATTCCGGCTATGAAGAAAGCGTTGCGCGCAACCTACACCAACGTATTGAAACCCTTGACATGCAAGATAAAATTTTTGAGGTGCTCATTCCAACCGAAAAGAAAATAAAGATCAAAAACGGCAAACGCAAGGTGGTGGAAGAAAAAATATTTCCTGGCTACGTCCTTGTGCAAATGATCGTTGCGGATGATTCGTGGTACGTCGTGCGCAATACGCCGCATGTAACCGGTTTTATCGGCAGCGGCAATACGCCAACCCCGATTTCCGACGAAGAAGTGAGGGGACTCCAGAAACGCATGGGCGTGGAAGAACCAAAGTTCACGATTGATATTGAGGAAGATACGCCGGTTAAGATCACGGACGGTCCGTTCAAAAACTTTGAGGGTAAAGTTGAGGAGGTTGACACGGCTCGTGGAAAGATTAAAGTACTGGTGTCCATGTTCGGCCGCGAAACGCCAGTTGAGCTGGACTTCCTGCAAATTAAGAAAATTTAAATTACTACATACTATACGGTCATTCCGTATCAAGTGCGGAATGACATCCGACTCCTATGGCAAAACCAATCAAGGCACTCGTCAAACTCCAAATTGTCGGCGGACAGGCAACACCAGCACCCCCTGTAGGTACGGCCTTGGGACCTCATGGTGTCAATATGCAGGAGTTCTGCACAAAGTTTAACGATGCGACAAAAAGTCGCATGGGTGAGGTTGTGCCGATTGTCATGACCATCTTTGAGGACCGCACCTTTACGTTTGTGCTCAAAACCGCACCTGCATCCGAGATGCTCAAAAAAGCCGCGGGCATCAAGAAAGGTTCCGGAAATCCCTTATTAAATAAAGTTGGTAAGGTAACAAAAGCACAGGTTAAAGAAATTGCCGAAGCGAAAATGCCAGACTTGAACGCTCATACGGTTGATGCCGCTATGAAAATTGTGGAAGGAACCGCGCGGCAGATGGGATTGGAGGTTACTGAATAAGTGTTTATTTTGTGGGAGTCCCCCAGTCAACGGGACGTTCGCACCACGCAATATGTTTTTGTATGACGCAACATTCCAAGCGCTTTGTGGAAAGCGCAAAAAAGGTGGACGCAAAAAAAACGTACATTCCTGACGAAGCGATAAAGCTCGCAAAAGAAACGTCAACGGTCAAATTTGACGCGTCCGTTGAAGTACATGCACGGCTCGGTATTGATCCGAAAAAAGGTGAGCAGCAGGTGCGCGCAACGGTTACACTGCCCCATGGCACAGGTAAGACCGCGCGGATTTGCGCATTCGTTGCAAATGATGCGGATGCAAAAGCCGCGGGAGCTGACATTGTTGGCGGCGAAGAACTGATCGCCGAAATCAAAAAGACCGAAAAGATAGATTGCGATGTCGCCATCGCCACGCCCGACATGATGCCTAAGTTGGCTGCTATTGCGCGGGTATTGGGACCCCGCGGGCTCATGCCATCCCCCAAGAACGATACCGTAACCACCGATGTGAAAAAAACAATTGAAGCGCTAAAAAAAGGCAAGATTGCCTTTAAGAACGATGGCACCGCAAACGTACACCAGATTATCGGCAAGGCGTCCTTCACGGAAAAGCAGTTATTGGAAAACTACGAAACGTTCATGGATGCAATCACAAAAGCCAAACCCTCGGCAAGTAAAGGCGTGTATATCAAGAGTGTCGTCGTAACCACTACCATGGGTCCGGGGATAAAAGTGCAAACGTAGGGAAGATGCGGATATAGTGAAAATCCTGAATGTTGACAATAGTAAAAATCTGTACTATAGTATGGTACAGATTTTTTGCTCTTTAACTCTTTCTTTAGGAGGAAAATATGAAAGGGGTTCGTAAGATGTTCAACGCTCTTTTGCCATGTTGCTTCATCATGAGCATGGCATTAACCCTGCTGGTATTCGTCGCAATGTTCGTGACTACTAGCAAAAGTCCGGGAGAAGCCCTGTATCTGGTCATGTACATGACCAGATCATTACCATTGCTGATGGCAATGGTAATGACGAGTGTTGTTGCGGGACTTGCACTCGTGTTCCGTAAAAGAATTTTCTCCTAACCTTCCCTCGCCCCAACCCGCCAAGTAGCTTCTCGCGAACGGCGGTTTTTTCTTTTCTCCCGCACTTCTCACTTACTACCCTTTTCTTTAATGTCCTGCAATCCCCTGCGGACATCCCAGTCGTCCGGATCGGTATCGGCATGTATGACTAGCTTGGGAAATTGTTGCTTGAGCGCGTGGTGCATTTGATGCGCCACGGTACGCAACGTCGGGTGTACCGTTTTTCCGGAACGCAGCTCTATCACGTACACCATCGGCGGAAGTCCGTAGGTAACGCGGCAGGGCACCCGATAGCCCATTGCGTGATAATATTGCGCCTCATTTTCATCAGCATGCAATTGCTCAACGGCCTCTTTTTGTTGCACCACAAGATTCTCCGCTTCTTTTCGCGCAGCAACGGGAAGTTGTTCCACATACCACGGATGAAAACCGAATCGCGTAGTCAAAAGTGGCATGCGGCACACGCCGTTGCGGTGGCGTTGAATATCGCGGAATGATCCGAAATCCAGCAGAAAATCAAAGGTGCACTGCCCGAGTTCCGTCAAAAAATGTGGTAGCCCAACATGTGGCGGGCGCATGGTTGTAATATCCCTATATTGTTCCAATGCATGCGCATCAATAGTGGTGTGCAAAGCAAAATCAGGATACTGTTCAGGATTGAAATAGTTGTAGCGCCGCGCAACCGTATCACGATACTGTTCCTGGTCTGCATACAATTCATGGCTGAAGCTGTGCGCGTATTTTTCCTTTAATTGTGTATGTATCTCTGCGGCAACCTCGCGCACTTCAGTAAGCGGATGGTGACGCAAAATGGCGAGCTTGTCCCACGCCTGGCGCAAATTGGTATGCCAGCTCAATTGCGTCATTATACCCGCGGGCAAAAAGCCGCGCAATATATCAAACGAACGCGCATTGATGGCGCGCTCATACACCTTTATATCCTCACCGTCTTTTCGCGGATACTTCTCCCGAATATGTGCACGGACCGCTTCCTGACTGCCGAGGTAAAATGCCACCCACGTATCCAGTATCGCTTTGGAATTTTTGGTGCCAACCGGATCGGTTATCGCCTGCTGCGACATGTCAATATAGCGCGTGCTGGTCTCCTGCCCCGCGTAGAGCGGCCAATCCTGCACAGCTTTGGCAACGAGCGTGCTCACCCCCTCAATAAAGATGGTTGTGCTGCCGCAATCCGCAATGCTTAAGTGACCATAGCCAACATAAAACCGTTCCATGAATTTTCCTGAACCGGCTTCCTGCACCTTTTGGGCATGCACCTCCACGCTCTGCGCGCTGCGGGAATAAAGCGCTTGCATCATTGCCGTATCCTGCGGCGCAAATTTATCGTAGACGAATATTTTTGGCATGTTATGGAGAAATAATTTTTACAAAAGGTATAATGCTACATACCGTGCTTTTTGCAAGTATACCAGCACCATACCCTAGAGCGCAACTGTTGACCCAACCCAACACGTCTGATATTGTAAAGATGCTATATCTAATCCAATTTTTTATGATTCTCTCGGACGCCGATATTAAAAAAGCCATGGAAGACGGGCAAATTAGCGTGAAACCCTTATTTCCTAACGCTGTGCAGCCGGCAAGTATTGACTTGCACCTTGACCGGTATTTTCTTATTTTTGATACCTCCTACCATCACGTGATTGATATCAAGAATCCGGTGGACGATCTCATGCGGGAAATTGAGATCAACGACGAACGGCCGTTCGTGCTGCACCCGGGCGAGTTTGCGCTTGGCTCCACCTTTGAAGAAGTTGGCGTTGCAGATGATATGGTGGGGAGGTTGGAAGGCAAGAGCTCGCTCGGACGCCTCGGCATTATCATTCACGCAACTGCCGGCTATCTGGACCCGGGCAATAAACTTCACATGACGCTGGAGCTCCACAACATCGGCACGCTGCCGGTAAAGCTGTACTACAAAATGCCTATCGCGCAGATGTCGTTTTCTCCGCTTTCTTCCCGAGCGGAAAAGCCGTACGGCATTAAAGCAAATAGTAAATATTTCGGTGCGTCAAAACCGCAGGCAAGCGCAATGTACCGGGATTTTATTCAGGAAAAACCTGTTGTCGCTGCGGCGCCAATACTATCCGTACCACAACCGGAAACTTCATTTACTCCGGAAGCCAAACCGCTCGTGACCGAAATGCAGTCAGGTCCAACACCTATAAGCGAAATTTTGAAAGAAAAGAGCGAGGCAGCCGTAAGACCTAAAACACGCGCCACGCTCATTCCGCCCCTCCTGTAACTTACAGGAGGCAGTTTGGGGAAACACGAAAAAATTTACATGCCGCTTCAAGCAAAGATCAAACGCGTTGATACTACACTCCCCCTTCCCCGCTACGCAACGGCCGGTGCGGTGGGTTTTGACATGGTTAGCCGCGAAACAGTTATCATCTCTCCTAAAACGCTCGTGCGCATTCCCAGCAATCTGATTATTGAAATTCCTGCAGGCTATGCGTTGCTCGTGGTTCCCCGAAGCTCCACGCCGAAGAAGAAGGGGCTGCTCATTCCGCACGGTATGGGTGTTATTGACCGCGACTACTGCGGACCTGCAGATGAGATACTCATCCAACTCTATAATTTTACGGCCGAAGAAGTGACGGTTGAGCGGGGTGAGCGCATTGCACAGGGACTGTTCACCCGTATTGACCGGGTGGAGTGGAAAGAAGTGGAAACCATGGCACACAACGATACACGCGGCGGATTTGGGAGTACGGAACCGCAATCAAAAATGAACATGAACAAACAGGATATTCTTGATATTATTGCGCGCGATTCCTGGATGATGGAGGTGTTACGCGCAGCACGTTTACTCCATCTTCCTGATTGGATGATCGGCGGCGGGTTCGTGCGAAATAAGATTTGGGACGTATTACATGGCTTTCAGAATGACATGGTTCCAACAGCCGATATTGATCTTATCTACTTTGATCCACGAATTACTGATGCATGGCAAGAAAAAACCTACGATACGCAACTGAAGAAAATTCTCGACCTTAACTGGTCATCCAAAAACCAAGCGCGCATGCATCTTAAGCACAACCGCTCGCCCTACAAAAACATTGAAGAAGCGCTTTCCGACTGGGTAGAAACCGCGACTGCCGTTGCTGTTCGATTGCAAGATGATAGTACACTGAGATTATTTGCCCCGCACGGAATAGATGACCTTATGCATCTCATTGTTCGTCCAACACCGTTACATGCTTCTAGCTTGCAGCACTTTCATGAACGGGTACACGGCAAAAAATGGCGAGAACGCTGGCCGAAATTAAAAGTTGTAGAAATATAATCACCGTTCTATAGTTCTATGCAAACTTCCCGGGGGGGACTCATCGTTATTGACGGCACCGATGGTTCCGGCAAAGCGACCCAGGTGAAAATATTGACCGATCGGCTGCAGCAAGAAGGCGTGGCAATCGCCTCTTTTGACTTTCCGCAATACGGAAAAAAATCCTCAGGGCTTGTTGAAAATTATTTGAATGGCGCCTATGGCACGGCGGACGCGGTAGGCGCGTACCGTGCGTCGCTTTTTTACGCATGCGATCGGTATGACGCAAGCTTTGCGATACGCAAGGCATTGAACGAAGGTAAGGTAATCGTGACCAACCGCTACGTATCGGCAAATCTGGGGCATCAAATGGCAAAGATCGCTAACACACAAGAACGCAAAAAATTCAGAGACTGGCTCTACGACGTGGAATATGGCATATTTGATATCCCAAAGCCTGATCTGCAAATCATGTTACACGTGACGCCGGAAATATCACAAAAACTCGTGGATGACAAAGGGCATCGGGATTACGTTGGTGGCGTCAAACGAGATATTCATGAGGCTGACATCCATCATCTGCGCAAGGCGGAACAAGCATATAAAGAAATTGCACAGCTTCCCGGTTTCACTCTTATTGAGTGTGTTGAAAATGGTGAAATATTCTCCCGTGAGATTATTGCAGAGCGCATTTGGACTGTTGTTGCACCAACACTGGGCTTGTAGTTGCTTTGCACGGTTTTTCATGATACCATAAGATACGCTATGCAAAATAAGAAATATGAAACCGTTATCGGACTAGAAATCCATGTACGGCTTGACACGAAGTCAAAGATGTTTTGCGCATGCAGCAATTCCGGAGAAGATCTGCCGCCGAACACGACGGTATGTCCCATTTGCATGGGGCATCCCGGCACACTTCCCGCTATGAACGAGCAGGCAATTGCATGGGGTATGAAAGCGGCGCTTGCCATCAATTGCACCGTGGCGCATGAGTCAAAGTTTGATCGCAAACACTACTTCTACCCTGACTTGCCTAAGGGCTACCAAATTTCCCAATACGACCAGCCCATTGGGCAGAACGGCTGGATAGAGTTTATGGTTGAGAGCGAACTCAAAAAGGTTCGGCTCAACCGCCTACACCTGGAAGAAGATGCTGCAAAGCTCATGCACGAAAAAAATCATTCACTGGTTGATTTTAACCGTGCCGGAGTGCCACTCGCGGAAATTGTAACCGAAGTCGATCTCCGCTCCCCCAAAGAAGCCAAGGCATTTTTACAGGAACTGCGCCGCATCATGCGCTATCTCGGCGTCTCGGAAGCTGACATGGAAAAGGGACATTTGCGCTGCGACGCGAATATTTCCCTGCGTCCGGTTGGGGATGCCAAGCTCTACGCCAAAACGGAAATAAAAAACCTCAACTCATTTCGTTCAGTGGAAAAAGCGCTTGCCTATGAAGAAGAGCGGCAGCGAATATTATGGGAAGAAGGCACTCCGGTGTCTTACCTCTCTACGCGCGGGTGGAACGAACAGGAACAGAAAACGTATGAACAACGTATTAAAGAAGATGCAAACGACTATCGTTATTTTCCTGAACCTGATCTGCCCCCGCTTGAATTTAAGGACCGTGTCATTGAAGCAGTGCGCGATCAGCTTCCCGAACTTCCCGCGGCCAAGCGTAAACGCTTCCAAGAGCAGTATGGACTCTCCCCTGCTGACGTTGCGGTACTGACCGATGATAAGGAAGTTGCCCATTATACCGAACAGGTGATATCGGAACTCAAAAGCTGGCTTATGGATTTGGAGGAAATGGAGGGAACTGAAGAAGATATCTGGCGAACGCACAAAAAGAAGCTGGCAAAACTGGTTGCGAACTGGATTGGCACTGAACTTTTTAAGCATCTCAATGAACACAAGCTTTCAATTAAAGATTGTAAGATAACCCCGGAAAATTTTTCGGAGTTCTTGACGCTCATTTGGAAGAAAAAAGTTAATTCCTCTGCCGCCCAAACCATTCTTGAAACCATGCTGGGTACAGGAGCTGATCCCTCGCATATTTTGGAAGAAAAGGACTTGGGACAAATGGATGATGCGAGAGCGCTTGATGTAATTATTGCAAAAATCATTACGACAAACGAGAAAGTCGTTGCTGAATATAGAGGGGGTAAGGAAAATGCCATACAGTTTCTTGTGGGTATGGTCATGAAAGAAAGTAAAGGCAAAGCAAATCCGGAAACTGCACTGGAGATATTGAGAAAGAAATTATCTTGATTTATTTCTTAAGTACCCTATATATGGAAAGAGAAAAACTATTTGGTATACGTGATGCCGAACCAGGAGAAGGAGGAGTAACGCATGTAGCTGAAGGAGCTATTGATCCCGAAAAGGAACGAGCGGAATTAGAAAAAATGGGAGTTGAATTTCCTGAAGACGGAGAACAAAAGGAAACTGCTTAAGCATACTTTTTTTGGATTAACTTGACAGTTTTTTTTGGGCATGCTACCATATTTTTCAGTATGCGTATACAGTTGCACAAGCCGTATCAGCGACTATCCGGAACCGCACAATACTGCGGGAAGCATACGCCGTTTCCCAAAATCAATTCAGTAAAAAATACCTCTCGCTAAGCGAGGTATTTTTTTGTGGATTGGTTTGTAGATAGATCTTTACACTTCAAACTAGGAGGAAATACCATGATTCCCTGTCCCTTTGCCGTAACCGGCACCTGTCCGTCAATCGGAGAGGCTTGTTTTTCCCTCTCCAGCAGCTTACGAAGTGAGTGCGAAATGTACGCGTCCCGCAACCCAAGTTTTCAAGTACTTGATGTCATTGGCAACACCGACGCACAGCACAAGATTAGGACGCCACACTGGCAGACCGTTATTAATAATGTTGGCAAGGGGCCGTTTGAAGAGCTGATTATCATGGAGTATCGTGATAGGTGCGCTTCGTCGGTGCTATTTAATGTTACGGTGCTACAACACAGTATCGAAAAACACAAGAATCTCTCATGTCCTGACACGCTGCTGGCACATGTCGCCGCATAACCCCTCAACCCAGATCCTTTTTTCTCTCAAGGCCGTCTTTTGGTGGCCTTTTTTCTTTTTACTGAACGTGCCCTCATATCTTAAGAAATACTCATGAAAAAACCTATCATCTCGTGACGGCCGTCATTTCATGATTGTTCTATAACTCCTAGCGAGCCAGTAGGCGAAAATAAAGTCCTATCAAAACAAGTGCCAGAATGTTAACTTAAGCCGTTTGCATCTGTGGCGAGTAATGGAATTTCAAGCACCATGGTAGCACTTATACTTTCTACATCTGCAAAAATTTTCGGGTAATCTTTTCAGCTTCTTGCGCATCCGTAACCCAGTGTATGCGTTTGTCACGCTTGAACCACGTCATCTGGCGCTTGGCATACTGCAACGTAGCAACCACTATTCCTTCAATAACTTCTTCTGGTAGCGGTAACACAACACTTCCACCATTACTTAGCCAACTCCCTATTTCTTTATAACCAATACCCGTCATTGAGGGTAGATCACGATCATAGTCTTTGGTTATGAGTTTTTGTACCTCTCCAGCAAATCCTTGCGCGATCATTTCCTGTACGCGCTTTCGTATTTTCTTTTCTCTTTCTTCCGTACTCGTTATAATACCAAGTTGCAAAACATCGTACCGAGATTTTTTTTGTTTTTTTTGTTGCGTAAAAGGCTTGCCGGTCAAGATACAGACCTCAAGCGCGCGAATTACCCTTCGTGGATTTTTTCCGTCAACTTGCCACGCCGCATCAGTGTCGCGTTTGCATAAATCTCTATACAGCTCTTGCAGTCCTTCGGTGTGTAAGCGTACATCCAGTTCTGCTCTTATCTTGTACTGATCTGCGTCATTTCCCTTGGGAATCACAAAATTATCCACAACTGCTGCTACGTACAATCCGGTACCCCCAACCAAAAAAGGTACCCGACCCCTTTTTATAATACCAGGGATGATGTGCAGGGCGTCCCGTTGATACTGTGCAAGCGTGTATAATTCTTCTGGATCCGCTATATCCAGCAGCCAATGTACTACCTCTCCCGAACGCGAGGGTATCAGTCGTCCGATTGCTTGTGGTACAGCATCCTGATTCACGTCGGGCAACGCTTTATCAGTGCCAATATCCATCCCTCGATAAATTTGCCGAGAATCCGCGGAAATTATTTCACCAGAAAATACTTTTGCAAGATGTATACCAAGAGAGCTTTTGCCGGAAGCAGTCGGTCCCACAATGCACACGAGAGGGAGTTGTTTTTTTATACGCTCATCCATAGCATAATGCATCAAAATCCATATAGAACAGCCAATGCGCTACGCACGAGAGATCTCGGAATACTGTTTTACACCGCCAATACACCACTCATTCCCCACGTGTCGGCATCCGTCACGCGCGCCCGCACAAATGATCCTATAAGATTATCACTCACACCTTCGCCTCCTATTTGCATCGTTTTAAACGTATCGGTCTTACCCTGCAGCATACCCTTGTGTATTTTTTCCGGAAGCACCGTCACTTCCTTGCCGATCATTTTTTTATTATGCTGATTGGAAATATTTCCAATGAGTTCGTTTAATGTCCGATCACGCCGTTTTTTTTCTTCGTGCGGCACATCATCCTTGTAGTGTTCTGCGGCATAGGTTCCTTTACGCGGACTGTAGATTCCACTGTAAATCATATCGTACTCTACTTCGCGACATACATCCAATGTTTTTTGGAAGTCTGCTTCCGTTTCGCCGCAGAAGCCAACCACAATATCGGTTGAAATCATAGCGTTGGAGATGGTTGCGCGAACTTTACGCATGCGCTCCAGGTAGTGTGCTATCGTATAGTGGCGATTCATGCGTTTCAATACCGCATCGGAACCTGATTGTACCGGCAAGTGCACATAGGGAGGAATCTTCGGGTGGCGTCCCATAAGCTCAATGAGCGCATCAGACATATCATGCGGGTGAGATGAGGTATAGCGCACCCAAAATTCACCCGGGATGTCCGCAATACGCTCCAACAATTCAGGAAAGGACAACTCCTCATTATTATCATTTCCATAGGAATTGACATTTTGTCCGAGAAGTGTTAATTCCTTATAACCATTTTGTACGAGCAGTTCGCATTCGGCAATAATATTATTGGAGTTGCGTGATTTTTCCCTCCCTCTCGCCTTTGGCACGATACAGTAGGTACAGAATTTATTGCAGCCGATAGAGATGGGTACGTACGCCCGAAAGCGCGAGTTGTAGGTCGGTGGCACGTTAAAATACTCATCGTTCTGTTCTTTTAAGGTCAGGGGTGTCGCGATGGTGTTGGACTTCGCAAGTCCAACAATTTCCGGAATTTTTGAAATATTTTGAATATTCACGACAAAATCAGCGTCTGGAACTTTTTTTCTGAATGCTTCTCCTTGGCTTCCCGGAATGCATCCGGTGATGAGTACTTTGAGATGCGGATTCTGTTTTTTAAACTCCCGATACATGCGCATTTTTCCATACATCCTATTTTCAGCAGATTCCCGCACGGAACACGTATTGAGCACAATAAAATCAGCCTCGTTCTCCGAGGCTGATTTGGTGTACCCCATGTTTTCCAGTATCGTTGCGATGCGCTCCGAGTCCGAGGTGTTCATTTGGCACCCCATGCTCAAAATAAAATATGTCATACTACACCCGGTCATGTACTTCTTGTTGCACCATGGTGATGAATGTATCTTTTGCTATTTCACTCATGGCTTTTTCTCCGCGCTTGCGTACGGCAAGTTTTGCGCTTTTCATTTCTTTATCACCTACCACAAGCATGTACGGTATTTTCATTTTTTCCGCACCGCGGATCTTGTAACCTACACTCTCATCGCCGTTATCAACCTTGACCCGCATACCCGCGTCACACAATTCTTTGCCAAGTCCGTCCGCAAAATCCCGATGCTTCTCTCCGACCGAAAGTACCACTATCTGTACGGGAGCAAGCCAGGTTGGAAATATCCCCGCGTAGTGCTCTATCAAAAAGCCAATGAAACGTTCGTGCGTTCCCAGCGGCGCGCGATGGATGCAGAGTGGTGTCCGCGCAGTGCCGTCACGGTCGGTGTAGGTAAGCCCGAACCGACCCGGTACCGCAAAGTCCACTTGATTCGTCGCAAGGGTGAACTCGCGGCCGATGACACTCCAAACCTGCACATCAATTTTTGGACCGTAAAATGCCGCTTCATCCGCAATTTCCACATACGGTATTTCGGATTGCTGCAGTACGTTACGCACCATGTTTTCAGTTTTCTTCCATAATTCCGGCGCATTAATATATTTTTTTCCGAGTTTTTCCGGCGCATGAGTGGAAAAACGCATTTGGTACTTCTTGATGCCGAAAATCTTAAAATAGGTCAGGTAGATGTCGTTCACGCGCCTGAATTCTTCCGCGAATTGATCTTCCGTGCAGTAGATGTGCGCGTCGTTCATCTGCATCATGCGTACGCGCATGATGCCAAACAGCTCGCCTGACTTTTCATGGCGGTAGACCGTACCATACTCGGCAAGGCGCACCGGCAGATCGCGATAGCTCTTGTGACGCGCCGCATAAATCTTGTGATGGTGCGGGCAGTTCATGGCCTTGAGGTAGTATTTTCCACCTTCATAGGTCATAGGTGGATACATAGTTTCTTCGTAGTATGGCAGATGACCGCTCGTAATGTAGAGTGATTCTTTTGCAATATGCGGCGAACGTACCCTCATATACCCACCCTTTTCTTCCGTTTCCTTTGCCAGCTTTTCAAGCTCATCACACACAATCGTTCCGTTGGGCAGCCACAGCGGTAACCCGGGACCAACCTGATCATCAAAGGTGAACAGGTCAAGCTCCGCACCCAGTTTTCGATGATCGCGCTTCTTTGCCTCTTCCAACATCGCCAAATGCGCGTCCAGTTCTTCCCGGGTTGCAAACGCGACGCCGTACACACGCTGCAGCTGCGGATTTTTCTCATTGCCGCGCCAGTATGCGCCGGCAAGATTCGTCAACTGAAAGATGCCTAATTCTTTCGTGCTTCCTACATGCGGACCCCTACACAAATCTACAAAATCCCCGGTCATATACACGCTTACGGTAGTAATTTTTTTTGGATCCATATCGGCAAAATCATCCCCTTGCAGAAGCGTCGTACCACGTTGCTGCAGATCGCGTAAAAGCTCCACTTTAAAATCCTGCTTGCGCTGCTGAAAAAAGTCTATCGCTTCATCACTTGACATTTCCTTGCGCTCAAACGCAGTGCCAGTCTTGATGATGCGGCGCATCTCTTTTTCCAGCTTCGGTAAGTCTGATTCTGTGAGACTTCGGGGAAGTTGAAAATCGTAATAGAATCCGAAGTCCAAGACCGGTCCTACCCCAAGCTTCACATCGGGAAAGAGCTTGGTCACCGCTGCAGCCAGCACGTGAGCCGTTGAGTGGCGTATCGTTTCAATGGTTGGTTGTGTTGTGCTCATAGATCTCCTGTATCCTACCAAAAATCAGGGTCAATCGTCAAATGCTGAATAAGGTAAACGTGTTATGCTCAAATCATTATTTTATGCATACGAATACCCGCTCAAAAGCGGGTATGTTTATATCTTGTACGTCGTGTAGGGGAATGCTACATCCCGCCATCGGTTACCAAGCGCAGATCTATCCTCTCAACAGCTTCCGGTAAAGTCGTCAGCCATTTTGGACGCAGGGTCACGGTTACCGAGGTGACTTGCGGAAACGTTTCGTAGTAGACCCGCACCTCATCGGGAGTAAGACCGGTCAAGACGTTCTTGTCAAACAGCGGTCCCTGTTGTTTGGTTGTTATTGATGTTTCCAGTTGCACGCTCAATCGCGCCATTCCCTTCTCCGCATCCACGGTTTCTACCGTTACGTCCGCGAGCACGGGCGTACCGTCCTGCCATACCTTGTCATCGGGAAGCGCTTCCGTCAACTTTGCCTTGCGCAGCTCTGTAAACGCGGCGTACGGATACACGACACCCGTGAGCGTTATCGTTGTTGTGGCGGAAAGATTCTCTGCAACCTCACCCGCGGCATTGCTCCATTCCGTTGTTCCGAAATCAACGAGGTAGCGCACGATATCCTGCGCAGTCAGTGCCTGTTCACGTTCAAAGATGGACTTTGCCTCTTTCTCTACCTGTGTTTGCAAATCATGTTCAAGTTTGACTGTATCTATCTCCTTAACCGTAGATATCTCGGCGACACCGTGCGTGAGTGATTTGGCAAGCTCTCCATAAATAACGTCCTGCAGCGCATCGCGCAGTCCCGGAATGGTAAAATGTGTTTCTTTTTCCAGTGTTCCCGCCCAGGTTTCATCGGTAACATACACCGGGACTTCCGCACTACCCTGCGCAGGTACCCGCACATACTCCCTAGTCCGCAAAAGTAAGCCGTCGGATGCCAAAAAACGCGTCGTCGCAACAAGCGTCTGCGCGCTTACCGTGGTGTTCACCACGCGCATGATGCCGTCTGCCTGCGTATCGGCTATGGTTTTTCTGCCCGTGGTTGCGCTGCTTCGCGATGCGGTCAGCGATACCTTACCTACCATTCCCGCAAGCCGTTCGCCCGATATGACACCCGTGATGGTACTTTTCGGAACGACATCCGCTATAAAATGCGTGCGAAAAGGCTCCGTGGCCACTGTTACCACCACTTCAGCACGAACAAAAATGAAATAAAAAACCACCGCTACCGCAACAACCGTAAGGAAGAGAAAGGTAAATGCAATGGTGCGATAGAAATGCACGCGCGCATAATACGACGATGGAGCAGGCATAGGGATGGCTTTGTAGGAAAACTATGACTCTATTGCACGACTGTGGTAACTACTGTCTTGGTGATAGTGTGATGGTTCTATAGTACCATACTTTCCGATGGTACGTCTATGTGGATGAAACTATTTCCAAAAATGACCCGCATATCATGCGTGAAGGAAGTTGTAAGATTGTATGATGCGTGCGTTTCCAGCTTGCGCGATGCATCAAACCCCTGGTGAATGACCATGGTAAGCGGATGTGATCCCGGGTGCGACAATTGATATGTATGCAATGCGTCCTGTTGCGCGGCATCCGGCATCTCGCGTAACGTTAGTATGATTCCACCTCTTGCTGTATCCGTACCCGCACCGGCTGCTGGATATCCGGCGCTAGGGTCATCCTGAATTTCCCTCGTGCCATCCGCGGTCGGTTGCATAAAATCTATGCTGCCAAGTTCTCGGCGTAGCTCCGCAACCGCTTGTGGATCATAGGCAAAAACCCGTTCCGCAATGAGTTTGCATTCCGCATCTTTTCGTGATCGTTCGCCAACAATAACAATAGGCGCACCATCCTCCCACAACCGCTGGGTCTGGGCAAGAACACGCGGAAACACCACTACTTCAATGGAATCTCTGCCGTCTTCCAGCGTAACGAAAAGCATTGGTTCACCCGTGCGCGTGATGATGCGCTTTGCCGTGTGTACGATGCCGCCTACCGTCACTCGGTCTTTCTTGCGAAACTTTTTCTGCTCCAGCACTTCCCGAATAGGCGTGATACTCCCCTCTAAATCCTTTTGCATGCCCGCATACGGATGCGCGGATACGTACATACCTAGAAGCTCTTTCTCCCATCGCAAAAATTCCTCTTCGGGTACGGCTGTGACTTCCGCAAACTGCAGTTTGCGCAACGCATGGTTTTTCCCGAACAAACTTTCCTGCCCGCTCGCACGCTCCTCTTTAATATCCCGAATACATTGTATGATGGTTTCAAGATTTGCCAAGAGCGTTCCCCGATCGCCATAACTGTCCAACGCCCCCGCTTTCACAAAACTCTCCAGAGATTTTTTGTTGAGGTCGCGGCTCTTGACCCGCTCGAGAAAATCTTCCAGCGAGGTAAAGGCACCATTCTTTGCTCGCTCCTCAATAATCGCTTCAATGACGTGTTCGCCCACATTCTTAATAGCCGCAAGACCAAAGCGTATGTTGGTTGGCTCAATCCCATCTTCCACAACAACGGTAAACCCTTTATAGCTTTCACGAATATCGGGTGGCAGAATTTCCAGTCCCATCCTGCGACATTCCTCAACCTCTATGGCAATGCGATCGGTATTGCCCTGGTCAGCGGTCAACAACGCCGCCATGAATTCAGCGGGGTAATTCGCTTTGACATATGCGGTCTGGTAGGCAATAAGCCCATAGCATGCCGCGTGCGACTTGTTAAAGCCGTAGCGCGCAAACGGTTCCACGAACTCAAATACCTTCTGCGCGACTTCCAGCGCAACGCCTTGTGCGACACATCCGGCAATGAACTTCTCCTTTTGTTTGGCCAAAAGAGAGGCGATTTTTTTCCCCACAGCTTTACGGAGCACATCCGCCTCGCCAAGCGTAAAACCGGCAAGATCGCGCGCTATTTGCATGAGCTGCTCCTGGTATACCGCTACGCCGTAGGTTGGCGAAAGTATCGGCTCCAACTTCGGATGCAGATAGGTCGCCTTTTTCTTGCCGTGCTTGCCCAAGATAAAGTCCGGGATAAGATCCATGGGTCCCGGCCGATAGAGGGCAACCATCGCGACAATATCCTCAAAAGCCGTGGGCTTTAACTCTTTTAAGTACCGCTTCATACCGCTACTCTCCAGCTGAAATACACCGGTTGTATCTCCTTTTTTTAATAAAGTGTATGTGGCATCATCGTCCAGCGGCAGGTTGTCAATAGAGAGCGCAACCCCGCGTGTGCGCTTTACAATGCGCAGCGCTTCCTCCAGAATGGATAAGTTTTTGAGTCCCAAAAAATCCATTTTGAGAAGCCCCAAGTCTTCTATCGCGTGCATTTCGTACTGTGTTACTACTGTTGCGTCGCTTGAGCTTGCGTACTGCAGCGGCGTATAAGTGACCAGGGGTTTTGGGGTGATTACAACCGCGCACGCATGTGTTGAGGTGTGCCGCACCACACCCTCAAGTTTTTTAGCCGTATCAATAAGTATTTTTGCGTCATGGTCGGTATCATAGAGCGCCCGAAGTTCGGGTTCCGCCCCGAGCGCTTCATCCAACGTCTTAAACAAGGGAATGAGTTTTGCGATACGGTCGCAAAAACCGTAGGACATATCCAGTACGCGCCCCACATCTCGCACAGCAACACGCGCCGCCATGGTGCCAAACGTGATCACCTGCGCCACGTGATCTTTTCCATATTTATTTTCCACATACCGCAGCACTTCATCCCGCCGCGTATCCGCAAAATCCAGGTCAATATCCGGCATGGAAATGCGTTCCGGATTCAAGAAACGCTCAAACAGCAGATCGTACTGCAAAGGATTAATGTTGGTAATGTTGAGGAGATAGGCCACGAGAGATCCGGCAGCGCTTCCGCGTCCCGGACCAACCACAATTTGGTGCGCTTTCGCCCAGTTGACAAAATCGGCAACGATTAAAAAATAGGAGGCGAAGCCGGTTTTCCTAATAATCCCTAATTCGTAGAAAAGACGATCCTGAATACGCGTGAGCTCATCCGAAGAAGCGTCTGCAAAACGCGTCGCAACGCCTTGTGCGCAGAGATTTTCAAGATGGCTGTATTCGGTTTCTCCAGAGGGAACGGTAAAGTGCGGCAGCACCGTCTCCCCAAGCACGAGGTCCACTGTACATGTATCCGCAACTTTTTTGGTATTGGTGATTGCTTCGGGAACATCTCGCCAAAGATGCGCCATCGCCTCTGCCGAGGTCAATGAGTAATCTTCATCAAGCATGCATAGCCGATCCGTATCCTTTTTTTTCTTTTTGGTTTGAATGCAGACCAGCACATCCTGGGCTTCATTGTCTTCGGGACGCAGGTAGTGCGCATCTTGCGTCGCGACCAACGGCACACCCGTGTGCTTGGCTAACTCTGTAAGCTTCTCTGAAATCCGCATGGCTTCCGGTAAATGCGTATGCCTCCAGGCTTCCAAATAAAAATCTTCGCCGAACTCCCGGAGATACTTTTCAACAAGCACAACCGCGTCTTCAACTTCATGCGTGCGCAAGTAAGTGGCGATCTCCCCGTTTAAACAGCCGGAGAGTACGATCACCCCCTCTTTATGCCGGAGGAGTGTTTCCCAGTCAATTCGGGGTTTGTAGTAGAATCCTTCAAGGTGCGCAATGGTTGTAAGCTTCAGCAAGTTCTGGTAGCCAATATTATTTTTTGCCAAGAGCGTAATGTGCCGCCGCTCCCGATCTTGCGCTGAATTTTTATTGGCAAGACCGTGCTGCGCCATATACGCTTCTACACCGATAATGGGTTTAATCCCCTCTTTTTTGCACGCTTTATAAAACGCCAACGCGCCGTACATGACACCGTGATCGGTTAGCGCCAGCGCGGTTGCATTGTCTTTTTTCGCAGCCCTCACCAAGTCCGGTATCTGCCCAAGGCCATCCAGCAAGCTGTAGTGCGAATGGGTATGGAGGTGGATAAATGACATAACGTTTCCCTGCAAACAAAATCACCTCGTCCGGTGGCAGAAGAGATGATTTGTAAAGATACAAAACAAAAATGTTATTTTGCTGATTTTTTTGTAGCCTGTTTTTTCTTTTTTTTCTGCATGTAGTCCGCGACCTGCTTGCCCACATCAATGAGCGTTGCAATATGCGCGGTGGAGGTATGTATTTTTTCTTTGATACCGTTGACGATCTCCTGTACACCGTCTACCACGCTCAGCAGTTTCTTGCTCGCCTTGTATGCGTTGCGCAGGATCATCGCAAAGTAGAAGATGGTCCATGTTACGAATAGTGTAAACCACAGCACGCAGAACGCAAGAACAATGTTCAAAATGTCTCTTGAGGTTTCAAGCATAGCGCATGGGGAATGAAGAAGTATGGAGAAAAGAGTTAAGAGTATTTTGGAATGTAGGAGCTGTTTTTTTCAAGGGGAGATTTTACGCCCGGAGCAACGCGCCGCAGTCTCTCTCCAATGCACTCCGTATCTGCCGCATTTCCTTTTCCACTTCTTTATCGGTAAGCGTGCGGTCGGACGCGCGAAAGATCAAGTGGAACGCCATACTTTTTTTACCCTGACCAATTTCCTGTCCTGCAAATACATCAAAGAGTTCAAGCTGCGCAAGTAGGGTACTGCTGGTGCGTACCACACTTGCAAGTGTAGTGTACACCATTTCAGTATCTACGACAAACGCAATATCACGCATGGCGGCAGGATAGTGCGGCAGCGGCGTAAAAGCGATTTTCTGCCGTATGGCAGCAACAAGCCCGTCAAGCGCAAAACCCCAAATACCGACCTTACTCTTGGCAAACATGCGGCGGGAGTATTTGGGGTGTACTTCCCCGACCAAGCCAACGCGCGCATCGCCTACCAAAATTTCCGCACCACGACAGGGGTGGACAAGTGGATACAGTTTCTCACTCGCACGAAACTTCGGTGCGTATCCAAGCGTTGTGAGGAGCCGTCGTACCAACTCCGCCGTTTCATTCCATGCGATCCCCTCATCTTTCCATACCGCACCGGCGCACATGGTCGGCTGCGATGGCAGTTTCGTCTTGGCATCCGGATGAGCCGCGTCTTCTCCCGTTGCATTAAAAAATACTCTCCCTATTTCAAATATTCTCCCCCGCGGAAACTGCCGTTCATTGGTTGCTACATTGCGCAAGAGTCCCGGAAGCAAGCTCGTGCGCAATGTCGTCGCATCCTCACTGATAGGATTTGCAAGATGCAACGCGCTTTTCCGGGGCATCCCAACCAACAACAGATCATCGCCTCCGGAAAAACCATAATTGAGCACCTCGGTCATACCAAGCGCCGCAGCGGACTTTCTGATAGTATGCTGCAACCGCAATTGAGGGTTGTAATGCCGCACGCTCATGCGCTGCAGGGGCAAGGTGGGTTTGAGCATGCCGTAGCCTAATCCCCTGCCAATCTCCTCTATCACATCTTCGGGTAGGGTGATGTCTCTTCCGGCGCGCCAATGCGGCGCCACAACCGTAAAGACACCTTTTTTCTTTTCCTCAACCAAAAAGCCGAATCGTGCGAGCACGCCCTTGATGTCGCGAGGTTTCAGCGTTGTACCCAATTTTTGTTCCACGAGCACATGCGGCAGTGTAATGGTTGCAAGTTTCCTTTTCTTGGAATGGATGTCGCTCACCGCGGAGGTGATTTTTGCGTCCGGCAAAAGCTGCAGTGCCAATGCTACCGCGCGAGCCAAACCTTGTGGCGCAAGTTCCGGATCCAGCCCTTTTTCAAAGCGCGCTGATGATTCACTCCGCAGGCCGAGACGCATGGAAGTGGTACGAACGGTTACGGCGTCAAAGTTTGCCGATTCAAAAATTATACTTGTTGTTGCGCCGGTAATGCCTGACGATCCGCCACCCATAATTCCCGCAAGCGCTATGGGTTGTACGCCATCGGTGATCACGAGCATCATATCATCCAGCGTGCGTTCTGCCTCATCCAGTGTAGTGAGCGTTTCACCTATTTTTGCGCGGCGCACGCCAATTTCTCGCACGCGCGCGGCATCAAATGCGTGCATGGGCTGCCCCAGTTCCAACAGCACGTAATTGGTAATATCAACCATGTTATTGATTGGCCGCACCCCTCCCGCAACGAGGCGCTTGCGCAACCAATAGGGAGACGGTGCGATGTGTATGCCCTCCATGCGCACCGCCGTATAGCGCGGACAGTCAAGAGAATCGGTAACGTTCACTGATAATTTTTCTTTTGGCACTTTGGTAAACACACCTTTCGTAAAATCCCTCTCGATAAATTTTGCATGCGCAACCGCAGCCAAATCCCGCGCCATACCATAATGCCCCCACAGATCCGGCCGATGCGTCAGCGACTTGTTGTCAATGTCAAAAATACTGTCTATCAGATCAAGCGCATCCGCCAGCGGCGTTCCGGCGCGCGCTTTCGTGTCACAGGTAATATCCAAAATATGGTGATCATCGGCGGGAAAGAATGACTCCAATCCCAATTCGGCGGCGGCACAAATCATGCCAAAACTTTTTTCCCCGCGTATTTCCGTTTCGTTGAGTTCCACCAAATTTCCTTCACCGTGCCACCTCACTTTCGCGCCCGGCAAAGCGACCGCCACGCGCATGCCTTCCTGAAGATTGACCCCTCCGCATACGATGCGTACGGTTTCTTTGCCGATGTTCGTTTCCCCCACGCGCAGTTTGTCGGCATTAGGGTGTGGCAGCACGCGCACAACCTCTCCAACGACCACCTTATCCAGCGGCTGCGGTGCAAGTTCCCTCACGCCCTCCACTTCTACCATGCGCGTGGTCATCAAGACACTCAACTGTTGAGAGGTGAGTTTCTTTGATAAGGGGACGTATGCTTCAAGCCAGGAACGACTCACTAACACAAAGGTAAAAGGTAAGGAATAAGCATGGTAGGTAAGCTACACCATACGCAAGATCCGTATGAGCGTGGATGCGTCAAAAGCGGCGTATGATCTTGTATGTGGAGGTAGCGAAGATGTTTCTAAAATTGTTGGAGCAACCGCAAATCACCGGAAAGCAGCAGCCGAATATCGGTGATTCTGTATTTCATCATAACCAGCCGAGTTAAGCCAAAACCGAACGCAAAACCCTGGTATTTTTTTGCATCAATATTTCCCGCTTTCAAGACATGAGGATGCACCAATCCCGCACCCATAAATTCCACCCAGCCGGTTTTTTTGCATACGGAACACCCCTTCCCCTCGCAGAGTACGCACGAGAGATCAAGCTCCACCCCAGGCTCTACAAACGGAAAATATCCGGGGCGGAGGCGCACGTCCACATCTTTTTGAAACAGTTCACGTAAAAAAGTGCGGAAAACGCCAATAAGATCACTCATAGAGATATGCTCATCAATGAGCAACCCTTCCACTTGGTCAAAGGTGGTCTCGTGCGATGCGTCAGTTGCCTCGTACCGATACACGCGACCGGGAACAATAATTTTTAAGGGAGCCCCAATCGCGCGCATGGCGCGAATTTGCATGGGCGAGGTATGCGTGCGCAAAAGCAGCCGTTCAGATCCGGCAGTTTCATGCAGCCAAAAAGTATCCTGCGTGTCGCGCGCCGGATGATCCGCCGGAATATTCAGCGCTTCAAAATTATAGTACTCGGATTCCACTTCCGGCCCTTCCCATACGTCAAATCCCATGGCAACAAAAATATCTTCTAACTCCTCCCGAACACGGGTAATGGGGTGGAGGTGCCCTTCTTCCATGAGCAGCCGCTCCAAGATGGGTTGGGTCACCTCAATCCTTTCTTTCTGCAAACTCCCCTCAATTGCCGCCGCTTCAAGCGCTGATCGCTTATCCGCAAATACCGCTGCAATGTGCCGTTTTATTGCATTGGCTTCCTTACCTGCCGCGGGACGCTCGTCTTTTGGCAATGCCGAAACACCTTGTATGAACAACGTCAATTTGCCGTTTTTCCTGCCAAAAAAGTTTTGGTCTATGGCATCCAAATCATCCAGTGTCCTTGCGCTGGCGATCGCTTGATCTGCCTCTTTTTGTAATTGCCTAAGTTGTTCTTGTATCGTCATACGGGGAAAGGTAAAGGAATGATTTCTCCAGTGTAGCAAAGAATGCTCTATGTGGTCAACCACACATAGCTTGCAGATTGTATAGCTGGTAGCTTGCTGTATGTACACAACCCCGCCGAAAGGCGGGGTTGTGTACAGAAAATTATTGGGATGTTTTTTTTGTTTGCTCAAGCATATTTTTTACCACTAATTTTTTCCGCAAATTAACTATCTTAGTTTCTAGAATTTAACGCAACAGCGTTATCGAGTAATTGATTAAAGACTTCGTAAGGCTTTTGGAAGTCCAGCGCCGCCCTTGGGCGGTCATTAAGTAAATCCTGCACCTTCTTCTTAACTGGATATCTTGTTGAAATCCGTGCCCTTAGGAAAGAATTGTCTGATCAATCCGTTGGTATTTTCATTCGTGCCTCGTTCCCACGGACTGCGCGGATGGGCAAAGTAAACTTTAATGCCGCTGATTTTAGTGAACAGTTTATGCCGAGCCATTTCCCGCACCTGGTCATAGGTCATGGTCAATTTCATTTGTCGAGGCAGTTTTTTTACTTCTTTGGCAAATGCCTTAGCTACAATTTCAGCCCCTCTGCTTTTTACCGGAACGAGGATAGTCGTGCGGGTCGCGCGCTCTACCAGAGTGCCAAGAGCCAAACGATTGTTCTTTCTGATAATCAAATCGCCTTCACAGTGCCCGGGGATAATCCTGTCTTCCACCTCTTTCGGCCGTTCCTCGATCGAGAGCATATCTTCTATTCTCCGCTCCATTTTGACGCTCCTGGACTGCTTATGTCTTCTCTTGTGGTTCTGCCGCAAACAGGCTGTCAGCTCTTTTTTAAGAGAGCCACGGGGAAGAACATAGACGTAGGTGTAAATCGCTTCCGGCGAGATGCGCATAGTCATATCTAGAGGATAATCTTTTTCCAGTTCTTCTGCAATCTGCCGTGGCGACCATTTCTTTTTTCTCAGTTTTTTCAGAATATATTTCCACAATGCCGGGTTGTCGTTCAGCTTGTATTTGTTGGTCTTCCTCTTGGACGAATTCCGTTTGGCCCGATGCTGCGCCGTAACTGCTCGATAGGTGCGCTTATCGCAACCGCCAAATCCGATTTCCCGACTGATGGTGCTTGCATGCCTATCTAGATACTTGGTAATACTACGAACCGAAAATCCTTACGAGAACATCCAGCTGATATCTTCCCGTTCTAAATCGCTTAATCTTTTATAATTTATCATAGATATCTAAAGTAATTTTTAAAAATCAAATCCATCCAATTGAAGCTAAAATACTGTCTTGACAGGCAGTCCGCCTTACACTTTACTTGCTATCGGAAAGCGTGCGGCTTTCTATAAATTCTTCAGGTGATGGCATCTGCTCTCGTTCTCTTGGGGTCATAAAAATATGGCTTAAAAAGTAAATCTTTCTTCAAGCATACCCCCCTGCCGTTTTGTCAACCACAAAGCTGTGGACAGGCGTAAGCGATCAGTAGTAAAAAAACAACGTGTGTTTTATATCGAGGTTGGTCAAAAAAAATGGATGTTGGACAGCGCATAGCGCTTTGGCGCAGGCATCGTACATACACTCTGCGTACACGAAGCCAATTTTCTCGCAAATGTATATGGTAAACTTGGCAGTCAGGCTGCCAAGACAAATAAAAAAGAGTGATTGCGCTCAACGCTATCACTCCGTACATCACTACGATGAAATGGGCAAAATTTGCGCGTTGTCCCACCTATCGCGCACATCCCATAACGCATGCACACACGACGCAAACTTGGAGCTTAGCGCAAAATATACTTTTGCCTGCTCATCACTTATCACACTTTGGTCGTGCGCGTGTATACGATACGCGATGCTTCCCATGGTCATGAAATAGCTGATCGTGGATCGTTTGTCGGCAAACTCCGGAAATATGCCGACAACAAACAGCGCGTAATCGCCAATTGCCTTCAAAGGCACATCTGCTTTAAATGGACTGTAGGTTGCTTCAATCGGCTGATCTTGATACGCGTATATCTTGCGCGCCGCATCTCTTAGGTATGGCCATGAAATGTTTGGCGATTCGGCCTCTTGCATCATCTGTACCGGCTTCATGTGACTAAAGTGCGCCAAGAGTTGCGCCAGATATAGTTGTATCGCGGGATCCAGAGGATATAGTGTTGTGTCGGTAATGCAGCCAAAAAAGAATTCGCATACGTCTGCGTAGCTACGTACCGTCACGAAACGGCGGGATATTTCGGATATACGGTTCATGGGCTACCTCCTTATGGTTGGTCGGAAAGCTCACCGTGTTTTGGAAAGATCGTTTTTTTGACTTTAATCCTGTATGGTTCCTTTGTCAAATTTTTGGCGCTTTGCCGTTGCGGGACAAAAAGAAAAGCTCTATAACCGTATGCGCCATGATAAACAAAAAAACATTCACCGCGGTTAGCATGTCTTGGGATTGCAAGAAAAGCATGATAACGAGAAACAGCGCAAACCACACGCCCTGGCGAAACGACACCGGCACCTGTCGGAACTGCAATTCATGCCGCTTGCATATACGACGCATGCCAAGACCTGCCAACGAAAAAGTCCCAACGAGCGCTAAAAACAAACTCGTATAGAATAACACAAATCCTATTACCCCTGCGTCATACGGATTGATGCGCAAGAGTATGAGCACCCAGGCAAGCCAGCACAATACCGTACACAAGAGAATGGATATGATGAAAAAGCGGAGTGACATAATTGCATGAAAATTCTAACGCATCACATGAAACACTCTTACCCTATACGCACTCTTGAAGAGAGTTTGTGTGATGTGCTATATTGTACCACACTTTTTACGAAATCCGCACGATGATTGTTTTGACTACCGTTGTGCCAAGAACTTTTGCAAGATGTCGCACTATTTCTCCCGCGCGGGCGCGCACTTCAGATGCGGCGGGAGAACTCGCGGTCACATATACAAGTATGCCTGCGCGCACGGAGTGCGCCCGAACTCGTTCGGCAACAGCATCATCACATACTTTGGCCAAAGTTTTTTGCGCTTCTTCCACCACTACCGCCGCCTCTATCTGCTTTCGCAACCCATGCTTGGTGATGAGTGATGATGTTAAGAGTGTTTTTTTGAGGGTTTGGAAAGACATACAAATCTTGAAACTTGTTTACGCACGGCTCTAGCATATCATATAAGCCACGTTATACACAATTGACAGTTGTTTTTTTTACGCTACACTCACTCGTGCGTCGCTTTTTTGAAACATGACGGGAAAGGAGATGATAGTGCAGATTATGTAGGAAAAGTAAGCGCACGCATTGGTTCTTTTTTGTTCTTTGAGAAAGGAGGTTTCTACACAAAACAGCATTATGCGGTTGTGTAACCGCAAGTTACAGCCTCATCATTCACGAAGGAGCGATGAAATGAAGACAAGCATGTCAGTATGTACGCTCTTTTTATTTGCCGCATTATTCATGGCGGTAAACACCGACCAAGCATACGCAGGATGGCACGAGTGGAGTCAAAACTCCAGGAATCAGGCCATCGTTGATGAAACGGCAAACTACAACGAAGGTGATGACGGCGGCGAATGCAAGGTCTGGGTACAGAATGTAGTAAACGATGCTTCCGGCTCATGGTTGATCCCAACCAATTCTAGTAACGATTGCTACTGGAACTACGGTGCGTACGTGTCCCCTAGGTCCGGCTACATTGAAGATGTAGTTCCTGGGGAAATCGTACAAATGGAGTTGAGCAGCGGTGGACCACACACTGCAATCGTACTCGGCATCAGCCCGTATGGTGTCACTTTCATAGAAAGCAACTGGTGCAAGCCCTGCCATGAAATTCATGTACGGTATGTCAATTTTGATGACTTCTACGACCAGGTAAGTTGCTTTACCATTTACGAAGTATTGTAATACAACCTCCGCGTATGGGAGAGCTTTTTCTCCCATACGCAACTTTTTCCCAAAAGTAAATGTCAGTGTATACTACTACCATGAAACCAAAAAATAAATTATTCGTAATTGTACTTCTTGTTGCAGTCGTCAGTAGTATCGGTGCAGCTATATTCTTTTTTAGTAAAAAAACAATGCGGACACCAGCGAATATACAACAAGAAACACTATTGTCTCATATTGATCCCACTCAAAATATCGACGGCACGTCTGTTTACTTAGAGAATGGCTGGAAAGCATACACCGATACAGTGTTAAAATTTCAACTGGAATACCCGAGTCGCGAGTTCGCGTATGGTATTCTCAAATCTCGAACAACAAGTCGTATTCGTAAGTCTTTTGAAGGCGAGCTGGTAGCAGGAGACGTTGCATACACTGTTAGTTTTTCTGACGGCGATTCAGCACGTATTGGCGTGAGTATGCAACCCGCACATATTTCTTCGCTCGAAGAATGGCGTATTCAATTTCTTGCATCGCAACCTGATTATTTGGAGCATAATGAGTTATGGGATTTTCGCATCATAAGAGCAGCAAACCAAGAAGCATTGTTTATTCGCCGTATCCCGTCTTTTGAGGGTCAATACGAAGACGAACAGTTACCTGATGAAATATACATGCTCCACGACGGCATGTTAGTGCAACTCTACATATGGTATTTACCGAAAGAAGATCGTGAGAGAGTATTAAAAAGTTTCCGCTTTTTGGAATAAATAATCTGCTTTGTCGCTTGCTTGCCACCCATCTCCTTTTGTTGGTCGCATTATAAAAATATGCATCGATATCAGTGATCAAAACTTCTTCTTGGTTTCGCCACCAGAATAGTTTTTGGTGGGATTATTGTGTTTTGTTGCACCTCTATTTTTTTAAAGTAGCTCCTGAAGCACATCCACAACCACAAAAAGAAGTCCCGCAACCAGTCACAGAAAATACCGAGAAGCAAAAATTCATACCTTATAGTGAAAGAGAGTGGTTAACATACACTGACAGTTAGTTTCATTATGCCATTCGGTATCCTTCTGGTTTGCGAGTAATTCCTACTCCTGTAAATATTTCTTCTCCATCTATTATTGATGGAGAATTTAATGAAAATGGATGGGTAAGTTTTGCAAGTTGGGGACCTGGGGTGATGGGTGTCAAAATATACACCAACACATCCTGTACCTTCGCCGAGGATTGGCTCGCATTTGTAAATAACAAGATCAAATTGAGAGAAACGCAAGTGCTGGAAAAAAAGGTTCTTATTGATGAACAAGAGGCGTTGGTTACCTACCCCAAAGGAGGCGTACCACCTTATAAAGAATTACCTTTCCTTACGCTAAAAAAACTGTTTTTATGAAAGATGGCATTCTCTTCCAAATTTGGACAAATTTTTACAATAACGAGAGTAATCACCAGAGAGCATGGGATAGCTTTGAATTTTTCGAATAACTCTTCGCAAGAGTACATTTATTACCTATTTTCTGTAGTATTTTTTATAGAAGTACGTTACTTCCTATACGGACAAATGTCTTTATAATCACATGAGGCGCAGGTGAATGGGGACGGTGTGGGTACGAATGACCCTTCCTGTATCTTTCCTACAACCTCGGAAACGCTCTTTTCTAATTTTTCAAAATCCTCTGCTCCACCAATGAAACTTTGTTCGCTGACATCCTCCAAATAGACGAACGCCAACTCCGCTACCTGTTCGTTGAGTACATCTTGCGCGGCAAGCTGGTATAAGAACAACTGCTCTTTGTCTTCGGGTTTGAGCTTGTCTTTCGGTTTGCCGGTTTTGTAGTCAATGATGCGTACCTTGCCTTCGGGCAGGAGGTCAATGCGGTCAATGGAACCCTTAAAGGTCACGCCTGCGAACTTGAGATGAAACCCCTTTTCTACGCTTTGCGTGTCGGGCCAAAGACCATCATGCTTGTTGTAAAATTCCCGCAACTCCTTACGCGCTTTTTCCTTTGCTCGCTCCTGCTCGCGCGCATGCGCATACCAGTCATCAATCCATACGTCGTCCAGCATGCGAAGTAATGCGGTTTCGTCAGGGTATGTGCCGTCCATGCGTTCTTGAAAGAACTTTTGGAGCACTGCGTGCATGCTCTTGCCAAAACTAAACGCTGGTTTTCCCCGCACCGGCACCTGTAAAATATGCGCGTACTTATATTGCAGGGGACATTTTTGGTACGCGCGCAACTGCGTAAAGCTGAAATACTGCGGCATTGACCATGGCATCTCCGATAAGGGTACATATTCCTTTTTTTGCGAGCTATCCGTGGAATGCGCCGTAACGCTATCCTGCGAGGTTGGTTTCCCGTTATCTCCATATCCCAGCTCCACCAAAAAACGTGAGAGCTTTTTTTTCGTCTTCCCTCCGTAGTCGTCCGCCGAGAGAAAATACAATCCTTTCTTCGCCCGCGTCATGGCAACGTACATGAGCCGCCGCTCTTCTTGCAAATGCATATCCGCATTCGGAAGCTGTTCTTTGATGAGCGCATCGGGAACGGGTATCGCTTCGCTCTTGCGGATAGATGGAAAATGCTTGTCTACCAAACTCCCGATGAACACGTGGTCAAATTCCAATCCTTTCGCCGCGTGCACCGTCATGACCGCGACCCGATCCGGGCTTGCTTCCTCCGGATTCTGCCGCAGGGTACCCGCGTCTCCCGTTTCCATTTTCAGTTTCCAGTAGTCCAAAAAATTTTTCAGCGTTGGATTGTCCTGCTGTTCCGTAAACTGTGCTACCTCGCGAAAAAATTCCGCGAGCGTGTGCGCGCGCTCCTGGCGTTCCGCTTCATTCCATACCCAGCCGGACAAAACCTTTGCCGGCGTTTTTGGCTGCACGCTGCTCAATTCACCCAAAGCGGTCAGGTAACCGAAGTCTTCCAAAAACGCTAAAAACACTTCGCGCACCGCTTGACTGTTCGCCACTCCCCGATGTTTTTCCATGAGCCGCAAGAGTGTCGCGATATCCGCAAGCGTATCCTCCCCCACACCCTCCGCGCTTGTGGCGCGCGTACATGCTTCAAAGAGCGACAGCCCTTTTTTATGCGCGAACGAGGTGAGGTGTGCTATGTTCTGCCGCAACACGGGAAACACCGATAAAGTGGCAATGTGGTAGAGCGCGGGAGATTCGTGGTACGCATCCAAAATTTGCGCGTAGGCGAATAAGTCACGAATCACCGGTTTGCGATAGAGTCCTTTTGCGGCCAAGTAGTGATACGGAATGCCTGCCGCATCCAGTTCCGCCGTAAACCGGTCGGCATGCGCATTGGCGCGCACCAAAATCGCGCACGCGCCGTATGAAGCACCCGCTCGAACAAGTTCACGAATTTTTTTTACCGCAAGCAACGCTTCTTCCTGCGCATCCCGCGCGTGCAGGTGGATAAGCTCCGCGCCCTTTCCCTGATGCGCCGTAAGACGCTTGGTGAATGCACTATCTTCCTGGGGCTTATGCGTTTGTTGGATTTGATACTCTAGCCGGTCAGGATTATTGAGCTGGATAAACTCGTACGCTTTGTCCAAGATTTCCTGTTTTGAGCGATAATTGGTCTGCAAAAATATGCGTGCCGCTTGGGGAAAGTCTTTTTGAAATTGCAGAATGTTGCTGACCGAGGCCCCGCGGAATTTATAAATGCTTTGGTCGTCATCCCCCACCACTGTCACCTTACCCACACTCCCCGCCAAAAGTTTGACCAGTGCATACTGCGCAAAGTTGGTATCCTGAAACTCATCCACCAAAATATATTTGAATTGTTTGCGATAGATTTCCAAAATTTTCGCTCGTTCGGTAAAGAGTCGCAACGCGTGCACCAGCAGATCGCCAAAATCATAGGAGCCGTTTTCCAAAAGAAGCTTTTCATACGCCTGATACGCGCCTGCAACTTCCCGAACGCGCGCAATTTCCTCCGCATCCAGCTCGTCGCTCTCCCGAAGAGCCGCCGCATACGCCGCATACTGTACACTCGTGATCGCTTCGTCTTTGCATCGGGAAAAATGGCGCAGCAGTACTCCGATAAACTGGGTTGGGTTGCCAAGCGGCTTGTAGTAGGAGAGATGGAACCGCTCAAAATTTTTCCGGATCAGCAGCTGTTGCTCTGTTTCATCCAACACGCGCCCTTCATTGGATAGCCCGATATCCAGTCCATACCGCTCCAAGACGCGCTGGCAAAAACTATGAAACGTCATAATCCACAGATCCACGTAGCCGTAGGGTAAAAGCCGATCCACCCGCTCCTCCATCTCGCCCGCCGCTTTATCGGTAAACGTCAACGCCAACAGCTCATCCGGCTTTGCGAGTTCCTGCTCTATCAGCCAGCCGATACGCTGGGTGATAACCGCAGTTTTTCCCGTTCCCGCTCCCGCCACAATCAACAACGGGCCATCCTGGTGCGTTACGGCTTTGAGTTGTTCTTTGTTTAAATCTTTGAGTAACATACCAACCTTGAAACGTGAAGCTTAACACATGAAGCTTGCATGTTGTACCACTATAGCATCCAAAACAACGCTTGACAAAGAATAACCTCTGCTTTTTTCCAACCTCATACTGCTGATTTCTGGACTTCCAACATCCGTTAATAAAAAAGATCTCTCGCGAGATCTTGGAAGTAGGGACGTTCAGATGGTGAACGGTTTGTATAAACTTTTTTGGTGCACACGGCGCGCTTCTTGCAGTCTAGCGGTCAATCGTAGCGATCGCGCAAGCGCGCGTTGCATAGTTTTCTTCCCTTCCGGTGAAGCAGCCCATTTCCGCACCAGCTCGATCTCTTGATCGTTTGCATCCATGATAATTCCTTTAGTGAAAATTCCGCTCATTATGGCGCATACGTAAATCCGTAAACAAGAAGCATTAAGGGTTGTCGGATGGAAACATGCGCCGCAGATGCCACACACAATACCTTCTTGCTTGGCAAATGCGTACCAAGCGTTTGCAAGCGGCGTACAACATAGTATACGCTTGTTCCGTATAGAAGCAGACGGCATCACCGATGTACCACAAGGTGAGAAAGAAAATAAAAAGAGCAATGTTGCGCAAGCGGACACGGGGAAGAAAATGCGTATAGGAACTGTGCATGGTATCCTCCTTAAAAAAGAAATTTTAAGAACGAATCCAGTATAGCACCTCGTGGGGAAAACACAATCTTTTGCATATTTTTGCACATGCTATACTTACCATACTATGCACGATATTGCTTATTGGATAGCCTTCAATCATCTGGAAGGCATCACCTCAAAACATCTCCTCGCACTTCATGCCTACTTCGGCAAAATGGAACGCGCGTGGCATGCGTCGTATGCGGAATTGATGAGGTGCGGTCTGCGCGAAACGGCGGTTGAGGCAATCGTTGCGGGACGGGGCGAAAGGGATCCGGCAACGCTCGCGGAATCAATTGAGCGACAGGGTATAGCCGCGCTCTCCTTCACGCACCCCGACTATCCGCCTCTGCTCAAAGAGATCGCCGACCCGCCGGCAATACTGTACGCGCGCGGGGATACCGATATTTTGCACAATACCTGCCTTGCAGTTGTGGGCACCCGAAAAGCCAGTCCCTACGGTACACAGGTCATGCAACGATTTGCGGCGGCACTTGCACAGTACTCTATAACCATTGTCAGCGGTTTGGCATTTGGCATTGACGCACTCGCCCACCGTGCGGCACTTGCGGCAGGAGTGCCGACCATAGCGGTTCTAGGAGGCGGTGTGGATGATGCGAGCATCGGACCGCGCAACCACGCGCCGCTTGCGCATGAAATTCTGCGGCAAGACGGAACGATCATTTCTGAATACGCGCCGTGCACAGCAAGTCAACCCTACCATTTTCCGGAACGCAACCGTATTATCGCCGGACTCTCAAAAGGCACGCTTGTTGTAGAGGCGGGGTTGAAAAGCGGATCGCTTATCACGGCACACCTGGCACTGGACTACAACCGCGAGGTATACGCGATTCCGGGAAGCATTTTCTCCCCCGTATCCCACGGCACGCACGCGCTTTTGAAAGAAGGAGCGATTCCAATCACCGATATGGAAGAATTGTTCGTGCTGCTTGGAGTCTCCAACACTGCGAAAAAAAATGGATACGCGACCAAGCCGAATTTGCCGCCCGAACACGGTCGGATATTCTCCCTCTTAACCCATGAACCGCAACTCCCCGACATGCTTGCGCAAGCGGCAGGCGTAACTTTTGCTGAGCTCAACGGTATCCTTACCGCGCTGGAATTGCGAGGACTGGTACAATCCTCCGGAGGCCGCTATCTCTTGACAGGAAAAACGAAATAACGTACTAATAGCAACCAACAACGTGTGCAAGGGCGCTATGCTGCAAGTTGTAAGTCATGAAGTATGAAACTCGTCATTGTTGAATCCCCCACAAAAGCAAAAACCATTTCCCGATTTTTGGGTAAGGGATACAAAGTGCTGTCTTCATTCGGACACGTACGGGACCTGCCCAAGAGTAAAATGGGCGTGGATGTGGAACATGCATTTGAGCCAACCTACACCATTCCCGTAAAAGCGAAAAAGATTATAACGGAGCTTAAGTCCGCCGCCAGCAAAGCAGAAGAAGTTATTCTGGCATCCGACGAAGATCGTGAAGGCGAAGCCATTGCTTGGCACCTGGTTGCAGCGCTTGGTTTGGATACAAAGAAGAAAACCGACCAAAAAATCTCGCGCATCGTGTTTCATGAGATCACGAAAAAAGCGTTGGAAGAAGCATTGGCGCATCCGCGCATCATCAATCAAGAACTGGTGGATGCCCAGCAGGCGCGGCGCATTTTAGATAGATTGGTCGGCTACGAACTTTCGCCTTTTCTGTGGAAAAAAGTTTCCTATGGACTTTCCGCCGGGCGCGTGCAATCCGCCGCGGTACGGTTGATCGTGGAACGCGAACGCGAGCGCGAAGCATTCAAAGCGCAGGAGTATTGGACGATACAAGCACTTTTGGCGAAGGGCGCGGATACGTTTGAGGCACAGCTTGCGAAAAAAGACGGCACAACGCTGGACAAGTTCGCGCTCGGCACACAAAAGGACGCGGAAGCAATCGTCCAGAATCTCCAAAGCGCATCCTACATCATTGCGGATGTTACGAAAAAAACCGCCAACAAAAAACCTCCAACTCCCTTAACCACATCGCTCCTCCAGCAGGAAGCCGGTAACAAGCTCGGGTTTTCCGCAAAGCAGACCATGCGCTTGGCGCAGCAACTCTATGAAGGTGTGGAAATTCCGGGCGAAGGGCATGCGGGTTTGATAACCTACATGCGTACCGACTCGCTTAATTTAAGTAATGACGCGGTAGCCCTCATGCGCGATTTTATTGAAAAAGATTACGGCAAGGACTATCTTCCCGAAAAACCCCGTTTTTACAAATCAAAGAGCAAGGGCGCGCAAGAAGCGCATGAGGCCATTCGCCCGACTGACGCGACCAGAACGCCGGACAACTTAAAAAGCGCGCTGGATGCGCGACAGTGGAAGCTCTATCATCTTATATGGAGCCGCGCGCTTGCGAGCCAAATGGCGGATGCGGTATACGACCAGACGAGCGTCGCCATTGACGCGAAATCCGCGGACACGGTGTATGGATTGAAGGCAAACGGCTCCCTGCGTACGTTTGACGGTTTTCAAAAAGTGTATGTGAGCAAGACCGAAGAAAAGACGTTGCCACGCTTAACGCAAGGTGATGTACTCACCGCGGAAAAACTGGAACCCGAGCAGCACTTCACCGAACCCCCCGCGCGCTACTCCGAAGCGACGCTCGTCAAAGCTCTGGAAGAACACGGTATCGGCCGCCCTTCCACCTACGCACCTACCATCTCCACCGTTCAGGATCGCAACTACGTTGCGAAAGACGACGCGAAACGCCTGTATCCAACCGACATCGGCAAACTCGTCAACGACATTTTGGTGGAACATTTTAAAGATATTGTGGACATTGACTTTACCGCGGAGATGGAGGAGAAGTTTGATTGCATCGCGCGCGGCGAGTGCGCATGGCGTCCGACCTTGCAAGAATTTTATACACCCTTTAAAGCGAATCTTGTGCAAAAAGAAGCAACACTCACCAAAAAAGAATTGACCGAACAAAAGACTGACGAGGTATGCGACAAGTGCGGCAAGCCGATGGTGATTAAAACGGGACGCTTCGGGCAGTTTCTTGCCTGCACCGGCTACCCGGAGTGCAAAAACACGAAGCCGTTGGGTGGCGCGGAACAAAAATCGGAAGAAATGTTGGAAGATAAAAAATGTCCCGAGTGCGGCAAGCCCATGGCGGTCAAACACGGACGCTACGGAAAATTTTTGGGTTGTTCCGGCTATCCTGATTGTACATATATTGAAAAGATAGAAAAGAAAACGGGTGTTACCTGTCCCAAGTGCTCGACAGGCGATATGGTGGAACGACGCACCCGCGCGGGTAAAACGTTTTACGGCTGCAACAACTACCCCAAATGCGATTTTGCGCTGTGGTCCAAACCCACGGGCGAAAAGTGTCCCGAGTGCAGCTCGCTTCTCGTCTTCGCCGCCAAGGACACGGTTAAGTGCAGTAACAAAGAGTGCGGGTTTGAGAAAAAATCATAAGTATGCATAGTATGGAAGTAGTATAATAAAAAGGAACTGCCCTATCACCTGCAAGAGTAACGGTAAAGATAAAGTTCGAGATGCCAGATTCCCGACTCTCGCGAGAATATACTAGCTATCATTTTTCATCCGCTTACTGACCTGGAATTTCTTACTTCCCTTATTGTGCCTTTAACCCAAGCAAAAAACACGTTGGAGAATCTGCTTGAGGAACTCAAGAACAATCCCAATCCGATTGACGAGGAGTTGGTTCAGCTTGCTTATGTATTCGCATCAGCCGCTCACGAAGGACAGGTACGCAAATCCGGCAAACCCTACATCACGCATCCGTTGGCAACTGCCTTGACGCTTGCACGCATGCGACTTGATCAGCCGACTATTATCGCGGGCCTGCTCCATGACGTTCCGGAAGAAACGCCAGTAACTTTACAAGAAATTAAAAAAAATTTCGGAGCCGAAGTCGCGCAACTCGTGGAAGGTGTCACTAAGCTCGGAACGCTCAAATACCGCGGTATTGAACGTTATGCGGAAAATCTCCGGAAAATGTTCGTCGCCATGGCTCAGGACATTCGGGTAATTCTCATTAAATTCGCCGACCGCTTGCATAACCTGCGCACGCTGGAACACCTGCCAAAAGAAAAACGAGAGCGTATTGCGCACGAGACTCTGGAAATTTACGCACCGATCGCCAACCGTTTGGGCATTTGGGAAATGCAAGGGATATTGGAAGATCTGTCATTCAAGTACACCAATCCCGAAGACTACGAATGGCTGCGCACGTCCACGACACACCGCTACGAGCAAAAGCTCGCGTATGTCGCAAAACTGCAAAAAATTCTGGAAAAAGAGATGCTCAAGCAAGGAATGGCCTATACGATAGTTTATGGTCGCCCGAAGCGCCTCTACAGCCTCTACAAAAAGCTGCTGCGCAAAAACAAAGATTTTGACAAAGTGTATGACCTTGTTGCGTTGCGCATTATCGTCCCGGCGGTTGCCGATTGCTACACGGTACTTGGCATCGTACACGGGTTATGGCCTCCCTTGCCCGAGCGCTTAAAGGACTACATCGCCATGCCTAAGCCCAATGGCTACAGGTCGCTGCATACCACGGTATTCGGTCCTGACGGGGAAAGGGTTGAGGTGCAAATTCGTACGGAGGACATGAATGCCCAGGCGGAATTTGGTATCGCGGCGCACTGGGTATACAAAGAAAAAGATAAGCGACAACAAAAGCGAGAGTTGCAGTGGATTCAAGAGCTTGTTACCTGGCAAAAAGAAATCGCGGACAATACCGAGTACGTTAAAAAACTGCGGAATATTGATATTTTTTCTGAACATATTTTCGTCTTCACACCCAAAGGAGACGTTATTGACTTGCCTGACGGGGCAACCGTGATTGATTTTGCTTATACAATCCACACGGACATCGGCAACCAGGCAACCGGTTCTTTGGTCAACGAAAAAATGGTAAGTTTGGACACGGTGCTGCAGGACGGTGACGTCATTGAGATTATCCGCGACAAGAACCGCAAGTACCCCAACCGCGACTGGCTGGAATTCGCTAAAACCGGAATCGCGCGCAGTAAGATCCGCGCACTCGCAAAACCGTTTTAACATAGAGTATATGGATCGCAGGTATGGATTTGTATTTTAACCACAGATGTATAAGTCCACCCATTTTTTCAGTCTTCAGGCAGATTAATCTTGTAATGATTTGATTGTAGCATGAACTCTAACGGAGAGTATTTGTTCTTGAACGCGTGATGAACTCTCTTTGTATTGTAAAACTCTAAATATGAGCGGAATTTGGTATTGAAAGCAGTGATATTGTTGAATAGGTCATCTATATTGTAATCAATGAACTCTTCCTGCAATGTTCGGTTTAACCTTTCGCGGTGAGCGTTCATCTTTGGAGTCTTAGGATAGGTATGAAAATGAGTAATTGATTTCTGGCTGTGTGGACACAGCATGGCCACGTAGGACAGCTCCAGATCCTTGTTGTGTATTGGCAGTATCACCTTAGGCGTTCTTCTTTGATTGTTTTTGGCATATTTATACTCATTTCCCAAAGCTAACGCTTTGGGGCAAAAACCGCCATATGTGTGTGGACATTGCCTTTGGTTGTTGACACGAATCGGTTTTTCAGCTATACTGGGACTTGTTATTGTTTTTATGTTACACGTACTCCAAATCGTTGAAATTATTCTCTCCATCCTCCTTATAACCGCTATTCTCTTGCAAAATCAAGGATCGGGTTTGGGAGGTGCATTTGGCGGCGAGGGTAACGTCTATCGTACAAAACGCGGTCTTGAAAAAAGACTCTTTCAAGCTACAATCGGGCTTGCAGTCCTCTTTTTCGGTATGGCAATCGCCGCCATATTTCTTAGTTAATGTGCGAAGGATCATACGATAAGCGGGTATATCCGCGAATTTCTTACGCGTTGTGACACCTATCAACTCTTTTTCATTTCGTCAAAAAGACGGCACTGCTCCCGCTGCAACAGAAGATCCCGGGGGAGAAGAATCAACGACACCGCGCATGCTACGAGGCATAGTAACACGGCTGCAGTATTTTTTTGCAATACGCAAGGAACGCAAGATGCTCGCGCGTACAGCGCATATTGATCGGACGCTGATACGTAGGCTACGATCTCGCGCACTTCCCCATGCAAACCAACTTCGCTATTTTTCAACCACGTTATCCGGGAAAGAGCGCCCACTCCTCAAACTGGGCATGTTGCTCATACTGGCGGGCGTGGGCATCATCACTTTTCGTTACATAGCCGCACATGTGGATCGCGTACCAAAGGTTGGAGGAAGATATACGGAAGCAATTGTTGGTCTACCCCAGTTCATCAATCCGATTTTGGAAACGAGCGATGCCGACAAGGACATTTCTTCGCTTATTTTTTCCGGTCTTCTCGCCTATGATGTCCACGGCGAACTCACTCCCGACTTGGCACGTGATTACACGGTAAGTGAAGATGGCAAAGTATATACGTTTGCGCTGCGCAACGATGTCGTATGGCACGACGGTCAGCCCTTCACTGCCGACGATGTCCTATTCACGATTGAGAGCATGCAAGATCCGCTCTATAAAAGTCCCCGCACGTTTAGCTTCCGCGGAATTACGGTTAAAAAACTTGACGACTTCACCGTACAATTCACACTTGAAGAGCCGTTTGCTCCCTTCATCACACTTTTGAGCATCGGGGTTATTCCGAAGCACATCTGGGAACATATTGCCCCCGAAAATACAGCACTCGCACGGGCAAACATTCAGCCTATAGGTACAGGGCCATATCGCGCGCTCACCTTCACCCTCGGTGAAGACGGTACTATCCGCGACTACACGCTTTCCCGCAGTCAGGTATATTATGGAACGGCGCCATATATTGATAAGTTGGTATTCAAATTCTACCCGTCTTTTGAAGAAGCAATTGCGGCAGTTAAGCAGAGAAGCGTTGAAGGAGTAAGTTTTGTGCCACAGCGTCTTAAATCAAGCATCACGGCCGGAAAATATTTGGTTTTTCACACTTTCCAGCTCCCCCAGTACACTGCACTATTCTTTAACCAGGAACAACAAAAAATACTTGCCGATAAGAACTTGCGCATCGGACTCGCACATGCAATTGATAAAGATCGTATGTTACGCGAAGCGGTCGCGGGCGAAGGTCAAGTCATTCACTCACCGATACTGCCCGGTTATGTAGGATACGATCCTTCGCTTGAGGGACACGCATACGATGTTCCTATGGCCGAGGCATTCCTTGACAAAACGGAGTGGAAGCGCATGGAAAAAGAAGGTTACGCCGCTCTCGTGGAAGCGCAGCACATCAAAGAACAGGAAAATCTCGCAAAAACTATCAATGCTGCTGCACAACCGCCCGAGGGAACGACAACGGAAGCGTTGGCATCAACCACCCAACCCCTAGTCAAGGAGCCCCTGCCTGACGTGCCGTACTTGAGAGTCAATAAAGATGGCAAGCCGCTGGTGCTGACGCTGACTTTGATTGATACCCCCATCAACGAAAATATTGCATACCTCTTAAAAGATATGTGGGGTGCGGTAGGTATACAGCTGGAAATTCGTTCTATAGCGGCAAATGCGATACGGCGCGAAATACTGCGTCCGCGCGATTATGAGATACTCCTCATAGATGAAGTGGTAGGCTTTGACCCTGATCCTTATGTGTTCTGGCACTCAAATCAAACGGAACATCCCGGACTAAATTTCGCGAAGCTTGCCAATCGGCACGTGGACGAACTCTTAGAACAAGCCCGGCAAACGAATGATCGGACCATACGCGCCGAAAAGTACCAAGAATTCCAAAAGTTACTCATAGGTGAATTACCGGCAATTTTCCTCTACACACCAACGTATACCTATCTCACGAGCAGCAATCTGGAGGGTATTGCCGTTGAGCGCGTTACTATACCGGCAAATCGCTTCTCGGGCATTGCCAACTGGTACGTAAAAACCCAGTGGGTGTGGAAATAATACACAAGTAAGCTGGGAGGGAACAAGGGTAGCACCTACCGCAAGCACAAACTTCATACTTCATGCTCCGTACTTCTTGTACCTTGCCGCAGTGGTGGAACTGGTAGACACGCAGCGTTCAGGGCGCTGTGACTTTCGGGTCGTGAGAGTTCAAATCTCTCCTGCGGTACCATCCTTCGCCAAAACTTCAGAGTAGCCAGCCATTTTTGCGAACGATAAGATGTCTATGCGGAGTAAAGCCGAAAGGCATTCCCCATCAATAACCTCTACTATGTATCCTCCTATTTATTTATCTACGTAATAATAACGCAACCTATCTTACAATTTTTAATGTACACTTCTTAAAGTATTTTTGCTTTTTGTTGCTGGAGTTAGTTGTAAGCATAAAGTTCAGCGTACGTTCTATGGAACAAACTTATAAACCTCACTTAAAACGCCCCCAAAAGAATCCTTCGGGGGATCATGTACCGCGAACTCGCGGTGAAAGAAACGGCCGTAAAAAATCGTTTACCGTGAAACGAGAGAAAAAAGACGAGCCGCAAAAATACACTAAAACCGGACCGGAAAACAAGCTCAAAATCATTGTACTCGGAGGCTGCGAAGAAGTCGGCCGCAATATGACGCTTTTGGAATACGGAAACGACATCATCCTCATTGACATGGGTCTGCAGTTCCCAGAAGAAGATATGCCGGGCATTGACTACATTATTCCCAATATTGAGTACTTGCAGGGCAAAGAAAAAAATATCCGTGCCGTCATCATCACCCATGGCCACTACGACCACATCGGCGCAATTCCGCACTTGATGCCCAAATTGGGCAATCCCCCCCTCTACACGACAAGGCTCGCATTGGGTATCATTCAAAAGCGACAGGAAGATTTTTCTCGCGGTCTGCCATTTCCCGCAACAGCAATTGATATTGAGAAAGGCCAGCTCCAGTTGGGTGTCTTCCGCGTGGAATTTTTTCGCGTGGATCACAACATCCCTGATAGCATGGGGTTGATTGTACACACGCCGGAAGGCATCGTGGTGCATACGGGCGACTTTAAAATCGACCACAATCCATCTGGTGTGGCGGGAGATATCGCTAAAATCGCAAAATTGCATGACCAGAACGTATTGGTGCTGATGAGTGATTCCACGAATGCGCAAATGCCGGGTTTCCAAATTTCGGAAAAGGAAATTAAAGGAACACTTGAGCAAATCCTCCTTACCGCCAAGGGGAGAATTATCATCGGCACTTTTGCCTCCATGCTCAACCGCATCAAGCAAGTGATAGAAATTGCCGAAAAAACAGGCCACAAGGTGCTGATTGAAGGCTACAGCATGAAAAATAATGTGGAGATTGCGCGCAATCTCGGCTACATGCAACTACCGCGCGGCGTAGTGCTGGATAACGTCAATCAGGCTTTGGGCATCCCAAAAAACAAGCTCATCATCATTTGCACCGGCGCGCAAGGTGAAGATAAGGCGGCGCTCATGCGTATTGCCAATCGCGAGCATCGCTACTTCGCCATTGAAGCGGGTGATACGATTATCTTCTCTTCTTCGGTTATTCCGGGAAATGAACGCACGGTTCAGCGACTCAAAGACACGCTTTACCGCGAGGGCGCGAAAGTCATTCACTACCAAATGATGGATATTCACGCGGGAGGCCATGCCAAGCAGGAAGATCTGAAACTCATACTGCGCCTCGTCAATCCCCGCTTCTTCATGCCCATTGAAGGCAATCACTATTTCCTCAAAATTCATGCGGAGTTGGCCGAATCCATCGGCATGGACCCTAAAAATATTTTTGTGGCGGATAACGGTCAGGTGGTTGAATTCCAGGGAGGTAAAGGCAAGCTCACAAACAAAAAAGTCCCTGCAGATTACGTCTTTGTTGACGGGCTGGGGGTTGGAGATGTGAGTAATATCGTGCTTCGCGACAGACGCACGATGGCGGAAGACGGCATGTGCGTCATCATCGCAACTATTGACGCGAGATCCGGTGCGCTCATTGGCTCACCCGATATTATTTCCCGAGGTTTCATCTACCTCAAAGAAAATAAAGAAATTATTGATCAAACCCGCGAAAAAGTAAAAAATATTTTGCGGACGCACGATCCGAAAGCGGCGGCAAACGATACGTATATCAAGAACAAAATCCGCGATGATATCGGGCAATTTCTCTTCTCCAAAACAAATCGCCGACCGATGATTCTGCCAGTGGTCATTGAAGTATAAAACGTGCAAAACATACGACGCGGCAGGATAACTGCCGCGTTTTATATTTGCAAAGATTTGCAAAAAATCCCGTAAAAAGGTACACTACGTGCGTAGTAATCGAAAGCCTATGCCCTCAAATAAAGAAATTATCATTAGTGGCATTAAGCCAACTGGCCGCCTTCATATCGGAAATTATCTGGGTGCGATTAAGCAATGGGTAGAGCTGCAACACTCCCATACATGCTATTTTTTTATAGCGGATTGGCACTCAATGACCGACGTCTACGACCCCAAAACCCGCTATCAAGAGGTTCTTGACATGGCCGCGTCATTGCTTGCGCTTGGCATTGACACCGATGCAAGCACGCTCTTCGTACAATCTCGCGTGCTGGAACACACGGAGCTTTGTTGGATATTCAATACTATTACGCCAATGGCGTATGCGGAACGCATGACCCAATACAAGGATCAAGCTCAGGCGCAAAAGAAAAACGTAAATGTGGGTCTGTTTGATTATCCGGTGCTTCAGGCCGCGGATATTCTCATATACAAAGCTACAGCCGTACCTGTAGGCAAAGACCAAGTACAGCACGTGGAGCTGACACGCGACATCGCGCGGTTTTTCAATAGTCGCTTCGGAAAAACTTTTTCCGAACCAAAAGCGCTCTTAACCGCAACCGAGAAAGTCATGAGTCCCTTGGACCCCGAAAAAAAGAAGATGAGTAAGTCCCTAGGTGATGCTCACTGCCTCTATCTGGATGATGCACCGGGGGCGTTGCAACAAAAATTACGCCGCGTGGTAACCGATACCGGACCATCCGGAAAAGGAAGAAAATCTCCCGGCGTTGAAAATCTTTTTGCGCTCCTTAATATATTTGGTAGTATAGCACGTGTGCAAGCGTTTGAACTCGCATATGCGGAGGGAACAATACGCTATGCGGAACTTAAAAATGCCGTTGCAGACGCTATCGCATCTTCTTTTGCGGAATTTCGCAAGAAAAAAGAAAAGATTCTCGCCGATACCGTTTCGCTTGAACGGCTACTGGAGCAAGGCGCGGTACGCGCACAAAAAATCGCCCGAGATACTATGCGGGAGGTTCGAAAAAAAACGGGCTTGAGTAACTAATGTATACTGAGTCGACATACACTAAGCACGAAATCATCAATACTCCACAACAGCAGTTTCCAAATCCAAAAAAGTAGCCGGGTTTTTGAAAAAATGCGTATGGTGCATTTCTTCATGAGAATCTAGCATTTCATGTTATGTCATCCGCTTTTACCAACGCGCTCACTCAGCTTGAAAAAGCTGCGCGTGTACTCAAACTACACCCGCACGTTCATGAACTCATGAAGCGTCCGCAGCGTATCCATGAAGTAGCCATTCCCATTCGCATGGATAATGGGGAATTGAAAAATTTTCGAGGATTTCGGGTCCAGTATACTAATGTACGCGGACCATATAAGGGTGGCATACGCTTCCACCCGCAGGTTGATTTGCAGGAAATGCAGGCTCTTGCATTCTGGATGGCATTGAAGTGCGCCGTTGTTGGCATTCCCTTAGGAGGTTCCAAAGGCGGTATTGAAGTTGACCCAAAAAAACTTTCCGAGGGTGAGCTGGAACGCTTGAGTCGCGGATATGTCCGCGCGCTTTTTCTGGAGCTGGGGCCGCAAATAGACATTCCGGCGCCGGATATCTATACCAACCCACAGATCATGGGCTGGATGATGGATGAGTATTCGCGCATGATCGGCTACACCGCTCCCGCCTCATTTACGGGAAAGCCTCTGGAAGTCGGGGGTTCGGAGGGACGCGCAAGATCCACCGCATACGGCGGTTTCGTGCTGTTGGATATCATGCGCAAGAGATTGCAGAAAGATCCGAAAGACACGCATTTGATCATTCAGGGTTTCGGCAATGCCGGCTTGACGCTTGCCCAGCTTGCCTATAAAGCGGGTTATGTGATCGTAGGACTCTCGGATTCGCAGGGTGCTATCTATAGCACTACTGGCAAGAGCATGAATCCAAATCTCGTTTTGAAGCGCAAGCTGGAAGAAGGATTGATTGACGGCATATACTGCAAAGGCACTGTATGTGATACGGTGAATTTCCAGCCGATGTCCAATGCCGAACTCCTGATATCCGATTGCGATATACTCGTGCCTGCCGCCATAGAAAACCAGCTTACCAAAGAGAATGTGCGTGAGATCAAGGCGAAAGTTGTATTGGAATTAGCCAATGGTCCAACCACGCCCGAGGCGGATGAGATGCTCTTCAAAAAAGGTATACCGGTCGTCCCTGATATTTTGGCAAATGCCGGAGGAGTCACGGTTTCGTATTTTGAGTGGTTGCAAAATCTGCAAAACTTCTCTTGGAAAGAAGACGAGGTAAACACCAAACTTGAAAAAATTATGGTGGAAGCGTTTGATACCGTATGCAAGAAGCAAGCGGAACATAAAACGGATATGCGTACCGCAGCGTTTATGGTAGCTTTGGAACGTATTGCATCCGCTATGCAGGCGCGTGGGTGGGTATGATGCCATGAAGCATTAAATTACAGACGTAAAAAAACTCGGGGGATCTCCCGAGTGTTACTGTAAAAGGGCAGGCAGTACTACGACGAGGTGGCAAGACAATAAGTATATCGGACTTTTTCTTTTTTATAGTCAACTATAACTATTTGCAGTATACCTTATGCTCAAAAAACTGCAAGTTTTCACTTTCCAAAATCAACTTTGTGCAGGGTGACGGATTCTCCTAACAGCCTCAAAGCGGTTTTTTGAAATTGTGGCGTCAGGTCAGATACATAAAACGCATCTTTTTTCTTTTTTGATAATTTTTTCTCCCATTCCGGGTGATTATTGAGAAAGTGCGCAACCGATGCGGCTTGCGCTTCAGCCGAATCAACGAGCGCTACACCGTTACCAATTTTTTGCTGAAAGAGCGATTTGAGCAGCGGGTAGTGGGTACAGCCCAGTACGAGCGTATCCACGCCCTTAGCCCGCAAGGGATGAACGTACTTGCGTATGATGCGCTTCGTTTCTCCAGAATCAAGCCATCCCTCTTCAACGAGAGGCACGAGCAAAGGGCATGCCACGCTTACTACCTTCGCTTTGCCCCCGCTCAATTTTTCGGCATAGCTTTCATACATACCGCTCGCAACCGTGGCACGCGTACCGACTAATCCTATGCGTCCATTTTTCGTTGCAGCGATCGCGGCCTCAACTGCGGGCGTAACAACACCAAAGAATGGCACATCGGGAAAAGCTTTGCGGAGCTGCACCGTTGCGGCGGCTGAAGCGCTGTTGCACGCAACCACGATCATTTGCGCCCCATGCGCCAGAAGCCATTCGGTGTTTTGCCGCGCGTAGCGCAGGAGCGTCTCGGAGCTCTTGGTTCCGTAGGGCATACGCGCCGTATCACCGAAGTAGAGCAGCGAATATTCGGCAACAAGCTCCCGAAAAGCTTTTACCACGGTGAGTCCGCCAATTCCCGAATCAAAAATACCGATCATAAGAATAAGTACATGTTATTGTATACGACCGCAAATAGTACCTAAGGTCTAGACCGAGAAAATCCAATTGAGATTGGTGGTTTTTTTGTAAGATGTTTCTCAAAAGCATGTTCACCGCAATACAGTAAATTGTATTACCTCTAGTTATTTAGTTTCCTCGTATAATCCGCAAAACCTCGTCCCGCTTTTTCTTCATCAAGTCATGCGTATCGGCTTCAAGGTTCAAGCGCAACACCGGCTCGGTGTTGGAAGGTCGCACGTTGCACCACCAATCGCCATACCGCAGGGTTAAGCCGTCCAACTCATACTGCTCGGCATCGGGGTAGGCTGTCTTGAGTGCCTGCAACACTGTCTGCACATCATACACTTCGGAATTTATTTCCCCGGTATGAAAATACTTTTGCAGCGGTTGTACAAGCTCGGTGAATTTTTTTCCCGATTCGCTCAAGAGCCGCAACAGCAACAGCATGGTTCGATCGCCGTTTTCCACATACCCCTCGTCTTGATAATAAAAATGGGAGGAGAGCTCGCCTGCAAAGAGTGCGTTTTCCTTACGCATTTGCTTTTTGATAAATGCGTGCCCGACACGCGTTTCAACCGCTCGACCTCCACGCCCCTCAATCACCTCTTTCACGACACGACTTGAACGCAGATCGTACAGAATCGTTGCGCCATGACGCTCTTTCAAGAGTTCCCGTGCGAGAAGCGCGGTGATAATATCGCCACGTACCGTCACCCCCTCTTCCGTCACAAACCCCACACGATCGCAATCCCCGTCATACGCCACACCAATATCCGATCCCGTTTCCACAACTCTGTCCTGGAGCGCCACCATATTCTCTTCTTTTAACGGATTCGCCTCGTGGTTGGGAAAGGTGAAATCCACATCAAAAAAAAGCTTGGTAACTTTAAGATCGGTGAGATACGGCAAGAGTTTTGGAACCACCTTCCCCGCCATGCCGTTACCCGCATCTATCACCACTTTCAAGCGCCTGGCAAGCGCGTAGTCCTGAGCGACATGCTCCACGTACGCCCGCCATATATCTTCGCTGCGTACGACACCTTTTTCTTTGCTTTGCGTATATGCATCTTCCTCTACCCTGCGCTTGATTTCTTTAAGCCCCGTATCTTCGCCGATGGGTATAGCCTCTTCTCGCGTAAGCTTCAAGCCGTTGTACTTTGCCGGATTGTGCGACGCGGTCACCATCATGCCACCCTGCACTTGAAAGTGCTTGACCGCAAAATAAAATACTGGTGTGGATACTTCGCCGATATCAATCACCGCGACGCCGCTTTCCGACAATCCCCGTACAACTTCTTGCACAAGTGCGGGAGAGCTCGTTCGCGCATCCGACCCCATCACGACCGCCATCGCACGCGGATCCCTCCCCTGCGCCTCGGAGAGAAACGCGACATACGCACGGGCTATCGCACCTGCAACTTGTTCATTAATTGCTTCCGGATAGATACCGCGAACATCATACGCCTTGAAGAGTGTGTTATGGACATGCATAGTTGCAAAATAAAAGTAAGGAAGTTTATGTTTTGTGAGATGTATGGTGCGTAAATTTCCGAACATACAACCAGAGGCTTCCCATACCCACAAAGACCGTGAGAAGCTTTAAAATCCAGCCGATTGTCGGCAGACCCATGAGCATGACGAGCACGAACGCACCTCCGGCAAACTGTACGTATGGCTTCGTCGGTATGTTGGGCAGAAGTTTTTTCCCGATAGCGTGCGCAACCACGATTTTGGCGAAATACATAGCCGCAACCCATCCGGCGAGCATCAGCAATCCCAAAGGAATGCCGATAATGGTGAGTAACAGCGCAAGCGCAATAAGGGGCGACAATACCGTTACCGCAATTCCGTGCCACAGCGCTTTATCCAACGTCTTATACAGTTGTTTTGCCGTACCCTCAAGAAACGGCTTGGCGATGTGCAAGCATACCATACCCACGACAAGCATCCCGAAGAGATACGCCAAGAGCAGCAGTAGATGCACAGCTACCGCAAAACCGCTGAAGGTATCTTCTTTGTCAGGCGTGCGCGTATGCTGCACCGTCCCTTCTATAACCGACCCTTCCGCCAAGGTCAGTGCGGTATCAGGTGAGCTGTACCGCACATTACCCGTTATATGCGCCTGGGGCAAAAGCATAATGCCGCCCCCGTGTACAAGCGCCAGCGACATATTGCCGCCAACACTGCCTGCCACCGTTGTTTGCGTAACTGCGCCGGCAATATCACCGTGCACTACCCCCCGCACCTCAACAGATTGCGCGCCAATAAGCACATCCCAACCAACCTGTGTTGCGGCTCCCAAAAGTACGCTCTTGGCAACAACGCTCACGTTTTTTCCCACCGCGCCGTCTATTTCCAATATGTCGGCAATACCGCGCACATTGCCCGAAACGTCCCCTAAAATGCGTACGCGCGAGCCGAATACCAGCACATCCCCCGCCACAGGTCCGGAGATGGTAATCGTATTTCCCGCAACGATAACGTCTTTTGCCATCGTTCCTTCAATGATAAGGTCAGGCGCATAACGGATATAGTTGTGGGTAACCGTTTCCTCTTTCGCAACTCTCACCGTAACTTGTTGCCGCTCACTCGCCGCAAACGCGCATAGTGGAATAAAGGCGATGCCCAGCAACAAAAAAACATACTCTTTACGCATAGCTCTTGAGATTAAGGGTTGTAAGTTTCAGACTTCATGATTTCTTTGCTATCGTAATGAGATTTCTCGCATTCCATACGTGCGCCCGATGCGTTCCCCTCGTATAAAAATTTTCCGTAACCGTAAGCCCCGCACACTCCACCAAAGAACGTAAGGCACGCAGCGTAAATGCATGATAGTATCGGTTGATAAACACGCCCCTGCGCCAAGGTACCGCGCAGTCTCCTCTGTCCCAATCCACATCCGCTTTCCATACAAGCCCTTTCCATAATCCATACCGCATGATAATTTTAAACGACCGGAGATTCCAGTTACTCATGAATAACGTGCCACCCTTTTGCAAAACGCGTACCATTTCTCCAACCGCTTTTTCACGAAATACATTTCCCGGCAGGTGATTCAGCGCGGCAATGGATACCACCAGATCAAAACTTTCATCCGGATAAGGTAAGGAGCGCATGTCCCCGACTTGAAAGTAAGTATGGGTGTGACCACGCGTTTCTTCTTGAGCTTTTTTGATAAGCGCGCTAGAATAGTCAATGCCTTCGTACGCAGCTACAGCGCGCCGGGCAAATGTGTAGAGTCGCCCATTACCGCAACCGACATCCAACATGCGACCAATGCCCTTGAGATACGGCTCCAACAATTGAAATTCGGGCCAGCTGTGCTGTCGTGTTTCCGAAAACTGCCGCGCAATGCGGTCATAATCAATTTTTGTTTTTTCCAGCAGTTGTTCGGCGTACGATTCTTGCATAATGCGATATACCTATGCGCATACAAACTCCTGATACCAATAAAACTCTTCCTCAAAAAATGATAGCGGAACTTTGCCGCTTACAACCGACAACGCAGGATGCACTTGCTGTTTTTTTGCGCGGGGCGGCAAAAAATTACGGTTTATCCATACCAACCAACGCAGTACTGCGCAAAGAGGTCCTTACCTATAGTAAATCACAGAACATAGTCTTACGTCAAACGTTTTTGGATACGCTCAAAAGGCGGAAGATACGCTCGCTTTCCGGCGTTGCGGTCCTGACCGTACTCACCAAACCCTATCCGTGCCCGGGAAAATGTGTCTACTGCCCGACTGAAAAAGGCATGCCTAAGAGCTACCTCTCCAACGAACCTGCGGCAATGCGCGCCGCGCGCACACAATTTGACCCCTTTCGACAGATTGAGGTGCGTCTTGAGGCGCTCGCGCGCAATGGCCACCCCACCGATAAGCTGGAGCTTATCGTACTGGGGGGCACGTGGAGTTCTTATAAGAAATCCTATCAAACGTGGTTCATCAAACGCTGCTTTGATGCATGCAATGGTACGAACGCTCTTTCACTCGCTGCGGCGAAAAAGAAAAATGAATCAGCGCAACACCGTATCATAGGACTCTCGCTTGAAACGCGCCCTGACTGGATAACGCCAGCGGAAGTGGCGCGCATGCGCAAACTCGGTGCAACGCGTGTTGATCTTGGCATCCAGCACACCGATAACGCTATTTTGCAGCTCATACGGCGCGATATGAAGCGCGAGGATATGATTCGCGCCATCGAGCTGTTGCGCGATGCGGGTTTCAAAGTATCGCTTCATGTCATGCCTGATTTACCAGGATCCACTCCTAAAAAAGATCTCGCCATGTTTCAAGAACTCTTTAACAATCCTGACTGGCAGCCCGACTGGCTAAAAATTTATCCCTGCGCGGTTATTGAATCGGCGCTTCTCTATCACTGGTGGAAGAAAGGCGCCTACAAACCCTATCCTGAAACAACGCTGTTTAATCTCCTGCTGGAAGCGAAAAAACTTGTGCCGCCATGGGTGCGCGTCACCCGGCTCATTCGCGATATTCCGTCCGAAAGCATTGTTGCCGGAAATCGCATCACCAATTTGCGCGAAGCGTTACAGGAAGAACTCGGTAAGCAAGGTATCGCGTGCAGGTGCATACGTTGCCGCGAAGCGCGCGGGAGAACCGTAACATTTCGGCGGGCAAAACTTACAACTCATATGTACCGCGCCGGATTCGGTACGGAATACTTTTTATCCTATACTTCAAAAAACGAAAAAATATTGTATGCGTTCGTGCGCCTGCGGCTTTCGGAAGCTCTGGACACGATCATGACCCACGCACTCCCGGAGCTTAAGGGCGCAGCGCTCATTAGAGAACTGCATACGTACGGCAAGCTCGTATCCATTGCCGCAAAAAGCACCAAGGGCGCGCCGCAGCATCAGGGATTCGGCAAAAAACTCATGGCGGAAGCGGAGCGTATCGCTCGGGAAAACGGATATAAGAAAATAGCGGTCATTTCCGGCATTGGCGTACGTGCCTACTACCGTAAGCTCGGTTACCGCTTGCAAGGAGAATATATGTGTAAGCATCTTGTGCGCAATTGACGTAACGCACGCATGCGTATAAAGTATACACTATACCTGTGCGGCCGTTCTTTTCATCTCCAATATCTCTTACTCAAAGGAGCTGCCATGTCACTTACCGATAGTTACCAAGCATATTCCGTAAAGAAATACTATGCGCCTCCCGTGCTGCATGCGGTACACTACTACGGGACCCTGCGTTCGCTTGAATTGTATTTTCTTGCTCAACAGTGGCTGCAAGTGGCAGAACGCTACTTTTCCATTTCCGTTGCGCAATCCTTCTTATGCTTGGAGGAATTGCTCGCAAGACACACTGCGTACCAGATTCAAGACGAAAACGATGTGTCATATGAACGCATACTTCGTGAGGTCAAGGACTTGGTAGCAAGTCTTTCGGGTTATACTCTATGCGAGTCGCAGAATACCCATAAAGATATGACGGCGGCAATCACACAAGCACATGATTGTTGTCATCTGGTGCAAGATCTTTTTTATCTGCACAAAGCGCTGTATATCTCAAAAGAACCGCATGCTATTCTGCCAAGCATGGTTGGAAACAATGCGGCAATAGCCCTCTGTATAAAAAATGTATATCCTCTGCTTAACAATGATTTGGAGAGGATGCGTCAAGTTAATCTCACATTGGTGTTTTACGCCCATACACTCAAACACGCAGCTAACGAACAGCTCGCCAATTAAATAGCCAGTATATCCACCGGCTCCTTGCGGTGGATTTTTTTTGACAAAATGACATAAAACACCTACACTACATTGCAGAATGTATGGCTGATAACACATAATTTCATGTCGTACCTAAAAAAACAAGACCAAGAAATTTTTGACGCCATCCAAAACGAAACCAAGCGGCAGCAGGAAGGTATGGAACTCATCGCATCCGAAAACTACGCATCCGCGGCGGTTATGGAAGCCATGGGATCCGTATTCACCAACAAGTACTCCGAGGGCTATCCGCGCAAGCGCTATTACGGTGGACAAGAATTCGTGGACACGGTTGAAGAGTTGGCCATTGATCGCGCAAAACAACTCTTCGCTGCGGAACACGTCAATGTGCAATGCTACTCGGGATCTCCCGCAAACCTCGCGGTATATTTGGCGCTGTTGCAGCCGGGTGATAAGGTAATGGGATTGAGCCTGGCACACGGCGGACATTTGACGCACGGACATCCCCTGTCATTTTCCGGCAAGCTGTATAACGTTGTCGCGTATGAGGTGGAAAAGGACACCGAGCGCATTGACATGGATAAGGTACGTGAGATCGCATTGCGTGAAAAGCCGAAAATGCTGATTGCGGGATTTTCCGCCTATTCGCGCGACATGGATTGGCGGGGGTTCAAGGAGATAGCCGATGAAGTCGGCGCCATCACCTTTGCCGACATTGCGCATATTGCCGGACTCATTGCCGGGAAACAATTGGAAAATCCCGTACCGATTTTTGATGTCGTGTCCACTACCACGCACAAAACGCTGCGCGGTCCTCGGGGCGCTATGCTCATGTGCAAGCAGGAATTCGCGCAAGCAATTGATAAAGCGGTGTTTCCGGGCGTTCAAGGCGGACCGCACGACCACATCACCGCCGCAAAAGCTGTAGCGTTTCGCGAAGCGCTGCAGCCGGAGTTTGCGGCGTATGCCAAGCAGGTTATCGCGAACGCTCAAGCGCTTGCCGCATCTCTCGCCAAAAACGCCTTTCGTATTATCTCCGGAGGAACGGACAACCACCTCATGCTTATTGACCTGACATCCAAGGGATTGACCGGCAAGGAAGCGGAAACAGCCTTGGAGACCTGCGGTATTACCGTCAATAAAAATATGATTCCGTTTGATGAGCGCAAGCCACTTGACCCTTCCGGCATACGTTTGGGCACGCCGGCAATAACCACGCGCGGTATGAAAGAAAAAGAAATGGAGTTGATTGCCGGATGGATCAACCGCGCGCTTGAAAACCATACGCATGAAGCGGCGCTCGCGCACATCCGTGCAGAAGTAAAAGAATTTTGTCTGCGCTTTCCCATACCTACACCGAAAAATAACATAGAGAATGGGGAATAGAGGAACTAGGGAAATATACTTCTGCACATTGCATCTTCTAGTTTCTCGTTTCTTTCCCGTATGCTCATAATCCTCCTTATGCATATCTATTTTCTCAAAAACATAAAACCTCTTACGATCGTTGCCACATTCTTGCTGCTTCTCGGTGTGCCGAGTATTCCCGAAACGAGGTATGGTAGTGTTAGCACGGCCAACTTCGCACAAGCGCAGTCAGGACAAGACGTTTTAAAAAAAGGCGTGGTACCGGAAGATTGTGTTCAATCGGGAATTGATGATCCTACAAAGTATGATAATACAAAATGTGGTTTTCTCGCTTTTCTCCAGCTTTCTATTAACCTTTCACAACTCATTTTAGGCATTGTCGGATCGCTCGCACTGCTCTTCTTCATTTATGGCGGCCTCACCTTCTTGACATCTGCGGGATCCGCCGAAAGAATATCCCAAGGCAAGCGCATCTTGGTCGCTTCCGTTATTGGCATTGCTATCGTATTTAGCAGTTATGTAGTCATACATTTTATTGTCAGTCCTTTTATCCAAAATTGGCAGGAGCCCGGAGGAGGGATCATTGCACCGTAGCCAACATCCGAAAATCCGTAAGCGTCAACTGGAAGATACTAGACGTTTGCATGCTGTAGCATCCAACAATATACGTATGCAAAAGATACAACCACGAGGCATAGTCCTTGACGGCAGAATACTTGCAGAAAAAATTCGCAAAGAAATTAAAACTGCGCTCCACAGCAAAGAAGCCGGCTACACAGAACGACCCGGATTGGCCGCAATTTTGGTTGGCGATGATCCGGCATCACATGTGTACGTGCGCCTCAAAGAAAAAGCTGCGCAAGAGGTTGGTATCCATTTTCACCGCTATGCATGCTCCGCCACAACCTCGCAGCATATTTTGGAAGAAGTTATTGATTTTTTAAATGCTGACGAAAGTATTCATGGTATTTTGGTGCAACTGCCTCTTCCCAAAGGACTTGATGAAAACGCAATCATTCAACGCATTGATCCGCGAAAGGACGCGGATGGTTTCCATAAACGAACATCCGTACTCTCCCCTCCGCTCGCCGCAACCGTACGTTTTTTGCAGGAAACAAAATTACCACTCAAAAATAAAAGGGCGGTGTGTATCGTGAATAGTGAGATTTTCGGCAAAGGACTTACACATGCATTGCGGCAAGTAGGTTTGCGCGTCGCGACCGCATCTCCGCAGGATCCGTTACTTGGCAAGAAAACACTTACCGCCGACGTGCTCGTCACGGCGGTAGGCAAAGCGAATCTCCTTAAGACATCCATGGTCAAAGACGGCGCGGTAGTCATTGACATTGGCACGACACACTGTCGCGGAAAAACGGTGGGAGATGTGGATTTCAAAAACGTCCAACCCAAAGCGAGTTTTATCACCCCTGTCCCCGGTGGCATTGGTCCCATGACTGTTGCTTACCTTTTGCATAATACCTACACACTGTGGAAAAAGGAGAAATGATAAAAAAAGAAGAGGTTTCCCTCTTTGGTACAACAACATACGACTGTGAATAAAAGCTATTCTTGCTGATTCTCCTGATCAGTGTCGGGAGGAAGTTCCCCTCCAAACTCATATTCTTCTTTGACTAGCTCTCCCCGCATTTGAATCCTGCGAAAACGAGAAATGAGCTTAAATCGTTTTGCATTACGAACATCTTTTTTCTGCATAGGTATCCCCATAAAACAAGGAACGAAAAAAACACTGCGCTGCAGTGTACCCTATTTCCTTACTATGCGCAAGTGTTACGTTGGCAAGATTTTCCTGCCGGATTGCACCAATACTTTGTGCAATCTTTTGTTTCCCGCGGCAATGATGCCCTTGCTCTTGCACTGCCATCCACGTCCTTGAAAATCAGACACTACGCCCCCCGCCTCTTGAACAAGCAACGCGCCAGCCGCCATGTCCCACGGTTTGCCGTCCATCACCATAAACCCATCAATCCTTCCCGCAGCAACAAACGCGAGTTCCATGGATGCGCATCCCAAATGCCGAAAATTGCGCGCGCGGGTTTTATAATAGCTGAATAATGTGGTTACGCGCTTATGACTCGCAGCCGAGTGCGTGTAGCAGAACGTCAACACACTGTCGTTAAGACGCTCGGTGGAAGAAGGCACTAAACGTTTTCCATTAAGCGTTGCTCCCTTGTCTTTTTCCGCGACATACATTTCTTTGAGTATAGGTGCGTATATCACGCTTGCAAGCACATCCCCTTTGTATGCAAGTGCAAACGTCGTGGAAAATATGGGATGCTTGATGGTAAAATTAGTCGTGCCGTCCAGCGGATCAATGATCCAAAGGTAGTCGGAACGCGTCGCATGCCTTCCGGACTCCTCGCTTAAAATCTCGTGATCGGAAAATTGTTTTCTGATCGCACGCATAATGACCCGCTCCGCAGCTACGTCGTATGCCGTCACCAATTCATGCCTGCTCTTGAGTGATGTTTTTGCCGCGTGCGGATTACGGAATGCTTTTTCCAAAATCCCTCCGGCCTCTCGCGCGGTATTTTCCAAGAAAGACTTGTAGATCATATATCCGTAGTATAGCATACCTTGGCGCACACGCGAAATGCTTGTTTTATAAATAACAGTATGCTACGCTCTGCTTCATGAGAGATAAAGCATACAATATGGATCCTGCATACCACACGCTCAATCGATCAACTTCGTAAGTCCCATGTTCAAGCATTGCTCCTGATGTTCCATGTGATGTCGTATATAATCCTATGAGTTTAAAAATCGGTATTGTCGGGCTGCCGAATGTCGGCAAATCAACTCTGTTTACCGCGCTCACCAAAAAAGCGGTAGATATTGCAAACTATCCGTTCTGCACGATTGAGCCGAATGTAGGCGTAGTTGCCGTACCTGATGAACGGTTGCAAAAGCTCGCGGAAATTTCAAAGCCGGAAAAAATCGTGCCGACCGTCATTGAATTTGTAGATATCGCGGGACTGGTTAAAGGCGCGCACAAGGGCGAGGGATTGGGCAACGCGTTTTTAAGCCATATCCGCGAGGTGGATGCGATAGCGCATGTTATGCGTATTTTTGATCATCCGGATATTATCCATGTCGCGGGAAAAATAGATCCCGACGACGACTACACCACCATTGCGCTGGAACTGGTGTTTGCGGACCTTGCGGTCGTGGAAAAACGGCTGGAAGCCGCACGCAAAAAAACCAAGGGTGTTGCGGACAAAGATACCCTTGCGGAAATAGCCGTTTTGGACAGATCTTATGAGGTACTCAAAGACGGCAAACGGCTTGCAACACTTTCCTGGAGTGAAGACGAAAGAGTCATTTTAAAATCCTATCAATTCCTTACATTAAAGCCGGAATTGTTTGTGCTCAATCAAGATGACAGGCCGGTTGCCGAGGATGTTTTTACCCAAACAAACGCGCAGGTTTTGCCGCTGAATGCAAAACTGGAATCCGAGCTTGCCTCGCTTCCCCCAGAAGAGGTGCGAGAGTATTTGCAAGAATTGGACATTCAAAAAACGGGGTTAGACAAACTCATAACCCTTTCCTACGAACTTTTGCATTTGCTCACGTACTTCACAACCGGCCCCAAGGAAACCCGCGCATGGACAGTTTCTCAAGGAACACTCGCACCCCAAGCAGCAGGTGTTATTCATTCCGATTTTGAAAAAAAATTTATCCGCGCCGAAGTGATAAGCTATAATGACTTTATCGCCTCCGGCGGTGAAGTAGGCGCGCGCAATAAAGGCGTCTTGCGTGTTGAAGGAAAAAATTACGTCATGCAGGACGGCGATGTCTGTCATTTTAGGATAGGAAACTAACTGCTTGCAACTATAACCATGTCAATAGTGATGACGTGAAAGCTACATTTAAGAAAAACTTAAGAGTACATTTTTATTGTTCCTGCCGTAGATTATGAGTTACGTGTTAGTACTTTTTAAACACCCAAAGCTCCCGCAATACTTTTTGAGCTTCGCGACCGTAGAGAACTGAAAGTCTGCCGTTAGCATGTTGAAATCCGAATGACGCAAGCGCGTCATTCAATAATCGTTGTGGCTGAAATGCCGTATTTCTTATCACGTGCGCGATATCAATGGTTGTTATGGCATCGCCCACACGCCACGCGGGAAATACCATGCTCACGACGCAGCCTTGGGGAAGTACCGCTTCAAATATTTTGAAACTCTTGGCATAGAGTTCAGTGAGACTCTTGCGTATATCATCCACTTGTCGGGAGGTTTCTTTTCCGGTAAGTGGCGGTCCGAGGTATGGTTCGGTAGCGATGACCGTTGGCGCATGGGTGTGTATATGCTCTTTCGCGTCCTCAATGGGAAGCACGTAGAGCGCAACATCCGCACCTGCAATAGTTTCATGTTCTTCCAGCCATGAAAGATTTTTTTTAGTGTCTTCTATCGCCCGCTCACGCTTATCGCTTCCGATGAGTTTGGTAAATCCCATGAGCAGCGCTTCCTGCACAACCGTGCCCGACCCGCAAAAAGGGTCCCACAGCACCTCGTGCGATTTTGCTCCCGTGAGATTGATGAGTACTTGCGCAAGTTTTGGCGGCAGCATGCCCGACCTGATATCGCGTCCGGGACGCGCGTAGTCGCGTGCGCCATACGATGCAAAGGGCTGTACAGCTACCGTGGTACCAAGCCACACGGATGCCTCATCAACAAAAAGCGTTACTTCAACACCTCTCTCGGAAAGCAGTTTGTTCTTTTGGACAATCACCGATGAGAGCTGCTGTTCACGGCTCGTTACCACGCGCATGGATCCATGCTCATGTTTTTGCGCAAGCAATCCTTTTTCTACCCGCTTGCGCACGTGCTCAACTTCTTTATGATGGGACAATATACGTGCACTATACACACTCACGCCAACATATCGCTTGAGAGACGTTTGGGGAAAATAGGCTGACAGTTTTTCCGCGCATGCAGTAACGGTTGTTTGCTCCCGTAATTCCCCTATTTTCTGCACCCCGCCCATTACTGCCATGAGCCCCCGCGCATCAAGCTGCTGTTGCGTTACAATACCCAATGCTTGACGCGACACAAAGCACGGCCGCCAGACAACATGCTGGCGTCGTAATACCGCACACACCTCCGCGAGCGACACATCCGGATTCTTGCCGAGGATAAAAAAGTAGGCAGGTGCACTTTGCATATTGTACAGTATAGCACCCCAGCCAAGCGAAACAATATGGTGATTATCCGACATGTTTGTGCGTATATAATGATTATACTGATGTTCTTGCACATGTTGATACAGGGACTCTCCCGTACAAAAAATAATACAACTTAACTGTTCACAAATTTTTGCGACCGCGGAATTTTATGGACAGTTTTAAACAGTGATAAAACAATCAATGACCCTTACCTTGCGGTGGAGACTGTAGAACAGGTAAGCTTTCAAATGCTCAAGTCTGCATAAATATCCGCTCAGCAAGCTGGCGCGGAATAGATAGGTGTACGGAATGAATTTCCCCGCACCAAGAACGCATGCAAAAAGCTATTTTTAGGTCTATAGATAGATTTTTAGTGAGATATTTTTTGCTCTATTTGTCAACTCCTTTTCAAAAAAACGATTCCGTGGTACACTCTCTTGCACTTATCCACTTCTGGCATTTCGCCGGAAGACACCGGAAGTATGCCTCCCGGCGTCTAAGTAAGCGGATCTACGCCCATCTACCTAGCTTGCTAGTAACCTGTCACGTAGCGACCCGCTCTACACATGACTGAAAATATGTCCGCCGAACGTTCGGAGAACTTTCGGCATTACGAACTTTTGTACCTCATCCCCAACACCTATACCGATGCCGAGGTTGAGGGTATCGCAAAAAAAGTGACTGCCCGCGTTGCCAAAAGCACCGCCATCACGCTGAATCAAAACTTAGGAAAAAAAAGGCTTGCCTACCCCATTGATCACATGACCCACGGTAATTACGTTGTGGTTGAGTTTGACGCGGAGCCAGAAAATATTCCTGCGCTTACGTACGATCTGCGCCTAACCGAGGAATTGCTGCGGCATCAAATTATTGAAAAACGCAAACGCACAGAGGAAGAAATTCAAACCGAATTGAAGCGCCGCGCCGAGACAGACCGCAGAATCGCGCAAGAACGGGAGGGTGGGGACCGCAGGCAGGATGCTCCAAAAAAAGAAGCGGTAAAAGTGCAAGCTTCGGCTGATCAGCTCAAGCAGGAGTCTGGCACCGAAAAAGATCATAAAATCACCTTAGAGCAACTTGATGAAAAACTTGATGAAATATTGGAAGGAAAGGATTTGGTCTAAATCATACGTTTCCTCTACTTTTCTTTTCTCTACACTATTCTATTCGTATGGACCTCAACAAAGTTATGATCATCGGCCGTATTACCCAGCAGCCCGAAGCGCGTGTGGTACCCTCCGGCCAATCGGTTTCCAGCTTTTCCGTTGCGACCAATCGCGCGTGGACCGACCAGCAGGGACAGAAGCAGGAGCGTGCGGAATTCCACAACATTGTTGCCTGGGGTAAGCTTGCTGAAATTTGCAACCAATACCTCCAAAAAGGCAAGCGCATCTATCTTGAAGGTCGTATGCAGACGCGCGACTGGGTAGGTCAGGACGGCGTGAAGCGTTACCGTACCGAAATCGTAGCGGAAAATATGATCATGTTGGACCGCATGGAATCAGGTACCGGCATGGGACAAAGCTATCGGGCTGCCGCTCCACATGCAGCAATCGCTCCTGCTGCGGCTTCGGAAGAAGTACCGACAATCAGTGTAGATGAACCAATACCAGCGCAGGACACGCCAGCAAACGACGACATAAAAGTTGAAGATATCCCCTTTTAATCATTTATACTACCGCGCCCCTGTTTATACCGTAATGTTTTTTCTTTCATAGCCTGCCCGCCTTTCAACCAAAAGCGGGCGGTCGTGGAAATGACCTGGGGCTCACACCGTACTATGGCATTGCAAAAAACCGCAAAGAAGAATGATTTTTGCTACTTCTGTGTTAATGGCATTCAAGACGTTGACTACAAGGATGCATCTCTCTTGCGACAGTTCATGAATTCCTACATGAAGATTCTGCCGAAGCGCCGAACGAGTACCTGCGCCAAGCACCAACGCAAACTTGCCACCGCCATTAAGCGCGCGCGCATTATGGTCTTAGTACCGTTCGTACGACGGTAGGAGGCGTTCATAGCCTGTAGTAGGGGTCTGTTACTTCTTTTCCGCATTTCCCGCACTACCTTGCTCAACCCCCTATCCGTTGTCTTGCTATGTTAAGCATGAGCGAAATAAAACTCGGCACCGTTGTGCAAGTGGACCATGCACCGTATGTCGTTACCTACACGCAACATGTAAAAATGGGGCGGGGCGGAGCCATTTTACGTACCAAGATTAAAAATCTGATAACCGGATCGGTGCTTGAAAAAACCCTTAAAAGCTCGGACTCCATGGAAGAGGCCCATCTCGCGCGATCAAAAGCGAGCTTTCTGTATGCAGATGCTATGGGCGCTCATTTTATGGATATGGAAAATTACGATCAGTTTACGCTTGGAATAGATGTTATGGAGGGAAAATTACCTTTTCTTACCGAAGGTGTTGTGGTGGATATTCTGTATTTTAACGAAAAACCGGTTTCACTGGACATCCCTAAGAAAATAACCTTAAAAGTTACTGAAGCTCCGGAAGGTGTTCGCGGGGACTCATCTCAAGGAGGCACAACAAAACTTGCTGTTACGGAAACCGGCTACCAGTTGCCCGTTCCTCTTTTTGTCAAATCAGGAGACTCTATACGCATTAATACTGAAACGGGAGAATACGTGGAAAGAGCCTAAAAACAACGGACAACAAACCGGAAACCGATTCTCAAAAATGGACCATAAAAACAGCCGAGTAGGCTGTTTTTATGGTCCATTTTATTCCCTGTTTCATGCTTCCTTCACTTTTGCCCAAATCGCTTTGCGAATTTCCTTTGCGAGTTTAGTATTATCCTTAAGGTACTGCTTCGCGTTTTCACGTCCAACACCCAACTTTTCTTCTCCATACGCATATGAATTACCGTTCTTACCCACGACACTTACCGCGACACCTGTATCCAGCAAGTCTCCTGCGAGCGAAATTCCCTCATTGTACATAATATCAAATTCAGTCGTGCGAAACGGAGCCGCAACCTTATTCTTGACGATTTTCACCTTAACACGATTGCCGATAATTTGATCGCCTTTTTTAATTTGTGCCGACCTGCGGACTTCAATGCGGATGGAGGCATAAAATTTTAACGCTGTTCCACCGGTAGTGGTTTCCGGGTTGCCGAAAACGATCCCTATTTTTTGGCGCGTCTGATTGATGAAGACAAGAATAGTATCCGATTTACTGATAATGCCTGTCAATTTGCGCAATGCCTGACTCATGAGACGCGCCTGAAGCCCCATGTGCGAGTCACCCATATCCCCCTCAATTTCCGCTCTCGGCGTAAGCGCCGCAACCGAATCCACAACAATCACATCTACGCCGTTTGAGCGAACGAGCGTCTCTACGATTTCCAGTGCCTGCTCACCGGTATCCGGCTGGGAAATAAGCAGGTCACTGGTTTTCACGCCTATTTTTTCTGCGTAGTCGGGGTCCAACGCATGCTCAGCGTCTACAAAAGCGGCAATACCTCCGGCTTTTTGCACTTCCGCAATAATATGCTGTGCCAATGTAGTTTTTCCTGAAGATTCAGGACCATAAATTTCAATGATCCTCCCGCGAGGCACGCCACCAACGCCCAATGCCAAATCCAGTGAAATACATCCTGTTGTCACCGAGGCAACGTTGGTATGGCGAGCTTCGCTGAACTTCATAATAGCGCCTTCTCCGAAACGCTCTTGAATTTGATGCATCGCGGCAAGTGCGGCTTCCTGTCGTTTTCCTTCTTTGCGCTGTTCCTCTTTAGGCATAAAAAAATTGTAAGGGTATACAATACGATTGTGTAAAGTTGCTTATTCCAATGCGAGTATTTGCCTCTCTTCTTCACTCGCTAATCCGTGCTTTTTCACCGCATGTACGCGAATAATTTGCGCTCCCGGCTGGATGGAGAGTTGAAACGAAAAATTACCTTCCTCGTCAATTGCGACATTTTGGTCATTCACGGTCACCTGCGCTTCTGAATCTGTAGAGCCGCTCACACGCAACTCTGTTGCATGGGTGATCAGATTCTGTGCAGGTGAAGTGATCCGCAGCTGCGGGGGCTGCAAGCTCTGCGCAAGCGAGAAGCTCAAGTAGCCAATACCACATAAAGTAATCACCGCAACGATACTAAATCGTCGAATGAGTAGTGTATGCGATCGCAGGGAGAATGTTTTGTGCTTTTCCTTTTTCGGCCGAACGACCAAATTATGCTGTTCAAGAAAGCGATGCGCATTCACCAAGCTGTTTTCCAGTGCCGCCGCGGAAACACCGAGGTACGCCGCATAACGACGCAAAAAGTACTTACCGTACGTAAGACTGGGGATATCTCGTACCCGCTCTTCTTCAAGAGCTTGGAGATACTTTTCCTGCACGTTGATAGCTCGCGCGATCGTGCTCAAGTCAAGATTTTTTACCTCTCTCGCCTGCTTCAGAGCCAATCCAAACGACATGGGCATATTGTGGCTAGTATAGCATGCTTCTCACCTTGTTTCAAGCAGTTTTTATGCACACTATACGAGGTACTACCGTAATGCGCTTTAAGGTATACTGCGCGAGTTTGCAACGCGCCTATCGGTCGCTTTACGCCGCCGATAGTGTTCTATACCAAACTGCCAACTGCACATGCCGGAGGTTATGCATCCATCTTCGCCAACCGTTCCGTTGTTCTGATAACCGTATCCGGGTTGAGGGAGATGCTGTCAATTCCAGCTAGTATGAGAAATTCGGCAAAATCCGGAAAATCCGATGGTGCCTGTCCGCAGATACCGATTTTTGTTTTATGCTTGTGCGCGGTATCTATCACGGTTGCAATGAGTGTCTTGACCGCGAGATTCCGCTCATCGTACACGTGGCTGACGATCTCCGAATCCCTGTCCACGCCAAGCGTCAGTTGGGTCAAGTCGTTGCTGCCGATGGAGAAGCCGTCAAATATCTCTGCGAATTTATGCGCCAGCACCACATTGGAAGGAATCTCGCACATGACGTAGATATCAACCTCTTCCGCATCGCGCGGAACGGTCGTCCCTTTCGGAAGGTGTTTTTTGAATTTCCTTCCGACAAATCCATGCTCCGCCATAATCGTAAGCACTTTTTCTCCTTCGGCTATTGTTCGGCAAAATGGCACCATGAGCTTAAGGTTGTTGAGTCCCATGTCCTTGCGCGCCGCATAAATTGCCTTGAGTTCCATCTCAAATGCGGGACGAAAAACCGGATCGTAGTAGCGCGAGGCACCACGCCAGCCAATCATGGGATTGCGCTCTTCCGGTTCATAGGTGCTGCCGCCGATCAAACCCGCAAACTCATTCGTGCGGAAATCTATGAGTCGCAAAATAACGTCTTTCGGGTAAAACGCCGCCGCAATTTGCGCGATGCCCTGCGAGAGTTTTTCTTTGAAGAATTGCTCTTTGTTCACATATCCCGGAGAAACCCGGTCTATCTCCTTTTTTATCTTGGGAGGTAATTTTTTGTAGTTGAGCAACGCCAGTGGATGCGCCTTGATGGCATTGGTAATGATCAGCTCCTCCCGCGCCAGTCCAACGCCGTCATTCGGAATGAACGATGCGGCAAACGCCAAGTCCGGAGAGCCGATATTCATCATGATCTTGGTTTTTTTTGGACGTGGTAAATTGGTAAGCGTCGTTTTGCGCAATGTGAAAGGCAGAACTCCCGCATATACATACCCTTCATCCCCTTCGGCGCAACTTACCGTAACCTCCTGACCATTGCGCAGCACTGCATCAGCATTTCCGGTACCCACCACACAAGGAATACCCATTTCGCGGGAGACAATTGCCGCATGGCAGGTGCGCCCTCCGGAGTTGGTTACAATACCGGAGGCGATTTTCATAGCAGGCTCCCAATCCGGATCGGTCATTTCAGACACGAGCACCTCACCTTTTTGAAAGGTATCGAGCTTGCTCACGTCCTTGATAATTCGGACTTTTCCGGACCCTATCTTGCTCCCTACCGCGCTGCCGCGAGTCAACACTGCGCTTCTTTTTTCCAAAATATATTCCTCCAGTATTTGTGCGTGTTTTTGGGCATGAATCGTCTCGGGACGCGCCTGAACAATGTAGAGTTTTCCATCCACACCGTCCTTTGCCCATTCAATATCCATGGGACGCTTGTAGTGCTTTTCTATCTCTACACCCCACTCGGCAAGTTGGATGACCTCGCCGGGTTTTAGTGCAAAACGATTTCTCTCTTTTTGCGGTACCGGAATATTTTTTGTTGTTGCTCCCCTGCCCTTGCCATAGACCATTCGCATTTCTTTGGTGCCGAGTATGCGGACAATAATGGGATTGATGCGTTTGTCGGTTGCAAACTTTTTGAGCGTTGGTTTGAACACCATTGATTCGTCCGGCGTTACCACACCTTTGACAATGTTCTCCCCCAGACCGTACGATGCGTTGATCAACACCACGTCGCGAAATCCCGATTCGGTGTCCAGCGTGAACATAACGCCTGACACCGCTTTGTCGGAGCGTACCATTTTTTGCACCCCTATGGAGAGCCCGATTTTAAAGTGGTCAAAATGCTTGTCCTCGCGATAGGAAATAGCCCGGTCGGTAAAGAGCGAGGCCATGCATTTTTTACACGCATCCAGAAGTCCTTGGGGATTCGTAATGTTAAGATAGGTTTCCTGCTGACCCGCAAAACTCGCATCAGGCAAATCCTCTGCAGTTGCTGAAGACCGCACTGCAACGTCCGTGGCCGCAACGCCATAGCTCTTGCTCAATTGTTTGTAAGCGGCAATGATTTCCTCCTCAAGTTGTTGCGGGAATTTAGCGCGCATGATAATCTGCCGGACTTTTTTCCCCCGTTCCTGTAAGTTGCGAATATTATGGGTATCCAAATCCTTCAGCGTATCTCGTATCGCTCGCTTGATACCCGCCTCTCGCAGAAAATAGTGATATGCGTATGCGGTTACCGCATAGCCGTTAGGCACGCGCACACCACGCCCCGTCACATAGCGGTACATCTCGCCAAGTGAGGCGTTTTTACCGCCAACCAGTGGTACGTCTTTGATACCCAGTTCATTAAATGGAAGCACGAGCTTTTCTTTCCTGTTTTTTTGCATAACGTAATTTGGTTACGGGAAGTACAATATACGCGGATAGGTAGTTGCTGTACGCACACTGGGAGTCTCACCATCAGCATCCGTACTCCGCACCATCTACTCCCTATTACGGCACCGTGCACCTGACACAACCCCGCTAACACCATAAATAGGTAGCGAAACACCTTGAAGATTACAGGCGTATCTTTTTTGCCCACTCGTTGAAATACGGCAGCTCCCACCACTCACCCATGAGCGCATTGGCAAAACCGATAACGCTCAAAACAAAAATCGCCAAACTGCCAAACATCCATATAAGCCAGCCAAGAACCGGTATGATGGCGATAACAAACAGTGCGACGGCGCAACCGAACAACACCAGACCTTGCTTGGCATGATGTTGGGCAAACGCGCTTTCTCGCTTTAACAGCAAGGGAAGCAGGCACAGAATGGACACATAACCAACCGCGGCAATCGCGCGGTTTTGTTCCACGTCCTGGTCCTTCACGGACCGTTTTTTAATTTCAGGCATAGGGGAAAAAGAAAGTAAGTATAGTAAAAAATGATAGGTATGTTCATTGCCACTTCATAATTTTTCAAGCACTTTCCGGTATAATAATATATCGGGAACAGGGAGTGATGATGTAACTCATGAGTTCAGACCCCTTAACTAAGTGCCTCTCATGCTCTGTGCCATTGTACCACACTTCTCTCGCAATACCAAAATACTATTTTAACAAGTTCCCTTTTCGGTAAAACTTTGCGGCGTCTTCAGGGGTAATGGGATTGATAATCAGTCCCGAACCGATTTCCACCCCTGCCCACACACTTCCCCGCGGCGTTACTTTCATGTAGAGATGCTGGTCTTCGTCATTGATGACTTGGTGAAAGTAAAAATTATACGGAAGGTTGAGATCGGTAATCCTCCGTAAAACATATTTGAGTGTTCTTGCCATGGAACGTTTTTCACCAGAAGTTAAAACCGTAATGTTATCAAGATGTCGTTTTGGCATAATCCATATTTCATAGTTGTGCATACTGGCATATGGTGTAAAGGCAATAACATGCTTATCCTCCCAAACCAGGCGCGGTCCGAGCTGTTCTTTCGCGATCACATCGCAATAAATACATCCTCCGGTTGTCAATTTATATTCCTGAACTTTTTGCGATTTATCTTTTAGATGCGGCGGGAGAAATTCGGTTGCAAAAATCTGCGAATGCGCGTGTTGGAGCGACGCTCCGGCACGACCGCCGTTATTTTTGAAAATAAGAATATACTCAATTTTTTTATCGCGGGAAATGGAACGTGTACGTTCCGCATACACCTCAAAAATACGGCTGATATGCGTCACCGAGAGGTCGTCCAGCTCTTTGGTGTGATCCGGTGTTTCCACCACAACCTCCTGGCACCCGTATGCCTTAGGATTATTTTGCGACACGGCCGGAAAAATATTGGCAATGGATACCGCCTGCCATGCAGTTCCCGATCCGCGGCGCGCTAATTTTTTAACGCCGTGTAATGCTTCCGGACAAAAATAGCAAAAGGTTTTTTCCTGGGAGCGCACCGCCTGCCGCGCTATCGCATGTGGCCTTGCCTTGCGGCGCGGCGCGATAATAACATATTTCTCCTGCACATAGTCCTTACGAATTTCTGATTGCATAATGAGTTACTCAATTCTTCTTATGTATGTAGTATAACACAATTATAGAGAATGTGCAGAAACTCCCGAAGCCAATATTGAAACGCTCAATCCCCCCCCTTACTCCCTGCCACGTACTACGGTATGGTACAGTTTCACATACTCCTTTGCCGACGTATTCCAGGAATAATCCCCTCGCATACCGTTGCGTACAATTTTTTTCCAAGTTTTTGGTTGTCGTGTGTACACCTCAAGCGCTTGGGAAAGCGCGTGCCGCAATCCCGCTGCGGTTGGTGCGGTAAAAAGAAAGCCGTTTGCACTATGGTGAGGATGCGACACCACCGTATCTGCAAGACCGCCGGTAGATCGCGCAACGGGTACTGTGCCATACCGCATGGCAATCATTTGTCCCAAGCCGCATGGTTCGTACCGGGAAGGCATGACCAATATATCGGATCCCGCGTATAGCTGCTGCGCAAGTTTCGCGTTAAAGCCTATGTGCGCAAAGATATGCCGCGGATAAGCCGCTGCAAGCTTGCACAACGATTGTTCGTAGTCGGGAAGACCGCTGCCCAAAACCGCTACCTGCGCACCTTGCTCAACAAGCCATTGGCTGTTTGCAATAAGCAGCTCAATGCCTTTCTGATAGGCCAATCTCCCAATAACGGCAATGAGTGGCACTTGCGGATTTTCAGAAAGCCCCAGCTCGCGCTGTAACGCCTTTTTGTTTGCTCGCTTACCCTTGACAAAACCCGCTACGCTGTACCGCCGCACAAGCGCCGCATCTTTTTGCGGATTAAATACATCCACATCGATGCCGTTCAGGATGCCGGTTACTCCTTTTTTGCGCAACGTACGTTCCAAATCATATCCGTAACTTCTCGTCCGTATTTCCCGCGCGTGTGTAGGACTTACGGTGGTAACCGCATCACTCGCGCGCACCGCAAGGTTGAGAAAATTCAACTCTCCTCTTTTGAGCGCATAGGCGGCAATTGTTCTTTGCTCGCGCCGATTCCATCCAAAAAACTTCGCGACATCCCGCATCGGATAGCGTCCCTGGTAACCAATATTATGAATGGTCAGCACCGATTTTATTTTCGCGTATACGTTATGGGTTGGAACAAGTAGCTGTAATTCTGTTGGCAAAAGCCCCGTGTGCCAGTCGTGGAAGTGGACCACATCGGGCTGCACATCAAGATGCATGATCGCTTGTGCCACCGCTCGGGCAAAAAAGGCAAAGCGGCGCATGCGTTTGCGCTCGCTCGACGGTGCCGTGAGTTGCTGCAAGTACACGTTACCTTGCGCAAAAAAGGTGTCCTGCTCCAAAAAATACACCGGGATGCTGCTCTGCGGGAGTTCCGACCGCCACACACCAACCGTATAGGTTGTACCCTCCGCATCAACAGAGAATTGATGCGACGTTGTACGGAGCGTATGCGGTTGCGCGTCCAGTACGCCATATTTTGGCAGGAGAACGGCAACGTCTATGCCCCGCTGTTGCAGTGCGTAGGGCAACGACCCAATAACGTCCGCAAGTCCTCCTACCTTAAAAAAAGGCGCGCACTCAGCCGCAACAAAAAGCACGGATAGATTTTTTTTCATATGCGCTGTATCTTTTCTAAAAATGGCTGCACCGCGATTTTAGGCACCTTAAAATATTCTCCCGCGCTCTCCAGCATTTCGGGAATGCGGTATGTTGTTTCCACGTGAAAATCCGTACCTCCGGTTACGAACAAGCGCTGTGCAACGGCGAGTTGCTGGTAGTGCGCAACCTGATGCCAGTTGTGATAGGGTGAGTATGCTTCTATGCCTTGTAATCCGAGTATTTTAAGCTCGCTGATAATCGTATCTTCCCGCCAGCTTAAATGATGCCCCGGATGCGCAAGGACCGTAACCGCACCCGCCCGCCTTAAGAGCCTGATCGCATCTTTTGCCGAAAGAGCCGTTTCTTCCAATCGCGTTTTTCTTTCCTTTTTAAAATAGCGGTTAATGATGGAAAAAAAATCGGGCATGCCTTCTTCCAACCTGAAATCTTTGCGCATTTTTTCCCGGTTGTTTGGCGAGAGTATCAGTATCCCGATAATTCTGCCCAAACCGATGTAGTGCGACGGTGTGTCAAACAATCGCTCAACATTACAGACAAATCCTGTCGCTTTCAACGCGGTCAGCGACCGATGTATGTCCGCAATACGCCGTTTGCGCAATTTTTCCAACGTTATAAGCAGCTCCTCGTTATGCGGATTAAATCCATATCCCAGCACATGCAGCCGATAGCGTTTGTAGCGTATATACAATTCAATTCCGGAAATAAACGCTATATTTCGGCGCTTTGCTTCACCGCGCGCTTCAGGAAGCCCCGCAACGGTATTGTGATCCGTAAGCGATACGACGCTTATATTGAGCCGCTTCGCGCGCGCCAAAATATCTTTAGGACCATGTATCCCGTCCGAGTAATGACTGTGACAATGGAGATCAACGTACATGTATACTTACAACTTAAAATCTAAATTATACTGCGAGTTTCATGCTTTAAGTTTCACTTTTTGCTCTGCAACGATGCCAAATAATTTTTCAAGCCGCTTGCGCGGATCGCCGTGTTGCTTATAGTACGGCGATGTTAGGCGAATGACCGCCATATCCAGCGCGGAGCGCATGAGAAACACCGGAAGCACCCTCTTGATTTCTTGCCGTACGTCGGGCGCGCATTCGGCAAGATAGGAATACAAAAATTTTTTTGGATAGTTTTTCGGCAACAGCTCTTCGGCGTACGAGGTAAGGAGCATCTCCAATTGGAGCATAAAATTCGCAATATCGTGCGCGGGATGAAAGTACTGAAAAGTAGCAAAGTCAATGATGCCGACATTCTGCGTGTTGCGGTTATAAATGACATTGCTCGGCTGAAAATCGCCATGTACGTAGGTCCAAAATTGCCTGCTGTTCAATACGTACGCGTCCATAAGTTCCTCCAGTGTCTCCATGGCACGCTCAAGTCTGCGCGCATCGCGCGTCCGCACTTCCCGCACCTTCCGCGCGAGTTTGCGCAAACTCGCGTGCTCTTCCGCTTTGGTGCGCTGATGCAGGTACCGGGCATGCATACCGTGCAGTGCCGCTATTTTTTTTGCGGATAAGGCAACGACACACTTAAAATGAAGCTCGCGTTCACGGCCTACCTGTGGAAAATCGCGCAGCGTCCTCCCTAAAAATTTTGCATAGAGAACAAAGTTTGCCTCAGGAAAAAAATAGATCGGTTTGGGAACCGTGTAGTGCGCAACGCCGAACGTTTGCCAAAGATATCGCCAGACTTTGTAGGTCTGAATGCTCGTGCGATTGCCGCGCAATTTGATATCCACCTCCAAGCCGTTTTTTTGAATGATGTTCACTCTGTAGCGCGTAAGATAGCTCTCGGCTGCGAGTCCGCGCTGATAGTCCGCGGTCGCGGAAACAACCCTGTAGGCACGGGGAAACAGCCGCATTTTATGCGAACGAAAAAACTCCAGCATGTAGGCTGCATCGGTGAAGCGCTTATAGTCAGATTTTTTATAGGCGCGGGACATAGTTCCTACGAGTATTTTTTATGATCGCAGTATAACATAGTATCGCGAGTATTGGATATATTTTGCTTGCTGGGTACACTACCCCCTGCCTTTTTCCAGTTTTCTTCGCTCCCTCTCCAGCACTTTTGCGCCAACCGGAAGATAATGCTCTTGAGCGAATTTTGGGTGTTTTTTGCGTGTTAAAAAAGATTCGGCGGCTGGAATGGTCCGTACCGCATGCAGCTGATCCACCGCATGCACAACATCATACACATCAAAACCTTTTCGCAAGCGAATGACAGCATCACGCCACATCGCCGCCTTTTCGTATTCCAAATTTCTTGCCGCTTGCCGCATTTCCGACTCAAATTCCAGCACGATTTGGTTGAACCAATGTGCCGGCGTACGCACTCGCAACGGTACGGTACGCCACGGCTCCGCCATTTCATTCAGTTTCCGCACATAACCGGTGCGTTGCCAGTCAAACCCTTGGTGAATAATAGTGTCATACAATTTCCGCGCGTGCCGTTTCGACGCAGAGGATACATCGGGATGATGTGCCAGTGTTTCGTGCAAATGCCACGCACCCCGCTCTAACATCTCCAGACTCCACCAGGGCCTCGCACTCGCCCACCAGTAGTGGCAGCTGTTCAATCCCGCATCAAGCTCCCGTCGGGCTTTTTTGGTTGCCGGTTTTTTTGGGTCAAGCTTTCCTATCTCCCGCAGCGCCAAACGCGTAAAATCCCACTGCATGCGATGTATGGGATTATCCGGATGGTTCCATCGCTGATACGGAATACCGTTCCGTACCGCCTCCGGATCCGATGACCATGTACAAGGCAAAAATTCTCTTTCTTCGCGTTCGCGCGCGCACGCTACAAGTTCGGACACGGTTACCAGCTTTTCCGCGTGACGGCGCAGCATAGCATAGAGAACTTTTTCCATTCCCGGCCGATGATGACCGAATGTTTCACCGTCAATTGCCGACGCCATATATTTTTTACCGGAAAATTCAGCTTCAAGATACGGGTTGAGGGTAGTGAGCGAACGTGCGTACGCTTGCCCAAAATACTCGCTTAAGCGTCTGCTCCGCGGCACGAGCGCAAAATCCGCTAGGCGCGGAAGCGCAAAAAGACGATCGTGAGGAACCGCCTGTAACGTGCCATTATATCCTACCTCATCAACCAGCATGGAAGCAAACCCTTCGTTGCGAACTTCTTTTGCGAGGCGGGCACTGAACGCAATTTCCGGGGAGAAAAAGCATTTTGGCCGATATGCATTGCCAAAATAGTGCCGATTAACACGGTTGTTGAGCATGATTTGCCGCCGCACTTCTGCAGCAGGGAGCAGGGGTAAGAACGCATGATATTTTGCCGATCCAAGAAACTCCACGCTGCCCCTTTTCGCGAGACGACGTAAACCGTTCAGCACCTCATGATACCCGTAACGCGCCAGCTGCTCCGTTAAAGTGCCTGCAATATTTATAGACAACTTTCCTTTTTGCGCGCGCAACAAACCTTGCACTAACGGGCGGTAGCACTCGTTAACGATTTGCGTGACCATACGCTTATCTTGGTTTGGCGGTTGATAGAAGTGGAGTATGAATGACCAGAGCATACAAACAATTTATTACACAGAACTTGCAACGGATAACCTTGATACGATGCACTTAGGTCGCGAGTTGTCAGTTATGGGTTATATGCGTTTGCGCTTGGCTATTGCCTTCCGATAGAGCGCGATATATTTTTTTGCGGGCAATTCCCATGAAAATGACTGCTGCATCCCCTTCCACACCAAGTGCACCCAAGCCGCAGGGTATTTATAAGTTTCCAGCGCGCGCGTAATCGCAACGAGGAGGAGTTCGCGCGTGTACGCGGGAAACACGAAGCCGTTCCCTCTGCCGGTTTTTGGATTAAAATTGGTAATGGTATCCGATAATCCTCCGGTCTCATGAACAATGGGAACCGAACCGTAGCGAAGCGATTTCAACTGCGAGATGCCACATGGCTCAAAACGAGAAGGCATCAGCAGCATATCGGATCCCGCATACATCCGCGATTCCCGTTCATTGGTAAAGGGCGTCAGCAGCGCAAATTTCTTTGGATATTTTTTTTCCACTTTGCGAAAAAAATCACGGTAGGTTTTTTCTCCCTCGCCCAAAATCACCAATTGCAACCGTTGCTTCATAAGTACCTCAATCGTTTCCATAACCAGTTGCAGACCTTTTTGTTCCACGAGCCGGTTTACCATGCCAAGCAAGGGAATATCGTTGGCAACGGTCAAGCCGCATCTCCGTTGCAATGCGCGTTTGTTGCGCAGTTTATTGTTCAGTGAGTTCCAGTCAAATTTTTGCACGATATTGCCGTCAAAAAGCGGATTGTGCACACTATAGTCAATGCCATTGATGATACCATACAAATCTTGCGACCGCTTTTGCAGAACGCCCTCAAGCTTTTGACCGAACTCGGGATCTAAAATTTCTCGGGCATAACGCTCGGATACGGTATTGATAATATCCGCGTTGAGAATGCCGCGCCGCATGAAGTTAATAAAGGGTACGCGCCGCATTTCCAGCGGGACGCCATTGGATCCTGTATCCTGTTTGGCTGACGGCACTTTCCACCATGACCCGCCCATTTGATAGGAAAGATTGTGCAGCGTATATACCACCGGCATGTGGCGCAAATACGGATCTTTGCTTTTTCGCAAGACATTGGGCAGCAGTCCCGCCTGCCAATCATGCGCATGCACCACGTCAAATATCGTGTTCTCGGCTGCAAGCTCGCGCAGCAATTCTTTAACGGCATACGTAAAAAAAAGGAAGCGCATATTGTCTTCCGTTTCACTATATAGGCGCATGTTGTCACGGCGCTCATTGCCGACGCGCCAGTTGAACTTACCGAAAAATTCCTCATTGCCGATAAAAAACACCGTAAGACCTTCTGCGACTTTCAAATATTTTATCCGGCAAGGATACATCGCCCCGCCAAACGTTATGGAAACACGATCACGAAAAATTTCGGTCACATACTCCTGCTGCCGCACAAATCCATAATGCGGCAACGCCACCGTAACCTTATGGCCCTTGCGCACAAGTTCTTTGGGCAGTGATTGTACGACATCGGCAAGACCGCCCGTTTTCGCATAGGGCGTCATCTCTGAAGCCACCATGCATATTGATAATTTTGTGCTACTCATAAAAAATGTGTAGGAGTATGCGGCATCATGTACGCCTCGGTACCTCCTGGTTGTCTTCCGTAAACTGCGTTTGCGTGTGTGCGGCGGTGATAGCGATTGCCAAGGCATCCGCAGCGTCATCGGGTTGTGGTAGTATACGGAGATGTAGGAGTGCTTTTACCATTTCCTGGATTTGCCGCTTATCCGCCCTCCCATAGCCGGTCAATGCCTGCTTCACTTGAAGCGGTGTATGTTCGGAAACGGACAGCCGTGCCTGCGCGCACGTCAGCAAGATGCATCCACGGGCTTGTCCAACCGCAAAAGCGGTTTTTGCGTTTGCGGCAAAAAAAAGTTCCTCAACCGCAACCGCATCAGGCCGATATTTTCGCACCAGCACTTTGAGCTCACGGTGGAGTGCGAGCAGCCGTTCTCTAAAAACCTGCTTCGCCGGTGTCGTGATACAGCCGTGCGCCACATGCGCCAAAACGCCATCCGCATAGGTAATTACGCCATATCCCGTTGTAGCAATCCCGGGGTCAATGCCCATGATCTTTCTCACTTGACGTTGGGAATTCATAACTTTTTCATCAACCCCCGTAGCATATATGAGTTATGAGATTTTCACATTCGTATACAACTCTTGCACATCGGCGATGTCATCCAGCGCTTCAAGAATTTTTTCGCATTTCTCGCGATTGTCGCCAGTAAGCTTAACTTCTTCTTTGGCAAGATACGAGAGTTCGGCGCTTTCCACCGCAATACCCGCCCGCTCCAAATGTTGGTGCGCCTCGTGAAGATTTACGACTGCGGTGATAAGCAACAGCCCGCCGTATTCCTCCCGAACATCCTCTACCCCCCATTCCAAAGCCTTGAGCGAAAATGCATCTTTATCAGCTATATGCTCCTGCGGTATTGCCACGCGGACAACGCCCTTGCGCTCATATTGCCAAGAAATGCTATGGGGACCGCCGAGCGATCCGCCGTTTTTCGCAAGCGCGTGCTTGATGTCCGCAACCGTGCGGTTGCGGTTGTCCGTCAGTGCTTCAACCAGCACCGTTCCTCCGCCAACCAAAAATCCTTCGTACACCACTTCTTCGAGCTGCGTGCCTTCTCCCTCGCCCGTGCCACGTTTGATCGCACGTTCAATGTTGTCTTTGGGCATGTTTGCCTGTTTCGCTTTTTCCATCGCAAGGCGCAATTTGAAGTTGGTATCGGTATCGCCGCCACCCTCGCGCGCCGCCAGTGTTATCGCATTGGCAAGCTTCGTAAAAAGCGCGCCGCGTTTCGCGTCCGCCGCGCCTTTTTGATGTTTAATGGAATGCCATTTTGAGTGACCGGACATAGGGTAAGCAAAAATCCGAACAGCAAATATCCTGTTACTATTTCATATTTCTAAGCTGCTTAAGCCTATCATTTTTAAGGAGAAAAATCAATGTCACCCATTATAAGAAAAGGTATCTGCCCCCCTTTTCTGACCCCTTTTCTACTGCTCTATTTCAAATATTTTTCCCCGTACGATGACACGCTCCGTTTGGGGAAGTGATGTCGGATAGGTGTTGTTTGGTAGCGTGCGCCTCGTGGAGCTGATAGTATAGTCATCCACATACTTGAGCCGACTTTTAAAATCGCTCTGCTGCGTATAGAATGCGGCAACTTCATTTGGTGTAATAAGATAGAGATGCTCAAATTTCCCGGTGTCAAGATACTCCATACCGGGAAACCTTAATAAGACCATTGCATTCTTTCCCGCGAGAAAGCGCAAAGGACCGTCCGCAGATGTCCAGCAATCAGCAGACACCCCGCAGTCCATCATCACGAGATCATGCTCGTCAAAACGCTCCCCAAGTTGCATAACTTGCTGGCGCAATCCCGCGAATTCCTTAAAGGTGGCATAGCGCATGAACGCCGGCATGTTCCCACCGATAAGCAAGAGTGCCAGTGCCAGAACCATACTTCTTTTTTTAAGAGTCAAACGCGGATACCACTCGCTCAATAAAAACGTCGTGTACAATATAAGCACCGGAAAGACGGAAAACGCATACCGACGCAGCATCCACGGATGGTCGGAGCTCACCTGGGGATTAAAGAGGTAGTGCAAAGTCGGTGCGATAACAAACAACGGACTGGCGGCCCTCCACTGCTTTGAAAACAGTACGTACGCCATACCTGCGCCACCGCAGAGTACAAACCCCGCCATGCCATAGAGCAGAAACACATCCCTAAAATAGCGTAATCGTTCGAAGGTTATTTCTTTGTGTGCGACAATCGCGTCGCCCATATCCAGAGCTGCCCTGCCCATAGTGGTATACCACGGCAGATTCACTATAACAACGCATGTCCATAGCAAGACGAAAAGAAAAAAGGCAGCAGTGCCATGGTTATAAAACGTCGGCGCACCATACGACGCGTTGGTCAATGCAATACAAGCGCCATGAGTATCATGCCAGCGCACACCATATACCCTCAATCCGCGAAAAAAAGAGGTGAAATAATGAAGGTACGAGCAGCGCGTACAAGTTGAGCGGCTGAAGCATAACCGGCGTAGCGGCTTTTTCCTGTGGTACACTGTTTCCTTGGCGTGATAAAAGAACGAGCAAGAGCAAAGAAAACCATAGCAACGCGGCGGTCATATTCTCGCTTAAAGTAAATCGTACAATCCACCACAATCCGTAGGATGTAAACACAAAACAGAGTAACGGGTAACCAAACAACATCCGCCAACTACTCTGAACAGCAGGTACAGGGCATAACCGTTATATAAAAAAGAAGCGCGTTTGCGAACGCTAATCCAACAACGCCAAACATGGCAAGCCACGCAGTATACGGCGGAAGAAATCGCGTCGTGAGTTTGCCGTCATCCGTATAGTAAAATCCGGGAAAATTTTCAGCTTTACCCGGTCCATACAGCCGAAAAAATTCTTCACTCGCCGGTATTGTAAACGTTACGTGATGATTTTGCGCAAGCCATGCCGCCGCTTCGCTTTGCGTAGAGATATCCGCGCGAGCCGCTTTGCGTATAACAATTGCCATACCTGCTCCTGCGGCAAGCAGTAGGGGCGCGGCATCAAGACACTGCAACCAAAGTCAATAAAAACGCAAGCAAACCTACCGCAACCCATACGGCTGCAAAGGCAATGAAGAAGGCATAGTCATGCAAGGTAAGCTCGTTTTGACGCATAAGCGGAGTATATCACATCCAAAACTTGTGCAGTACCGGGATAGCTGATACACTGTCTTTGTGCCATCGGGTTCATTTTTTTACTGCATCCTTATGCAAATTATTATTACGCGATTTCCGGAACAATTACTCTACATTCCTCCTATTACCAATGCTGAAAAACTTCCCGCGAAAAAGTTTACGAGCATGGTCGTATGCGGCATGGGCGGATCGGCTTTGCCGGGAGAAATACTGCGTATGTATCTGAAAGATCTCGGGGTATTGGGAAAGATTGCCGTACACCTCAACCGTACCTACACCCTGCCCGAAGAAGCCAATACCGACAGTCTGTTGCTGATAATTTCTTATTCTGGTAATACGGAAGAAACGCTTGCCGCGTACCGTGAAGCAATAAAAAGAAAATTTCCGGTTGTGGGCATTGCCTCCGGCGGAAAACTCGCAAATCTTTGCCATAAAAACAACACGCCATTTATCAGTATACCCGCAGGCTATCAGCCGCGCATGGCATTGGGTTTTTTTGTAGCCGCCGCCGCCGTATTGCTTGACACACTCGGCATAACGCGTTCCGCAAGCAATGATCTGCAACGCAGCATTCCCTCCCTGATAAAAAACATGGCATCCTATAAAAAACAGGGTTCAGCAATAGCAAAAAAAATCGGCACGCGGATGCCGTTGGTCTACAGCTCGCATACGTACAAGATACTCGCGATGATTTGGAAAATAAATTTTAACGAAAACTCAAAAATTCAATCGTTTTTCAACTGCTTTCCCGAAATCAGCCACAACGAAATGGTGGGATTTACGCATCTCATAGGGAAGTACCATTTTCTCGAGCTGGCAGACGCACAGGATGATCCGCGCGTCATACAACACATGCGGTTATTTGCGCAACTCATGCGCAAAAAAAAGATTGGGACAACTGTCGTGCCGCTCGTAGGAGTAACATTCTTTGAAAAAGTTTTTTCTTCACTCATCATCTCGCTATGGACTTCCTATTTCCTCGCTGTGCGCACCTACCGCATTGACCCCGTCCCTGTCGCCATGGTGGAAGAGTTTAAGAAGCTGCTATGAAACCGCAGCATAAAAAATTTATCCGATTTCTCAAGTTTCTTTTGGGCATCGGGTTTATTGCGCTGATCATGCGGCAAATAAGCTGGCAAGCATTGCGTGCTACTTTTCAAAATGTCCAATGGATGTGGGTTGGCATTGCGGGAATAGGTATGTATGGAACCATACTGATTGGTATCTATCGCTGGAAATATCTCTTACGGTCTCTTGCTAATATACCATACAGGCTGTTATATAAATTATTTTTTATAGGGCTTTTTTTCGGCACCTTTCTGCCAACTAATTTTGGCGGAGATGGCGTGCGAGCACTGTACCTGCAAAAATATACGCGCCTCTCTTTCACGCAGTCGCTTGCTGTAATATTTATGGAACGTTTTACGGGTTTGGTAAGTATCCTCTTGCTGTTGACAATCGGCATAGCGCTGAATTGGCGCATGCTGGGTATTGTACACGCGCAAAGCTATGCGGTAACCCTCCTGGTAAGCTTCATTCTGGTAATCGGCATATTTTTTATTCCCCGCGTGCAAGTATTTGTCAAAAAACTATGCGTAGGACGTACACCGTATCTTTTTAAAAAAATGCACGCCTTTCTTTCCACCATCAAACTCTACACGCGCTGCACGCCACCTCTACTTGGCGCAACAGCGCTCGCATTCTGCGTCAATGGCGCGTCACTCTACATTACGTTTGCCAGTTTTTCCGCACTCCATGTCGCGCCTTCTCTTGCTTCGCTCTGCCTCATCGTTCCTCTTGCCTACCTCTCCAGTATTATCCCTTTAACGCCAAATGGACTTGGGGTTACGGAAGGTGTTTTTGTTGTGCTGTTTGGCTGGTTTGGTGTCGCGGCGGCAACCGCGCTTGGCGCGGCGCTTATTTTTCGTGTCTTGCGGCTTTGCTGCAATGGTTTGGGAGGCATGCACTTCCTTACGCTTCCCGCACCGGCGGAGCTGACTCTTAAAGACACAACGACATAGTATGAAACTGGTAAGCATCATTCCCGCGTTCAATGAAGAAGAAACCATAGCACGTGTGGTACACCATGTGCCAAAATTCATCACGGGCATTGATGTTATTGAAGTACTCGTTATCAATGATGGCTCAACGGATACAACTGCTGCGCGCGCGAAAGAAGCGGGATCGACCGTCTACACCCACACGCCCAATCGCGGACTATCCTATACCTTTAAGCTCGGCGTTGAGCTTGCCCTTGCGCATGGCGCGGACATCATCGTCAATATGGACGCCGACATGCAGCATGACCCCAACGATATTCCGCAACTCGTTGCGCCACTCCTTCGCGGGGAGGCGGAAATTTCCATTGGCGTACGAAAAATAGATGCGGACAAGAGTATGTACTGGGGAAATAGATATGGTAATAAGATTGGGAATTGGGTGCTGGGAAAGCTCACCGGACAAAAATTGCTGGACGCGTCCAGCGGCTTTCGCGCGTTTACGCGGGAAGTCGCGCTCAATGTACATCTGCGATCCAATCACACCTATACCCACGAGATGCTTATTCAAGCATTGTTCAAAGGATTTCCCCTTTCCCAAATCCCCATTACCTCGCAAAGACGTACTGCGGGAAAGTCAAAACTCATCAAAACCCTGCCGTCGCATATTCGTGAATCGTTAAAAATTATTCTGCGCACGGTGGTAACTTATAAGCCGTTTAAAACATTTTTGGTAACCGGTACCTGTATATGTCTGTTTGGCGTGCTGCTTGGCACACGGTACCTTTGGCTTGTTACACATCAATCACCCGGGCATATACCCTCACTCCTCTTAAGTTCCGTGCTGCTACTTATCGGATTTATTACTGTCGTATTGGGTGTTCTTGCAGATTTGCTCGCGACCAACAGAAAAATAGAAGAGGAGATGCTCTACCAACTTAAAAAGCAAGGAACGTATCGCAACTATACCAAGTGCCTATGAAAATTAACACCTCATCTCTCTCCTACGCTATCGCCATAACACTTGTATATCTACTGCTTTTTCTTTCACCTGTTGCACAAAATGAACTCGTACGTCCTTTGTGGTTTTTATTTACAGGGTATGTTTTTTTATTTATTCCGGGATGGTTGCTGCTTACGCTTTTCAAAGTTACAAACGACATTGGGACACTTTGGGAAAAAGTGGTTATGGCCATTGCGCTATCCCTTACTTGTAACCTCTTCCTCATTTTTGACTTGGGGCTTTTCGGTATGAAAATAAACAGTTCAACAACTACCATGGTCAACGTTGCATTTATTGTGCTACTTGCTGTAGGTGTAAAAATCAGAGATGGTAAAACCGAACACATCTCACTCAAAATCCCTTGGTAACGTATGCTGGTCTTCTTCAAAAAATTTGGTCAAATCTTGTGTGAGAGTAAAAATGTCCTTCTGGAATTACCAGAAAGATTCATCTATCTGCGTTCACGGGTGCGCACCCGCATCCCCTTGTTCTCACAATATTGGGAGAGTATTTTTATTGGTATTTTGACATTCATGCTTTTTACCGTATTGTTGCACATAGCAATTTTTGCCCATGGCTTTCTCCTGTCCGATAGCGCATTTAACCGCGTCGTCACGCAAGAAATCTTGGCACATCAATCCTTTGACTATCAAGACTCCATATTCGGTGATAATAAACTTTATCTTTTCTACCCAAAACTTTTCTTTATCGCCACCACACTATTTGATTTGCTCTTTCATCCTTATGGCGTAGTAATGTTTCTCGCCTTCGCCTATTGTCTATTTACGCTGGCATTGCTCTTACTTGCAAAAAAAATTATTGGCAGTTCGTGGTATCTGTTGACCATTCCTCTGTTACTCTCACAATACATGTATTGGGCACGTTTCGGATACTACAAAGCCGAAGCATTGCTGTTTGCTTTTGAACTACTATTTTTTGTTGCGCTCTTTGTCTACCTCAAAAACCAGAGATGGCAGTGGATCGTTCTCTCAGCCGTTTTTTTTTCCGCAAGTATTGGTATAAAGCAGTTTGGTATCATCCTTGTCCCAACAACGGTTATTTTTCTTGCATACCTTATTTGGCGATTACGCTCGCATCTTGGGCATGTCATGATATTTATCACAGTCTGCTTTGTATTACTCATCCCGGTACTTGGCTATCAATTTACAACGACCGGGACATTTTTTTACCCGCATATAAAACCCACGTTTGTTGGCTATATTGAGAAAATTCTTCATCCTGTATTTTCCCCGCCCACATATCCCGTATCATCAGTATACCTAGACACCTTCAAATATAACCAATATTATTTCTTCTTACATGCCGAATCGGTTATTGTATTCTTCAAAAGCATCTCTCTCGTTGCAACATCCGGCACTATTTCCTTATTGAGCATACCTACTCTCTTAGCCGTACTCCTGTTCATGCTTTACAAAAAAGGTATATTCAATGTGTTTTTTATTATATTTTTGGCAACTCTTATAACGGTTTTTTTCTTTCAAATTACTTCTCTCTACTATTTTTCCATCATTGGATTTTTAACCAGTATACTCTACATATATCCTCTCAAGTATTTTCCACGCGCCATAACAATTTTATTGACATGCTGCATCAGCTTTTTAGTGCTGCTGAATTTCTACACATCAATTCCCACTTATAGGAACCTCGTGCATTTGTACCGTGATCTCATTACACAGTATACACGCCTTGGTGAGTGGGCTACGGCATATATTCCACGGCGAGATACCTTGCTTGCGCTTAATAATTGTTATGATATGCTGTACTATACTAAGCATCCTTGCTATGAGCAGCATCTTTTTATGAATCAAGATGATGAGCGATTATTGGACATACGATCCGCCTATGACTTGAAAAAATTTCTTGCCACACATTCTATTTCCTACCTCGTCATTAAGAATACTCCTATGAAAAGGCCGTCACTAGAAATACCGCATGGAGTTTCCAAATCATATGACACCGTAACGCTTTCAAAAAATTTTTATAACAAAATATATGCAACGAGCGACTTTGCCATATTTTCCTTAATCAACCCATGAATCATAATTCTCTGCTCGCTCAAAATCGTATACGTATTGCAAGGGAGTTAAAAGATTCTCCACGGTGGAAATATTTTTCCCCCGCTATATATGCTGCTTCAAAAATTACACAACAGTTTATTTTACAATATGCGCATGGATCGGTTATTGACCTTGGGTGCGGTACGGCGCAATATAAAAAAATACTCCTCACCAATCAAAAAGTAACAAGCTATCACACACTGGATATAGAAAAAAGAACGGAAGAAGTAGATATCGTGGGAGATATACAAAACATGTACATGCTGTCCGACGAATCGTATGATACAATACTTTGTTTACAAGTGCTGGAACACGTACCCAACCCATTTCAAGCTATGGAAGAAATGCGCAGAATACTCAAAAAGGACGGTGTACTGATTTTATCAGTACCGCATTTAAGCCGTCTGCATGAAGAACCGAATGACTATTATAGATACACAAAGTATGGATTGGAATTTATACTTCAAAAAGTAGGACTTAAAAATATAGAAATTTCTCCTATGGGAAGCCTATTTTCCTTTATTGGGCATCAAATTTCCATGATTATTGTCGTTCCTTTTTGGCATATTCCTCTACTCAAGCATGTGGCATATTTTATCAACAAATGGTTGGTAACATTGCCTTGCGTTTATGTAGATGCATTGATTGGTAAGAATAATAAATTCCCTGCCGGTTATTTATGCATCTCAAAAAAATGATTTCTCTATAATAGGTCTTGGAAAACTAGATGAGTATTTAGAAAGCAAAGATGGTAGATTAAATACCTATAAAGAAACAATTCTCCAAACATAGTTAATCTATACTATGTACTACCTATAATAAAACTAGTATGCGAATACGCACTTTTTTCAGCAAGAGCATAAAAGTTTGTTTTGTTGCAATTAAGTCCCTGCTATTGAAAAACGATACCATGCGGTGGAAAAATATTGCTAAGGAGTCACCAAAATATTGGGAGAAAAGAAATAGTATTATTGCTAGTTTTATTCCTCAAGGATACTCTGTGATTGATATAGGATCGGGCAATCAGTCATTAAAAAAATTTTTGTCTGCAGGATGCCGCTATCAACCTTGTGATTTAATAACTATTCATGATCACACGATGTTTTGTGATTTTAATTCAGAAATATACCCAAAAGTCAACTCTCCCTTTGACATTGTTGTCTGCAGCGGAGTATTGGAATATGCAAATGACCCTTTGGCAGTAGTGTATAATCTCATAAAACTTGGGGATAGCATGCTACTTTCTTATGCTATTTCCAAGCCAAATGACATGAGATTCAGTCGAATACTAAGAGGGTGGAAAAATCATATGACATCAGATGAGATTGAGGGCATGTTCATACGCTTACAAATAAAATGGAATCTTGTCGCTGAATGGAATAATCAGAATATTTATCAACTTACAAAATGAAAATTTTTGATGATATTTTTTATAAGAACACTTCTACAAATGCCGTATCTCGTCATGTGTTAGTTGTTACATCTACTTTTCCCGCATCAGATGCCGATCAAATTCCTTCCTTTATAAGGGATCAGGTTGTTACACTCAAAAAAGAATATCCGCATTTATTTTTTTCTATTCTTGCTCCACATGATTTTCAATTACATGCTCAATCTTATACAAAACATTCTCATTACGTAGAGTATAGATTTCATTATGCATTTCCCAGGTTGCTTGAAAAATTTTCAAGATACGGTATTATGCCAACAATAAAAAAAAATCCGTTATTTTTCCTAATCGTTCCTTTTTTTATTTTAGCAGAATTTATTACACTACTCAAACTTACAAAAAAATTAAAGCCCGATTTAATATATGCGCATTGGTTTATCCCACAAGGAATTGTTGCTGGGATGGTTTCATCTCTCACACAGACACCCTTTGTTTTTACGAGTCATTCATCGGATGTTTCGGTAATGCATAAACTGCCAATTATAGGATCATATCTTGTACGCTATTTTACAAATAGAGCAAGAGCAATTACTGTGGTAAGTAGCAGATCCCACAAAAAAATAAGAAGTTTTTTTAACGATTCCGCTTGGAAAAAATTACATAAAAAAATTTTTACTGTTCCAATGGGTGTATCAATGTATAATACGGAAAAGCATAATCAAACAACGGCTCGTCAACAAAAAAATATCTTATTTATTGGACGTTTAGTAGAAAAAAAAGGTATACACTACCTTTTATCTGCATTTGCCGATGTTGTTAAAAAACATCCAGAAAGTACCCTCACTGTTGCTGGCGATGGGCCATGGCGTACAAAACTTCAACACCAAGTACATAAACTCGGTCTTTCTAACAAACAAGTACATTTTATTGGATATGTACAAGGAAATATTAAACAACAGGTAGTAGCGGCTGCTGACATGTGCGTTGTTCCATCTATTATTACATCTGAAGGTGATGCTGAGGGCCTCCCTGTCGCGCTGTTGGAGGGACTTGCAGCAGGAAAGATATGTATTGCAACGTATGAAAGTGGCGCGGATGATATTATGAAACACAAGGTAAATGGATTTTTAGTACCGCAAAAAAATAGCGCTGCACTTGCCACAGCAATTAAAGAAGCTATGCAATTGGACGAGAAGGAACGGCTTGCTCTCCAGCATCGCGCAAGGCAGCTAGCAAAGCAATTTTCATGGAAAAATATTGCACAACAATACTATACACATTTCTTTAAGGCATTATGAAAATACTCATTATCAACAGTGATTCTCCGAATAATAGAGGCGATCGTGCTATTTTAATCGGGGGTATAAAACTTTTACGTTATCGGTATCCTGATGCGGATATTTGGTCTCTTTCTGAAAATTCTCAACGTGATGAAGAATGGTTTGGCATTCGCTTTCTTCCCATGGGTGTATATTCTATTAATCCTTTGCAATGGCTTCGGCTTTGTTTTTTTGCTAAAAGTTGTGATCTTGTCGTTTGGGGAGGCGGCGAGCTTCTTAAAGACTATACCAACAAACTTGGATTAATCTACTGGGTCATAAAAATATGTAGCATACGTTTTTTTGGAGTAAAAATTTATGGTTTTTATCAAGGAATAGGTCCCACATACTCAACTTTTTCAAAAAAACTTATCGCTTATGTAATTAATAAAACTGAAACTTTTTTTACGCGCGATAATGAATCACGTGAAAAACTTATGCTATGGGGGGTTACCGCTCCTGTGGTAGCATCATACGACCCTGCAATACTTTGTGATGCAGAACCATTAGATCAAAACGAAAAATTCCAGATCAACAAAGATTTTGAAATAACGGATCATTTTTTGAGCAATGCTATAGGTATAGGTGTTCGCAATTGGTTTCATTACAAAAAATACTCTTGGATTCCTTTTCGTTTTAAAAAGATGTTCGGCATAGGCAGATCGGCTATATTTCCTAAATCAGAACAATATAAAAAACAACTTGCTTTGCTGTGTGACACTATTATTAAAAAATACGATATAAATATCGTTTTTTTCCCCATGCACATGTCCTTATGCGAGGGCGATGTGCAATTTTCAATGCAAATACGTGCTTATATGAAATATAAAGAGCGCGCACGCATAGTAGACAAGGATACACTATCTCCAAAAACATTTCATAGTGCTATCGGAACATGCAAGGTTTTTATTGGATCGCGCCTTCATTCATTTATTTTGGCAACGACTGCCTATGTTCCGGCAATTATATTATACTATGTTGATAAAGGACGTATTTTTGCTGAGCAGGCAGGTGCTCAAAAATATAGTTTACCAATTGAGAATGTGCTGGATGATAAAACAGTTACTCACATATCAAACATGATCACAGAAGTTCTAAAGGAACGTAAATCAATAAACCAACGCACGAGACATCACCTTAATAGTATGCGCAACAAGCTTATTGAAACACTTGTCATGTTCCCATAAAAAAGAAGTGTGTTTAAAAATTACCACTCTTATCCTACGCGCATAATAAGAAAAATGTTCATAAACCATACGGTGCTTTTTTTCTTATTATGCTTTGTTTTTACCCTTTTAAAAGGAATACTCTGGACGTGGGTGATACCTCCGTTTATGGCGCCGGACGAGTCGGCGCATTTTGCCTATACGCAATATTTGGTAGAGGAAAGACGCATTCCAAAAAACACCCGGGAGTTTAGCGTATTGCATCACGCTCAATCAGACGAACTTGCCCAAGCTCTTGCACTTACGGAAAATGAGCAAATTTTGCTTACCACCACGCATCTCAACTTTGCGCATACCTCAAAAATGCTGCCGAGCGATTTACCGTCCGCGGACAGACGGGTTGCGGCATTATTGTATACCAATCCAGCCGCGCTCTATTCCCCGTTTTACTACACCATTGAAGCACTCCCCTACCTCGCAGGATATAACTTGGATCTATTCAGCAGGCTGTATCTCATGCGGTTTTTTTCTCTTATTTTTTTGCTGGTTACGACCGTATTTGCGTATAAAATCGCCTATCTTGTTACGAAAGAAAAAAATTTCTCGCTGCTTACCGCTGCAATCATCAACCTTATGCCATCGGTCAACGCCACTTCATTCGGGGGCGTGAACAATGACGCCCTGTTAATTGCCCTGGGCCACGCGCTCTTTTTTTATCTCCTGAAACTGTTGTTTCAAGACATCCCACTCACCAGAAAGAGTATCTTCAGTTTTGGCGTACTGCTTGGTTTAACGCTGCTTACCAAAACGCAAGCGATAATTTTTTTGCCGCTCACCTTTTGCGCGTTTTTGTACCACGGTATACGACACCGAACGGTACAACACTCTTTGATTATTCTGACATGTATCTATGGTATTGCGTCGCTTATCGCGCTGCCGTTTGTTCTGCCGCCGCTTGCGCAGTACATGTCAACCGCATCGGCGCATACCGCGCTTTCCGCTGGGGCCGTATTTGCGCCCGCGTACGCATGGAAAGCGGCGTTTTTTATGGACATTACCAGAAGAATGGCTTTGCTATTTAATTTCTGGACGGCGGTTGAATTTTTTGACACCCTCTATCCTTTATGGATTATGGCTGCGCTTTGGCTGTTGTGCGCAATCGCGTTATGGGGATTGGGTATGCGCGCATTTGTAAAATTAAATGAACGTGAAAATGCCCAACGTCTGCATTACAAACTGATCGCGTGCGCCATCGCGGTTGTGTTGTTGGAACTTTTCTATACCCTGCTGTATTATCGCAGCGCGCTGTTTGCCTCCAGCTATGATTTTCCCGGACAAGGCAGATATTATTTTGTGCTGCTGGCGCCGCTCATTGTACTTTTTCTGTACGGACTCAAATACTGGGCACAAACGCTGTTCAAAATTCCGCCAAAAATCGTGTACGCGCTCGTGCTGCTTTTCTTTTTCTTCCTGCACAATTACGCGCTGATCACGATAGCGCTCCACTATAACTATACCTAAAGCGTACTTGTAAAATCACCTTATGCGGGTAAAAAAAATACTTTTACTGTTGCTCTATCTGCTTACCATTGGTATAACATTGGTTACGCCTATCATGCTTTTCTTGTCAAATCCCTACTATGACCGATCGGGTGTGTGGCTGAAGGTGAGAAACAAAACAAGCACCTTTATGCCCCAAGTTGCGATGCGCGAGATTCGCCAGGAGTTTGTTTCGCCAAGCGACAATCTTGCGCGCCTGACCTTACGCGGACAAGGATTATCTGGAACGGTTGTGGAAATGGCGCTTCGTGAAAATGAAACAACTCTACGGCATGCTTCTGTAACCGTTTCCGCACCTTCTCCAATTGTATGGGAGTTTCCGCCGATAGCGGACTCCATAAATAAACCGTATGCGCTTACCATCACCATACCCGAAATAGCAAAAGAAACTACGCGGTTTGGTTTTTATCCAGCCGAATATAACCGCATGACATGGGTTGATGGTGCATTGGTTACCAACGCGGCGCTGACATTTTATACCGAGTCAAAATTTCCTAACATACGCGTAAAATTGGCAACACTCTCTGAACGTATGCGGGTGTTTAAACCGCGTTTCATCAAAATACTGATCGTACCCACATTCGTACTCTATCTATTCGCGTTTAACATTGCGTTATGGTATAGTTTAAAGAGCATACTGCGTGAGAAATAAATATTGAAGGTAACGATATCCGATGTCCTTAGGACATCGGATATCAGAAAATAGATACTTCTGCACACATTTTTTAAAAACAGGTACGCACTGCCAGTATTGTTTCTTACGGCACTGGGAGGAATTTTTCGTGTTTACTTAGCCGTACAAGCAGGTTCTTTTTGGTTTGATGAGGCATTCTCCGTCCATTTTGCTTCCCTGCCGCTTAAAAAAATGGCGGGGTATCTGCTCTACGAACACCACCCACTCCTGCACTTTACGCTGTTGCACTATTGGATACGCCTGTTTGGCGACGGCGAAACGGCAACGCGACTCCTCTCCGCTCTATTCGGCACGCTCGCCATACCCCTTGGATACGCCACGGGAAAACGACTGTTTAACAAAAAGGTTGGGGTTGTAACCGCTCTTTTTATCGCGTTATCTTCTTTTCAAATTTTCCACTCCGCGCAATCCCGAATGTATGAAATGTTCTTCTTCTTCACCCTTGCTTCGCTCTACACTTTTTGGCAATGGTATAAAACGCAACGCTTGAGCAGTCTTGCGGCATATCTTGTTGCCACAGTGTTGCTCATCCACACACATCTCTTTGGATTGTTTGTACCCCTTGTACAAAATATTTTTTTACTCCTTGAATGGTTCTTCACAAAACCATTGCTTCTTCCCTTATTTCAAAATGCATCGGCTCCGGAGAAACGTTATCTTGAAATAACAATAAAACGACCCGCTCCAAACCATCTTGAAGAAACGCGGGTATACTACAAGACAGGAAAGCTCCAAGCCATTTCCTGGCTTACCGCGCAATTTATTCTCGGTACTACCTACCTTATATGGTTGATGCCCGTGCTTGTGCGCAAATTTGCGCAACCGCTGGATCAAGGATGGTGGTTTAACCAGCTGCTTCCGCAATTTTTTCTTACCGGGTATGTACAAAATTTCTTTTTTATCGGTGGGTCGCTTTTTTTGCCAATAGCGCTTCTCTGTACGTTAGGCATAAGCATCGCGCTTGGCGCTTCGCTCGTTCGTATAAAAATACAGAATGCGCGGTTATGGACATTGTACTGGAAAAGTAGTCCGCAAGTACGTTTCTTATGGCTGCTTGTTGTTGTTTCCTTTAGCGTCGCGGTAGCGTTACATTTGGATAATCGGCCGCAGTACTTTATGTCCGCAGCAGCCGCGGTATATCTGCTTGTTGCGTCAGGTATCACGGCGAGCAAACATCGCTGGTTTTTTGGCATAGTTCTAGGCACAGTACTGGTGCTCATGGGCAGTACGACAAATGTTTTACGTACAACACCGCTCTTTAATACCGATAAGATCGCAGAAACCATCAGTCAAAAAGAGCGGTCGGGCGATATTATTTTACTGCACGGCTTTATGAATAAGCTGCCTTTTGACCGCTACTACAAAGGATCTCTTCCTATATACGGTTTTTATCCTCTTGAGGATACGGCGGATGAAAATCTTCGCTATATTATCCACAATTGGCATCCAGTGGTAACGCTGGAAAATGTGCATATGCTTGAGCAGTATATAAAAAACGCTCAACGTATTTTTTTGGTATACTACGTTACCGGAAGTATTGACGAAGAAGAGTTGGCAAAAAACTGGCTTTACTTACACGGCTGGCGTATAGTGGAAACATATACGTTTTCTGGCCCGATTGATTTACCGGTCTTTCTCCTTGAAAGAAATTGATAGATCATTTATACTTGCTCATGGATAATTTTTACACGGCCGATTATGCCAAACAAGAAAAAAGTCATCGCGGTGCTTCCCGCCTATAACGCCGAAAAAACGCTCAAGCAGACACTTGACGATATTGACCGAAGATGGGTTGATGAAGTGCTTTTGGTTGATGATGCCAGTAAAGATCGAACGGCCGAGGTTTCACGCTCCCTCGGTATTCCCACCTTTGTCCATCCAAAAAACCGCGGCTATGGTGGCAATCAAAAAACCTGCTACCAAGAAGCGTTGAAGCGCGGCGCGGATGTGGTAGTCATGGTACATCCGGACCATCAGTACAACCCCAAGCTCATTCCGGAGCTGCTAGACCCTTTGCTCAAGGGAAAGGCGGACGCGGTATTTGGCTCGCGCATGGCGGTTAAGGGCGGCGCGCGGAAAGGCGGTATGCCGCTGTGGAAGTATATTGCTAATATCGGTTTGACCATTTTTGAAAATATTTTTCTAGGGTTGCATCTCACTGAATACCATACCGGCTTTCGCGCATACTCAAAAGAGGTGCTGCGCACCCTGCCTTTGGAACGCCTGTCGGATGATTTCGTGTTTGACACGCAAATTATTATTCAGATGATTGTCCATGGTTTTGATCGTATTAAAGAAATACCCATTGAAACGCATTATTTTAAGGAAGCATCGCAAATCGGTTTAAAGCGCAGTATAGAGTACGGCATGGACATTGTGTTGCATATCGGGAAGTACGCGCTCACCAAATGGCACATCAAAAAATTTCCGGAGTATGTGAGATAGCTCTGTAAGATATTTTCTTCTTTTTTCTGTCATTCCGACCGCGATGGCAAAAAACATGTATTTCTTTTCTCCAAAACTCACTGCTTCCGAAAAAAGGCTATGGGCAATGGTAACCATAGCGCTTCTTGTTATTACGACGCTTCCCCTGGCGTACGCCTGGCTTGTCGCACCAAAAGATTATGCCTATATTGGATTCGGATCGCTCGCACCGGGTGACACCAGCCTGTACTTTTCCTACTTTGAGCAAGTAAAGCAGGGGCATGCGTTGTTTAAAGATCTCTACACGGGCGAGCTGCAAGCACGCACGCTTTTTATTCCATTTTTTCTCTTTTGGGGAATGGTCGGAAAACTGCTGCATCTCAATAATCCACTGCTCTACCAAGTTGCGCGCATCGTACATCTTGTTGTTTTTATGGTGGTGGCGTCCCGTTTATGTGCCATATTTTTTACAGAGGAGCGCAAACGGAAAGTCGCCCTGTTCTTTTTTGCTTTTGCTTCGGGTTGGGGGGTATACTTTGCGCCATTCCTGCAAAATACTACCGTGGAGATGCGTGGCTATTACCACTGGCCTATGGATTTGTGGGTGGTAGAGAGCAACACGTTTTTGACGCTCTACCACAATCCGCTCTACATTTTTTCGCTGACACTGTTGCTCGGCGTATTTTTGTGCTATATGTATGCCCTGCAAACCGGTAAAAGCAGGTGGATATGGGTCGGGGGTATAACAACGCTCGTACTCGTGCAAACCCATCCCTACCACATGCCAACGCTCGCGGCAGTTGTCGGACTTTTTTTGCTCGCGCGAGCGTGGCAACAAAAAAAACTGGAGTGGCGAGTGTGGAAACCTGTTCTTGGCATGGCGCTACTTGCGCTTCCCGCAGCCTTGTATTGGCTTTGGCTTCTGCGTTATGACTGGCTGCTCGCAAGCCGTATCACCCAACAGGGAGGGTATGTGCCGGTCTGGTGGCTGACACTGGTAAGCTACGGTCTGCTCACGCCGCTCGCCATTTTTGCCCTAGCGCGCCGCCGCGCGCGTTACAACGAGTCGCGGCTTTTTTTCTTCAGCTGGCTCGCCGCTGGCGCGGTGCTCATCCATCTCAAATTTCTCCATCATCCCCGCCGTTTGACCGAAGGGCTGCAAATCCCCCTTGTTTTTTTTGCCGTTGACGGACTCTTCTTGTTTGCCGTCATACTGCGCCAACGCTTGAAAAATCCTTTGTGGCAAAAACTCTTCGTCATGCGCCCCGTGCGCTGGCTTGCCTTTCTCTTGTTCTTTGGCATGTCACAACTCTACGTACTCGCCAACGATATTGCACTGGCACAAAACACCGATCAGCGCCTCTATTATCCCAAAGAAGATTTTTCGGCAATGACATGGCTACGGGAAAACACGCCGGAAACCGCGGTCATTTTGAGTACCCCCGATTACGGCAATATCCTGCCCGGCAGGACCGGTCGTACGGTATTCATCGGCCATACATCCGAAACCGCGCGTGTGGATGAAAAATACGCGCAAACCGTTTGGTGGTACGCTCAAGAAACGGCTGCGCAAGACACCTACGATTTTCTCAAAAAAAATAATATCTCTCACGTATGGTACGGCGCCGCGGAAAAAGATATGCGTGGTTGGAATCCCGCAACACTTCCGCAGCTCAAACCCGTCTTTGCAAATAGCCGTGTTACTCTATTTGAGGTCCTATAAGCCTGCGGTGAGATTGCGTAAATATTACGGTTGCTTGGTAAGGGCTACAAGCGGCACGGTATAGGGTTCACCTAAAACCCCGGTCACCTGCACGGTCGGTTCGGTATGCAAAAGTCCTTGCAGTTTTTCGCCGGTACTTGTAAATGCGACCGGTGTGATGCGTACGTCTAAAACCTTGTCCCGCAACTGCTGTGGCAGCGGCAAATGGATCGTGCTCGCGAAGACGGTATGGGCAGGATTTTCCAAAGCTTGCGGTATACCGCGGTAAGAGACGCTTGCCAGTGTTTCATAGAGCACCGCCTCATTGGTAGCGCGTAACGCGACGTGCCATGCAAACGGTTCTAGGTGTTGCAGATTTTGTAGTGCATACACGGTAAGCTGTAATCCCGCAGCACTTCCCGTGTGTTGCTGAAGCGCCGTATCTTCCGACAATCCTAAAACTGTTACGGGAGCGGCTGCCGGTGGCACATCGGTAATGCTTGGCAGTACTGCCACGGGCAATGCTGCGAGCGGCAACGTACGGGAGGTGTCTCTCTGTAAAAGATAGGTGGTGCCGCTCACGCCGGTATCTACGGGCGCAAACGGCGCGAGGAGCTCGTGAAACGCGACAAGCCGCTCCTGCGTTACGTTGCCTAATTTTCCTTCGTCATTTTTCCAAAAAATCATGGAAAAATAGGAGAACATGTCTCGCGTATCAAATAGTGCAAGAGGTATGCTTTGCGAAAGCTCAAAAGGCTGCGCGCCGAATTGAAAATAACCCTGCCACGCGTAGTGTAACGACAAGATATCTTGCCGGGAGGAGAGCGCGGGCAAATAAGCGTACGAGGCGACAATGGGTGTTGTTGGTGGCACACGGTTGATGAGCCGCCAGGAGTCGGTACGCTGCGCGAGTATGTCGCTTGGAGAGGTCAGTGCAGCCACAAAACGCCACACGGGACCCGCGACCACCGTCATATAAAAACAACCGATAAAAATAAGTGGGAGTGGAAATTCTTTCCCAAAAAACCAAAAAACTTCCCAAAAATAACTTCCGTGACGCAGCAGATTGCGCTTCTTCCATTCGGGTGCCATGCGCACAACCCGTGCCAACCCGCCAATAGCCGCAACCATGATGCCGGGCACAAACAACAAGCCGTGGTGTGAATCCAGAATTGCTTTACCTCCGCCGGTAAACAGCAATATGTTTTGCAAGAGTATCGGCAAGGCTAAAATAAGGTACCGCGAGTTAAAAAGAGGCAGCATGCCAACCATGAGAAGGATCGTCAAGGACATTGTAATGTTCGTGAGTGAAAAAACATGTCTGATAAATTGTAAAAAATTGGCGTCGCCAATCCACGCGTAATAGCGCCAAAAAGCATACCCTCCCGCGGGACGAAAGTTGCTGATGCCCCATTGCGCAAACACAAACCATAGGATGCCGGCAATTATAGGCAGTATGCCAAAAAAAATTGTTTGCTTTGCGCGGATCAAATGTACGCCAATATGATAGCTTTCTTTGAAAAATCCTTTCTCGCCGAGCCGCAGTTTCGCAAACCGCACATATCCTTCAAAAAAATAGAGTGTGCCGAACATTCCCACGACCAATGCCACGTCTTCCCGCACCAGCAAACTTAAAAAACCGAAGAAAAAAAATGGCGCGGCACGCTTGACCAGGTAAAAATACGCCATCCACAACAGCAAGGGGACGGCAACGGTCAGCATGTGGAACTCAAAAAGATTCGCGTTTTGGACAATCGGGTTGCAGAGGTACACTAAAGATGCCGCAAGCGACAAAAATTTCCCGTAGGGAAGACTTGTTAAAAAAAATCGCGCGATAGCGTAAACGGGAAACGCGCCAAGGGCGAGTACGATTGTCTGCAACAGCAACAGTATGAGCGGATGGTGTACAGGCGTTAAAAAATTCGCGGCAAGCGCATAGACGGGTATGAGCAAAGGGATGAACAGCGACCAATGGTCGCCCAAATAGGAGTGTCCTTGCAGAGAAGATGCGTACCACCTTCCTTCACTCGCATTCCAGAACACCTGGTTAAATATGGCCAAATCAATACCGTTGTAGAGAAAGTGTTGATACTTCCAGTAGGAGAAAAAAAAGAATGCGGCAATGTAGAGCAGCGTCATTGGCCATAAGAGATATCTCGACCGACAGATGAACGATTGTGGCAGTAGTACGCGCATGTTGAGCAGTATAGCGTATTTTTAGCTACAAAAAAACCCCTCACGAGGAGGGGTTTGAGTAGATGACGTTAAGGAGTCAGCACGTTTTGCTGGATCGCGTTAAAGATAAAGCTGGAAATGGTATAGGCGGCAATCACAATGACCAACCCAATGGTAGAGTTAATGAGAATTTTTTTTGCTCTTCCCACCGCATCATCGTTACCCGCAGCGGTCATCCATAGAAAACCGGCGTAAATAATGAGGATGAGGAATATGATACCCAAAAATCCAAGCACCACATTTATAATCCCACCAACTTTATCAGCCAATGTTTGAGAATCATCTGTCGCATTTTGACCATACACGGTTAATCCCGTATTACTTAAAATTTCTTCTGCACTGCTTATAAAACCTTGCGCAACCGCGGTCGGCGCAATGCTCAACGTGGCAGCAAAAAACGATCCGGTTAGGACAAGCGCCAAAAAGAGCATCATGCTGCGGGAAACAAATGTACTTTCACGTAATTGTGACAAAGATTTTTGAAACATACCGCGTAGTCATTCCGCACCTGATGCGGAATCCATAGCATGCAAACAATGCTATGGATTCCCGCCTTCGCGGGAATGACAGATTATTTAGAGTTTATTAATGACCAATTATTTGGATAATATAGTAAGTAGCTTATCCACAGTATAGCATACCATCAAGGATTTGACAAATCTTTATTTGTTTGGTATGCTACAGAGCTTATGGTTCTTTGATATTGTTTTCATTGACTTCGCAAGTCCTTTTGTTTTTGACTGGAGAAGTCAAAATATTGAGCATTCTGCCATCCACTACCATATACCCGAGGAGAAAAGGAGAGTACTATGAAAATGAACGAGATGGTTATAGTCGTCTTGTTGGTTTCGCTCACGGCCGCGTGCGCCGTTGGCCCAAGGTGGGTCAGTCGCACCATCGTCCACAAGGACGAGAAAACCGGCGATCTGTTCACCGACAGCCAAACCGGCTTCGTTATGTTGGAACCCTGGGAGCCCACGCCGGATAGGGCAAAGGCGGGGCGTACCGCCGCGCTCACTTCTCCTGAAGTGGAGAGAATGCACATTGAGAATCAGTTGCGGATGCGCGGCGGCGCTGAAGCGACCGCTCCCGCCATGTCGGCTGGTGGAAAAGTCACCAGTTTTTGTGACTTTTCCACAAAATTCAAGATCCTTAATAACCGAGGATCTCTCGTGGCGTACGGGGAGCTTGCGCCACATGAGGTGGCATACCTGCCACCACTCCCTCCGGGGAGTTACCGATTCAAGGGAAGTAGGGTTAGGGTGGGAAGGATGTCGTGGACTGACGATCAGTTCACAATATTACCTGGTGAAGTATTCACCAGGTCTCTTACCCCAAAAAACTAGTGCGGGGGTGCAGCACCCCACAGCACCATACCTGCCAATAAAGGTGGCAGGTATTTTTTTATATATTACGGTTGTGTTTCTATCCCCGCTCCCCCAACCGCATTGCCCAAGACGCTGAAAATAAATGAGCTCAAGGTATAGGCGGAAATCACAATAACCAAGCCGATGGTTGCCATTTGCAACACTTTGCGTGCTTTGCCGACTTGATCATCTTTACCAGCCGCGGTCATCCACAAGATTCCTCCGTAAATGATGAACACGAGAAAAATCACTCCCAAAAGCCCGAGAAAGCCGTTGAGTATGGCACCTATTTTTTGCGCGAGATCCGTGTCGGCATTACTTGAAAGGGTGTCAAACCCCGCTCTACTACCCAACGATTCCAAAAAAGATTCTTGTCCCTGAAGATTATTTTGCGCGTGTACGGGAATATCTGCGGTGAACAACATCACCGCAACCTGTATCGCTATGCCAATGCCAGAAAGCGCTTTCAAGTTCATAAAAATATAACTAACTTATCGCGCGAGAGGCTAGCGCGTCAAAAATATAACTGGTCAACGCGTACGACGCAAAGACAATCACCGTGCCGATGACCGCGGCAGTGAGCACGAGTTTTGCCTTTGCCACCTGCTGGTCGTTGCCCGCAGCAGTCATCCACAATACGCCGCCATAAATCATGAGCACCAGAAAAATACCTCCGATAAGAAACAGCACGGCACCAACCACCTGCCCTAGGTAAACCGCCAAACTTGTTTTTCCCTTGGCAAGCCCGGCTTTTTTTGCCGTTTCATACAATCCATAGCTCTCTACCGCATGCGCTAGAGGTACAACCGCAAACACCAGCAAACCCGCCGCGAGGCACAGTAATACCGTAAGCGCAATGACGCTTGTTCCTCTCCGATAGTTAGTTAGGTGCTCCATAGTATGTTTCCTGTCGTGATATCCGTACCGTGCCTCGTAACTTTGTGTCGTGTTGTGTCAGATGTTTTTTATGTTGTGATGCGTTTATCGTTATGCGTATGCACACAGTATAGCACAAGAGGTGCCATGCACCAATACGGGTGTGGAAATCTGCAATGATAGATTTCCACATACCACAAGAGCCCCAAAATATAGGGGCTCTTGGAAAATATCCAACAATATGTGGATTACGTGAAGGAAGCGGTTGAACCGGTAACGCCAATCATACTGTTAATCACGAATGTGATGAGCGCGTAGGAAGCGAAGATGATAACGAGACCGATAACGCCCGCAATAATATAGCCGCGTCCCTGTGCGATACGGTCGTCATTTCCGCCTGCCGTCATCCAGAAGAAGCCGCCAAGCAAGATAACAATCAACGCCACAATACCCAAGAATCCCATGAGAATGTTGATGACCGCCATGATAGCTTCACGAAATTCTCTGGTGCCAAATCCCAGCTGCTGACCGTAGGTCAAACCATAGTCAAAGGTCGTTGCGAAAACCGGGGAAACCGTGAGTGCGAACAACGCTACGAGCGTTGCCGCGAAGAGTGCTTTTTTTGAGAGTTGCATAGTTTCACCTCCTTTCTTTTTTTGTGTCAGTTCGTCCTTATACTGGTATACTGAACGGAATGTGGCACCTATGCCGCTTCGCTGCACTCGGTTCAGTAGGACAGTGGTGTTTCAAATTTTAAGTTTCACGCTGTAAGTCCTATGAGCATAGTATACTAAAAAAACGCGCATTGAGCAAAAGAGAGTTTTCCACAGTACACACACCTACCACGTTGCCCCGATTTTTGCCGCGGCATCTGCCGCAAGCTTCGGAATAATATCGGCGACCGTCTTACCCTCCTCAATGTGCTGCGATTGCGCGACAACCGTATCAAGCAACTCCGCCATCACCTCTTCCATTTGTACCGCTCCCTTTCCCTTATACCAGCTTTGCGCGGTTAAGACGCTCGAGGAAAACGGACGCAGTACCTCGTCATTTTTCTGTCCGTCAATGAGCGCGCGCAATCCGGACGGCTTGCCCGTTTTTTTGCTGTACACGCTCGCTTGCTTGATATCAGTTGCAAAGAGAATAAAATCCCATGCCTCTTGCGGATGTGCTGACCGATGCGGCACCGCTTCTACCCAGTAGTTGGCGATATTGACCGGACGCTGCTCATTGACTTGCGGCACGGGTACCACGCCAAAATCCAATTTTGGCGCGCGCGCGCGGATGAGTGGCATGTGGTAGGCATACCCAAAGAAGAATGCCGCCTTCTCCCCCACAAAAGCCTCAAACGAGACCGGCATATCCCCATTCCATGTATACACCGCTTTCAACGGATTGGCAAAATCCGTGTAAAATGCTATGGCTTGCAGTCCCGGGGAAGTGAGCTCGCCCCCCCTGTCTTTTCCTCCGGACGCAAACGTAACGGTATTGCCTGAAACTATGGAGCTTCCGTTCTGCAGCATGAGGAGTGAGAGGATATCCGAACTGCGCTCAATATTGCTGCCAGTGCCGATTGCCGCACCCGCCTGCAGAATCGCGTTGTCCTTATTCACAAACGTAAGCTGCTGCACCATGGCAACAAATTCCTCCCAGTTTCCCGGCGGTTGGGGAATATTCGCGGAGTTCATGAGCTGGCGATTGTAGTAGAGGGAGAGTGTATCAACGGCATAGGGCAGTCCCCATACTTTAGAATCACGAATAACATCCCCGCTTACGACATCAACGTATTTTGCGCGCAACTCCGCCAAACTGGGAATAGGTGTCTGGCGAAGTTCGGTTACCGTTTCATTCTTAATACCCAACGCTTTTTGCTGGACTTCGTATAGCATCACAATCTTATTGGGCATGGGGGTCATACGATTTTGATAGCGCACAACCCAGGTGTTGGGTACGGAAAAAATATCGGGACCTTGATCGTCCGCCCACGCCTGCAGCAGCGCTTCTTCATATTCTTCCATCCGCAGCTTCTTATACTGAATGGTAATGTTGGGGTGTTTCGCTTTGTAGAGCGCAATAATATCCTGCAAATCCTGCGGACTGTGCCACACGCCCCAATAAGTGAGCGTCAGAGGAGTCGCCGCCTGTTTTTCTTCGGCACTTTTGATGCACTTGCAGCGAAAACCCGGAGCTACCAGTATAACACCGACGAAGAGCAGGAGCAGGGCTAGTTTTATGGAAAGAAAGCGCGAGGACATAGCTAGATCTCAAGTTTCCGTAAATACTGTTTTAACCCCTTTTTAACTTCCGGGTGCCGCAAACCGAAATCAATCGTTGCTTCCAAAAACTGGAGTTTATTACCGCAGTCATACCGCCTGCCTTCAAATGCATACGCATAGAGCGCGCGGGTGCGTACGACCGACCGAAATGCGTCAATCAGGCGAATTTCCCCGCCCTTGCCCGGTTTGGCGTACGCGAGAGCTGAGAGAATATCCGGCGTAATAATGTATTTGCCGGTAATCGCAAGGTTGCTTGCGATAGCGTCCGTTTTTGGTTTTTCCACCAACCGTGAAATTTGGTAAACACGGCTGTCCACTTGTACGCCATCCACGACGCCGTATTTTTCCTTTTCGCGCTTCGGCACCGGCATCACCGCGATTATTGGATCATGATAGCGTTCATACACCTCTATCATTTGCCGCAGCGCTGGTATTTTCGCATCTATAATATCATCACCAAACAGTACCGCTATCGGCTCGTCATCCCCAACCAAATCGCGTGCCTGCAGTATCGCATGGCCGTCGCCTAAGGGCTGCTTTTGCCGTACATAGTAAAAATTACACAGTTCGGAAATTTTTTTCACTTCTTCCAGCTGCGCGCTTTTACCACTTTCCTTCAAACGGTATTCCAATTCAAAATTACGGTCAAAATGATCTTCAATAGCGCGTTTGTTCTGGCCCGTAATGAAAATAATGTCGGTAATGCCGGATGCCACCGCCTCTTCCACGATGTACTGAATAACCGGCTTGTCCACCACCGGCAGCATCTCTTTGGGTTGTGCTTTGGTTACGGGCAAAAAGCGGGTACCGAATCCCGCAACAGGGATAATCGCTTTGCGAATAGGTGTGAGCATAAAGAAAGTATAGCACAAATAAGCGATATGGTGAAAATTATTTTGCTTGTCGTGCGCATTTATTGAAACCCGCGCATCATCATGGCATCAACCGGAGCGTACTCGTCCGTGAGGATAGGCGCCGCCGCAATTGCCGTTGCGTCCATGGTTACCGGCATCAGGTACGCGGCGAGCGCCTCCATCCCGCGAGCTTACGCTCGGGGATTTACTTGCGCAGTTAAAATGTACAAGGTGCATGACCGGACGTTCAAAGGGAAAAATGGTACATTAGCATCACTTTTCCGATCTTTGAAAACCATCTAAAAATCTCCCGGGAAAGGAATGGCTATGTATAAAAATGTTACGGCGGCATTCGTGTTGTGGATAGTTATTGTACTATTCGGATACGCCTTGATCTGGGTGTATACCGAACCCCCGCACAACCCTGTACCAACCCATCAGCTTGCGCAAGATGCATGAGGAGCACAGTGCATCACTACGGACGTGAGTATCTAAATTCTTATGGTCAGCGGCACGCCCTGCCAGATGGGGTTGCAACTGGGTTATGCGACCCATAAGGAAACGCAAATTATATATGGCCGCATTATCAAACTCTTACGGATCTCCGGCTACACGGAAGAAGTGCTGGACCGCATCTATAGCCGCATGGACCCTAACCACAAGATGATAAAGAAGAAATGGCGTGTTTCGCCGATGGCGCGCACCTATCGCTGCGTGTTGTACACTGGGCACATACGATTGCGGAGCTCTCGGAATTCAGCGGGAAGAAAGTGCTGCGCGACAGTCTGTTGCGTTTTTTCCCTTGCCTGCAATCAGCTGCAGCGCGCTCATTCCCTTTGGCGAAACCACAAGAAACAGTGCACTCTACCACGTTCGCGTATTGGACTGGAATACGTTTTTAGGAGTGCAAAAATATCCTTTGGTCGTGGTATATCGACGTTGCAAGGCAATGCGTTCGTTTCATTTACGTATGCCGGATTTCTGGGTGTCGTTACGGGCATGAACAGTCATGGCATGGGCTTTGGCGAGAAAAGCTACGGCAATCCCGGGGGCGAAACGCTTGACGGCATCCCATGTGCTTTCTCACAAAAGAGCTGCTGCGCAAAGCGCGCAACATGAATGACGCGGAGCATATCTTAAACGCACATCCCCGCACCTGCTCGTACATCTACGCCATAAGTTCGGCATTTGCCGAATATCCGCAAGGCAAGGTAGCAATATTTCTGACTGATAGCACGCGTATGCGCCGCTACGGACCGAATGAACCTGTTTATGATACGCGCCCGGGCTACAGCTCGGTTTACACGATTCCGAACATTTCCGACATGATCTATTGCAACGCCAAAATGCGCCGATGTGTTGATTGGCTCTCGCACAACCGTAATTTTACGGTTGAAGATCTTGGTAATTTTGTCTCACCAGTCGCTTCGCCTAATGACAATCTCCAAAACGTCATCATGAAACCTGCCACTGCGGAAGCGTGGATTACCAACGCAACTACGGACGGCAAACCCGCGTATACGCAGAAATGGCGTTACGTAAATCTCATGCCTTATTTTGCAGAAATGTTCGTTGCTCAACAAGGAGAAATGCCGTGAACGTTTGGACACAGGCAGTATTGTTGCTATTGGTTTTTTTTCTATAGCGCCACGCGCACTCGCTGACGATTTTCTGCCTCAACACGTCCAAGCGCACAGTTTGGGTCCGAGTCGTCCTGATGCGACATCCAAGCGCAGCATCCTGCCTCCGCTTGGCAGTAGGGATAATCCGGAATATCCGGAAAACTCGGCTGCGCCAAGTCCAAGGATCGTATGGTTGTTTCTTGATGCGGTAGACCCTGTCGCCAGCGAAAACATCAAGGAAGCCGCGCAGTTGCTTGGAAAGTATTTCATTGTTCAAGGGTTTCTTGGAGAACGCCCGCCCGTGCAAGAAAACGAAGGGGTTTCACGAAATATGACTTTGACACGCCGTTCGCGCACGGCTAGGACTCCACAAACCCTGTTGTGGAAATTCAAGCCGGTACCCAACTGGGACGGCGTAAAGCTCAAGTTTGAGATTGACTGCAAATTTGATCTTGGGCTTCCTGGATCATCGCATCTCCGCTACACACATACGGAAGATCTTTCTCTTGCCAGTCTAGGTTATCCGAAATCAAGGGATACGCTCCGTCTTGATATTATCAAGATTGAATTTTAACCTCGTAAACGCCTCAAGGGAAACCTTTCGGCGTTTTTTTTATGCGCGCATCACGCAAGTGTGTTACGCAAGAGGTTCCGGATGCCAGCGCAGCATGGTAAATGGCATATGAAGGGCTGACATAAGCGCGAGGGTGGTGATGCCCATCCGCATCTTCCATCGCCGCAAAAGTATACCCTGTGCCGTAAGCTCCGTGTGCTGACCTGTAAGTGTTGCACGACCAGCTCCGTAGAACCGCATACCCCGATCACCAAAAAAACAATCACCAATTTCCGGCTCCATATGGGCAAGATTATTGCCCGCCAAAGCGCATGCCATTGTGATAATCTTATGACTGGCCTCCGCGATATCATTCGCCGTTTCCCTATTTGCCTTGCCAAACACGTTGTGGCTTACGACCATGGGCATGCGCTTTCGCCGTTTGATATAGCCGAGCGTTGGACCAATAATCGCCACGCCTACAATACCGATAATAATACGCTTGTCGTTGTCCTCGGGATAGACACTCCTCCATGACGCCATAAGTGATTCGGCGGAAGACGATGCAGCTATCCGTCCATCGCGCAACGCGGTGAACAGCCACCAAGCGCGCGCCTGCGCCTGGCGGATATCTTGGGGCATGAGCGCCAATACCGCTTCAGGGAAAATTTCCCGATTGTCGTGTAAACGTTTGTTTCGGAGATGTTGCACAAGCGCGTAAAGTTCACGCGCAAAATTTTTATCCTGCTTGGCATAGACAATGAGTGATTGCGCGGGCGTGAGCACATAAGCCCAGGTTGTTCACGCACCTCTGGCATGAGCGGCGTACGTACGCCGCGTGTAAGAAGCTTGGATCCATAGGCAAGATAAGGTATTCCTCGCATAGGCTGACCTGTATGCTTTGGAATGCCATTTTATGAAAAGCAAAAAATTACGTTGGTAACGTTTTTTGATGTAGATTTTTTTTGGACAAACTGCTACTCCACAAACACGGCACTCGTGATGACCGTGGTCCACAAACCGTCCTTATCGCCTTCTGCGGTTTGGGTATTGTTGATGGTTTTGATGATGAGACCGCTTGATTTGTAAATCTGCTCGCGCTCGCGCCATGCGGTATTGGGATTGAAATCAATGCCCAGAGTGGTTGCAAGCATGGTTGCCGCCAAGTCCTCGGCATAGTCACCCGCGACAATCGCTTTCTCCCCGTAACTATGGTGTTCGGAGAGATAGCCGTATGTATCATGGTCTTTGGGAACCGCGACCCCGATGGATGAGGCGATCAAACGATTCGGCTCATTAGTATCCATGCGCGCCATGACGCAAAAGGTTACCTGTCCCGGCTTTAACATACCCTTTCCTTTGTTTGCCGGAATAAGCTTGCACTGCGGAGGCAGGATGCTGGAAACATACACCAAATTGCACTTTTCAATGCCTGCCATGCGCAGAGCAACTTCAAAGGATGCGAGCCGGTCTTTATGCTTGCCGACTCCTTTGGTTAAAAACATCCGCTTGGGAACGTATAACATAGCGCGTACACGTGGAACATTAAAAAATAAAAGCACACCCAGTGTAGCGTACCTACGGTAAAAAGTATATGCGGGTTATCCACCGTCCTGCCTACACGCTTGCCAAAAGCGTTCCCATATAGCCGACCGTGGCGATAAACGCCGCAATTGCCAGATAAAACAGCGTGTTGGAAAATATTCTATTGGATGTCGTGAGCGATTTGAGCCGTACGCTATTTGCCACGACCGAGAGCGAGCTCATAGCCATGGCCGCACTCGCGATTGCCGGTGAGATGAGTACGCCGAACGCGGGATATGCCAATCCTGCCGCAACGGGAATGGCAATGACATTATAACCAAAAGCCCAAAATAAATTCTGCTTAATCACCTCAAGAGTAAGGCGTGAGAGTTCAATGGTTTCCAAAACTTTGTTGAGCGTTCCTTTCACGAGTACGACATCTCCCGCCGCTATGGCAACATCTGTGCCGGTACCCATGGCAATGCCGATATCAGCCTGCGCAAGCGCCGGAGCATCGTTAATACCGTCCCCTACCATCGCAACCAACCCTCCGCTTTCCTTTTGCAGTTTTTGTATCGCCGCCACCTTGTCCTGGGGCAATACATTTGCCTCCACGCGGTCAATACCGATTTGCTCCGCAATGCTTTTGGCGGTTGTCGCATCATCCCCCGTGAGCATCGCCGCCTGTATGCCAAGCCGGTGCAGCTCTTCCACTACTTCTTTTGCATCGTCCTTCACCACGTCGGCGATTGCAAAAACCGCAACAATTGCGCCTTCTTGCGCCATATATACCGCGGTCTTGCCGTGTGTGGCAAAGGTGTTTGCTTGCGCTGAAAGTTCTGCGGACGATGCCAGACCGCGTTCCTCCATAAATCGCAGATTGCCGATGGCTATTGTTTTGTCTTCCACGCTACCGACTACCCCGCGGCCTGCAACCGCTTGAAAATTACGAGCTTGCAGAATCGTGCCGTTGGTATGATTCTGCGCAAACATGGCAATAGCAGCAGATAAGGGGTGCTCTGAAAGATGCTCAACCGCATACGCTTGCGCCAAGAGATGTTCCTTTGCCACGCCATCCGCAAACACCGAATCAGTCACCTCGGGACGGCCTTTGGTGAGTGTGCCGGTTTTGTCAAACACAATCGTACGCACCCGGTGCGCGTGTTCAAGCGCGGCCGCGTCTTTAATGAGGATACCGTGCCGTGCCGCACGCCCCGTCCCAACCATTATTGCAGTTGGTGTTGCGAGACCCAAAGCGCACGGACAGGCAATAATGAGAATGGTTGCGGCAATATACACCGCAAGTTGTACCGCCACAGACCCGGGCAACGTCCAGCCGAACCATGGCGCCACAAACAGCCAAAAGAGCAGTGCAGAAACCGCGATACTCACCACAACGGGAACAAATACGGCGGAGATGGCATCGGCCTTTCGTTGAATGGGCGCCTGGGTTCCCTGTGCCTCTTCAACCAGATGGATAATGTGCGCAAGAAGCGTATCACCACCAACCTTTTCCGCGCGAAACCGGAAACTGCCGTTTTTATTGATCGTCGCGCCAATGACCGCATCCCCGACGCCCTTTTCCACCGGCAACGATTCACCGGTTACCATAGACTCGTCCAGCGCGCTCGCGCCCTCCACAATCGTGCCATCAACCGGTATTTTTTCTCCCGGACGCACCACCATAACATCTCCCGGACGCACCTCGCCGATCGGCACACGCACCTCAACCCCTTCGCGCAGCACGTTCGCGTCTTTTGCTTGCAGCGCGAACAGTTTGGCGATGGCATCATTCGCCTGTCCCTTGGCGCGCGCCTCTAAAAGCCGTCCGAGTAATATGAAAAATACGATAACCGCCGCAGCTTCAAAAAACACTTCCGATTCCCGCTCACCGAACGCGCGCGGCACGAAGGTAGCCACCGTTGAGAACGCCCACGCCGTAGATACGCCAAGCGCAATGAGGGTGTCCATATTCGCGGATCGCGCACGCAACGCAGACCATGCACTGGTAAAAAACGTTCGTCCGGAAAAAAACACGATGGGCGTGGCGAGCGCAAACTGTGCAAGAAAAAAAACGTTCAGCCGATACCCGCCGGAAAAGGTCGCGTAGCCGAGGGGCGCGTGCATTTTTTCCAGTACACCAAAAGCAATCAAGAGCATGCGCGCCATCACGCCGAAAAATGGCAGTACCCCCAACCCTGTCCACCACACAAGTTTCCGTAAACGATTGTACGCATCCTGTTTGAGCATGGCGGCATGGTCGTGGTGGCTACCTTGCATCCCTCCCATTAGCGGCTTTTGGATTTTTCCGGGTGCAGCAAGCGCCGGACCCTCATCCGTTTCTACAACGCGATATGCTCCGGCTTTCGCAACGGCCGCTTTAATGTCCGCAAAATCCGCGCGCGCTTCGTCAAATTCCACCATCATGGTTTCCGTTGCGTAATTCACCTGCACGTGGTGCACACCTGCGACTTTTCCCACCATTTTTTCAATAAGTTTTTTGCAGGACGCGCAGTGCATGCCAAGAATAGGATAGGTATATTTTGCCATAGCGTATGAATAAATGTGTTAGGTATGTACTGTATATCCGTCAAGCGCATTGATAACGGCTTGTACGCGATCGCGCGCCGCCGCATCATCGCTTTTCAAGGTAAGTATGCCTTCGTTGTTTCCCGCAAGCGCAACTGATGACACCTCCGCCAAGAGACCTGCATCGTCCAACTCCATGGTAATGAGCGCAACACAAGCGGCGCAGTGCATGCCGCGTACGCGCAAGGTAGGTATATCCATAGGTATAGATGGTGTTAAAATTATTGAAAGGTAACCGTAACCGGAGGCACCATGCCCATGGTGCAGGTTATTTTATAGTTCCCCGCGCGTGGCGATCCGACATCCACCAAATTTTGACCGGGGTTGAGCGGCACATAACCATCAAACAGTCCCCGCGCGGCAAGATATGCGCCGCAGCCAACCACGCCTTTGTCCTCAATCTCCAGATACGTCGGAACGTTGGCGGTAAACACGGTTGGCCCAACCGGTTTGTAGGCAAACCCTTGCGCGACCAGCCGTATCGTTTGTCTGCCATTGACCATTGCCCCGCTTTCGCCCGCAGCAATATCCCCGGTAAGATTTTCCATTTCCGCGCGACTTTGAAAGATGCGCCAATCGCTCAAGCTCGGATATCCCAAGACGTTCATCTGACCATTCACGTTATAGAGCGCGAAGAAAATAATCAGCAATCCCGCAACCGCTGAAAAACGAGCGGTTAAGTGCGGTTTTTTGGTGTAGTGCAAGCCGGTTGCGCTTATGCCGGCAAGCATGGGTAAGGTGCCAAGCGCGAACAGCAGCATCACCAAACTCCCCCGCGCAAAGCTTCCGGAAGCAAGCGCCACACCTTGGGCAATCAGCGTAAAACCGCAAGGCAGAAAAAAGGTAGCGGCTCCGATGCCAAGCGGCGCGTATTTGCCGGACATGCGGCGTTCATCCGCCGCCGCGCGTGTTACAAACCGGGGAAGTCCTAGGCGAATTTTCTGCGCCCACGCGATATCCAGCATCTGCAGCGCGAGCAGCGTCATGACCGCGGATACGGCAAGCACCACTACGGCAAAGACGGTGGCGTTGGTAAATGCGATGCGGCTTCCCGCCATACCCAATATACCGCCGCCAACCATAAACGCCGCAAGACGTCCCGAGTGAAACAGCAGGTGCGGCGTTGCTTTTGAACCCGTAGCTTCGTCGTGCGCGTCATGCCAGTGTTTTACGAGTGAGAGCAGCAATCCGCCGATGAGCGCGGCGCAGCTGGACATGCCGGCAACCAAGCCGAGCAAAAAAAATGCGGCAAGCGAAGAAGTGGCGTTGACCGAAACAAACCTGCCCATCTGGAGACGTTCCACCGCCATAAATGCCGCCAAAAATACCATCGCGATAACGGCTGTTTTTCCTGCGCGGCGCAGTATATCGCCATTCATCTGCCATCTTCCGTCATCGCGTTTCACGAAAATTGGCTTTCGCGGCTTGGCAATCGGCTTGATGCCGAACGTATAACCAAGCTCTTGAAATTCCGCATTCAATTGCTGGGGTTCAATTTTTGTTCCTTTGGCAAGCGTGATATGCACGGCATTGTCTTTGCGTGAAACATCAACAGCAAGCACCTGGTCGTGTTTGATGAGTTTTTTCTCAATGAGCAGCTCACAGGACGAGCAGTGCATGCCGCTCACATAGAGCGTGCACGCGATAGAATCCGCACCATGTTTTTTTGATGGCATAGGTATATCCTCGCAGGGTTATTTATATGCAAATAAACGCAAAAGTTCTTCGGTTGTTTTTTTCTCCTGACCGCTCCGTATCTGATGCACTACACAGCCGTTTAAATGGTCTTTAATGATGAGCAAATCCAGTTGCTTAAGCGCCTTTTGCACCGCACGCGACTGGTGCACCACGTCAACGCAGTACGCGTGTTCACGCAGCATGCGTTCTATGGATTGCAGATGCCCCTCTATAATTTTAATGCGATGGAGAGCGCGCGCGCCGGTCGTGGTTTTTTTTCTTTTATCCATAGGCAGGGTAAATCTATATATCCCCTATAGGGGGATAGTAACATGTGGATAAAAATTAGTCAAGCGACAGGTGCCGTATGTCGGCTATACCATGATAACGCATAACCCGTCCGCCAAATTAGCGCACGGGTTATGCGAAGAAATGTTGCAAAAATTATTATTTTTTTCCTTTACGCTTTGCAGCTTTTGCCGCAAGCATCGTCTTTTTAATCGCGAGGCGTTTTTTGGTTTTTCGGGAATGTGTTTTTTTCATCTTCCCAACCGCTTTGAGTCGTTTTGCCATAACAAGGTAATCAAAGAATAAGTAGCTTTTTATACTATACGTCAGGAGCATGGCGCTGTCAACTACAGCTTTTTGTTCAGATCATGCTCTATAATGTTAGACATGCTGTTCTGTGGTACAGCCCAAAGTATGTTGCTCACGGCAAACCACCCGCATGAACACCTAATCAGCTGTTGACGCCAAGGCATGCGCTTTACTTTTATAATAAAAGAGCTTCACCGTTTCTGAAATTACAAAATATATAACCACCAACGAGAGTATCCATACAAGATGTACCGGTGTTGGCGGAGTGAATTTGAACACTTTTTGACCGAATGCGGTGAAGGGCAAGCCAAGAGTTGCCACGAACGTGAGCAAACTTAACCCTATAATTGAGGACGAGGGGCGCAAGGACGTGCTAAACAATGATCGGGTGCGAATTGAAAACAACAACACAAGTTCCGTTAAAATGCTTCCGATAAACCAGTTAGTCTGCAAAACTTCGGGAGAGATTCGATAAAACAATCCGAAAAAAATAAAATCAAACACCATGCTCACCAAACCAAGGATCATGGCGATGATAATAATGTCTTTTGCTTCATACTTTTTTGGAGATCGCAGTTCACCGGCTTCCACCGTATCGGTTGCAATGGAAATCATCGGCGCGTCGGACAAAAGATTGACCAAGAGTATCTGGATGGGCAGCATGGGTAAAAAATCAATGAGGAGCGAAGCGGTGGCGACCGCAAAGAAATTTCCAAAATTGGAAGCCAGTGTTGATTTAATATATTTCGTGGTATTGGCAAAAACTCGACGACCCTCACGTATACCGTTCATGATGGCGCCTAAATCCTTTTGCAATAAAATAATATCCGCGGCTTCACGGGCGATATCCGCCGCACTGTCCACAACCAGGGATACGCCGGCAATTTTTAAAGCTGGTGCGTCATTAATTCCCTCCCCTAAAAATCCGATGGCATGTTTTTCACGCAATGCCTGCACAAGGGCAAATTTTATTTCAGGCGATACACGGGCAAATACAACGTACTGCTCAAGATAGGTGTCACGCATTTCTTTGTCGGCTCTTTGCCACTGCTCGCCGGTGAGTACCTTGTCGGGCGAATCAATCAAGCCGATGTCATGAGCGACCGCACCGGCAACTTCCGGGCGGTCACCGGTGATAATCATCACTTTAACCCCCAAACGTTTGGCGTGTTCTACGGCTGCAAATGAGCTTTTTTTAATCGGATCAGTAAACGAGATGGCTCCGGAAAATATGAAATTATTTTTCTTGAGCTGTTGATTGTGCGCAACGTCATAGTGATCGGCAACCTTAATTGCTTTGTATCCTACGGCTAAAACCCTGCGACCAAGCGCGCCTTCCCGCCCCATCCAATCGGAAAAAGCATCTTTTGCTTTTGTGTCCAGTGCGGAACATGATGCAACGATCGCTTCCGGCGCGCCGCGAATGATACAGAACGCGGTATCACCATCAGCAACCAATGTGGAGTTTTTTCTCGTTTTCGGGTCAAAAGATTCATCGGATAACATGACCGCTTTTTTGATTCTTTGCCGCTGATCCGGACTCAAACCTTTTTCCAAGGCAAGATCAAAAGATTCTATTTTTCGCTGTAAGGAAAAAGACGAAGCCAAATTAGCCAGCCACAGAGTTTGCTCATGAGGCGCGGCATAGATAGCGGCAATGGTAAGTGTATTTTCGGTCAAGGTGCCGGTTTTATCGCTGCACAAAATTTCAATGCCGCCCAAGTCCTCAATGGCGGATAACCGCTTCACGATAACTTTTTGTTTGGCAAGTCGCCTTGCGGCGCGGGCAAGGGAAAAAGCGGTAACGAGGGGCATGGCTTCGGGTATGACACTTACGGTGAGTGCGATTGAAAAAATGATGAGCGTCAACATATCCACCCCATTCCCTTTTATGAGTACGTGGGCGACTAGTACGACCAACAAGGTTACGCCGATCAATTGAAGAATAAATTGGGAAAAATGAGAAATGCCTTTTTCAAAATCACTCATCTTTCGGGATGTGCCGGCTAACGCGGCGATGTGGCCAAATGCGGTGTCTTTCCCGGTTGCTACCACTATGCCGCGCGCATCGCCTTTTACAACATCCGTTCCGGAAAAAGCCAAATTCAACGCATCATTATATGATGAGGGGGTAGTGCGCATGCGTTCAGCCTTTTTCGGCACTGGTGCGGACTCTCCGGTCAATACCGTTTCATCAATCATGACACGATCCTGCGCAATCAATCTGATATCCGCCGGAACCCGGTCGCCGGTTTCTAACATAACCACGTCTCCTTGAACCAGTTGGTCGGCGGTTATTTGCTCAACATTGCCGTCACGTACAACCTTGGCGCGGGGCAGTGCGTAGGTATTGAGCAGCGCGGCCGTTTTTTCTGAACTGTACTCCTGATAAAATCCCAAACCGGAAGTAATCACTAAAAAAATACCTATCATCAGTGTATCGGCTATTTCACCCAAAAGGACGGTAATGACCATAGCCGCCAAGAGCAGATACACGAACGAGGATTTAAACTGACGCGCAAAAATATGCCAACCGGTAGCTTTTGTAACTGCTACTGTATTGCGCCCGAATTTCGCCATCCGCCCGGCAGCTTCTTTTTTATCCAGACCCTTTTGCACGTCCACTCCAAATTCTGACGCAATGCGCGTGATAGGTTTGGTAGCATAGGTAAAGATGTTCATGATGTTCGGATACATATCCCTCGCTTTTTTATTTCTTCCAAAATATTTCCGTCAAAAGACCAGTGTGGGCAATTTCTGACATGCGCCACATGCCATGCAATCCTTTGTACAAGCGTGGGATTTTTTTGCATCGTATTGTTCTTGTGCAAGTCGGCGTTGATTTTTATCTCGTTAGTAACTTTAGTTTACTAAAATTTTTGCCTTATTGAAACGATGAGGGCAGCCAGCCCAACAACGGGGTCGGCGCATGCCCTCTATAAGCTCGGTGCGCGTTCTCTCTATCCGGCGGTTTCTTGTCTCCGGTTTCTTGGCTTCCTTCACCCAGCATATCCACTCATTACGCGCGAGCGGTGTAATATCTTCCCATGCTGCGAGTGCCTTCGGGGAAGAAGTAATGGCCTTTCGTAAATCAACTGGCACTTTGTGTGTCACTCCAGTAGAAATTTCTTTTTTGATCATAAAATTTTTGAGTGCTTATCGCATTTGTGCCCATTGTTGCCAGATACCTGCCCGTCCGTAGCCTCCAGTAAAAGCGGGTTTGCCCGGGGGCGATCACTGCCGGCAGGCAGGTTTGTTTAACTCTAGCGATGTTAAGCAAATTGCATCGAGTCATATTTGCTTAACAAAGCTTCTTATCCAAACACGAGCACCTTATCCGACTCCTCAACCATCTTGAGCAAATCGGTCATGGTAGAGACCGGACAGACCCCAGCCTCTTTTTTACCGCGAATCTCCAAACATGTGCCACAAGCGTATAGGTTTCCCTTTAATTCTTTGTACTCTGCAACTTTCTTGGATATATCAAAATGTTCCGTGTCGGCGATGGAATCAAGCTCGGATCCTTCGCTCATCAAAAAGATAGTCACATCATGACAGGCTTTAAGCGATGTAATGCCAAAACGGAACGTGTTCCAAATATGTTCCGGATTATTGGATTGTAAAATAATGCCGATTTTCATAACAGTCTAACTTAAATCTTTTTTCTTTTCTTCAAACTCCTGCTTGTTAATTTCGCCTTTGGCGTATCGCTCCTGCAAAATTTCAAGCGCGGATTTCTCGTTATGGTGAGTGCCACGCGATTGACTCGTGAGCCATTTGATAAGCGCGATAATACCCGCGATTATGTTTACCCCCGTTAGATTGGCGCTGTATCTAGCGGGGTGAATTTATAGTTTCCGGTAACTCGTTGAGCGGCCTTGCCCGATACGCTCAATCTTTTTGAGTCGCATCAATTTATCTATTGCCTGCCTGACCGTCGGATAAGCGACCTTCGTCTGTTCGGAAATCTCGCGCGGTGTGGAACTATCAACTTTTTGGAGATAATCCCAAACAGCGCGCTGTTTTTGCGTAAGCAATCGTTCAATATTTTCTTTGGACAAAAGATCAATGGCCATTTCCGATTGTTTCAAGAAAATAGTCAAGAAAAAATCCAACCACGGAATGATAGTTTCATTGGCGGACAAGAATGTTTTTTGACTCTGGCGAAGCGCAAGATAATACTCCGGCTTATTATCCTCAATGATCTTCTCATGGGAGACATAGGGCATGTATAAGTACCCCTCTTTCAATAAAAGAAGGTTGGTGAGCGCGCGACTAAGACGGCCATTGCCATCTTGAAATGGATGGATCTGCAAAAATTCAACAAGCAAGCTGGCAACAGTGAGAAGTGGATGATATTTTTTCTCCGCAATAACTTCTCCCGTCCACTCAACTAACTCCTGCATTTGTTTGGGCGATAGATGTGCAGGCGTGGTGTCAAAAAGTATTCCGATGGATTCACCCGCGGCATTTATCATTTGCACCTGATTTTCTCTTTTTTTGTAATCACCTCGATGGTCTTCGTCTTTTTTTACATATTTCAGGAGTTCTTTATGGAAGTGTTTGATAGCGCTTTCATTGAATTTCAAACTTTTCCAGGAATTAAATATGTTCTCAAGCAACTCATAATATCCTTTGACTTCCTGTTTATCACGATCAGTAAATTTTTGTATATCAATACCTCGCATGAGCTTTTCTACGTCTTCATCGGAAAGCCTCGCCCCCTCAATGCGGGTTGATGCTCCGGTTGAAGTAATCAAAACAGATCGCTTGAAACGACCTAATACTTGAGGCGAGAGTTGCGCTCCGGCAATCCATTGCTCCTTTAACTCATCAATTTTTGCTATTTTTGACCAGATTTCGGCCGGTAAATGCTCTAGCCGATGGTCTAATTTGTTGTTATTTGCCATATATTTAATCCGATATATCAACTATAGCGGATTATAACGAATAAATCAAGCCTCTTCAGACTGCTGGCACAATACGGAACGCAGATCAGCATGGACGGCAGAGGACGATGCATGGACAACATCTTCACCGAGCGGTTGTGGAGAACCGTCAAGTACGAGGAGGTCTATCTGAAGTCCTACCGA
>Ga0210037_1000017_pt1 | contig 159936 bp, 131 predicted proteins | sample CryGey08umfilter_3_FD_185451 | JGI IMG/M metagenome (GOLD analysis project Ga0210037, IMG submission 185451) | Groundwater microbial communities from aquifer in Utah, USA - Crystal Geyser 4/9/14 0.8 um filter (SPAdes) (version 3) | ecosystem: Environmental > Aquatic > Deep subsurface >...
AACTGTTCTTCAACATAAAATCGGTTTATGCCGAATTGTATGCACTTGACAAAACCATTCAACTTAAAGAAGAAAATTTAAAAATCTTGGATTCCTACCGTGAGTTGTCGTTAAGCCGTTTCAAAAGTGGAAATGCACCTATGGTAAATGTGATTAAAGTGGACATTAAAAGAGAAGCTGCGATTACAGAGATTAAATTGCTTGAAGAAATGATGAAACCTTTGGAGACCCAATTTAATTTAATGCTGAACAGGGAGCCTGAAATAGCTGTACAAGTGCAAGATACGCTGCTGTTTAAAAAACCTGAAATTTTGCTGAATGAGGAAGATTTATTTAAAAACCATCCCAGCGTAATTGGTTTGGAAAAGCAAAAAGAATCTTATGAAATGCAGCAAATAGTGGCTCAAAAAGAAGGATTGCCGATGCTTGGTTTGGGAATTGATTATTCCATCATATCCAAACGCACGGATGCAAATCCGGAAATGAACGGACAAGACGCCATTATGCCAATGCTCACCGTGACCTTGCCAATTTTCAGAAAAAAATACAATGCCGCCAAAAAAGAAGCTGCATTTATGGCAAGCAGCATGGAACAGGAACAGGAAGTCCAAAAAAACGAACTGCAAAGCGCTTATGAAATGGCGGTTTACAATCTTAATAAGGCAGAACAACTCATTGGTTTATACGAAAAACAACTGGTGAGTTCAAAACAGGCAAATAAATTGCTGGTATCCGGGTTTAGCAATGCCACCATAGATTTTGAAGAGGTTTTACAAATGAACCAAGACATCTTAATGCTGCAAACCCAAAAGGTGGAGGCGATAAAAAACGGATTTACGGCGCAAGCCAAGTTGGATTATTTGATGGTTCAATGATTTGATGGTACAATTATATGATTATATGATAGTTTGATTAAATGTTTAAACAATTAAAAAAATGGAACAAAAAAATGAAATATTAGAACTGAGTTTTGATTTTGCATTAGCAATAATTGAATTTTCGGAAGTATTGGAAAACAAAAAAAAGTATGTTATTTCAAGACAACTGTTGAAATCGGGAACTTCCATTGGAGCCAATATTAGGGAAGCACAGAATGCCCATAGCCGAAATGATTTTATTTCCAAATGTGTTATCGCTATGAAGGAAGCAGATGAAACAGAATACTGGTTATTGTTGTGCGAAAAAAGTCCAAATTATCCAAATCCTGAGGAATTACTTTTGAAGATTTTATCCATCAAAAAACTTCTTTCCAAAATTATTTCTTCTTCTATAAAAAACAGAAAAAATGAAAAATAAAAAAAACATATTCATTGGTCTATCCATATTATTTATCGGTTTAATGGCTGGATGGTTTATAAAACCATCTGATAAAACCGCATCAGACCATCAAACCATCGAATCAACAGATCATCAGGAAATTTGGACATGTTCGATGCATCCACAAATCAGAAAGAATGAGCCTGGCCTTTGCCCTATTTGCGGAATGGATTTAATTCCTTTAACGGCAAGTGCAGGCACTGACCCCGACAGTTTTCAAATGAGTGAAGACGCCATAAAATTGGCCAATATCACCACGATGATTGTTGGCTCAGGCAATGCAACCAAAGAGATAAGATTGAACGGAAAAGTGCAAATTGACGAACGCAATGCCTATTCACAATCTACCCATATTCCGGGAAGAATTGAACAAATTTTCACCAACTTTACCGGTGAAAAAGTTGAACGCGGACAAACATTGGCGACAGTTTATTCACCTGAATTGGTGACTGCTCAAGAAGAATTGCTGCAAGCGGCTAACATCAAGGAAAGCCAGCCGGAATTGTTTGAAGCCGCACAGGAAAAGCTAAGAAACTGGAAAATAGGACAAGCGCAAATCAATCAAATTCTTGCCAATAAAAAACCCATTCAGCGATTTTCCATCCGTGCCGACGTAAACGGCGTGGTAACCAAAAAAATGGTGGATTTGGGCGATTATGTTGAGCGCGGAATGCCTATTTACGAAATTTCGGATCTTTCCAAAGTTTGGGTGCTATTTGATTTGTACGAAAGTGAACTCGCGTGGATTAAGGCAGGCAGCAACATTGAATATACCGTCAATTCATTTCCTGGGGAAACCTTCAAGGGGAAAATAAGTTTTATCGATCCGTTGATTAATTCCCAAACCCGCGTGGCTTCAGCCCGTGTGGAGGTGAACAACAAAGACGGGAGGCTAAAACCAGAGATGTTCGCTTCTGGGGTTGTGAAAAATGACATTGGAAAAGTGGATTCCCAAGAAATGGTAATTCCCAAATCGGCCGTATTGTGGACCGGAAAACGTTCGGTGGTATATGTGAAACAGGGTTCCGGATTTAAAATGCGTGAAATTACTTTAGGACCGGCACTTGGAGATTCTTACATCGTAAAAGACGGATTGGAAACAGGAGAAGAAATTGTTTCCAACGGAACCTTTACGGTTGATGCCGCGGTGCAACTTTCTGGCAGGCCAAGCATGATGAGCCCGGAAGGCAATGGCGGAGGCAATTCTATGCCGGGAATGGATATGGGAGGCGATAAAAAGAAAACGGATACTAAAAAGAAAATGAGCGATGAAGAAATGAAAAACATGAATAATTGAAATAACAAATAACAAATCATAAAAAAAAACAATTTAAAACCATAATAGTATGAAAAAATTAAATTTAAAATCCGTTTTATTTGCAGCAATTGCAATGAGTTTATCAAGTTTAACTTTTGGTCAACACGACCATAATATGATGAATATGAACCACAATGGGGGCAATGTGACACAACAAAAAGAAATGGCAGTTATGCTAAACAACGCCAACTTAAACAAAGCTTATATGCATTATTCAATGATAAAAGAAGCTTTGTTTAAAGACGATATTAAAAAAGTGCAAATGGCTTCAAAGATGTTGATAGGCATTTTAAAAACTTATGGAAAAGCTCCTGAAGCCTCGGTAATAGCTGCCAATTTAAGTAAGGCTAAAAATATTGAAGAACAACGCAAATTGTTTGCTGCACTAACCGTTGCATTCGAGCCACTTATCAAAGATCATGTCTCAAAAGGAACTATTTATAAAAACTTTTGCCCCATGGCTAATGGCGAAGGCGCTTATTGGTTTTCGAATTCAGAACAAATTGTAAACCCTTATTTTAGTGGCAATATGACAACTTGTGGCAGTGTAAAACAGACCTATAAATCAATGTAATTTTAAAGTTTTACACCTTTAAAAAGCTTGAATTAAAATTTGAGTTTTTACAAAAATTTCATAGCTAATTTATAGGACATTTTCCTAACTTTAGATTTTTAAAAACTAAAGAGTAAAAAATTGAATTAAATTAAAATTAAATCACATGAATTACTATTTCTCAAAATCACTCGTAAACGTAACCTTTGATGAAGCCATTCAAAAAGTTACAGAATCATTAAAAGAAGAAGGCTTTGGAATATTAACAGAAATTGACATTAAAGCCACTTTAAAGAAAAAATTGGATGTAGATTTTTATAATTACAAAATTCTTGGCGCTTGCAACCCGCCTTATGCCTACAAAGCTTTATTGGCAGAAGATAAAATTGGTACAATGTTGCCTTGCAATGTCATTGTACAGGAAAAAGAAGCCGGTTTGGTTGAAGTTTCTGCAGTTGATCCTGCCGCCTCTATGCAAGCAATAGAAAATGGGGAACTCACAGCTATTGCCAATGAAATTAGAGCTAAGTTGCAAAAAGTAATTAATGCGTTATAATCTTAAAATTAGAAAGGGCAAAAAGGATAAATATAGAATTAAACCATAAAATAGATTATGATGAAACACGCCTATAAAATTACCGGAATGACCTGCAATGGTTGTAGAACCAATGCCGAAAATACCTTAAACAATATTAAAGGCGTTTTTAAAGCGACAGTAAATTTAGAAGAAGCTAAAGCGGAAGTTGAAATGGAAAAGCACATTGCAACAGAAACCTTGCAGCAAGAATTTTTGAAAGCAGGATTGCATTATACCATTACAGATTTTGATGCAAATAGCGCCAACGAAAAAACAAAAAAACCAATCGCCATTCAACCCATAAAAGACGGAAACGGTGTGTTTTACTGCCCGATGCACTGTGAAGGCGAAAAAACCTACGACAAGGCCGGCGATTGTCCGGTTTGCGGGATGGATTTAATTGAACAGCCAAAAGCGGTTGGCGCAACACAATATACGTGTCCGATGCACCCCGAAATTGTCAAAGACGAACCAGGCTCTTGCCCCATTTGCGGCATGGATTTGGTGCCGATGGAACCAACAGAAAGCGCAGAAGACAAAACCTATTTGAAGTTGCTCAAAAAAATGAAGCTATCGCTCATTTTTGCAATTCCGGTATTTCTAATTTCTATGTCGATGCACCTTCCTTCAAATCCGCTGATGAAGCTAATGCCACAAATTTATTGGGATTGGTCACAGTTTGTTTTAACACTTCCCATCGTTTTCTATACTTGCTGGCTATTTTATGTACGTGCATGGAAATCGATTATTACCTGGAATTTAAATATGTTTACCTTGGTGGGCATAGGAACGGGAGCCGCATTTTTGTTTAGCATTGTCGCTCTTTTATTTCCCAATGTTTTTCCGCAGGAATTTAAAAGCGACATGGGCGGCGTTGACCTATATTTTGAAGCAACAGCCGTTATTTTAACGTTGGTGTTATTGGGCCAATTGCTAGAAGCCAGAGCGCACAGCAAAACCAGCGGCGCCATCAAAGAATTGCTAAAACTGGCACCTTCTGAAGCTACTTTGGTGGTGGATGGCGAAGATAAAATTGTATCCATCCATGCCATCAAAAAAGACGATTTATTGCGCGTTAAACCGGGTGAAAAAATTCCTGTGGATGGCGTCATTGAAGAAGGAAGCAGCAGCATCGATGAATCTATGATTTCCGGAGAGCCAATACCCGTTGATAAAACAGTTGGCGACAAGGTAAGCTCGGGCACCATCAACGGCACAAAATCTTTTGTGATGAAAGCCCAACGCGTGGGATCGGAAACCCTGTTGTCACAAATTATAAAAATGGTGAGCGACGCCAGCCGGTCCAGAGCGCCCATCCAAAAATTGGCGGACACCATTTCTAAATATTTTGTACCCATTGTGGTAGGAGTTTCTATCATCACCTTTGTTGTTTGGGCATATTTCGGACCTGAACCTGCGATGGTTTATGCTTTTGTAAATGCCGTTGCCGTATTGATTATCGCTTGTCCCTGCGCTTTGGGATTGGCCACGCCTATGTCCGTTATGGTTGGGGTTGGCAAAGGTGCCCAAAGCGGAATTTTAATTAAAAATGCAGAAGCGCTCGAAACGATGAACAAAGTAACTGTTTTAATTACCGACAAAACAGGAACGCTAACCGAAGGAAAACCATCCGTTGAAAAAGTGGTGGCTTTGAAAGGGGATTCAGCTAGTTTATTGCAGCAAATTGCCTCCTTAAACCAATACAGCGAACATCCATTGGCGCAAGCCGTTGTAAATTACGCCAAAGATTCAAAAACAGCACTAATTAAAGTTGATGATTTTGAGGCGGTGGCAGGAATGGGCGTTACAGGAACCGTTGCCAAAAACAAAGTGGCTTTGGGCAATAAAAAATTGATGGAAAAAATTAAAGCTAGCATTCCAAAAGAACTAGAAACCCAAATTTTAGCAGAACAAAAGCTGGGAAAAACAGTTTCGTATATTTCAGTAGATCAAAAAGCCTTGGGTTATGTGAGTATCACCGATGCCATTAAATTAAGCAGTGCAGTGGCCATTAAATTGTTGATGGATCAAGGCGTTGAAGTGATTATGTTAACCGGCGACAATGAAAACACCGCTAAAGCGGTTGCCGACGAATTGCATTTATCCAGCTTTAAAGCAGGTTTTTTGCCGGAAGATAAATTGAAATTTATTAAAAAGCTGCAATCCGAAGGAAAAATAGTGGCGATGGCCGGCGACGGCATCAATGACGCGCCCGCGCTTGCTCAATCAAATGTGGGTATTGCCATGGGAACAGGAACCGATGTGGCCATTGAAAGTGCGGCAATGACCTTGGTTAAAGGCGATTTGCAAGGCATTGTAAAAGCAAAAAATTTAAGTCACGCCGTGATGAAAAACATCAAACAAAACCTGTTTTTCTCGTTTGCGTACAATGTATTGGGCGTTCCTATTGCGGCAGGGGTTTTATTCCCGGTATTTGGGTTGTTATTGTCGCCCATCATTGCCGCGTTGGCGATGAGTTTTAGCTCTGTTTCGGTGATTACAAATTCACTTCGGTTAAGAAGTGTAAACATTTAATAAAAATTTTGAATACTTTTGACCGAAATAATTTTTAAATGAAAAGCCCTCAATATTATATCCGAAAAACACACCGCTATTTGGGTTTATTTATAGGTATTCAATTTATGCTGTGGGTTTTAGGTGGACTCTATTTTAGTTGGACGAATATTGATAAAATTCACGGCGACCATTTGGTAAATTTTCCAAACCCAAATATCAGCTTGACGGATAGCTTACTTTCGCCAAATGTGGCGATTTTAAAAGCGCGATTGCATCCCGAAAAGGTAAAAAGCTTAAATCTGACTCGTGTTTTAGATCAGATGGTTTATCAAGTTGAAACCGAATCTTCAATAATTTTAATAAATGCCCAAACGGGAAGCATTCGTCCGCCTTTAAGTCAAAGTGAAGCCGCCGATTTTGCCAAAAAAATCTTTAAACCTAAAAGTGAAATATCATCTATTGAATACATCACAAAAGACAACCTACAAGACCATTATCAATACCGTGGAGGCACTTTGCCAGCTTGGGCGATAAGTTTTAAACATCCTTCCAATAGCGTGGTTTATATCAGCTCTGAAAAGGGAAGTTTTGAAAAAATTAGAAATAAACAATGGCGTTTGTACGATTTTTTATGGATGGTTCATATTATGGATTATCAAACGCGAGACAACCTTAATAATTGGCTTTTAAGAGGTTTTTCAATCTTAGGATTAACAACCGTTTTAAGCGGATTTACACTATTTTATCAATCATCAAGAACTATTAGAAACATTAAAAACAAAGATTTATGAAAACCATTAAAATTTACGTGCCCTTAAGCTTCATTTTAGGGCTTATTTTTACAAGTTGTCAAACCAAAACACAAGCGCCAAAGGTTAAAGAAGCCGAACCAGAAGTGGCAATTATTGAAGAAATTTCACCTAAATTAACCGATGTTAATGCGGTTTTTAAAAGCCAAATTACGGAAGTTTACCAAGCTTATAATCAACTAAAAGATGCTTTAGTAGCCTCTGATTCTGCTTTAGCGGTAATAGGAGCAAATGCCGTTTTAACTAACTTAAATAAAGTAGATATGGGTTTGTTAACACAACCCGAAGCACATCAAGTTTGGATGACCGAAAAGCCTTTATTGGCAAAAACCTTAAATGAGTTGATAAAAAGCACTACTTTAGAATCGCAACGCGCTCTATTTTTACAGATTTCAAACAATATGATTAATTTGATTGAAAATTTTGGCACATCCGAAAAGGTGATGGTGCAATTTTGTCCAATGGCCGACGATTTTAAAGGTGGTTTTTGGTTAAGTAAAGATTCGGCAATTAAGAACCCCTATTTTGGCAGTAAGATGATGACCTGCGGAAGCACCAAAAAGATAGTGAATCCATAATCTAAAAATGAGGGCTAGGTAACAACATTACAAAATAGAAAGTAAGCGCTTAAGAAGGTTAAATCATTATATAGTAATGTTTTGCAGAATTTATATGACCCAATTCTGCGTTGCATTATTGCTGCTTTTAAAGTTTTTGAACCCATTCGGCTAAAGCCTCACCAATGCCTGTTGGATTGTCTTCTTGAATAAAATGAAGGCCTTTGCCCACCGATTTTGTGGTAGTATTGTTAAATTTTTCGGCAATCCAAGCCACATCATTTTTTCGGATTAAAAGTCCGGGTGTGGCATATAAACACAGTTTAGGAATGCTTGTTATTTTTAGCCAATGGTGGTAGTCGCTAACCGCTTGGTGAACACTTTTGGGTTTGCCATCAAAGGGAATTTGGGTTGGCCAAATGCGCAAGGGTTTTCGGCTTTTTACGGTTTGATAGGGAGCGGCATAATTTTGTAATTCAGTTTTCGATAATTTTCTTATAATGGTATTGGGTAATAATTTATTGATAAAAACATTCCGCACACAAATTAAATACCAGCCAATTATAGGCATCCTTAATAGTTTAAAAGTCCGCTTCATCGGTTTTGGAATGGCATTCCATTTAGTAGTTTTAAAAATAGCTTCCATAAAAGCGATGCCTTTAATATGATCTTGATGCAAAAAGGCATAATAAAAACCTAAAGCAGATCCCCAATCGTGAATGATGAGGGTAATATTTTTTAAGTTTAGTTTTTCTATAAAGCATTCTAAATAAAGATAATGATCAAAAAAAGTATAAGCGCTATTCGGCTTATCCGATTTGCCCATGCCCATTAAATCGGGGGCAATACACCGACCTTTATCAGATAAATACGGAATGACATTACGCCATAAATAGGACGAAGTTGGATTGCCGTGTAAAAACAAAATAGGGTCGCCTTCACCAAGGTCAACATAATGTATGAGGCTTCCCTTAACTTCAATGAAATTAGATTTAAATGGAAATTCTGAAGAAATTTTAATTTCACCTTTATCCATAAGGCTTTAGTTCAATTTTGCACGTAGGCTCCACTCGTATTCATATTGCGAAACCTCAACACCTTCGGCATTTATACCAACCGATTTTAGCCTTACCTTTTGCCATTCGCCATCTTTTAAAGTTTGGGCAATGGCGGTATCAATTTTATCTCCGTCAAGGCAGGTAAATGAAATTTTTCCGGTTGCTTTTTTAGTGAACGTACCAAGGTGATTTGTTACCAACATGTTAATAGGCACTTTGCTTTCGTTAATTTTTTTAATAATTAAGGAGCCTGTAGAAAGCTCGGAAGCCATAGATTGAACCGCAAAATACATTGAGTTAAAGGGGTTTTGATTAATCCAACGGTGGGTTACGGTAACTACTGCTTTTTGGCTGTCAATTGTGCGCAAACGCACGCCACAAATAAAAGCAGAGGGAAGTTTAAGCATTAAAAAAAGATTTGTTTTTTGAGTTTCGCTCAACATAATTTAGGTTTTAAATCGCACACAAGATAAGTAGATTTTTACAATTCTAAAATGTTAAAAAAATGTTAAAATATAGTACTTAGTATTGCATAGTACTGTATGTTCAATATATATTTGCATAAAATATTACTAAACTTAACAAATGATGCAAACAACAAACGAAAACAATAACGCTTTTTTAATTCATATTTCGGCTTTTGCGGGCTATGTTTTCCCTTTTGGGAGCGTTTTATTGCCATTAATTTTATGGCAAAGTCAAAAAGATAAAAGTACTAATTTAGATAAGCACGGAAGAGAAGCGGTTAATTTTAACTTGAGCTACTACTTATATGGTTTTATTTTGGGCTTAATTTTAATTCCATTTACTTTTGGAGCTTTTATAAAAAATTTCCTTCGTTCGGGCATGGTTGATAATTTTGATTTCAACTTTGATTTTTCGCACATTTTCGGATTTATCGGTTTTGCCTCTGTTTTTTCAGTTTTGATGGCGGCAAAATTTATCCTAATCATAGTTGCCGCCATTAAGGCAAGTCGGGGCGAAATTTTTAATTATCCTTTAGTTATTAACTTTTTAAAATAAAGCAAAATGAGTGGCGTATTAACCTTAATAATTATCTGTATTATCACCATTTTAAAACTGATTTTCAGATATTAATTTTTAAAATAAAAATAAAATAACAAACAATGAAGATAGAAAACACAAAAGCTCAAATGCGAAAAGGCGTTTTGGAGTATTGCATCTTAACTGTTTTAAAACACGGTGATGCTTATACATCCGAAATCTTAGAACACTTAAAAGGAGCAAAGTTGATTGTAGTTGAAGGAACCATCTATCCTTTATTAACCCGCCTAAAAAATTCGGGTTTATTAAACTATCGTTGGGAAGAATCGACTTCCGGTCCACCTCGAAAATATTATGGTCTTACTGAAAACGGCAGATTGTTTTTAAAAGGCTTAGAAACTACTTGGGAAGAACTGGTAGCTGCTGTAAATTTATTAACTCAAATCAAAAATACCTAATCATGAATAAAACGATTAACATTAACTTAGGAGGTTTATTTTTCCACATTGATGAAATGGCTTTTCAAAAGTTGAAACGCTATCTCGACACCATCAGACATTCTTTAAGCGATGATTCAAAAGGATGTGATGAAATCATTGCCGATATTGAATTGCGCATAAGCGAATTGCTATCAGGCAAAATTAAAGATCCTCGTCAAGTGATTGGCGAAGCCGATATTGATGAAGTCATAGGTATAATGGGACAACCCGAAGATTATGTTTTTGAGGATGAGCCTTTAAATGACCATCAAAAATACAGCACCCAATACCAAAATTACAACCAAAAAAAGCTATTTAGAGATGGCGATGACAAATTTTTAGGAGGCGTAGCTGCGGGTATTGGACATTATTTTGGCATTGAGCCAATATGGATTCGTTTAATATGGTTGCTTTTAGCCTTTGCGGGATTTGGATTTTTGCTTTATATCATTTTATGGATTTTAGTTCCGGTTGCTAAAACTACCGCCGAAAAATTGCAGATGGAAGGTGAAGCCGTTAACATTAGCACCATTGAACGAAAAATTCGCGATGAATTTCAAGATGTATCACAGCGCGCCAAAAAAGGCTTTGATGAGGCTTCCGAAAAAGTAAAGGAGGGTTTTAAAGATGCTAAAACCAGAGTGAATCAAAATCAGATAAAATCTGGTTTTCAAGAATTTATCGATGTGATAGGCAAAATTTTCACAACCTTTTTCTTGGTCATTGGCAAATTTATTGGCATCCTCTTAATTATTGTTTCAGTTGCCACTTTAATTGGTTTGGGAGTTGGTTTATTTGCGGCTGGTTCATTAGACCTTTCTGGGTTTGATTGGTTTTGGCTAGGCGATGCTAACTTTATTAACACCACTGGTTTGCCAATTTGGGCCGTGTCAATTATGGTATTTCTTTTAGTGGGAATCCCCTTTTTAATGCTCTTCTTTTTGGGCATGTTTATTCTGTCGAGTCGCTCTAAAACACCGGGAAGAATCACTTGGTATGTATTGTTAGGCTTGTGGTTAATCACCATCATTACAGCCATTTTTTTCAGTGTAAAACAATCGGCAAATTATGCTTATAATGGCTCTTTTATCGAAAATAATCCGATAGAACTAGCTCAAATAGATACCCTTAGCATTGCCATGGTTGACAATCAAGATTTTTCTAACTATGGTTATCTGCGCAAGCGAAACGGTTTTAAACGCGTTTATACCAATGATAATAAAGCCAAATTATACGCTAATGCCATCCGATTAAATATCGCTGTTGCGGATGGGGATTCGAGCTATGTTAAAATTAGAAAAGAAGGTCAAGGTCGCAACCGCGCATTGGCACAATCCAACGCTAAAAATATTGAATATCACTTTGCTTTAAACGGAAAAACATTGAATTTAGATGGTTTCTTTTTAACCAATGATGGTTTAAATTCTATTGATAAAGTTTTAGATATTACAATATTAATTCCTAAAAATAAGATTATCTATATAGATAAATCAACCCAATCTTTTTTAAGACACATTGAAAATACCGATAATACTTTTGATGGCGATTTGCCAAAACATCTGTATAAAATGACCTTAAGTGGTTTAGAATGTTTAGACTGTAAATAAATTTATTAAAATGAAAACAAACTATAAAATCGGTGGCTTATTGCTTTTATTGCTAGTCTCAACCACTTCGTGCATGTTAAATGGTTTAAGTGGTAACGGCCAAGTGCAAACTGAACCTAGAAGCATTCGTCAAGAATTTAAAGCCCTAAGTGTAAGCCAAGGTATCGACGTTTATTTAACCACCAACCAATCAAATTCCGTTAAGGTTGAAGCCGATGACAACATTCTCGATTTAATTAAAACAGAAGTCCAAAACGGCACATTAAAAATATATTTATCAAAACAAGTTTGGCATTCAAAAGCCAGAAAAGTTTATGTCAGCGCTCCTATAATTGAAGAAATTTTAGTTTCAAGTGGGGCTTCGGTAAAGCTAGAAAACACCTTAATTGTTGATAAATTAATGTTAAAGGCCAGTAGTGGAAGTGAAATTGAAGTCCACGTTGGTGTAAGCGATTTATATTGCGAAGCTAGCAGTGGTGCAGATATAACCCTCATTGGCACTGCTAAAAACCTCGATGTAGAAGCCAGTAGTGGCAGCTCAGTTAAAGCGGACGATTTAAAAACTTATGACGCCAACGCTAAAGCAACTAGTGGCGCAACGGTTAATGTAAATGCTACCAATACCATTCAAATTAAAAAGGGTAGTGGAGGCTCGGTTAACTATAAGGGAAGTCCCAAAATTTTATAAGCTAATTAAGGGCTTGACTTTAAGTCAAGCCCTTAATTTTTTTTAATCTTTAGCCGTAATTTCTTTGACGTAATCTATGTTTCGGTACTTGTAATTTAGTTCCTGAAAATCAATTGGTTTAAAAGCAGGTTGGGGAATTAAACTGCCATCTCTAAAGGCATGTAGCAAAATGTCTTCAACAATATAATCTTTACCGACACTTTCGGGATGGTATTCGCTCTTTAAAGAAATTTTAAATATTTTCGCCGTTAGTTGATACCAAAAAGCTTTCCAGCCACTGCGGTATTCTTTTATCAAATCAAAAACGGTAGATCCTGTTTGCCGATTTATAAGTTTAATCAAAATTTTACCTTCGGTACGCGTCATTTTTTTGAGCTGATTGGTAAATTCACCCTCCATATAATTTTGCATTTTTAGGATGTGTTTTCGGCGTTTTGATGCTGATTTTATTTGGGCTAATTGTTTATTCAAAGCGATAAGTCTATCTGCCGCCAAGGTAGCATAAGGATAGGTTTTTAAAACAATTTTTCGATACCAATAATAATAAAGACTTTGATTAGAGTCTTTAAACCTCAAGGGTTTTACCAAAAAAACAGGGTCTAAATTAACCGTTGCGGTATCGTTATTTATGAGAAAATAATCAAATTTATTAAAAACGGAATCTTTTTTATACTCTTCTTTTTCTTGAGCATTTAAAAAAAAGTTACACAATATAAATCCGATAAGGGAAATATTTTTCATAAGGTATTTTTTAAAAGCTCAAAATTACGAGAAAATAAGGTTTAAAGAATAATAATTGTATTTTTGTGCAAATTGCGCGCACATTGAAAGTCCGACCGATTTTACAATTCAAATAATCCTTTAAAAGCCAATCAATGAAATCCATTTTAAATCCTAAATCAATTCAATTTTTAGAAACCTATTTAAATAATCCTTCGCCAACGGGCTATGAATGTGAGGGTCAAAAAATTTGGATGAATTATCTAAAACCGTATGTAAATAATTTTATTACAGATAATTACGGAACGGCTGTAGGCGTTATCAATCCGGAAGCTACGTTTAAAGTGGTGATAGAAGGACACGCCGATGAGATTTCGTGGTATGTAAATTACATCACGCCCGAAGGTTTGATTTATGTGATTAGAAATGGCGGTAGCGATCATCAAATAGCGCCTGCAAAACGGGTAAATATCCATACCAAAAAAGGGATTGTAAAAGGGATTTTTGGCTGGCCAGCCATTCACACAAGACTAAAAGATAAAGAAGAACCCGCCAAATTGGACAATATTTTTATTGATTGTGGCTGCGAAAATAAAGCCGAAGTTGAGGCTTTAGGCATTCATGTGGGCTGTGTGATTACTTATCCAGATGAATTTATGATTTTAAATGACAACAAATTTGTATGCCGTGCTTTAGATAACCGTATGGGTGGTTTTATAATTGCCGAAGTCGCCCGATTATTACATGAAAATAAAAAAACGCTGCCATTTGGTTTATACCTCACTAATTCTGTTCAAGAAGAAATTGGCTTGCGTGGTGCTCAAATGATTACCCATACCATTAAACCAAACCTTGCCATTGTTACCGATGTTTGCCACGACACAACCACGCCGATGATTGATAAAAAGAAAGAGGGCGAAACCAAATGTGGAGATGGTCCCGTTATTACCTACGCGCCTGCTGTTCAAAATAATGTGCGCGAATTAATTATAGAAACGGCTATAAAACATGAAATTCCTTTTCAGCGTTCGGCTTCTTCAAGCAGCACCGGAACCGATACCGATGCATTTGCTTATAGCAATGGTGGCGTGCCATCGGCATTAATTTCGTTGGCATTGCGCTATATGCACACCACGGTAGAAATGGTCGATAAACGCGATGTTGAAAACGTGATTAAACTAATTTACAATACCTTATTAGCGATTGACCCAAATAAAAGCTTTAGCTACTTTAAATAGATGATAGTATTCAAATTTGCCCTAGCTTTTATCAGAATGTTGCTGTTTTTAATAGTAACTATGCTCGTTTATGCTATTTTATTGCTAACTAATTTGTTTTATAAAGGTCGTGCAAAAAAGCTGAGCCGTGGTTTAGTTTTCCGCCGTTTTATCATCCGCATTTTACACAAGATTCTCGGTTCAAAAATTATTGTTTATGGCAAGGAATTTAACCAAGCCGGATTAATAGTATTTGACCATCGAAGTTATTTTGACCCAGTGGTGATATTAAAAAATATTTTAGCTTACCCTGTTGGTAAAAAAGAGGTTGAATCTTGGCCTTTAATTGGTTCGGTTTGTAAAACTACGGGTGTTATTTTTGTTAAACGAGAAGAACGCATAAGCCGAAAAGATACTTTACTAAAAATGAAGGCTGTTTTAGAACAAGGCTATTCCATTTTAATTGCACCCGAAGGTACTTCACATGCCGAGCCTACTACCATATATTTTAAACCCGGCGCTTTTGTTTTGGCTGTTGAACTTGCTATACCCGTTTTGCCCATAGCTATTGATTTTAAAAATCTTGACGATGCTTGGATTGGCAATGATACCTTTGTACCTCATTTTTTTAAATGCTTTGGCAAATGGCGTACTGAAATAAAAATTAGCTATTTAGAACCTATTTTGTCGGATAATGTTGAAGAGTTAATTGCCGAAACTAAAAAGGTAATTGATGTCGAAATGTTACGTTTTAGAAAAGATTGGAACAGTGAAATGGAAACTAAATAATTTTAAGCGACTTATTTAATTTTCATTTTGAGTTTAAAAGCTTATCTTTGGTAGCCTATAAAAAGTAAAAAGACTTTCTATTTAGCGCTTAAATTCATTGTTATGAAAAAAATACTGATTTTAGTGCTTTGCCTATTTATAAGCAAAGTGTTTTCGCAAGAAACAAATGAAATTCAAATTAAATCGGAGGTTAATGAAGTAACCGTTTTTATTGACGGGGCACAAATTAAAAGGTTAAAAGCGGTCGATTTAAAACAAGGAAAAACCATTTTAAAATTTGTAAACCTTTCGCCTTTTATCGATGCCAAGAGTGTTCAAGTAAAAGCCGATGGCGATGTAACCGTTTTATCGGTTAACCACCAACAAAATTTTATTGAAAAAAGTAAAAAAGCACCCGACCAAATTGATTTAGAATCAAAGCTTAAAGCGGTTGAAAATGATATTAAACTAGAAAATACTTACCTGTATATTTTAACCCAAGAGCTAGAATTTCTTAAAGAAAATCGTCAAATTAGTGGCAAAAATGAACAAGTCAATGTAACGAGTTTAAAAGAGGCAGCTATTTTTTATAGCACTAAATTGAGTGCCCTTAAATTGAGCGAACTCAAACGCAAAGAAACACTATACCAGCTCAATAAACAGAAAGTTGATATCGAAAATCAGATTAAAGTTTTAACCGATAAAAAAGAATTCCCATCGGGCGAAATCTTGGTAACTGTTGATGCCAAAAAAGCATTGCGAGCTAATTTTGAATTGTCATATCTTGTTGCAAATGCAAGCTGGTTTCCTTCTTATGATGTTCGTGCAAAAAATATTAACGAGCCTTTAGAATTGGTTTATAAAGCTAATGTTAGACAAGATACTAAGGTAGATTGGAGCGGTGTAAAAATAAAATTTTCTTCATCAAATCCCAATATTTCAGGGGTTGCCCCCGAGTTAAAAACCTACTTTTTAGATTATTATACAGCGCCTCCAGTTTATAACCAAACTAATAATTCAGTTTCGGGAATTGTTTTAGATGACCAAGGACCGCTGCCCGGCGTGAATGTTATTGTAAAAGGTACTACCATTGGCACTTCTACCGATTTTGATGGGCACTATTCGATTTCAATTCCAAATAATATGAGTGAGTTGGTGTTTTCTTTTATCGGTATGGAATCGAAAACAATTCTTGCCAATAATCCTAACATTAATGTAACCTTAGAAGCCTCAAATAATAAATTAGAGGAGGTTGTGGTAACGGCCTATGGCAGTAGAAACAAAGGTTTTATTGAAGAAAAACTTCAGGGTAAAGTAGCGGGTGTTCAAATTCGAGGTGCTGCTAGCGATAATTTAGCGAACCAAATAACTAAAGTAGAGAAACAAACGGCCGTTGAATTTGAAATTAATACGCCGTTTAACCTAAAATCGAGTACTAAAAGTTATGCCGTTGATATGAAAGGTTATCTAATTGATGCCAAATATCAGTATTACAGCGTACCAAAAATAGATAAAAAGGCGTTTTTGTTGGCACAAATCACCAATTGGGAACAATATAATTTATTAGACGGCGAAGTCAATATCTTTTTTGAAGGCGCTTTTGTAGGAAAATCACTATTAGATTTAAGACAAGTTTCGGATACCATGCAAATATCTTTAGGAATTGATAAACAAGTGATTGTAAATAGAGAGCAAATTAAAAATTATACCACTAAACAACTAATTGGCAACAAAAAAGAAGAGACTAAAGCTTGGAAAATTTCGATAAAAAACAATAAAAATCAGCAAATTAATATGGTGGTTTTTGACCAAGTTCCCGTATCGACCTTAGACGAAATTAAAGTTGAAGTCCAAAATACAACTGGCGGTCAATATAATATTAAAAATGGTGAAGTTAAATGGGAATTTTTGCTCTTGCCAAAAAACCAAAAAGATTTTGATTTAAAATATGCTGTTAAATATCCAAAGGATAAAGACTTGATAATTGAGTAAAATCACAAATCAAAAAATAAATTTCTAAATTTACTTTCAAAAAAACAATGGAAAAGCTCAATGCAAACGAATACAATCCGTTTTACCAACCCTATATCGATGCGGTTTTAGCTCAAAACAAAAACATTTTAGAATTGTTAGATTACGCTGAAAAGATTGCCGTAGATAGGCTTCAATACTTAACAAAATCGCAACAGGAATTTCGTTATGACGAAGGCAAATGGTCTATAAAGGAAATTCTTCAACACCTCATTGATGCCGAGCGAATTTTTTGTTATCGCGCTTTGCGCTTTGCGCGTTTTGACAAAACCGACTTAGCCGGATTTGATGAAAACCATTATGTGGCGCATTCTTTTTGTGAGGCTAAAGATTTTGATGAGCTACTGGCTGAATTTAAAGCCGTTCGCAAATGTTCTAAAATGCTTTTTAAAAACTTTAGTGCTGATATTCTAAAAAATCAGGGCTTAGCTAACGGCAACAATATGAGTGTGAGAGCCATTGGCTATGTAATAGCCGGACATCAATTACATCATTTAGATGTTATTAAAGAACGGTATTTGGGAGTTTAGAATTACAGATTTAAAATTTGACAAACCTTATTTAGGCTTAGATGATTCTAAATCTAATCTCTTTTTAATACTTAATTTTATCATCTTTAGCTTCCCAAACTTTAAAGGGTTCGAGTGCAAGTGCTCTATAGCATTCTTCAAATGGAATAGTGCGTTTATCTATAGGCAATTCAATTTCATTGTATATAAAATCATCATCAAAACCAATGTGTGCCGCATCTGATTTGGTACAGCCATAAAAAACCTTATCGGGTCGCGCCCAATAAATAGCACCGAGGCACATTGGGCAAGGTTCGCAGGATGTGTAAAGTATACAACCTGTTAGTTGGAACGTTTTCAAATTTTTACAAGCTTCTCTAATAGCAGTAACTTCGGCATGTGCTGTTGGGTCATTGGTTGAAGTAACTCTGTTGTTTCCAGTGCCTATTATTTTTCCATCTTTAACAATAACACATCCAAATGGACCGCCTTCGTTGTTTTGCATGCCTTTTAAGGCTGCTTCAACAGCAGCCTTAATAAACTTTTTATGTTCTTCCATACTTATTTTAGACTTCCCACCATATCCTCAGGTTTTACCCAAGCGTCAAATTCTTCGGCAGTTAAGAACCCTAAGTTTAGGGCTTCTTGTTTTAAGGTAGTTCCGTTTTTGTGAGCAGTTTTGGCAATTTTTGCGGCTTTTTCATAGCCAATTTTAGGATTCAAAGCCGTAACTAACATCAGTGAATTGTTAAGTAATTCCTTTATTCTGGCATAATTAGGTTCGATGCCATTCACACAATGTTCGGTAAACGATTGGCAAGCATCGCCAATTAATTGTGCCGATTGTAATATATTGACGGCCATAACGGGTTTAAAAACATTTAACTCAAAATGACCTGTTGCACCGGCAAAAGTGATGGCAACATCATTACCCATAACTTGAGCAGCAACCATAGTCATTGCTTCGGCTTGCGTAGGGTTAACTTTTCCGGGCATAATTGAAGAGCCGGGTTCGTTGGCGGGGATGTTTATTTCACCAATACCAGAGCGAGGGCCAGAAGCTAATAGGCGAATATCATTGGCAATTTTCATCATTGAAACGGCAATTTGTTTCAAGGCACCATGCGTTTCTACAATAGCATCGTGAGCAGCCAGCGCTTCATATTTGTTTTCGGCTGTTTTGAATGGCATACCCGAAAAATCGGCTATATATTTTGCAACCAAAACATCATAACCTTTAGGCGTGTTTATTCCGGTTCCAACTGCAGTTCCGCCAAGGGCAAGTTCTGACAAATGTTCTAAAGTATTGTTTAGCGCTTTCAACCCATGTGTTAATTGAGAAGCATAACCCGAAAATTCTTGACCCAAAGTCAGTGGCGTGGCATCCATTAAGTGGGTGCGACCAATTTTTACAACCGTAGCAAAATCTTTGCTTTTTTGCAATAAACTATCGCGTAAAGCAGTAACTCCCGGAATGGTAACTTCAACAACTTTTTTATAGGCTGCAATGTGCATGCCTGTTGGAAAAGTGTCATTTGACGATTGTGATTTGTTAACATCATCGTTGGGATGAATTATTTTTTGAGCATCGGTTAGTTTGCCGCCGTTATTTACATGCGCTTTATTGGCAATAACTTCGTTGCAGTTCATGTTGCTTTGAGTGCCTGAGCCGGTTTGCCAAATAACCAATGGAAATTCATCAAAGAGGGTGCCGTCTAAAATTTCATCGCAAACGCGAGAAATGGCATCTCTTTTATTTTGAGGCAAAACACCTAAATCACAATTGGCATAGGCAGCAGCCTTTTTAAGATAAGCAAATCCTAAAATTATTTCTTTAGGCATTGAAGCGGGTGTTCCTATTTTAAAATTGTTGCGTGAACGTTCGGTTTGGGCACCCCAAAATCTATTTTCGGGAACTTGAACTTCACCAATGGTGTCGTGTTCTACTCTGTATTTCATGATTTATCTATTTTAAAAAATTACCCACAAAGTTACAAAATAGCCTTAACGCAACTATGAGAAATATCAGTTTTATCCGCCAAAGTCTTCGCCCATGTTTTCATCACCTCTTTGTGGTTGAGGTTGACGTTTTTTCTTTTGATTAAAACGATAGCTAAAGGCCAAATTTACACTGCGTTGTCTAAACTGAAACTCGCTTCTTGAAAAGGTTGTTGGTGTAAAACTTGTGCCCTTTCGTTTGCTGGAATTTAATAAATCGGATACATTCAAGGTGAGCGTTCCCTTTTCTTTCATCACATCTTTACTAAAGGCTAAATTAGCCATAAACATTCCGTTGTTAGTGCTTTGTGCCGTTTTAGATGGACCCATATAAAAGAAAGTAGTTTGAAAATCAATCGCTTTAGGCAGCGTTAATTTAGAACTAAATCGTGTAAACCAGCTGGTGTTGTCGGCGTCAAAATTGCGTCCATTAAAATCGCCTCTGGTTTGTGATTTAAACAAGTTAAAGCTAGAATTGATGCGCCAAATTTTTAGGGGATTGTAATTTAATCCGAGTTCAAATCCATAGCGACTTTCGGTGGCTAAATTGATTGGCATTCTTATGATGATAGGAATGCCCTCATCAGTAAAATCGCCTGTTTCTTCGGTTACAAAGGTAAAATTATCCGTTGAATGGTTGTAATAAATAGAACTGTTTACAGTTAACTTTTTCATGCGGTTCATATATCCCAATTCATAGGCACTGGTATAAGCTGGATTAATATCAGGATTTCCCGAAAATAGATTTGTTGCGCTTGAACGCGATGGAAAAGGATTTATAAAACGCGACCGCGGTCGGCGTATACGTCGGTTATAGCCAAGTGTAAAACTTTCTCTATCGTTTAGTTCATAGTTAAAGTTTAAAGTAGGGAAGAGTTTGGTATAGTTTTTATCAAAATTTTCATGGGTGGTAATTAAATCAATATTGATATCCGAAATCTCCAGCCGCAATCCCATTAAAAAAGAGAGTTTATCAAATTTTGTTCCGTATTGTGAATAAACAGCATGAATGTTTTCGCCGTAATGTAAAATGTTGCTAAAATTTGCATCGCTTACGCGGATGCCAAAAGCGTTTAAGGTATCAATCTCAAAATCAGTTATCGTTTTATTAAAATCACTTCTAAAACCAAATTCAAATCGCCCGTCTTTTTTTAAAGGTAAAACATAGTCGCCCTGAAGCAACAAGCTGCGTTGATAATTATCGGTTAATTGAAATTCTTGTGCAATAATAGCATTGTTAGGAACGGTATTGGTTTCAAGTGTGAATCCATCTGATAATTCTGTGCTGTTTTCTAGCTTGAAATCAAGTGTTAATTTATGATCGGCTTTCTTAAAATTTTTAGTATAATTTAAGGCGTATTCAGTGGTATTTTCATCTTGTTTTATATTGTTGTTTCTAAAAGAACTTGCAGATAAGGTTCTGTTTTCAAATAATTTATCAGAAGTGTTGGAGGTGTTATTATCATCTTTAGAGGAGCTGTATAAAATAGAGCCAACAATAGAACTAGTCTCAGAAAAATAATATTCTAAACCAACTAATGAATTGACATTTCTATTGATACGAGCTGATAAACGGTTTTCGTTTAAAAAATGTTCACCGCCAAAATTGGCTAAATTTTCTTGTCGGATAGAAGATTTACCCGGAGAATCTCGGTAATCATAACTCGAATTGGTAAAGAGGTTAAATTTGCTGGTTCTATAGTTTAGGTTAGCATTTACACCAAATCGGTCTGGATTTCCTAGAGTGAGTTGCGAGGAACCATTAAATCCAGAAATTTTACTGCGTCTTAAAATAATGTTGAGAATGCCACCGGTTCCTTCTGCTTGATATCTAGCCGACGGACTCGTAACCACTTCAACTTTTTCAATGGCTTCGGCGGGTAATTGTTTAAGAGCATTAGTGCCGTTTAAACCCACTAATCCAGAGGGTTTGCCATTGATTAAAATGGTAACATTATCATTACCTCTTAAACTGATGGTGCCATCCTGATCTACTGTAACCGATGGCACATTTTCGAGCACATCGGTTGCGGTACCACCTTTTACGGTCATATCTTTACCGACGTTATAGATTTTTTTATCGAGTTTAATTTCTACCGTACTTTTTTCGGCAATAATTTCTACTTCATTCAAATTTTCGGTGTCGGCATGAAGATTGATGATGCCAAAATCGCGATTGGCATTTATTTTTTGGTTTGACAAAACCATTTTTTTAAATCCGATGAATTCAAAACTTATTTCATAGAGCCCTGTGCTGACTTCAAATGAAAACAAACCTTCGGCATTGGTGATGCCACCCGAAAGTTTCTTTGTTCTTAAATCTTTTAAAACTACGGTTGCATATTCTAAAACTTGTTGGGTTTCCTTTTCAATAATTTTACCCTTTAAGGTAACGTTTTGTAAGTTTGGACTTTGTTGACTAAAAATATTTAAACTGCTTATAATTAATAGGGTACTAAAAAAATAGTTCATTTGTTTTGTAGATTAATTTAATTGTTTTAAGACGGCGTAAAAATAAGAAGGTTTAGAGGGCTTATAGTTAAAGCTATGTTAAAACAAAATGGAAAATAGTTTTCAAAATAAGTATGATTGCCACCTTTTTTTATGCTTTAAAATTTTGTATAATAGAAAATTATAATTTACTTTTGGCAAAAATTATACTCAAAACGAATCTATATGGAAATTCAGCAATTTTTAGGTCTCTTAATCTTTCTTTTTGTTTTTACGGCAGGATTTTGGTTGATGTTATTTTTACTGACTTTTGTTGTGCCTTACTGGTTAACCGGTAGTTGGATTGAACAATGGAAGGAAAGTAGGGCCACTAAAAAAAAATAAAACTATTTTAACAGAATAACACAAAAAAGAAGGCTGGTTTATAAACCAGCCTTCTTTTTTATTGCTAAATAAGCTTCATTTTCTATAAAATGGTTTTAATCATTTCGGGAGGTCTGCCAATAACAGCCTTGCCATTATTGATTACAATCGGACGCTCAATTAGATTGGGAAAATCAGCCATTGCTTGTAAAATTGCCTCATCTGTCAGGACTTTAAACTTAAATTTTTCTTTCCAGATGGCTTCATTTTTTCGAACTAAGTCAACGGGTTTAATCCCTAAAAGTCTGACAATTTTACCGAGTTCTGTTTTTGTGAGCGGGTTTTTAAAATAATCAATGGTTTCAAATTCAAATGCTAAATCGGTCAAAATTTGAAGGCCTTCACGGCTTTTGCTACATCGCGGATTGTGGTAAATTTTAATCATGTTTATTGATTTTTATAGATTGCCAAAGTTAAATAATAAACCAAATTAAATGTGATAAAGCGTATATTTGTTTATGATTTTTACCGATACCCATACCCATTTATACAGTTCCGATTTTGATGCAGACCGCCCGCTTGTTATTAAGCGTGCTGTTGATGCCGGCGTCAATCGCTTTTTTATCCCCGCAATTGATAGCCATCATCACAAGCTTATGTTTGCGCTCGAAAAAAACCATCAAAACATGTTTTTAATGATGGGTTTACATCCAACTTCTGTCAAAGAAAATTATAAAGAAGAGCTTGCTATTGTTGAAAATTATTTAAACCAACGAACTTTTTTTGCTCTTGGCGAAATTGGCATTGATTTGTTTTGGGATAAGACTTTTTTAAAAGCACAACAAGATGCTTTTAAAACGCAAATCCATTGGGCAAAACACTATCAATTGCCCATTGTCATCCATTGTCGGGAGGCTTTTGATGAGGTTTTTGAAATTCTTGAAGATGAAAAATCATCCGATTTAAGAGGAATTTTTCATTGTTTTACAGGTACTTTAGCTCAAGCCGAAAAAGCCGTTTCCTACCAAATGAAACTCGGAATAGGAGGCGTAGTTACCTTTAAAAATGGAAAAATAGACCAGTTTTTAAAGGCTATTCCGTTGAACGACCTTGTTTTAGAAACCGATGCGCCTTATTTAGCACCAAGTCCTTATCGCGGCAAGCGAAATGAGAGTAGCTATTTGACTTTGGTGGCACAAAAACTAGCCGAAATTTATCAGGTTTCTATCGGTGATATTGCTAAAATAACTACTCAAAATTCGAAAGATGTCTTCGGAATTTAATGAAACTGCCTATTGCAAAACGCCCATAGGTACGGCTAAATTAGTTGGCAATTTAATTGGATTGCAATCAGTTACCATAAGTGATTTTGTTTTTGAAGAAAGGTCTCAAACAATACCAAACAGTTTAAAAGAACCCGTGCAACAATTACAGGATTATTTTTACAAAGGATTAAAGGAATTTCATTTAAAATTAAATCCTAAAGGGACGGATTTTCAGTTAAAAATAGGGCAGTTATTGCAAGAAATACCTTATGGATCAACCCTAAGTTACCGCGAATTAGCCCAGCGTTTTGGAAATGTAAAAGCCATTAGGGCCATTGCTCACGCCAATGCTCAAAACCCGCTTTGGATTGTTGTGCCCTGTCATCGGATTATAGGTTTAAATGGTGATTTAACTGGCTATGCAGGTGGTATTTGGCGAAAAAAATACCTGCTTGAATTAGAAAATAAAAGTTACCAAACCAAATTATTTTAAACTATTTCAAGGGTTTATTCGTTACTAATTTTGATGAAGTATTTTGCAATTTTTATCGGCATTCTTTTTGGCTTCTCAAGCTTTGCGCAAGTCGATGGAACATTATCTAAATTAACGGAATTAAATCTTGTAAAAGATACCATTTACATTGAACAGATAAGCATTAGCCCATTTCACTTTAAAATCTTAGATGCCGATAAAAAATTGATTCCTAAAAAAGATTATCAAGTTGATTTCGCTAAAGCGGAATTGATTATAAATTCTAAAAAATACACTTATATCTATGTGTTTTACGATTTATTACCCGATTTTTTAACCAAAACTTATCAAAGATTTGATTCCAAATTAATTGTGCCTGATGATTCCGATTTATCGAAGGCTTATCGGCTTACGCAAGCTAAAAAGGTGAATAATTTTAAGCCCTTCGAGGGCCTAAATTCGAGTGGTAGTTTGTCGCGAACCATCAATATCGGCACCAATCAAAACGCGGGGTTAGCTTCAAATTTTGATTTACAACTATCGGGTAAATTATCAAAAGACCTCAGTTTGCGTGCATCTATTTCCGATAATAATATTGCCTTGCAACAGGGGGCTTTTAGCCAACGTTTAAACGAATTCGACAATGTTTTTATTGAATTGTTTACCGATACTTGGCGTATAAAAGCAGGCGATATAGATTTGACAAATAGCGATACTCACTTTTTAAAATTCGACAAAAAAGTTTCGGGAATGGCTTTAAATGCGATGATTAATAAGGGCAAAAGCAGCATCCAAACTTCGGGAGCAGTTGTTAAAGGTCAGTTTGCTCAATTCAAATTTACAGGTTTAGAAGGAAACCAAGGTCCTTATCGCATCACAGGCCCTTCGGGGCAACCTTTTGTTTTAATTGTTGCCGGCAGCGAACGGGTTTTTGTAAATGGCATTTCTTTAAAACGCGGTGAAAATAATGATTATGTGATGGATTATGGCGCGGCGCAACTCACTTTTAACACCACTTATCCAATTAACGCCAATATGCGTATAGTGGTTGAATATCAGTTTACCGACCGCAATTATACCCGTTTTGTAACCTATGACTCTTACCGATTTTCAGCTGATAAACTGTCATTTGAAAGCTATTTTTACAATGAAAAGGATGCTAAAAATCAGCCGGTTCAACTAAATATCAGCCCAGCACAACAAGCAATATTAGCACAAAGTGGCGATTTGCAAACCAATATGGTTGTGCCAAGCGCTGTGCCTGCGGTTTACGATGTTAATAAAGTATTGTACAAAAAAACAGATTTGAATGGTCAAGCTATTTTTGAGGTGTCAAATAATCCACTTGACTCATTATTTGAAGTAACTTTTAGCTTTGTTGGCAATCATCAGGGTGATTACATTTTGACCAAGAGCACCACCAACGGACGGGTTTTTGAATATATAGCGCCGTTAAATTCTATTAAACAAGGTGATTACAGTCCTGTAAGGCCTTTAATAGCTCCCGAAAAATTACAGGTTGCCGTGCTTAAAACGAGTTATAATCCCAATAAAAAATCAAAAATTGTTTCCGAATTTGCTTTTAGCAATATTGATAAAAACCTTTTTTCAAGCTTGCAAGACGGCGATAATAAAGGGTTGGCAACAAAAATTTTGTACGACCAAATTTGGATTGATAAAAAATGGCAACTCAGCACCAAGTTAAATTACGAATTCAATTCAACTAATTTTAAATCGGTTGAACGCTATCAAAATGTTGAATTTGCCAGAGATTGGAATTTAATTTCAGCAAATGGAAAACAAAATTTAATTGACTTTGGCACGTCTTTAAGCAATAAAAACACCCGTTTTAATTACCAATTTCAACAACTAAAATTTAGCACGCAATTTAAGGGAACTAAACATCACCTAGAAAGCCAGTTTAACTTTAAAAATTTTGAAACGCAATTTGAAACCAGCTATTTATCAAGTGAATCAAATAGCCAAAAAGGTGACTTTTTTAAGTGGTATTCTAATGCCATTAAAAGGTTTAATAAAGTATACACTTCTTTAAAAATAAGCATTGAGTCAAATAATCAAAAGGATTTTATCACAAATAAGCGCTCGCCCTTAAGTCATCAATTTAAAGATATTGGTTTGACTTGGGGACTTGGCGACAGTACAAAAGTTTTTATAAAGTTAGGAATGACTTATCGGATAACCGATAGTTTGCACAACGAAAAAATGCAAAAAGTGAGCACCTCTAAAACCTATTTTATTGATTCGCGTCTTATCAAAAATAACAAGGCAAATTTGAGCCTTTACACAAATTACCGAACGGTAGCTAATCAATTTTTTGCCGATGAAGTGTCGTTAAATGCGCGCTTGGTATATGCTCAAAAATTATTTAATGACGGCTTAAACTTAAATACGGTTTATGAAACTTCTTCAGGAAGTTTGGCGCAGCAAGCGTTTACCTACATTCAAGTTGATAACGGACAAGGTTTTTATACTTGGAATGACTATAATGACAATGGCATTCAGGAGTTAAATGAGTTTGAAGTAGCCGTTTTTAAAGATCAAGCTAATTATGTGCGCCTGTTTTTACCAAATATAAATTTTTTAAAAACGAATCTTAATAAATTCAGCCAATCGCTCATGGTCAATCCGAGTTCGTGGCAAAAAGGCGTTAAAAACTGGCTTTCTCATTTTGTGAATCAATCTTTTATTTTAATAGAAAATAATAAGTTAAAAAGCGGAAATTCATTTAACTTAAATCCCTTTGATATTTCAAATGTTGATGTAATTGGACTGCAATTCAGTTTGCGAAACAGCCTGTATTTTAATCGCGGATTGCAGCATTATTCAACTACCTATACATTTACAAAGGCTAAAAATAATACCAATTTAATCACGGGAAGTCAGCAAAATTTCAACCAAATCCACAATTTGCTATTGGTTCACAAACTCAGTCAAAATTGGGTTTTAGATTTTCAATCCGAAATTGGCAAGAACCATAACGAGTCTGTGAGTTTTGTAAATCGCAATTATCAACTAAATGAAACCAAGGTTTTTCCTAAACTAAAATACCTTTACAATAAAAACACCACTTTTGAAGTGAACTACACGTTTGAGAATTTAAAAAATAAATTATCAGGTTCCGAGAGTTTGATTACACATAATTTTGGCATGCAATGGCAATACAATGGCAAGCAAAAACTTTCGGCACAAAGTGCCTTTAATATATTGAATAACAACTTTAAAGGTAATAGTAACAGTCCGGTGGCCTACCAAATGCTAAAAGGTTTACAACCTGGCACCAATGTAACTTGGAGCGCGATTTTGCAAAAACAATTGTCGAATTCCCTTGATTTTAATCTGAGTTATTTTGGGCGAAAGTCAATAAATTCTAAAGCTATTCATGCAGGCAGTGTGCAGCTTAAAGTGAATTTTTAATTAAAACCCTTTTGCGCTGTCATCGCCGCGATAATCGGCTCCACCTTCCAATTTTCCATTTGGCAAACGCAATATGGCATCTACTTTGCCGATGATTCTAGAATTTTTTTGATTGATTAGGTAGCCTTTTTCTTGTAATTGTTTTATAAGCAAGGTGTCAAAACCATTGGGTTCTAAAACCACCACATCGGGTAACCATTGGTGGTGAAATCGCGGAGCATTTACGGCTTCTTGCATTCCCAAACCGTATTCGTAAACATTTAAAATGGTTTGCATAACCGAGGTAATTATGGTTGAGCCTCCCGGCGACCCTACAACCATTAATAATTTTCCATTCTGCTCAACAATGGTTGGCGTCATTGAACTCAACATGCGTTTTTCGGGCTGAATAGCATTAGCATTGGCGCCAATTAAACCAAACATATTAGGCGTTCCGGGTTTTGAACTAAAGTCGTCCATTTCATTATTTAAAAAAAATCCGCCTTCACTAACATAAACTTTAGATCCATAAGCGCCATTTAATGTGGTTGTTACGGCAATGGCATTTCCAAAAGCGTCAACAATTGAATAGTGGGTAGTTTCGTCACTTTCAAAACCTTGAATGGTTCCGTGTTTTACAGCTGATGAAAGTGTGGCTTTATCCCAAGAAAAATCCGCCATTCTATTTTTTGCATAGAAGGCTGACATTAAAGTGTCTAAAGGAATTTTAACAAAATCAGCATCTCCTAAAAAGTAGGAACGGTCGGCAAAAGCACGGCGTTCGGCTTCGGTAATTAACTGAATAGATTTTAATGAATTATGGCCAAATTTGGCAATATTGTAGGGTTCAATGGCCTTAAAAATTTGCGCGTTGCAAATGCCTCCGCTTGACGGAGGTGACATTGAAATAATTTTTAAATCTTTATAAGTAAATTCAATGGGTTTGCGCCATTTGGCTTGGTAGGAAGCTAAGTCGTTTTTAGTGATAATTCCTCCTAATTTTTGTACGTAATTTACCAACATATCAGCGGTTTTACCTTTATAGAATTCATCTTTTCCGTTGTCGCGGATGCGTTCAAGTGTTTTGGCGAGATTTTGATATTTAATGGTGTCTCCTTCGTGCCATTCGCGGTCAAATAATATGGAATGGTCATTGGCTAATTGAAAATATTTTCGAGAATTATTCAAGTTAGCAGCTTGTTTTTTTGTTACCACCACACCGCGGTAAGCCAAGTCTATGGCGGGCTGAATGAGTTTAGCAAAAGGTAGGGAGCCATATTTTTCGTGGACTTTAAACAAGCCTGAAATGGTTCCAGGAATGGCTATTGCCAAACTACCCAAAGTACTTTTGCCATCAATTACTTGGCCGTCTTTATCTAAATACATGTCTCTGGTAGCGGCTTGAGGTGCTTTTTCGCGATAATCTAGTGCGCCGGTTTGGCCATCTTTGGTTCTAAAAACCATAAAACCGCCACCACCAATATTTCCTGCAAAAGGAAAAGAAACCGCTAAGGCTAAATCGGTTGCAATCATTGCGTCAAAGGCATTGCCACCTTGTTTCATAATTTCAACGCCAATTTCGGCAGCTTCGGGTCGGGCGCAAACAACCATGGCTTTATCGGCTAAAAGCCCTCTTTTTATAGGATTTGCTGCTGTTTTTATAGTTGATTTACACTGTGAAAATAGTATTAAAATAACTAAAAATGGCACTAATTTTTTCATATTATTTTACATTAAATTGTTCAATTTTTTCCGCCGAAAAGGTAATCAAATTTTTAAAAAAAGCCCTAAAATCAGATTCAAAATCATTGTAATATAATTTTAAATCGGCTATTGCCAAATGCATGTGCGATTGCAAATGTGTGCGGTGGTTCATGCCTATCAAGGTCTGCTCAATTCCGGCGAGTTGTGCATAATTTAACAGCCAATTTTGATTGATTAAATAAGGCATTATTTTGAGTACTTTTAAAGGCAAAAGGTCTTGGTTTTTATTTAACAGTGTATAAAAATCAGCTGAAAAAGTAGAGAGGCTTTGCGCGTGATAATCGGCCCAGTTTTTTGCTAAAAAATGATCGTAAAAAATATCTATAATGATGCCATTATACAATCCATAGCGTTCATTTAAACGGTGTTTGCTTTGTTTTACAATCGGATGTGCATCGGTAAACGTGTCAATTTGACGGTGCAAAAAGATGCCTTGCTGAATGGCTAATGGCAAATGTTTATACTGGTTGCCAATGATAAAATCGGCTATAAAATTACCAATTTGTAGCGCTGGCTGGTTGTTTGACAAATAGATATGAGCCAAAATATTCATCAGGTGAAGGTAAAAAATAATCCGCTATAAAAGCGGATTAAAATTTTAAAAAAATAGGTTTTTAGTTATTGAGCATCACCGGCATCACTAACATGGTAATGGTTTCGCCCTCATCTAAATCGTCGAGTGGCGTTAAAATACCGGCTCTATTTGGCAATGACATTTCAACCATCACGTTTTCAGAATTTAAATTGCTCAACATTTCAATCAAAAAGCGTGAGTTAAAACCAATTTGCATATCATTACCTTCATAACTGCACATCAAACGCTCGTCGGCTCTATTTGAATAATCTACATCCTCGGCCGAAATATTTAATTCAGTTCCTGCCATTTTTAACCTGATTTGGTGGGTAGATTTGCTTGCGAAAATTGAAACCCTGCGAACGGAATTTAAAAATGCGGTACGGTCTAAGGTTAATTTATTTGGATTTTCTTTTGGGATAACGGCATCATAATTAGGGTATTTTCCGTCAATTAAGCGGCAAACTAGGGTGATGTTGTTAAAACTAAATTTGGCGTTAGACTCATTATATTCAACCAAAACCTCGTCTTGATCAAAACTCGAAAGGATATTTTTTAAGATGTTTAACGGTTTTTTAGGCATGATGAACTCGGCCGTTTCATTGGCAGATAAATCGGTGCGTTCATATTTTACTAATTTATGTGCATCAGTTGCCACAAAGATTAAACCCTCGGGGCTAAATTGAAAAAATACGCCACTCATAACGGGGCGCAAATCATCGTTACCGGTTGCAAAAATAGTTTTATTAATAGCGGTGGCTAAAATGCCGCCGGCAATAATTAGAGAGCTTGGAGCGTCTAAAACACGCGCTTTGGGAAATTCATCTCCATCGGCAAAAGCCAACGCATATTTGCCACTTTCTGAACTAATTTCAATGGTATTATTATCGCTAACAACAAAAGTAAGTGGTTGCTCTGGAAAGGTTTTTAAGGTGTCAAGCAACAATTTAGCCGATATGGCAATTGTTCCATTTTCGTCGGCATCAACTTTAAGTGAAGCACTCATGGTTGTTTCTAAATCGGAAGCCGAAATTTTTAGGGAATTATCGTTAATTTCAAATAAAAAATTATCTAAAATTGGCAAGGTATTGTTGCTGTTAATAACGCCACTCAATAGTTGCAGCTGCTTAAAAAGTTGTGAACTCGATATGATGAATTTCATTTATAAAAAATGTTAAATTAGTGAAGACAAATATATCATAATAAATACTAAGGCGCAAAAATAAGCCAAAAGAAAAATCAAAATTAGTTAAGCTTTTGTTAAGTTTAAACCCAAATAGTTTATCAAAACTTTAAATTTATAGATTTGTTTCAACTACTAATTTTAACTTTAAGGATGAAAATACGTCTTATTTTATTTTTTTATGCCTTTTTAACACCCTTCGTTTTCTTCGCGCAAATCCCCGTAAAGCCAAGTGCTACCGATATTCATAGTGCTTTAAAAAAACTCAATTTTTTAGGATCAGTGCTTTATGTTGCCGCCCATCCCGATGATGAAAACACGCGGTTGATAAGTTATTTTTCAAATGAAATTCACGCCAATACTGCCTATTTATCGATGACACGCGGTGATGGTGGTCAAAATTTAATTGGAAAAGAATTGCGCGACCACCTTGGAATTATTAGAACACAAGAATTGTTAGCTGCGCGAAGAATTGATGGCGCACAACAATACTTTACCCGTGCAAATGATTTCGGTTTTTCTAAAAATCCGGAAGAAACTTTTGAAATTTGGAATAAACAGGCAATATTAAGTGATGTGGTTTGGATGTTTCGAAAATTTCAACCCGATGTTATCATAAATCGCTTTAATGCGGCTTCTGCCGGAAAAACACACGGACATCACACCGCCTCGGCTATTTTAGCCAGTGAAGCATTTGCTTTGGCGGCCGACAAAAATGCTTTTCCCGAACAATTAAAATTTGTTAAACCTTGGCATGCAAAAAGGCAATTTTTTAATACTTCGTGGTTTTTTTATGGCAGCATCGAAAAATTTGAGCAAGCCGATAAAACTAATTTATATGCTTTAGATGCAGGCGTTTTTTATCCTTTAAAAGGAAAATCGAATAGTGAATTGGCAGCCGAAGCGCGAACCGAACACAAGTCGCAAGGTTTCGGTTCTACCGAAGAACGTGGGTCGTCAATAGAATATTTAGAATACCTTCAAGGTGAAAAACCTATAAATAAAGCGGATATTTTTAGTGGTATTAATACAACTTGGTCGCGATTAGAAGGCGGCAAACCTATCGGCCTTTTGGTTACTGCCATTGAAAAAGCCTATAATTTTGAGCATCCCGAAATGAGTATTTCAAAACTTATTGAAGTTTATAAATTAATTGACAATCTGCCTGAGAGTTACTGGAAAAGCACCAAGCTTATTGAAACCTCAAATTTAATTCAAGCCTGTGCAGGTCTCTATTTTGAAGCGATTGCCTCCGATTTTTACGCCGCGCCAAATGCCAAAATCACATTGAATATTGAAGCGATTAACCGCAGTAATACTGAAATTATTTTAAAATCTATAGGCATAAAAGGCCAGCAAGTTTTTCAAAACCCCAATCAAAATCTAAGCTTTAACAAAGTCTTTAAGTTTAAAGAAAATTATACCATTCCCGCTCAAGCGGAGGTGAGCAATGCCTATTGGTTGAATAAAAAAAGTGACATTGGTTTGTTTGAAGTTTCTCATAATGAATTTATCGGTTTACCCGAAACGCCACCAACTTTAGTGGCGCAATTTATAGTAAGCATTCAGGGCTTTAATTTAGCTTTAGCGCTTCCTGTGGTGTATAAAAAAACCGATCCTGTTAGGGGCGAAATTTACCGTCGTTTTGATGTTGCACCACCCGTTTTTAGTCAGGTTTTAGAGAATGTAACCATTTTTTCGGATGACAAACCTAAAAATATAAAAGTCCTTGTAAAGGCTGGTGTTGATGATTTATCGGGTGATTTAACTTTAAATCTCGACGCGCATTGGCAGCTTATTCCGTCATCTATTCCCTTTAATATCAAAAATAAGAATGACGTACAAGAATTTGTGTTTCAAGTGATACCGCCAAAAAACGAGTTAGTTGCCGAGGTACATTCGGCGGTAACTTTAAGCAATGGCTTAACTTATCAAAATGGCTATCAAGAAATTGATTACAATCACTTGCCACCACAACTAATCACAAGTCCGATTGTGGTAAAATTTGTGCGTTTACCCATCTCCCGAAAAGGGCAAAATATCGCTTATATTATGGGCGCTGGTGATGAAGTGCCTACAAGTTTAATACAAGTGGGTTACAGTGTGGCGGTTTTAAATGAAGAGGCTATTAACGCCGAAAACTTAAAAAAGTTTGATGCTGTTATTTTGGGTGTACGGGCTTATAATACTGAAGATTATTTAAAATTCAAGCAACCAATTCTATTTGATTATGTAGCAAATGGCGGAACAATCATAGTGCAATACAACACCAATTCCAGACTAAAAGTTACTCAAATTGCCCCTTATCAATTGCATTTATCGCAAAATAGGGTAACGCTTGAAAGCGCTAAAGTGAACCTGTTAAATACGAATCATGAGGTGCTAAATGCGCCAAATAAAATTACCGAAGCCGATTTTGATGGTTGGGTGCAAGAGCGTGGGTTATATTTTCCCGACGTTTGGGATGCGCATTTTGAAACAATTTTAGGGATGAATGACCCTGGTGAACCCGAAATCAAAAGCAGTTTGCTTGTGGCAAAATATCAAAAAGGCTATTTTATTTATACGGGATTATCTTTTTTTAGAGAACTCCCGGCAGGTGTTCCGGGTGCTTTTAAATTGTTTGTTAATTTAATTTCTATCGGTAAAAACAACAAATAATAAACTCTTAATTAAGCGTAAAATGGGTGAAAGTAAACCTCATAATTTTAAATCGTGGTATGTTTGGATAATTATAGCTAACCTGTTTTACATTTTGGTGTTTTATTTACTGATGCGTTATTTCCAATAAATTATGCAAACTTTAGACTGGGTTATCCTAATTTCAACGCTCTTATTTATTGTAATTTACGGTTCGTTTAAAACGAGCGGTAGCAAAAATGTGGATGAATATGTGCGGGGTGGCAATAACGATAAATGGTGGACCATAGGCTTATCGGTTATGGCAACACAAGCCAGCGCCATCACTTTTTTATCAACACCAGGTCAAGCTTTTCATAGCGGGATGGGTTTTGTTCAGTTTTATTTTGGTTTGCCCATTGCCATGATTATCATTTGCATCGTTTTTATTCCGCTTTACAGCCGCTTAAAAGTCTATACCGCCTATGAATTTTTAGAATCGCGGTTCGACTTAAAAACGCGTAGTTTGGCGGCAATTTTATTTTTAATTCAGCGTGGCTTATCAGCCGGCATTACCATTTTTGCACCAGCCATAATTTTATCAGCCGTTTTGGGATGGAATTTACTCCTCTTAAACATAAGCATCGGCACTTTGGTTATTATTTATACCGTTACCGGAGGATGCAATGCCGTTAGCGTAACTCAAAAACATCAAATGGCAGTCATTTTTGCTGGAATGTTTGCAAGCTTTTTTATTATACTTAGTTATTTGCCCGATGATATCAATTTTATAAAAGCACTAAAAATTGCAGGTGCTAGTGGCAAGATGAACATTTTAGATTTTTCATTCGATTTGAATAACCGCTACACCGTGTGGACGGGTATTTTAGGTGGCACTTTTTTAATGTTGTCCTATTTTGGAACCGACCAAAGTCAGGTGCAACGCTATCTATCGGGAAAAACGGTTAAAGAAAGTCAACTGGGACTTTTGTTTAATGGCTTGTTAAAAATACCGATGCAGTTTTTTATTTTGTTGGTTGGTGTGATGGTTTTTGTTTTTTACCAATTTAACCATACCCCCTTAAATTTTAATCCGGCAGCGACCAACGCAGTTTATCATTCCGCTTTTGCCAATGAGTATAAGGCTTTAGAAAAGAATCACTTAAAAAATGAAGCAGACTTAAAAACTTTACAATTGCAATTAGTAAACGCATCTGATAATACACCTATTAAACAACAAATCAACGCGCTTAATAAAAAGGAAGTCGCCAATCGCGAAAACGCCAAAGTTATTATCGCTAAAGCAGATAAAACAATAGAAACCAATGATAAAGATTATGTGTTTTTGCATTTTATTTTGAATAACTTACCGAGAGGTTTAATTGGCTTGTTGCTGGCGGTAATTTTATCGGCAGCAATGTCTTCTACATCATCCGAAATCAGCGCGTTGGGCGCTACAACGGCGCTTGATTTATACAAGCGAAATGTTAAAACTAAAAAGAGCGATAAACATTATGTTAATGCCACAAAGTGGTTTACCGTAGGTTGGGGAATTATGGCAATTTTAGTTGCAACCATAGCTAACTTATTTGACAATTTAATACAGCTTGTCAATATCATTGGCTCTATATTTTATGGCAATGTGTTGGGCATCTTTTTATTGGCATTTTTTATAAAATTTGTCAAGGGAAACGCAGTGTTTTTAGCCGCTATCATAACCCAAGTACTTATCATTTTTGTCTATTATCTAGATGTGTTACCTTATTTATGGCTTAATTTATTGGGTTGTGCTTTGGTGATGTTGCTAGCCTTAGGTTTTGAAAGTATGACGCCAAAAAAACCGCAATTGACCATTTAGATTAAGTTACCTACAAGGTTTTTGAAACCTTGCAGGTTTGGTATTTTATCTGGAAGGTTTTTTTAACCTTACAGTCCATTTAATTTGAAGATAACTAAGGCTTAACTTGCTTGTTTATTTGCGGTTATTAAACCAAAAGGGCACATCAGCTGATCATATTTATATCCAAAGCTCAAGATTATTACAAAAAATCTTGAAGGATTCTAAAAATCTTAAAATTTATAAACGATGGCGTTGATGTTCATTCCAGCGCCAACCGAAGCCAATACAACAATATCGCCTTTATTGATGTGTTGGTTTTCTATTTTATTTTTTAATACCAAATCTAACAGCGTTGGAACGGTAGCCACCGAACTATTTCCCAGTTTATGAATACTCATAGGCATAATATTTTCGGGTGTTGGTGTTTTATAGAGTTTAAAAAAGCGTTTGATAATGGCTTCATCCATTTTTTCATTGGCTTGATGCATAAATACTTTTTTGACGCTATGAATGTCAACGCCATTTTTATCGAGCGCCGCTTTCATGGCATCGGGCACATGATTTAAGGCATATTCGTATATTTTACGGCCAAACATTTTAATATAGCGTATGTTTGGGTCGCCATTGGGGAAATTGGTTTTTCCTAAAAATAAATAACCGGCTTCTTCTAAGGTATGCGACATGGCCGAAAAACCTAAGATGCCTGTTTTTTCTTCTCCTTCTTGAGCTTCTAAAATGGCCGCACCTGCGCCATCCGAATAAATCATAGAATCGCGGTCGTGCATATCTAAAATACGCGACAAGGTTTCTGAACCTATTACCAAACAGCGTTTCGCTTCACCGGCTTTTATAAATAAATGGGCCTGTATCATGGCTTGAATCCATCCGGGACAACCAAAAATGATGTCATAGGCAACACAATTTGGGTTCGCTATTTTAAGGTGGTGTTTAACCCTTGCGGCTAAACTTGGAATAATATCCGTTTGGATGGTACCTTTTTTAATATCGCCAAAATTTTGCGCAAAGATAATATAATCAAGGGTTTCGGGGTCAATTTTAGCATCGGCAATGGCACGCTCGGCGGCGATGGTTGCAATATCACAAGAATTTAAATCATCGGTTACATAACGGCGTTCTTGAATACCTGTAATGGCTTTGAATTTTTCGATAATCACCTCATTGGTAGCGCCGAATGGCTCGTTTTTTTCGCAATAAAAGCGCTCATTTAAAAAGTCTGCATTTTTTTTGACGACGGTTGGTATGTAACTACCTATACCTGTGATAACTGAATTTAAAAACATAAAAATATAATTAGAATGCCAAAATTAAGGATTAATTATAAATGAAACTTCTTAAAGTTGAGAAATTTTAATTTGGATGACGGTTGCAATAGATTGTGCCTTAATTTTTGCTTGATTAGCCTTTTCGCCAACAAAATTTTGATCGACAGTTTGACCAAAAAAACTTAGCCATTGTTCAAAGTGTTCTTTTTTAAATGGCAACTTTTGATGCATATTTAAATGTGGTAGCAAGGCATTTCGATGATAAGTGCCATTGTAAAAGAGTTGTTGATCCCAAAAATCGACGAGAATTTGCAAGTGCTGCTCCAACTTTTCATCGGTATTTAAATCCGCAAAGAAAGGTTTAAGGAGTGCATCATTCATCAATTTTATATAAAACTGTTTAACCAATAAGTAGAGATCTGCTCTGTTAAGAATATCAATCATTGTTTAAAGAAACGATTTATCAAAAGCCAGCGGCAATAAGTCTTTAATGGAATTGGCCTTAATAATTTTACCTGTTTTTCCCATAAAATAAATAGCAATGGGTGTTTCTTGTTTAAATTCGTATTCGGCTATTGCTTGTCGGCACGCACCGCAAGGGGCAACGGGCTCTGACAAATCTTTATCTAGCGCAGTTGCCGAAATCGCTAAAGCTTTAAAATGAGCTTTCGGAAAATTTGCAGCGGCACTAAAAATGGCCACGCGTTCGGCGCATAACCCCGAAGGATAAGCGGCATTTTCTTGGTTATTGCCTAAAATGATAGAATCATCATCGAGTAAAATAGCCGCGCCTACTAAAAATTTAGAATAGGGAGCGTAAGCTTGATTTCGCGCGTTAACAGCTTGTTTCATTAATTTTTGAATGGTTTCAGGCAGTTCATCTAAATGGTTGAAAATGGTATAAGTAGTGGTAATATTAAGAGATTTCATAGAACTTTTTGTTTAGATTTTTTGGATTTAATATTCTTCAAAGAGGTCTCCAAAATCGAATGTTAAAGAAAAACGCAAGGTGTTTTCTAAGGGGTTATTAATATCGGATGCATTAAATAGATAAGACATGTCAATTTGGCTACTTTTAAATTTAAAGCCTGCGCCAAGGGTGAAAAATTTTCGAGCACCTTTTAAATCACTTTCATTAAAATAGCCGGCTCTTAAGGCAAATGATTTATCGTATAAATATTCAGCACCTATTGCCCAAGTGAATTCTTTTAATTCCTCTTTAAAACCTCCTGGCGCATCGCCAAACGATTGAAAAATGCCTTTAAAAAAGCCAACATTATCTTCTTGTCCACTTAAAATAGTTCCATTAGCATCTCTTATAGGAGGCGTTGGCACTAACAACTTATTGAATTCAAGGTTTGTAGAAATGGTGTTGTATTCGTCTAAAATAAAATCAAATCCGCCACCAAATCTCAAGTTGGTAGGCACAAAATCTTGCTGACCGCTATCGGTAAAAGACACTTTAGAACCGATGTTAGAAATGTTAAATCCACCGCGCCATTTGCCGTTAAAGGTACCGTAATTTTTTTCAGATGATTGAAAATAACCAGCAACGTCAACTGTAAAGGTATTGATGGTATTGATATCGGAATTGGCAACTCTTAGAGCAAAATCAGAGCGGATATAGCGCAAGCCAATAGCCATAGCAAAACTTTCGCTCAATCGCAAAGAATAAGATCCGTCTAAAGCGAGTTCATTTGGTTTTTCAATGATAACGGGTTCATTAGGATCGCCGGTTTGGCGCAACTCAATTGAACCAAGCGAAAAATAAGTTAAACTTGCAGCCCAAGCACTGCGTTCATCTAGCCGATTAGCATAAGTAACGCTACCTAAAAACACATCACTTGTTAAATTTCTCAACCAGGGGGTATAGTTTATCCCCAAGGTATATTGCGATTCTAAAAAGGCATATTTTGCTGGATTCCAATGTTGTGAGTTGGCATCGGGAGAGGTTGAAACGCCCATATCGGCCATACCACCCGAACGCGCGTCGGGGGCAATTAATAGAAATGGCGCTGCCGTTGATATTGGATTTGGGTCGGTTTGTGCTTCAATTTTTAAAATGGTTGCTAAAGTTAAAAGCGCAATTGGAATTAATCTTTTCATAAGTTTGATTTATACTACAAATATGTTATTTTTATCTGAGAATTACTATTTTTTCTATTTTTTCTGCCTGGTCATGCGTCAATGTTGATACTACTTTGAGTTTATAAATATAAACACCTTTTCCAATTTTAGCCCCAAAATCATCTAGCCCATTCCACGTGATTTCTCGAGATAAAGTTCCCGTAGTTTGGACACTGCTATTTATTGTTTTAACCAATTTGCCCGAAATTGTAAAAATTTGAATCTGAACATTTAAAGCTTCATTTGGCCGGTTGTGTTCAAACCAAAATTCGGTATAATTCACAAACGGATTTGGGTAATTTAACACGTGATTTAAGGTAATGCCATTATCTGTAACCACATTGAAACTTAACGATGCTTCGGATAAATTATTGTAAGTATCCCAAGCCTTAAATTTTAATTGATGGGTTCCCGGGGTTAAATTGCGCAATTGAAAACGCACTTTTCCTTTTTTAAAATCATCGAGTTCGGTTTGGTAAAAGTCGTTTAAGATGAGGGGATTGGCTTGATTGTCGTCTAAAATGGCAATTAAATCGTGATCGACTGCTGTTATTGAAGTGTTTATTCCCGATTCATCTTGCAAGGAGGCAATAAGAATGGGCGATTGGTTGGTGTTTCCACCATCTAAAAAAGATTCATCATTCATAAACAATGAAACTTGTGGCCCTTGATTATCGGCCATGGCATTTTCATTGATGCCACCAATGTTAACATCAAAATTATAACCGGCACGATCAAAAATGCCATTATCGGCATAAAAACTCATTTTGCCTTTGCCAAGTGCGATGCGGATATCTTTTGGAACAATAAAATCAAATTTGAAAATTCCATTTTTAACGGTAGCTCTACCGCGATAAATTTTGCTTTCAATGGCATCAAAACTTAAGGTTCGTCCAAAATTATTGTTATCTAAAGTAATTTTATCTATGGCTTTATCATAAATTGTAGCAGATAAAGTGCCATTAAAATCCGATTGTATTTGGTTATTTTTATCGGTAATAATACCTTCAAAAGTTACATGAGATAAAGCTTTAAGGGTGTCAATGGCTTGTGATACCAAAACATCATTCATTTTAGTAATTTTTATATTGCCTTTTGCTTGAGCCAATTTCATAGCGGGGTCGCCAAAATAATAGACAAATAGGCGTTGCGATGAGGTAAAATCATTTTTCATAGCCATTAATGCCTGAGAAATGGTATAATCTTCGTCATTAAAGCTAAATAGTTTAGTAACCAAATTTTCGTTAAAAGCCTGTCCGACAGATATAAATATTTCGCGTGTGGTGGTAATCAAACTTGTTGCACCTCCTTGTATGTTGTTAAAAACAAATTCACCGGCGGTGACGCGAAGTGGATTGTCAAGTTTGGCAAATTCGCAGGTTACGGTAATAAAAAGGGGTAAGGTATTCGGGTTGTACCAAGCTTGTATTTGGGGCACTTCTAAAATGCGTTCTTTTGCCCAGCCATCTTCACCTCCATGACCGTAATAATCAATTACTAAAGTACCATTTTCAATGGCGGTGTTTATGGCTTCATTCACGTCGGGGAAACGTTCGCCCCCTGCCGATGTTTGTTGTTTATAGGCGTCGGCATATATTTTTTTGATGTTAAAAACCGGTTTATTTAGACTGATATTATCTGAAATGCGCTCAACGGTTTCTTGAAGCACAAATTCTGAAGCTACATCAGGGTCATCGGCAACCACGGTAATTGAATTTCGCCAGTCTCCAAAAGCGGTTTTGCCAATGTAATTCAAGGTTTTATCAACGGCTGCTTTTGCTTCTTGAATGGTAGTTACGGGATAGCGCCCGGTGGCAACATCCTGTTTATCAAAAAAGCTAAGTGTTCCTTCATTGTCATCCATCATACCAAAATAATCATCGGTAACATAAGAAGTTGCCAAATTAAAACTCTCTAAAGATTCAAATGCGGGAACAATATTGTTGTTGTTGGTGATGCGGTCTTTATAATCAAAAGAGGTATCACCAAAAAGGCAGACAAATTTTATTTTTTTATCGACGCTTGACGCGGAAGTGTATAGAAATCGAACAAAATCTCTAATTGATGTTACATCGGGCGAACCAGATCCAAATTCATTGTAAATTTGCTGAACATCAACCACAGCAGTCGAAAAATTATCGGCTTGTTTGTGAAAATCGGCAAGCCTAGCAGCCTGATTCATCAAATTATTTTGGGTAATGACAAGGTAATCAATATCTTTTAAAGCGTGTAAATTTTGATTGGCGATTTTACTATTTTTTAATAGAATTGGTTTATAAAAATCCGTTTCGTTTAACACAACATATTCACTTAAAGTGGCATTGCCGTTTTCTAACCCACCTTGAGCGTTAAAAATAAAATCGTTTGAATTAGACTGGTTTGTAATAATTTTTGGATTTAAAAAATCGCTCACATCCCAAACCTGAAAAATAGTTGATTTGTTAGTTATTTTATAAGCTAGCGTTGTTGAAGTAGCGGTTTTGGCAGCCTCAAAGCTGCGGAATCCAAATTGCTTTTTATTGGCTATTAAATGTTTAGTGCCAGAAACTTCGATAAAATCTAAATAAGCTCTAGCAGCCGGATTTCCACTGTTGTTATAGGTTAAACTAAAATTTAATTTCTCGTCAGGCACTTGAGTTTGAGCAAACTGTTGGGTAGCGCTTGCCAAAGTTAGCGAACCTGGTAAATTGGCAGAAAAGTTTAAATTGTAAAGCAAATTGTTGTTTAAATTTACTTTTAATTGGGTGCTTACCGAAGAAGAAGCTACTGCGCGAATTTTAATATTTAATGGTTTTAAAGGGTCAATATCATTAAATATAAAATTGAATTGTGGGGTGTTGTTTATTGAAAAAGATTCACCAAACCACTGTTGCCCAACAGAAAAAAGATTTGTTTCGTCTTTTTCATAAACAAAATAATCGTTAAAAGTATCTAATTGAAAATTTGGGTTGTTTGTATTTGGATTGGTAGTTTCAAGGCGCTTTCCTAAACCTGAGTCGGTTGAAATAAAATAAAAAGATTGGTTTGAATAGCTATTTTTTTGGTGATTTACGTTTCCGTTTACCGGATTTACCTCCCAGCTATCGGGACCTTTGGCATAAAACAGCATATAGTCGTTGTTGTTAAATAGGTTGTCACCACCGTCATTAACAAAAAGAGCGTTTTCTTGTAAATCGTCGTATCTAAAATCGCTATTTTTTTGAGGAAGCATGGCGCCACCATTGCCAAAAATACGAATGTTATTAGCGTTTAAGTTGGAAGTATTAATGCCTAAACTTTTTAAAAAGCCGAGGTCAAGTTTAAAAACACCCGTTGTGTCAACGGCAAATTTATACCAAGATCCAGAAGCTAAAATAGAGTTTGTATTTTGGGCAAGCGCCGATTTATTTTGAATTTTAGAAGTTAATGTATAATTTAATGTAAAACTTTCAACTTTATAAAGGCGGTTGTTTTTTATAAAAAAAGGTTCTAAATAAAGTTGAAATTCATTTGAATTGGCTGAATTTACAACTGTAAAATGAGGTGTTAGCGTTTGCCCAATTTTCGCTTTTACTTCATCTGGCAAAGTGGTGTTTTCAAAGCTAGAAACCACATTGTCAATATAAAAAGAATCAATAGATAAACCACTTTCATTTTTCCAATAGTCATAAAAAGTTGGTAATAAATTTTCGTTTATTGTATTATTTTTAACTAGAGGAAGTTTAATATCTTTGCCATTATTTAACAAGATTGTTTGTGGCGTTTGCCAATCTAAAGAAAAGTTCTTTTTTTGTGATGGTTGTGCCGATAAATTAGTTGAAATGGCAAGTAAAAATAGAATGAAAAAGTAGCTTTTATTTGTCATAAAAAGTTAACGTTTAAAGGTCTCTTTTATTTGAAAAAGGCGCTAAACATATAATAAAAAATTAATAGATACGTTAAATGAGCAACAGATTTTAAAAAGTTTAAAAATATCAATAAAATCTGATAAAAAATATATAATATTGTAAATTACATACAATCAAAAATATCAAATAATACTGTTACTACAGATGAACCTCAAAAATTATTTTAAAATATTCACAACCATAGTGTTAGTTTCTTTAACCCTATCAAGTTGTATCAAATCAGATCGAAACAAATCTACTTTAACGGGATGGAGTTTTAACGACCCACGATTTGGTAATTTTACGGCACCAGTTGATTATCGGGGACAAAGAACGCCGCCGGGAATGATTTTAATTGAAGGCGGTACCTTTACGATGGGTCACGTTCAAGATGACGTCATGTTTGATTGGAATACAACGCCAACACGTGTTCAAATTCGTTCTTTTTATATGGACGAAGCCGAGGTTACAAATAAAGAGTACAGTTTTTATTTAGAATTTATAAGCCGTGTGTTCCCTCAATCGGATACCATGGATATCAATAAACGCATTTATCAAGCAGCTTTACCTGACACCTTGGTTTGGCGTGATAAATTGGGCTCAACAGGTTCATTATCTCAAACTTATTTAAGACATCCCGCCTTTGCCGATTATCCAGTAGTTGGTGTTTCGTGGTTGCAAGCAGTTGACTATTGCAAGTGGCGTACCGATAGGGTAAACGAGCGGATTTTAATGGATAAAGGCATTTTAAAACCCTTATTTGCCGAAGATTCTATTTCAGTTGAGGGCGAAAATCATTTTGTTACTGAAACGTATCTCAAAAATCCTTATTTGTTGTTCAATGGTGACTCTTCAATATATGGAAGAGGAATTCCTGTAAAGAAAACCCTCGTCAAAAAAAGCAGTGGTTTTTTCGGAAAACGAACCACACGTAAATCAAGAAAAGGTGAAGACCTAACAAATACCGTTGTAGATACCATTTTACAAGATACAACTTCAATTGTTGTGGGTGGTCAAAAATTGCCAAAAGAACCAAAAAAAGAAAAATTTACAGGACGACAAGTAACACTTTCAGATGGATTGTTAGTGCCAAATTACCGACTTCCAACCGAGGCTGAATGGGAATATGCCGCAAAAGCTGATATTGAAAATAGAGAATACAACAACATTACAAATCGTAAAAAATACACTTGGAACGGCAAATATACCCGTGATATTACCAAACGCTACAAAGGAGATATGATGGCTAATTTTAAACAAGGAAAAGGCGATTATAGTGGTTTGGCAGGTTGGAGTAGTGACGGCGCTGATATTACGGCTCAAATAAAAACGTATAAACCAAATGCTTTTGGACTTTATAATATGGCAGGAAACGTATCAGAATGGGTAGCCGATATTTATCGCCCCATAATTGATTCAGAAGCAAACGATTTTAATTATTTTAGAGGGACTTATTTTATGAAAACCTTTATCGATTCACTTGGTAAAGTGGTAGTTATCGATTATAATAACATTCAATTAGACACCTTGCAAAATGGTCAAATTGTTCCAAATGGATTGCCCGGTCAAATAAAATATGTGCCAATTACTAAAGATGATGCTTTTATGAGATATAATTATCAAAAAGCAAATAATATAGATGCTGATGATGGTGACTTAGCCTCTAATAAATATTTTTATAAAGATGAGGATAACGCTGAGTTAATTCCCAGAATGTATAATTCGCCGCAAAGCAAGATTGAAGTTGATGAACAAGGGCGTATTTTAAAAAAATATGATGTAACCAATACAAGAAGAACGCTAATTGACAACAAATTACGCGTATATAAAGGAGGTTCTTGGAAAGATCGCTCTTATTGGCTAGATCCAGCCCAGCGCAGGTATTTGCCCGAATATGCCGCAACAGATTATATTGGATTTAGATGCGCTATGGATAGACTTGGCTCTACTTCTATTTCTAGAGATAAACAAGCGCACTTTGTAAAACGAAGATAAAAACTAAATAAAACCATTAAAAAGCTCAATATTATTTTTTAATAAATTGGGCTTTTAATTTTTATAGGACATTGAAAATAGATGATTTATACCAATTAATAACGGGAAAACCCATTATTACCGATACTAGAAAAATTGTTGAAGGGGCTGTTTTTTTTGCCTTGAAAGGCGATAATTTTAACGGAAATACCTTTGCTAATGAAGCTTTAAAAAAAGGGGCGGCTTATGTAATTATTGACGAAGCAGACTTTCAAATATCAAATCAAACCATTTTAGTTGGGGATGTATTAACTACTTTACAACAACTGGCAACATATCATCGAAAAAAATTAGGCATTCCAATCATTGCAATTACCGGCTCAAACGGAAAAACTACTAGCAAAGAATTAATAGGTGCTGTATTAGCTCAAAAATACCAAACGGCAACAACGCAAGGCAATCTTAACAATCACATTGGAGTGCCTTTAACGCTTTTAGCAATGACAAAAAGCACAGAGCTTGGCGTGGTAGAAATGGGATCAAATCACCCGGGAGAAATTGCCTTTTTATGCCAAATTGCAGAACCTAATTTTGGCTATGTTACAAACTTTGGAAAAGCACATTTAGAATGGTTTGGCAATCACGAAGGGGTTATTAAAGAAAAATCTATGCTTTATAGCTATTTAAAAGACCATTCGGGACAGGCCTTTATCAATGTTCAAGATGACATTCAATGTTTACAAACCAAAAATATAAAAGCCATTTCATTTAATAAAGGTGAAATAATTCTTAAAAGCTCAAATCCATTTGTTGAGGTGGCTTATGATTCGTACCTTATAAAAAGTAAGCTAACGGGTGTATATAATTTCAATAATATGGCTGCGGCAATAGCAATTGGTCATTATTTTAAAGTGTCAACAGCGCAAATAAAAACAGCCTTAGAAAGCTATGAACCCAAAAATAATCGGTCACAAATAATCAAAAAAGGCGCTTTGCAAATTATTTTAGATGCTTATAATGCCAATCCTACCAGCATGACTTTAGCTATCGAAAATATGGCGCAATTAACCGAAAATGCCAAATATTTTGTGCTTGGCGATATGTTTGAATTGGGAGCAACAGCACCTTTAGAACATCAAGCTATTGTTGATGCCTTATCGCAATTAAATTTTGAAAAGGTTTATTTAATCGGCACACATTTTTATCAAACAAATTTAAAAAAGCCTGATATTTTAAAATTCAAAACTTTTGATGATTTTAAATTGAATTTTAAGCCACCAACTAAAGGAGTTTTGTTGATAAAAGCATCAAGAGGAATGGCGTTAGAGCGCGTTATTGATTTGATTTAATTAAATTTTTACATACGTTCGGGAACGTCAATACCCAATAAATTAAAACTTGATTTTAAAACTTTGCCAACCAAATCACTCAATTGTACAAAAAATACTTTTTCGATGGCGTTTTCATTTCCTAAAATGGGAACTGTTTGATAAAAAGTATTGTAGCGTTTTACCAAATCATAAGTATAGTTGGCAATTAGGGCAGGACTTTGGTTTTGAGCGGCTTGATTAATGGTTTCTTCAAATAATTGTAGTTGTTTTATCAACTCTTTAGCTTTGATATCTAAAGGGTTGATTAAAACGGGTTTTGAATAATCAAAATCAGCTTTGCGCAAAATGGATTGAATACGGGCGTAAGTGTATTGAATAAACGGGCCGGTATTGCCGTTAAAATCTATGGATTCTTTAGGGTCGAAAAGGATGCGTTTTTTAGGATCTACTTTTAAAATAAAATATTTTAAAGCGCCCAAACCGATGGTTTTGTAAAGCATTTCTTTTTCTGTAGCCGAGTAGCTTTCTAATTTCCCTAATTCTTCCGAAATATCTTTGGCAGTTTTAATCATTTCGGCTATTAAATCGTCGGCATCAACAACAGTTCCTTCGCGCGATTTCATTTTGCCACTTGGTAAATCGACCATACCATAAGAGAGGTGGAACAAGTTTTTAGACCAGCTAAAACCCAATTTTTTTAAGATTAAAAAAAGCACTTTAAAATGGTAATCCTGCTCATTGCCAACAGTATAAATTAAAGTGTCAATGTCAAAATCTTTAAAACGTTGAATGGCAGTGCCAAAATCTTGGGTCATATAAACGGCTGTGCCATCGGCTCGTAATACAATTTTTTCATCTAATCCATCTTGGGTTAAATCTATCCAAACGGAACCGTCTTCTTTTTTGTAAAAAATACCTTGATTTAAGCCTTCATTAACCACATCTTTTCCTAATAAATAGGTACTGCTTTCATAATAATTGATGTCAAAATCAACGCCTAAAGTTTGGTACGTAATTTTAAATCCGTCATAAACCCATTGGTTCATTTTCTTCCAAAGTGCTACCACATCGGCATCGCCGGCTTCCCATTTTAGGAGCATATTTTGAGCTTCAATCAAGATCGGCGCTTGTTTTTTTGCCAGTTCTTCGGTTAAACCATCAGCAATACCTTTGGCAATTTGTATTTTATATGCTTGATCAAATTTTACATAATAATTTCCTACTAGTTTATCACCTTTAAGTCCGCTAGATTTTGGTGTTTCGCCTTTTCCGAACTTTTGCCAAGCAAGCATACTTTTGCAAATATGAATGCCACGATCGTTGATAATTTGAGTTTTGATGACTTTTTTTCCGGATGCTTCAATTATTTTGGCAACCGAAAAGCCTAATAAATTATTTCGGATGTGTCCTAAATGCAAGGGTTTATTGGTATTTGGACTAGAATATTCAACCATAACGGCTTTATCCTTTGGGTTTGCTGTTTTATAGCCATAATGTTCGGTTTCAAACATCCTATAAAAGCTAATTCGGTAAAAATCATCCGAAATCACCAAATTTAAAAAGCCTTTAACCACATTAAAATCAGTTATAAACTCCAGATTTTGTTTTAAATAGGCCCCAATAGTTTCGCCAATTTGTGTGGGATTACCTTTAATATGACGTAACAATGGAAATACAACTAAGGTGATATCACCTACAAATTCTTGACGTGTTGCTTGAAATTCAAATTCATTTAATGAAACTTGATAATGGCTTAAAATAGCCGAACTAACGGCTTGTGGCAAGGTGTTTTGAAGTGGCATAGATTTTTTAAATATGGTCAGCAAATTTAAAACTTTTTTATAGAGTAAGTGAAGTGCTTTTTAGATTTAATTAAATTAACAACTTTAAACTTGTGAAATTAAAAATAGGTTGTAAATTTGCACCGGCAAGTCCTACACAACCAGCTCCTTTGAAATCCCCCAGGGTGGGAACACAGCAAGGGTACAAGGTCGTAGCGGTGTGATGTAGGTCGCTTGCCATTTTTTGTTTAACTGCTCTAATAGTCATTTTAAAAACCCATTAAATTTACCAACTTATCATAGCCTTTTGGTTTTTTTATTCTGCAAATGCAGCTGTTGAAATGGAATGTGGCGTGTTTATGTAAATATCCCATCAATTATTGTACTTTTGAATTGAAATAAAAGGAGCCAAATTTTTTAATCAAAATCGTATTTCATTAAATGTCAAAAGTTGTTTTAATTACCGGAGGATCATCGGGAATTGGCAAAGCCATTGGAATTTATTTATCTGAAAAGGGATTTAAAGTTTATGGCACAAGTCGAAATCCACAAAAAATTACCAAGCATCCTTTTAACTTAGTAGCTTTAGATGTTACTGATAACGATACAATTACCACCGCCATTCAAATGATTATTGCTAAAGAAAGGCGCTTAGATATTTTGATAAATAATGCCGGCATGGGCATTACCGGAGCGCTAGAAGACACGCCAACTGACAAAATGCACCATGTTTTTAACACCAATTTTTTTGGCGCTATTGATGTGATTAAAGCCGTTTTACCTCAAATGCGTCAACAAAAAAGCGGTTTGATTATTAACATTACTTCTATTGCCGGTTATATGGGTTTGCCCTTTCGGGGAATCTATTCGGCCACCAAAGGCGCTTTAGAACTATCAACCGAAGCCTTGCGAATGGAAGTTGCCAATTTTGGTATTAAAGTAACCAATGTCGCTCCGGGTGATTTTGCAACTAACATTGCTTCAGGGCGCTATCACACCCCAGTTTTTGAAAATTCTCCTTATAAAAAAGCCTATCAGGCTAACTTAAATTTGATGGATGCCGATGTTAATGGCGGTGAAAATCCGATTCAAATGGCAGAAGCAATTTATAAAATCATCAATACCAAAAACCCTAAAATACACTACAAAGTAGGTAACGCAATGCAAAAGTTCGCAATAGTTTTAAAACGGATGCTTCCCGATAAGGTCTTCGAAAAATTGATGATGAATAATTTTAAAATGTAAGACCGAAGCACAAAGCTAAAGGCTAACGGCTTTATGCCTTAATGTTGAATTTTGAATTTTGAATTTTGAGTGCTGAAGTTAGAAGCTAAAAGCTAAAGGCTAACAGCTAGCATCTACCGGCTACTTGATACCTGATACCAACTACCAAAAACCATTTACAAAAAGTTACATTTTATGTTAGGATTGCCAAATCATTACACCTATATTTGCCAAAATAAACAAACCACAAAATGAAATTTTTTATCGATACCGCTAATTTAGCGCAAATTAAAGAGGCTCAAGAACTTGGAATTTTAGATGGCGTTACCACAAACCCTTCTTTAATGGCCAAAGAAGGCATTACAGGAACTAATAATATTTTAAAACATTATGTCGCTATTTGCAATATTGTTGATGGAGATGTAAGTGCAGAAGTTATTGCAACCGATTTTGAAGGGATGGTTAGAGAAGGTGAAATATTAGCCGATTTACATCCTCAAATAGTGGTAAAAATTCCGATGATTAAAGACGGTATTAAAGCCATAAAATATTTTTCCGATCACGGCATTCGCACCAATTGCACACTTGTGTTTTCAGTTGGTCAGGCACTTTTGGCAGCCAAAGCCGGCGCGAGTTATGTATCGCCTTTTATTGGTCGTTTAGACGATATTTCTACCGATGGTTTAAACCTTATTGACGAAATAAGAACCGTTTATGACAACTATGGATATGAAACCGAAATTTTAGCAGCTTCTGTCCGCCATACCATGCATATTGTGGAATGTGCTAAGCTTGGGGCAGATGTGATTACAGCCCCTTTGAGCGCTATTTTAGGCTTGCTAAAACACCCTTTAACCGATAGTGGCTTAGCTCAGTTTTTAGCAGATTATAAAAAGGGAAATTAATATTGAATTTCAAAAAGGTTCCTCCTTTATTTGAGTAATTTCACTGCTTTAAAACACATGAGTTGTGGTATTTTAGTTGGGATTGAATTTATTTGATTCAAATTAAATCTCAATCTATGAGCAATTAATTCAAGTTTTTATTTACCAAATTTTGTAGAATATTTTTCTCGATTGAATGGTTGTGCTATTGTAATAGCTGATTGACTATTTGAAAAAATAATGTTGCTAACATCAGTATTTTAAAAAGGAATTAAACCTTAAAATAAGCTCAAATTTGGTCAAACTTATTTAGGTTCAATAATCCAGAAACTTCAATCTTAAATTCTTTCAGACTTTGTATCTTTGAATTTTTAATAAAACTATGGAATTAAACTTATCAAAACCAATTGTATTTTTCGATTTAGAAACCACAGGCATTAACATTACAAAAGACCGTATTGTAGAAATAGCCATTTTAAAAATTCTACCCAACGGAAACAAAGAAAGTAAAACTTGGCTCGTAAATCCAGAGATGGAAATACCGAAAGAGGCTTCTGATATTCACGGCATCACCAACGAACGCGTGGTTACCGAACCTACATTTAAAGAATTAGCACCCCAAATTAGCGAGATGATAAAGGGTTGCGATTTGGCGGGTTTTAACTCCAGTCGCTTTGACATTCCGCTTTTAGCCGAAGAACTCTTGCGTGTTGGTTACGATTTTGATATGAAAAACAGAGCCGCCGTTGATGTTCAAGTAATTTTTCATAAAAAAGAACAGCGCACCTTGAGTGCCGCCTATCAATTTTATTGCAATTCTGATTTAAAAGATGCCCACTCAGCTATGGCTGATACCACTGCAACCTACGAAGTTTTAAAGGCACAACTCGATAAATATGACGATTTAGAAAATAATGTCAATTTTTTAAACACCTTTAGCCAACATAAAAAAAATGCCGATTTTGCCAATATGATTGTGTTTGATGACGATGATGATGAAGTTTTTAATTTTGGAAAACACAAAGGTAAAAAGGTAACCGAAGTACTTGAAAAAGAACCTGGTTACTACGCGTGGATTCAAAATGCCGACTTCCCACTTTATACCAAAAAAATATTGACAGCTATCAAATTAAGAAGTTTAAATACAAAGGTTTAAAATATAAATTACGAATCACAAATTACAAAAGCAAATGAAGAAAGTTTAAACAATTTGTTTAGCCTTATCACACAAAAAATTAAGAATTAAACAAAAATCACAAAACTTTGAACGCTAAATTTTCTTAACGATTTAAAACCAGCAAAAAAATAACTATGCGTATTCCATTTAATTCCTTACCACCACAATCTAAAATTTGGATTTACCAATCTGACAAAGCCTTTACCGAAGCGCAAATTCTTGAAATTGCAAACCTAATTGAACCTTTTATTGAGCAATGGCAGCGTCATGGCGCCAATTTAAATGCTTCGTATATAATTAAATACAATCGATTTATAATCATAGCAGTTGATGAACATGATGAGGTTTCGGGTTGTTCTGTTGATGCCTCGGTTCACCTAATCCAAAAAATTGAACAAAAGTTTGGCGTAAATTTAACTGATAAATTAAAGGTGGCTTATAAAGAGGGCGACACCATTGCGCTTAGCACCTTAGCAGACTTTAAAAAACAAATTGCCTTATCAAATATAACTCCTGAAACTATCGTTTTTAACAATATAGTCAACACCGTTGCCACTTTAAAAACTGATTGGGAAATTCCTATTAAACAAAGTTGGTTGAAAAAATACTTTTAATAAAAAATAGTTAGTATGCAATTTAAAATTAAATTTCTTATCTGTTTTGTCCTTTTCTCGTCCTTTTTAAAGGCGCAAGAAACCAATCCGCTTATGGCTACTGATGCTAAAGCTCAACAAAAGTGGGTAGATAGCATCTATAAAAAACTTAGCCTCAACGATAAAATTGGCCAGCTGTTTATGATGGAGGTCTATTCTAATAAAGATGCAGCGCATATTTTATCCGTTAAGAAATTAATAAAAAAACACCATATTGGCTCGCTTATTTTTATGCAAGGAAGTCCACTAGCACAAGCTAAACTTACCAATGAATACCAAGCACTTTCTAAAATACCTTTGCTTATCGGAATTGATGCTGAGTGGGGATTAAATATGCGTTTAGACAGCACTTATCGTTTTCCTTGGAATATGACCCTTGGCGCGATAAAAAATGACAGTTTGTTGATGGCATTGGGAAAACGCATAGGCGAACAATGCAAACGGCTCGGTATTCATGTCAATTTTGCGCCCGTGGTTGATGTCAATACCAATCCGCTAAATCCCATAATTGGCAACCGTTCTTACGGACAAGATCCCAAAAATGTAGGCGCTAAAGCCTTGGCTTTTATGAAGGGCATTCAAAGCCAAAATGTTTTGACAACGGCAAAACATTTTCCCGGACACGGCGATACTTCTACCGATTCACATCAGCAATTGCCCATAGTTTTACACACTAAAGCTTATATGGATAGTGTAGATTTAGCTCCCTATAAAACCTTAATCAAAAACGGTTTAACTGGCGTGATGGTGGCGCATTTAAACGTTCCTAGTTTAGATGCCGAACCTAAATTGCCAACTTCTTTATCGGCAAAAGTTATTGATAAATTGTTGAAAAAAGAAATGGGTTTTAAAGGTTTGGTGTTTACCGATGCCCTAAATATGAAGGGTGTAGCCAATTTTGGAAAATCAACCACAGTCGATTTAAAAGCTTTTGTGGCGGGCAATGATGTTTTGATGTTTTCGGAAGATATTCCAAAAGCAATCAATAAAATTAAAGAAGCTATTAATGCCGGTGCGATAAGCCCAGCTCATTTAGAAAACGCCGTAAAAAAAATATTAATGGCCAAATATTGGGTAGGTCTTAATCATTATAAACCTATTTTAGAAGCCAATCTTACAGCCGATTTAGCAACAATTAGCGATCAATTATTAGAACGCAAATTGATGGGGAAAGCCATAACTTTGGTAAAAAACCAACTTAAAATTTTTCCCATTGCCGATGTTACGCAAAAAATTGCCTATGTAAAATTAGGCGATGCCACTAACGAATGTTTTTTAGAAAGCCTAAAAAAATACACCCGTATTGATGTAATTACAGGCGTTAATGATGCACAATTAAACACCAAACTCCACGCTTACGATTTGGTAATTGTGGGTTTTCATAAATCAAGCGATACGCCTTGGAAAAGCTATAAATTTTCGGAAGCCGAATTGACGACCTTATTGAGTATTGCCCGAAATAATAAAGTGATTTTAGATATTTTTGCCAGCCCTTATGCGCTGCTGCAGATAAAATCGTTTACCGATATTGAGGCGGTTATGGTTTCTTATCAAAATAGTGATGTAGCACAAGAACTTTCGGCACAAATGTTATTTGGGGCACTTAAAACCGAAGGAAAATTGCCGGTAAGCATCAAAACCGATTTTAAATTGGGACTTGGATTGGCAAGTGAAGACTTAAAGCGATTGTCTTATGGTTTACCCGAAGAAGTTGGCATGAGCAGTCTAAAATTAAAGCGCTTAGATTCAATGGCTTTAGCCGTTTTAACCGAAAAAATGACACCGGGTTTACAATTGCTGGTTGCGCGAAATGGCAAGGTGGTATTCCAAAAAAGCTATGGGCATTTTACCGATATCAATTCTCCAAACGTAGAAAACAACAGCCTTTATGATTTGGCTTCGCTGACAAAAATAATGGGCGTTTTGCCATTGACGATGAAAGCTTTTGAAGAAGGACAGTTTAATTTAGAAACCCGTTTAGATTCACTATTTCCCAACCTTATAGGAACTAATAAAGATACCGTTACGGTTAAAGAAGCCTTGTCGCATGTGGGAAGGATAAGTGCTTGGATTCCCTTTTATAAAAAAACAATTGACAGCCTAACTCATCAACCATCACAAACCTATTATCGGACTTCAAAATCGGATGATTTTAACATTTTAATTGCCGATAATTTGTATTTAAGGCATGATTATATCGATAGCATATATAAGGCAATTGCTGACGAACCGCAACGCCTTAAAACAGGTTATAAATACAGTGATTTAGTGTTTTATCTGTTTAGAGATTATTTTGAAAAAAGCTATCAAAAATCTTTACAAGATATAGATAATCAATACTTTTATCAGCCTTTAGGCGCAAATTACCTCACATTTTTGCCACGCGAAAAATTTGATGTAAGCAATATTGTTCCAACTGAAATTGATAATTATTTTCGTCATCAATTGCTGCAAGGTTATGTTCACGATATGGGTGCAGCCATGATGGGTGGTGTAAATGGCAACGCAGGATTATTTTCAAATGCCAATGATGTTGCCAAAATGATGCAATTGTATTTACAAAAAGGCTTTTATGGTGGTAAACGTTATTTTAAAGAGCAAACCTTTGATATTTTTAACCAGCGCTATTTTGAAAAGGAAGGCGTGCGTCGCGGATTGGTTTTAGATAAGCCACAATTAAATCCAAAGGAGTTGGCAACTTGTGGCTGTGTGTCTAACCAAAGTTTTGGGCATAGTGGTTTTACAGGTAATTTTACTTGGGCCGACCCTGAAAGTGGTATTGTTTATGTGTTTTTATCGAATCGTATTTATCCCACCGCTGCTAACGAAACTTTGGTTAAAAAGGATGTGCGCACAAAAACCCAGCAAATTATTCAGGAGGCAATTATGAGTAGCGATGAGGCATCCACTTTAGTAAAAATGATAAACTAAGGCAGCCCACCATAAAATAGATACTCATATTTAAGCCAAAAAAAAGGTAAATCAAAAAGCTTTGAAAAAGACAGAAAATAGGCACAAGGCTAACCATTATGCCAAAGCGGAAAGTTCCTATAAAAATGGGATCGTTTATCTGCGGTTTTAATAATTTCCAAATTAAAAAAGGTAACCAAGAGCCCAAAATCACTAAAATAAAAATAATTTGATACCCCAAATTTGTTGATTTTTTCATGGGTTTTAATGGCAATTTTTTGTTGAGATTATTCAACAAGTTATTGGTTTCTAATGGATTTAAAAAATCGGGATGATACATTTTTAATTTCGAAATGGTTGCTTCATAAGTGGTCAAATCTTCAACATGTACGGTGAGTTTTTTAAGTTCATCACTTGTTTTAGCAATCAATTGACGGGTTGAACGATGCACCTCTTCGGCATCATAAAAATGATTTGCTAGAAATGCTTTTCCATAATAAAGTGAAATGCTTTGCGGATAAGCAACATGGCTATCGTAATTAATACCAACGGGAACAATATAAATTTGAAGGTCTTTATAGTTTTCTAGAGCACCAAAAACAATTCGCGTAAAGCCCTTGCTAAGCGTGCGCACACGTCGGTTTAAATGGTGGTCGCCTTCCGGAAAAATAATAATTGATTGCTTATTGTTTAAAAGTTTGTAGCACGCCCTAAAAACCTCATTATTTTTATTGATGCTTTGCCATCCATCTCGAATGCGGTATATTGGAATCATCCGTAAAGCATTGAAAATTTTTTTGATAAGCGGATTGTTAAAAATAGAAGCGCGCGATAAAACATAAGCTCTGTTATTATTTGTACAGGCAAGCGTAATGGAATCTAAAAGGGCATTTTCGTGATTTGCCACAAACAAAACGGCTTCATTTTTTGGAATATTTTCAAGCCCAATAACCTTTAGTTTTTTAAAATAAAAAAACAAAACAGTTCTAACGTAGGCGCGCATAAATAGGTAAAAAATCATCACACAATTTTTTTATTAGCCCAAAAAAGTCCGAGTGCTAGTCCTGAAATAATATGCCAAATGCCCCAAGTTGCCGCAATTAAAGCCATTCCTCCTAAACCTTTAAAAAAGGTAAAAATAATTAATAAGCCTAAACCAGAGTTTTGAATACCTGTTTCAATGGCAAGGGTTCTTTGATTTTGTTGCGATAAGTTAAATATTTTGGCAGAAAAATAACCAGTTAAAATTGCCAATAGATTGTGAACTATGACAATTAATATCACCTTAAAAATAAATTGTTTTAATACTTCAAAATTTGAGATTATAGCAACTGCAACAAAACATATAAAAATACCCAACGAAATAATTTTTAATGGTTTCACTATTAAAATTGTCGATTTTGGAAGGTATTTGTTGGTGGTCATTCCCAAAATTAACGGAACGCCCAATATTAGGGCAATCACCATGAATAGTTCATAAGGATTGAGTGCAATACTTTTTATAATGACTGAGGTAGGTGCATATAAATGACTCCACAATTCAAAATTAAATGGCGTTAAAAACATGGCTAATAAGGTAGAAAAAGCAGTTAAACTTATAGATAAAGCGGTATTGCCATGAGCCAATTTTGTAATGAAATTAGAAATGTTTCCACCCGGACAAGCGGCTACCAAAAACATACCTAAGGCAATGCTTGCTGGTGGTTTTAAGAGGCTTACCAATAAAAATGTCAAGGCGGGTAATAAGATAAATTGCGATAAAAATCCAATAATTAATGGTTTTGGATGGACTGCTAATAATTTAAAATCTTCTAATTTTAAGTCGAGCGCTACGCCAAACATGATTATGGCTAAACTTAGGTTGAGTAGCCAAATATTATCTTGATTAAAATTGACGTTTGCGTTGTTTAAAATAGCATCCAAAAGGCTAATTGTTAAAGATATAAGACAATATATTTGCACCCATTTCAAGTGCCTTGGTTCTAATTTCTAGTGGGTCGTTGTGCACCTCGGCGAGTTCCCAGCCATCTCCTAAATCGCATTCATAATCATAAAAAACCACTAAACGTCCCCTATAAATAATGCCAAAACCTTGTGCAGGTTTGCCATCGTGTTCGTGAATTTTTGGCAAGCCATTTTTAAATTCAAATTTTTGATGATAGATGGGATGGTCTAAGGGCAATTCTATAAAATCCAATTCGGGAAATACTTTTTTAAGTTCTCGGCGCATATAAGTATCCAAACCATAATTATCCGAAATGTGCAAAAAGCCACCCGAAATGAGGTATTTTCGGAGGTTTTGCGCTTCTTCATCCGTAAAAAAAACATTGCCATGTCCGGTCATATCTATAAAAGCATAGTTAAAAAGTGCGGTGCTACCTGGTGTAACTGTAGCAACTTCTTGCATTATTTTTGTCTGATTATTAGCATTCGAAAAGCGGACTAAATTGGGTAATGCTGTCGGGTTGGCATACCAATCGCCACCGCCACTGTATTTTAAAACCGCAATTTGTTGGGCAGCCAATAAATTGAAGGTCAACAAAAAAATTAAAGAGATTAAGGGTTTAAACATACTTAACTTATTCATTTATAAAGGCGATGCTATGACAGGCAACAACGCCTGCGGTTTCGGTTCGCAATCTACTATTACCCAAAGATACCGATTTATATGCATTCTTGAGTGCTAATTTAATTTCTTTTAACGAAAAATCACCTTCGGGTCCAATTAAAATAGTTACACGTTCGTTTGGTTTTACTAATTGCTTTAACGGGATTTTATCTTGGTCGTCGCAATGGGCAATGAGTTTTAGACCTTTAAATTCTTGTGCCAAAAAATTTGAAAAGGGCGTTAGCTCATTTAATTTTGGATGGTGAAAATGAAGCGATTGCTTAGAAGCCGAAATCAATATTTTTTCTAATCGGTCGCTTTTAACAACCTTTCGCTCAGAGTGTTCACAAAGCAATGGGGTGATTTCATCAACGCCAATTTCGGTCGCTTTTTCTAAAAACCATTCAAAACGCTCATTTAATTTGGTGGGTGCTATAGCAATGTGTAAATAATAGGGGTGTGATTTTGGCTTTTCGCTAATGCTGGTTATGGTTACAAGGCAATGTTTTTCGTTAGCTTCAAATATAACTGCTTCAAATAAAAGTCCGTTGCCGTTGGTAATTTGCAACAAATCGCCTTCTTTTTTGCGTAAAACCTTAATGATATGCCGACTTTCAACTTTATCAAATGATAGCATTTTGGTGTCTTTTGCGAGCGAAGGATTATAAAATAATTGCATAAAAATCAGACTAAAGGTTTAGAAAAAGTGCAGCGTCTTTGATGTGTTATCTGGCCAAATTTCTTCCAAATTTGGTGAATGGCAACATTATCGGCAAGTTCGGGTGTTCTTATAAAATTCACAATTTTCAATTGCTCAAAAGTTTTTTGAAACTCTAAAAATATCAGCGCATTAATGCCTTTATTTTGATAGTCGGGATGCACGCCAATGAGATAAGAAATAACATCTTTACTGTTTTTTTTTGCATATAGCAGATGAAAAATTCCAAAAGGAAACAAATGACCTTTAGCTTTTTGCAAGGCTCGAGAAAAGGATGGCATCGTAATGCCAAAGGCAATTAATTTTTGGTTTTTATCTACCACAAATTTGATATATTCGGGATTTATAAAGCTGATATAGCGCTTTTTAATGTATTCAATTTCTGTTTCGGTTATGGGAACAAATGTTGAAAGTGCTGCATAACACGCATTAAATAAATTGAACATTTCATCTACATAAGGCAGTAAATCTTTGGTCTTGGTAAAGGTTAGCGACTTAACTTGATAGCGTTGTTCAATCAAAGCACTAGCGCGTTCTAAAGGCGCTCTTTCTACGTTTTTAAATTCAAATTTATTTTCTAAATACTCCTTTTCAATTTTAAATCCCATTTTTTCAAAATGGGTTTGATAATAAGGATAGTTATACCACGTAATCATGGTGCCAATATGGTCAAAACCATAAGTTAAAACACCAACTTTATCTAAATTTGAAAAGCCAACAGGACCCTCCATAAATTCGAGTTGATTTGCGAGGCCAATTTCTTTAACTTTATTGATTAAGGCACTGCTAACTTCAAGATTATCAATAAAATCGAACCAGCCAAAACGCATTTTTTTGAGTCTTTGGCTGTTGACTTCGGTCCAGTTTATAATTGCAGCGATGCGCCCTACAATTTTATGGTTATCAAAAGCTAAAAAAAAATCAGCTTGCGCGTGTTTAAAAACAGGATTGATTGTAGGATCGAAACTTTCTAGTTCATCTTTTATAAGAGGGGGTACCCAATAAGCATTATTTTTATAAAGTAAAAAAGGAAACTCTACAAATAATTTAAGTTCCTTTTTGGTAGTAACTTTCTTAATTTCAATCATTTTTGTCGGGTTGTTGATTATCATTTTGGTCTGATTTATCCCTTTTTACGCGCTTTGAGAACCAAGCTTTTTTTACTTTTTTAGGTTTGTCTTTTTTTAGGGCTTTTACTTTTCTTGTCACCTTTTTTACCTGAGTGGTTTCTTTAATTTTTTTGGTTTTTCTAATTGACTTTGTTTGTCGATACAAATGTTGTAAAGCCCTTTTCTTTTTAGATACTTCGTCCTTATCGCGATTTTTATCGATGAGCAATTTATCAACGGCTTCAATTTGAGATTGCTTATTTACCTTTTCTAAATGCTTGTCAATCCGCCAAGAAGCACCAAACCCAACATAAGCACCTAAAGCGGGTCCTTCAAAAAAAAGGCGCAAGGAGGCGTCTAGTTGCAAATCTTTGGTTTTTAAATAAGCCAAACCACCGGCAACTTGAAATTCGTTGTTAAAGTTGACATTATAACGTCCTAAATTTTCTAAAAAGATAGAATATTTATCATTTAAAGTATAGGTTTCGCTTAGGATATAGGTGTAGGATGCATGGGGTGTGCCAAGTTTATCGATGATGATATTTGTTAAAATAACATATCGGTCGGTGAGATCGTTTTGCAAATAAATGGCAATTTTAGGACTAATTCTTTCATGAAAATCACCGCTCGCCACAGGGGTGTTAATACCAAAATACGCGCCAACACTGGGTGTAAGCCTTTTTTTGTCGAAAGCCATGCGCTTTTTCCAACTGCGCACTTCCTTATATTTATCATCATATTCGCGCTGGTAAAGCAGGTATTTAGCACCGATTGTAACCTGACTTAATCCACTGATGTTTTTATAAGAAGTGTGAAGGTTTTTAAAAGCCAAACGGTCATTAGCATAGGTTAAATCGAGATTGAATTCTAGCTTTTCATTAAAATAGCTGTAGCGAAACGACAAGTTTGCACCAAAGCTTTGCGGATTTGAAAAGCGACTTTTTATTTGCGCGCGTTCAAAAAAAAAGCCCCCTTCAACTTGATAAACACCCGAGCCAATCCCAAACGGACTTACCGAAAATCCGGGGCGATTGGAATTAATAATATCAGTATATTGTGCTACAAGTAATTGCGAAAACCCAATCAGTAAAAAAAGTAAAAAACTTTTTCTCATAAATAGTGATGACTTTAATTTTCAAATATAACAGATTTTCTTAATTAATAACCACTAAGTTAAAAGCAAATTTGTATTTTTGAATCCTTATTATTTTTTAAAACCGAAGCATTATGGGCTTACTTAGAACCCTTTTTATCATCTTGTTAGTCTATTATGGACTTAAATTTATTGCAAAATATATCCTACCTTTAATTATTACCCAAGCCATAACAAAGGTTCAAGAAAACCTCAAAAATCAATACAGTCAACAACAACCACAAACAAAAGCGGGCGAAACGAGTGTTGATTTTGCGCCTAAGCCCCCTTCAACTAATCAAAAAGTTGGTGAATATATTGATTTTGAAGAAGTTGATTCTAAAACAAATCCTAAATCTAAATGAAATTAAAATCTTATTTACCTTATTTTATCGCTGTTGTAGTATTTACACTTGTTGCATTGAGTTATTTCTACCCTGTTTTATCAGGTAAACAGATTTTGCAAAGTGATATTGTTCAGTTTACCGGAATGTCGCACGAAGTGGTGCAATATCGCGATAAATTTCACAGCGAACCATATTGGACAGATGCCGCTTTTGGGGGCATGCCAACCTACCAGTTGAGTGCTTATTATCCACTGAATTATATTCAGAAATTAGACCAAGTTTTGCGCTTTTTACCACGCCCTGCCGACTATTTATTTCTTTACTTTTTGGGTTTTTTTGTCTTGCTGATGGTGCTAAAAGTAAATTGGAAGCTTGCAATTTTTGGGGCAATAGCCTTTGGGTTTAGCACTTATTTTATTATTATTTTAGGAGTTGGTCACAATGCTAAAGCACTAGCAATTGCATATATGCCTCTCGTTTTAGCAGGAGTTTTGCTCATCTTTAACAAAAACTATTTAAAAGGTTTTATACTTACCACTTTTGCGTTGGCATTAGAAATTGCTGCCAGCCACATACAAATGACTTACTATCTGTCGTTTGTTTTAATGTTTATTGCTTTGGTTTATCTATATCAAGCTATTAAATCAAAAGAATTTGCGATTTATTTTAAGCAAATTGCGTTTTTGGTTTTGGCAAGTTTCATAGCCATTGGCGTTAATGCAACGCCACTTATGGCAACTTCTCAATACGCAAAACACAGCACCAGAGGAAAAAGTGAACTAACAATTAATCCCGATGGTAAAAAAATAGCAACTACTAATGGTTTAGACCCAAATTATATCACCCAATACAGTTACAGTCCGCTTGAAACTTTTAACTTATTAATTCCAAGGTTTATGGGCGGTGGTTCGCACGAGGCACTCGACACCGATTCAAATACTTACAAGTTTTTGGCCGATAAAGCGGGTCCTGCTCAGGCTAAGCAATTTGCTCAAAGCGCACCATTATATTGGGGAGCTCAGCCCATTGTAGCCGCGCCAGCGTATATTGGTGCGGTACTCATTTTTCTGGCCTTTATGGGTATTTTGTTGCTAAAAAGTAAACATAAAATTTGGCTGATTACAGCAATTTGTTTTGCCATTTTGCTGAGCTGGGGTAAAAACTTAAGCCTTTTAACCGATTTTTTCATCAAATACATCCCACTTTACAATAAGTTTAGAGCGGTATCTTCCATTCAAGTAATTGTTGAATTATGCGTTCCTATTTTAGCGCTTTTAGGATTTTCTAAATTCCTTTCGCAGGAGGTAAATTCGGACGAAAAGTTAAAAAGTCTTAAAAATGCTGGCCTTGTTTTAGGTGGCTTGTTGTTGGTTTTTGTGTTGTTTGGAACAAGTTTATTTTCTTTTGAAGGATTAAATGACGGCTATTATGCCAAATTGCTCGCCGGTTTAGACAATGCCCTAATTGCCGACAGAAAAGCGGTATTTTTTGATGACAGTTTAAGATCTTTAGCGTTGATTTTATTGGTATTTGGAACGCTTTGGGGATTTTTAAAATCAAAAATAAGCCAATCTCTTACAGTTGTTATTATCGGAATATTAATGGTATTAGACTTGGTTTTAGTCGATTGGAATTATGTAAACGCTACAAATTTTGTTTCGGCTAAACAAGTAAAACAACCCATTAAAGCTACCGAAATTGACCAGCGTATTTTATTGGATACAAGCCATTATAGAGTAGCTAATTTTTCGGTTGATCCAATGAATGACGGCACAACCTCTTATTATCATTTGTCGGTTGGGGGTTATCACGCCGCAAAACCCGGACGTTATCAAGATTTATATGATTTTCAAATCTCAAAAAATAATATTGAGGTGCTCAATATGTTGAATACCAAATACCTTATATTTCCAAATGACAATAAAGTTGATGTGCAATTAAATCCAAATGCATCAGGCGCAGCTTGGTTTGTTAAGAGCCTAAAGTTTGTTGAAGATGCCAATCAAGAAATTTTGGCGCTCACAACATTTGTTGCAAAAGATACAGCCATTATAAATCATAATGAATTTCCTGCTGCTAAAACCGATTTTCAAAATTTTGAAAGCGATTCTACGGCGCAAATTAACTTGATGCTTTATCAGCCAAACCATTTAGAATATCAAAGTCAGAATAGCAAAATGCAACTTGCTGTATTTTCTGAAATGTACTACAAAGATGGCTGGATTGCCACTATTGACGGTACCGAAACGCCTATATACAGAGCAAATTATGTGTTGCGCGCTTTAAAAATTCCGGCAGGAAACCATCAAATTATTTTCAAATTTAAACCACAAGTCATTCAAACGGGCACAATGATTACCGCCACATCATTTGCCTTATGGCTTTTAATTATGGTGGGGTGGGTGATTTATCATAAAAAGAAACAACCTTCATTTTGAAGCCAAAATTGATTTATTTTTATCCCGCTAAGGCAACTTTTGTTGAAAGAGATATTAGCTTTTTATCAAAAAAATTTGACATTTTAACACAAGATTTACCTTGGACACACAAGGGTCAAATTTTGATGAATTTTGCAAAACAATTCTTTTTTATTCTAAAAAATAGCTCAAAAACAAGAGTTTATTTGGTAATGTTTGGAGGTTATTGGTCTTTTTTACCAGCCCTTTTTGGAAAGCTTTTTAACAAACGCGTTTTTATTATTTTAGGAGGTACCGATTGTGTTTCGTTTCCCGAAATTAATTATGGAAGTTTGCGAAAGCCCCTATTAAAGTGGTTTATAAAAAAATCGTACCAGTGGTGTACACGTCTCTTGCCGGTTGATGAAAGTTTACTATTTTCAAATAGTCATTACCATTTAAATGCCAGCCATAAACAGCAAGGAGTCAAGGCTTTTTTTAAGAATCTAAAAACACCTTACACGGTCATTCCCAATGGTTTTGATGTTGAGTTTTGGAAAAATGCGCCCATTAAAAAAATACCAAATTCTTTTGTAAGTATTGCCTATATCAACGATAAAACGCGGTTTACTTTAAAAGGATTTGACCGTATTTTAAAATTAGCGACGCATTTTAAGGAAGCTAATTTTACCCTTATCGGGATATCGGAACCCTATGCTAAAACCTTGATAATGCCACAAAATGTGACACTATTTCACGATTTAAAACCAGATGAACTAAAAGCTCAGCTCGCCAAACATCAATTTTATTTGCAGCTTTCATTATCTGAAGGCTTTCCAAATGCCTTAGCCGAAGCCATGTTAATGCGTTGCATTCCTATTGGCAGTGCCGTAGGAGCCATTCCTAAAATAATTGACCAAACTGGAATTGTTATGACAACACCAGATGAGGCGCAATTGATTTTTGAAATAGAAAAATTATTAAACTTAGCGCCATTAACTTTAGAAGTAATGGGCCTCTCGGCACAAATGCAAATAAGTACGAATTTTAGCATTCAAAACCGCATTGATTTAATGTGTACAACTTTATCCGAAAATTTATGAAAAAAGTGCTGCTCATTACCTATTATTGGCCACCATCGGGTGGTTCGGGCGTTCAAAGATGGCTAAATTTTACCAAATATTTGCCTGATTTTGGCATTGAGTCAACGGTTTATACCATCTCAAATCCGCATTATGCCATCGAAGATTTTTCCTTGCAAACCCCAAAAGGAATTAAAATTATTCGACAATCTATTTGGGAGCCTTATCGGATGGCTTCAGCGTTTTCGGGAAAGAATATGAAGGAAACCAGCTCTGGATTTTTAGACCAGTCAAAATCTGTTAAAACTAAAATTGTCAATTATATACGAGCAAATTATTTTATTCCTGATGCACGAAAATTCTGGGTAAAGCCTTCTGTAAAATTCCTTAAAAAGCATCTTTTAGAAAATAATATCGACACAATAATCACCTCAGGTCCACCACATAGTTTACATTTAATTGGCTTGCAATTACAAGAATCCTTAAATATAAAATGGATCGCCGATTTTAGAGATCCTTGGACACAAATAGATTACTTTCAAAATTTGCCTTTTACCAAACGCGCATTGCAAAAACATTTTGATTTAGAAAGGGTAGTAGCTCAAAAAGCCGACGTTGTTTTAGTGGTTGGCAAAACTATGGGTGATTATTATGCGGCGTTTAACAAGCGTGTATATGTTATTTCTAATGGTTTTGAAACTGTTGAAAATCAATCAGAAATAGCCCTAACTAAAGAATTTAGCCTCACTCATATCGGCTTGCTCAATGCCGATAGAAATTCAGATTTATTTTGGGAAGTCATTCGCGAATTAATTGATGAAAACGCCGAATTTAAAGCGGCTGTGTTAGTTCAATTAATAGGAAAAGTTGCCGATGAGGTTAAGCTAAGTATTGAAAAATATCAGTTAAATGAGGTGGTAACATTCATAAATTACCTGCCACATATTGAAGTTTTAAATTACCAAAAAGCTTCTCAAGTATTGCTGGTGCTGGTAAATCGCGTGCCTAGTGCAAAAGGCATTATTACAGGGAAAATATTTGAATACCTGCTAGCAAACCGCCCTATTTTAGCCATCGGACCCTTAGACGGTGATTTAGCCGAAGTTCTCAATAAAACCAATGCCGGAAAAATTGTAGATTTTGACGATAAAAGTGAACTCAAAAAAAATTTAATGGTTTATTTTGAAGCTTATAAAAATCATACTTTAGTGTCCAAATCACAAAATATTGATGACTATAATGCCAAAACTATTGCTGGTAAATTGGCTGAGATTATAAATACAAACTGATTTATGAAAAAAATAATAACTATTTTAGGGGCGCGACCTCAATTTGTAAAAGCTGCTGTATTGAGCCGCATCATTACTTCACACCACCAAATTGAAGAGCTTATTGTGCACACAGGTCAGCATTTTGACACCAATATGAGTGCCGTTTTTTTTGATGAAATGCACATTCCCAGTCCAAAATATAACCTAAATATAAACGGCTTGCGACATGGCGCTATGACTGGACAAATGCTCGAAAGGCTTGAAGCAGTTTTAATAAAAGAACAACCTGATGCCGTAGTGGTTTATGGCGATACCAACTCAACTTTAGCGGGTGCTTTAGCTGCCAAAAAATTGCAAATAAAAGTAATTCATATTGAAGCAGGTTTGCGTTCTTTTAATATGAAAATGCCCGAAGAAGTCAACCGCATCTTAACCGATCGTATTGCCGATTTATTGCTTTGTCCCACCCAAAAAGCGATGGCTAATTTAAAGCTAGAAGGTTTTGAAAATATAGATACCCAATGCGTTTTAACAGGCGATATTATGAAAGATGCCGTCGAATTTTACAGCACCATGGTAGCCGAAAAATCACATATTTTACAAACCCAGCAACTCAAACCCAATCAATTTGTTTTGGCAACCATTCATCGTCAAGAAAATACCGATACTATTAAAAATTTAAAATCTATTTTTAAAGCCTTTGATGTCATTTCTAAAACCTGCCAAGTGGTGTTGCCATTGCATCCGCGTACAAAGCAAATCCTTGAAAAGAACAAGATAAAAACAGAGGCACTTCTTATAAATCCGGTAGGTTATTTCGACATGTTGGCTTTGCTTAAAAACTGTAAAATGGTGGTAACCGACAGTGGTGGTTTGCAAAAAGAAGCCTTTTTTAATCAAAAATTCTGCATTGTTGCGCGCACCGAAACCGAATGGGTTGAGCTTGTTGAAAATAATTTTGCTGCCATTGCCGGAAGTGATTACAAAAAAATAATTTCTGCATTTCACAGCTTTGATAAAAAAGAATTATCATTCGATATGCCACTTTATGGAAACAAAGTCGGTGAAAAGATTTATAACGAAATAGTTAAATTGGTTGGGTAAATAAATATTTTATACCAGTTTTTAAAATTTTTGAAGGATTGTAAGGCGCTACAAACGGTAAGCTCCTACGGAGCTACAAATGAAATCCATCTTTGGCTGCAACTGTTCGTTAAAATTGCAAACTATTTTTAGCTTCGTAGGAGCGTTCAGTTTGTAGAATTTAACCGCCGCCCAACATATAGCTCCGTAGGAGCGAGCCGTTTGTAATGAACCGTTTGTAAACAATCAATTTAATCAATCCATTCAAACAAATAATCTTCATTGTATTCAATTTCAAATTTTTTTAGAAATTCAAAATATGCTTCTTTAAATGTTGTTTTTTTTGTGGTGATCTTCTTGATTTAATAGATATTTGATTACGGAATCAATCTGACTTCTTGAATATGAAAATGCACCAAACCCTTCCTGCCAATTGAATTTTCCGTTAAAACCACCTATTTTCATTGATGAATTTTGAAGAAAATGATTTTATATCTCTTGTTAAATCTGAAATAGACTGTGCAGGATTCAATCTAACTAATAGATGTGTATGGTCGGGCATGCAATAAACAGCGAGCAATTTATGTTGTCGTTTTTAGATGATGCCTGTGATATAATTGTGTAAAGCTTCTTTAGGTTATTTTTGAATTAGGTTTTGTCTTCCTTTTACAGCAAAAACTATCTGAATGTAAACTTGTGAATAGGTGTTTGGCATATTGTTAAGACGTTTATTTCTTTGGCTGTTAAAACTTTTTTTAAAAAACTAGATACCTTTTGTGTAATCAATTGCTAAAACAAACACTTTTTATTCAAAAACATCACCTTCAACTATTTATAGTCTAAGGATGCTTTTACAAAAGCTACAAACAAGGGATGCGGATTAAGCACGGTACTTTTATATTCGGGATGGTATTGAACGCCAATAAACCAAGGGTGATTTGGCAACTCAATAATTTCTACCAAACCTGTTTTTGGGTTGATACCTGTTGTTTTCATTCCCGCATCATTAAAGGCTTTTAAAAAGGCATCATTAAATTCATAGCGATGGCGGTGGCGTTCTAAAATTAGTTCAGATTTATAAATTTTATAGGCTTTCGAAGTTTTGTCAAGTTTACAATCCCAAGCGCCTAAACGCATGGTGCCTCCCATTTGTGTAATGTTTTTTTGACTTTCCATCAGGTCAATTACGGGGAACTTTGTAGCGGTATTCATTTCGGTTGAGTTGGCATCTTTTAAGCCTAAAATATGGCGTGCAAATTCAATGACTGCCATTTGCATCCCCAAACAAATTCCAAAAAAAGGGATATTGTTTTCGCGAACATACCTAATGGCTTCAATTTTTCCTTCTATGCCACGTTCACCAAATCCGGGTGCAACAATAACGCCATGAACACCTTCAAGTTTTTTAGTAACATTTTTTGGGGTTAATTTTTCGGAGTGAATCCATTTGATAACTACGCGGACTTCATTAGTAGCACCCGCATGAATTAAGGCTTCTGAAATAGATTTATAGGCGTCGTGTAATTCAACATATTTACCCACTAAGGCAATTGTTACGGTCGATTTTGGATTTTTAAATTTTGTTAAAAAATCATTCCATTTTAGCAATTTTGGGGTGTCACTTAAAGGTAATTTTAATTTTTTAATCACCACGATATCTAAACCTTCTTTTAGCATCAAATTTGGAACGTCATAAATGGTTTCGGCATCTAAAGCTTCAATAACTTCATCTTCGTGAACATTGCAAAATAATGCCAATTTGCGTTTAATATCATCCGATAAGGGATGTTCAGAACGACAAACTAAAATATTTGGACTCACACCGCTTTGCATCAACATCTTAACGGAATGTTGAGTAGGTTTTGTTTTTAATTCGCCGGTAGTTGCTAAATAGGGAATTAGGGTTAAATGAATAACAATGGCATTTTCAGAACCCATTTCCCACTGCAATTGTCGCACGGCTTCAACATAAGGTAGCGACTCTATATCGCCTACCGTGCCCCCAATTTCGGTTAAAACGATATCAAATTTTCCTGTATTTCCCAAAAGTTGGATACGGTGCTTAATTTCGTCGGTAATATGAGGAATGACCTGAACGGTTTTTCCTAAAAAGTCGCCACGGCGCTCTTTATCAATCACCGATTGGTAAATTCGACCCGTTGTAACATTATTTGCTTGTGAGGTTGGTGTGTTTAAAAAACGTTCATAATGACCTAAATCTAAATCAGTTTCTGCGCCGTCATCGGTTACATAACATTCGCCGTGTTCATACGGATTTAAGGTCCCCGGGTCTATATTGATATAAGGATCAAGTTTTTGGATGGTTACTTTAAAGCCGCGTTCTTGTAATAATTTGGCTAAAGATGCAGCAATAATGCCTTTTCCAAGCGATGAAGTTACGCCTCCGGTTACAAAAACGTATTTGGTCTGTATCATGTATATTTAGGTTTTGCCAAAAGTACAAACTCTAAGCTAGTTTGCAAAAGAGAATTTTAATTTATTGAGAGCCTTATTAATTTTTTACAGATTGATGGGATATCAGCGCTAAATAATAAATAAAATTAGTTAGTTTTGCCTCTTGATGATGGTTGAAGTCATTATTTAATTAAAAGTAAATCAAAGAATTTAAAATCTTTTATAACCGAGAGATGAAACAATTAACAGGTACCGGTGTTGCACTTGTAACCCCCTTTAAAAATGATAAAAGTGTTGATGTAAATGCACTTAAAAAATTGGTGAATTACCAAGTTGAAAATGGCATTAATTACCTTGTGGTTTTAGGTACCACAGGAGAGCCGGCAACCTTGACAAAAACAGAAAAGGAGCTTGTAAAGCAAACGGTTATTGAAGCAAATAATAAAAGGCTGCCACTTGTTTTAGGGCTAGGAGGAAACAATACTCAAGCGGTAATTGATGAAATTCAGCAAACTGACTTATCGGCTTTTACAGCAATTTTATCGGTTTCGCCTTATTATAACAAACCTACTCAAGAAGGAATTTACCAACATTTTAAAGCCATTTCAAATGCCTCACCGCTTCCAATAATTGTTTATAATGTACCCAGCAGAACGGGTTCAAATATTACGGCGCAAACCACTTTAAGATTGGCAAATTCGTGTAAAAATATTATTGGTATTAAAGAAGCGGCTGGCGATATGGTTCAAGCAATGCGCATTTTACAACAAAAACCCAAAGATTTTATGGTAATTTCGGGAGACGATATGATTGCATTACCCATCATTTTGGCAGGTGGTTGTGGCGTAATTTCAGTAATTGGAGAAGGAATACCTAAAGAATTCTCAAAATTGATACAATTCGGTTTAGCAGGTAAAGCCAATGAAGCTTATCATTTGCAATTTAAATTAATGAGCGGCATTGATTTTATTTTTGAAGAAGGCAATCCGGCAGGAATAAAAGCACTTTTAAAAATTAAGGGTATCACCGAGTTGGATGTTAGACTGCCGTTGATAGAAGCAAGCATTTCTTTGCAAGAAAAATTGCGCCAATTTGTCAATAATATAGCTTAGACTAAAAATATTTAAACGCCACTTTATTAACAAACTTTTAGTATTGATTTTGGCTTAAAAAGCCTGAACAAACTTATTTTTGCCTTTCGCTAAAGCGCGATTTAAACATTTTATTAATCCATTTTAAATAACTACTTTTGCCGAATGCGAAAAATGAAACAATCCATACTATATATACTAACCATAGCGCTCTTAGCGTCTTGTAGCCCTTATCAAAAAGTTTTGAACAAGGGAAAAGCCGAAGATCGTTATAAAATGGGTACGGCGCTTTTTGACAAAGGCGAATATTCAAAAGCCTTGACACTATTAGATAAAATTGTTACAGAATATACTGGCAAGCCACAAATGGAACGCATTCAATTTATGATTGCCGAATCGCATTACAAAATAAAGGATTATAACCTTTCGGGCTATTATTTCAGTCGTTTTGCAACCAATTATCCAAACAGCTCAAAACACGAAGAAGCCTTATTTTTAGCCGCTAAAGGTTATTATTTATCCGCCCCAAAATACAGTTTAGACCAAACGGATACTAATAAAGCCATTGATGTTTTGCAACAATTTATCAATGCTTATCCAAACTCCGAAAAACTTAAGGAAGCCAATGAAATTTACAGCGAATTAAGTAAAAGGTTAGAAAAAAAATATTTTGAAATTGCAAAGCAATTCTTAACCCTTGATAATTATCAGGCGGCTATAGTTGCTTTAGACAATTTTTTAGAAGACTATTCTGGAACAACTTATAAAGAAGAAGTGGGCTACCTTAAATTTCAAGCGGCTTATAATTTAGGTATTAAAAGCATCCAACAAAAAAAAGAAGAACGCATTAAAGACGCATTGAGTATCTTTGCCAAGTTTAATAAGGAATTTCCAGCATCTAAATATTTAAAGGATTTAGAACCTGAAGTTAAAACCCTTAACAATCAGTTATCTGCATTAACAAAATAAAATATATCATTATGGATTTTAAAGTTTCTGAAGCACCAATTTCTACAATTACTTACAATAGAGCCGACTTAATTAAGCCTAATAGCAACATTTACGAAGCCATTACAATTATTGCAAAACGTGCCGAACAAATAGACGAAAACATTAAAAAAGAGCTCGTTGATAAATTAGAAGAATTTGCCACTTACAACGACAATTTAGAAGAAGTTTTTGAAAACAAAGAACAAATTGAAGTTTCTAGGTTTTATGAAAAACTTCCTAAATCTACTGCTATCGCCATTGAAGAATGGGTTAAAGACAAAATTTATTACCGAAGAGTTTCTGAATCTGCTGAATAATGTCTGTTTTAAGCGGTAAAAAAATACTTCTCGGCATTTCCGCCGGAATCGCTGCTTATAAAACGCCTTTTTTAATCAGACTTTTAGTTAAAGCTGGCGCTGAAGTGCAAGTTGTTATGACTCCTGCTACAAAAGATTTTGTAACACCACTCACTTTAGCAACACTTTCTAAAAAGCCTGTATTCTCTTCTTTTTTTAATGAAGATGATGAAAACGCCACGTGGAATAGCCATGTTGACTTGGCACTTTGGGCTGATTATTTGTTATTCGCACCATTAACTGCCAACACTTTGGCTAAAATGGCTCAAGGTATCGCTGATAATTTATTGATGGCGGTTTACCTTTCGGCAAAATGCCCCATCTATTTTGCACCCGCAATGGATTTGGATATGTATAAACATCCAACTACCAAAAAAAATATCGACATTTTAAAATCATTTAAGCATACTTTTATTCCGCCCGATAAGGGTGAATTGGCAAGTGGTTTAATTGGCGAAGGTCGAATGGCTGAACCCGAAGCCATTATAAAATTTTTGGAACAAAGTATTGAAAAAACCTTGCCACTCTTTGGTAAAAAAGTGTTGATTACCGCCGGTCCAACTTATGAAGCCATTGACCCTGTGCGATTTATAGGCAATCATTCTTCGGGAAAAATGGGTGTAGCCTTAGCGGAAGTCGCTGCTAGTTTGGGTGCAAGTGTAACATTAATAATTGGTCCCTCTGCCATTCACACAAAAAATCCTCAAATTAATCGGATTGATGTGGTGAGTGCAAACGATATGTTTCAAGCTTGCAGTATGCCCTTTAAAACCACAGATATTGCCATACTTGCCGCAGCTGTTGCCGATTATAAGCCAGCACAAGTAGCCACACAAAAAATTAAGAAGAAAGATACTTCACTTCATATTGATTTAACACCTACCATTGATATTTTGGCTACTTTAGGCCAGCAAAAAACAAATCAAATTTTGGTGGGATTCGCCCTCGAAACCGAAAACGAATTACAAAATGCAAAAGACAAATTAAAGCGTAAAAACTTAGATTTCATAGTTTTGAATTCACTGCAAGATAAAGGAGCGGGCTTTAAAGCCGACACCAATAAAATAACGATAATTAGCGCCAATAATAAGATTAAAAACTTTCCGTTAAAAGAAAAGGAATTAGTCGCAAAAGACATATTCATCGAAATTTTAGACAAATGCCATGCGTAACTTTTTTTTAGTCCTGTTATTTTATTTTTCAGTTTTTAACCTACTGGCACAAGAACTCAATTGCACCGTTACCCTAAATGCCGATAAAATTAGAGGATCTAATAAATCAGTATTTAAAACCTTGCAAAACAGCATTTCAGAATATCTTAACACCACAAAATGGACAAACATAAAGGTAAAATCTAACGAAAAAATTCAATGTGCAATCAATATTTTTATCCTAGAAGAACCGCAAACAAATCAATATAAAGGAACCATGCAAATACTGGTTAATCGCCCCGTATTTAACTCAACTTATCAAACTACAATCTTTAATTTTAAAGACGATAATTTATCGTTTAGCTACAAGGAATTTGATCCCTTGCGCTTTAGCGAAAATAGTTTCGATTCAAATTTAACGTCTATGCTCACCTTTTATGCTTATACCGTTTTGGGCATCGACGCCGATTCATTTGCTTTAAAAGGCGGAGATGTTTTTTATAAACAAGCCGAAAATGTGATAAACTTATCTCAGCAAAGTGGCTATTTAGGATGGAATAAAATTGACGGTAATGGCTCGCGCTTTGAGCTTAACGAAAACCTTTTATCGCCTGTATATGTTGAATATCGAAATGCCATGTACCAATACCACCGTGAAGGTTTAGACATTATGTACACCAGTTCCGAGGCAGGAAAAAGTACCATTGCAAATGCTATTTTGCGACTTAAAAAAATTTATGATACCCGTCCTGACGCCTTTATTTTAAGGGTTTTTACCGACGCTAAAGCGGATGAAATTGTTACCATTTTTTCTGAAGGACCCACTTTTGATGTTACAAGCTTAAAGGATGTTTTATTAAAAATTTCGCCTTATAACAATTCTAAGTGGAAAAATATTAAAAATTAGTCTATTTATTTTTTAATTTTTATTTGTGTTCTGTTAGTAATGACTATTTTTACGAGGCAAAAAAAAATACGCGTGTGCTCGCATCTTTATCTATAAATAATTTTGTTTTAATAGACGCCCTTCAGATTAAATTTGAAGAAAATTTATCCATTATCACGGGCGAAACAGGGGCAGGAAAGTCTATTTTATTAGGTGCTCTAGGATTAGTATTAGGCGAACGAGCCGACGCTACCAAAATTAAAAATAAGGACCAAAAATGTGTTATTGAAGCGGTTTTTAAAATTAAAAACTTCCCTCTAAAAGCCTTTTTTGAAGCAAATGATTTAGATTATGAAGACGAAACTTTAATAAGACGCGAAATCTTACCCAACGGTAAATCACGCGCTTTTATTAACGATACGCCCATTGGTTTAGGTGCTTTACAAGAGTTGAGTCAGTTTTTAATCGATGTGCATTCTCAACAAGATGCTGCCAAACTAAATGAGTTAACTTACCAATTTCAATTTATTGACAGCTTGGCAAAAACGCATCAAGAACTTTTAATTTATGCCGAAACTTTAAATAATTTAAAGGCTTTAGAAAAAGCTTTGCGGTTGTTAAAAGACACCCAAAATAACAAGCAGTTAGCTTACGAATATAACTGCTTTGTTTTTAATGAACTCTTAAACGCAAATTTAAAAGAGGATGAGTTAGAAGCCTTAGAAGCCTCCATTGAAACCCTTGAACATACCGATTTTATTGGCCAAGCGCTTAGTGAAGCCCAGCTTTTAGCCGAAACCGATGAATTTGGTTTAGTTGAATCACTACAAAAATATAAATCAGCTTTAGAAAGTATTGCACGTTTTGACGCTAATTTTTCCGATCTAGCCAGTCGCATCGGTAGTTTGAAAATTGAATTTGACGATTTGCACCGCGAAGTCCTTAATTATCAAGAGCAAATAAACCTAGATCCTCAAGAATTACAAATCAAACAAGAACGCCTAAACTTGTTAAATTCACTCTTGCAAAAGCATCATGTATCCACAATTCAAGAACTGATTTTAAAAAGAAATGATTTGGTAAACGACATTGAATTGGTAGAAAACGCCGAAGCCGAATTGACTCATCACACGCAGCAAATAAAAAAACTAAATGATGAATTATTGGTGCTAGGTCAAAAAATTCACCAGAAACGAAAAGACATCATTCCAAAATTGCAAAAAGATTTAGAAGCCTATTTGCACCAATTGGGGATGCAAAATGCCCGTTTTTCAATCGGTTTAACCGAAACAAATCAATTATTTAGCAATGGAATTGACCAATTAGATTTTTTGTTTAGCGCCAATCAGGGAGGCGAATTCGGCAAAATGACAAAAGTTGCATCTGGGGGTGAGCGCTCGCGAATTATGTTGGCGCTAAAAGCCATTTTATCAAATTACAGCAATTTGCCAACAATTATTTTTGATGAAATAGATTCGGGTGTTTCGGGTGCAGTTGCCAACACAGTAGGAAGCATTTTACAAAATATGGCAAAAAATATGCAGGTAATCGCCATTTCACATCTACCGCAAATCGCCGCAAAAGGCCTTCATCACTACAAAGTTTATAAAGAAATTTTTGAAAATGATACCGTAACGCACTTAAAATTACTGAACGCCGAAGAACGCATTGTCGAAATTGCCGAAATGTTAGGAGGTAAAACTAAATCAGCTTCAGCAATTTTACATGCAAAGACACTATTGCAGTAAAAAACTTTATATTTGTCCAAAAATTAAGAAAATTTAAAACATTACCTATGTACAATCTATTAAAAGGAAAAAGAGGAATTATTTTTGGTGCTTTAGATGCAAATTCTATCGCTTGGAAAACGGCTGAACGCGTTCACGAAGAAGGCGGAACTTTTGTGTTAACCAATGCGCCAATCGCCATGCGAATGGGTACAATTGGTGAATTAGCCTCAAAAACTGGATCTCAAATTGTTCCTGCCGATGCCACTTCAGTCGACGATTTAGAAAATTTAGTTTTAAAATCGATGGAAATTTTAGGCGGCAAAATAGATTTTGTGCTCCATTCAATAGGAATGTCGGTAAACGTTAGAAAAGGCATGCATTACACCGCCGAAAATTATGATTTTACCGCAAAAGGTTGGGATGTTTCGGCATTGTCGTTCCATAAAGTGATGAGTGTTTTATACAAACATCAAGCTATGAATGAGTGGGGTAGCATTGTAGCGCTGACTTATATGGCGGCGCAACGTGTTTTTCCCGATTACAATGACATGGCCGATAATAAAGCTTATTTAGAATCTGTTGCGCGTAGTTTTGGCTACTTTTTTGGTCGCGATTATAAAGTCCGCGTTAACACCATTTCGCAATCACCAACACCAACTACTGCGGGTACAGGCGTTAAAGGCTTTGATGGTTTTTTTGCTTACGCCGATAAAATGTCGCCTTTAGGCAATGCCACCGCTCAAGAATGTGCAGATTATACCGTTTCATTGTTCTCCGATTTAACAAAAAAAGTAACCCTTCAAAATCTTTATCACGACGGTGGTTTTTCGAATATGGGCGTTAGCAACATGGTGATGGATACCTTTATGGAAAATCAATCTGAATAAAGTATCAGGTAGTTGGTATCAGGTATCGCTTGTTAAGATTTGATTTTTTTTGTTTTTTAAAAGTAATTATAATCATTTTAAGCGGTATTAAATAGTATCCAATTCTCAAGGTTATTTGAAAGTTGTTTTTCGAATCTTTTAAACATAAATAAATACATACCTTATTTATAAGCACCCTAAATAGGGTGCTTTTTTATTAAAAATGTGATTAAATACTTGTTTTTCAGTAAAATTATAAATAGCTTTGGAGTTCTAAAATCAATTTACCATGAAAAATACCTACTCAAAATTCTATGAACTTTTCTTTAAAAAGAACCCAAATTTAACAGTAATTTTGTATTCAAACTTATCAAAGATTGTACTGGTTTTTATTTTTTCTATACATATAGGAGGATATACTGGATGGACGCAAAACTACTTATGGGCTGAAAAAATTGGTGGTAGTAACTCTGATAATGTCACCTCTATTGATCTTGATTCCTTTAAAAATATTTATACAACTGGTTTATTTGCAGGAACTGTTGATTTTGATCCTGGACCAAGTACTTTTAACCTTTCAACTTTAAATAATGAGGTTAGCAATCCATTTGTTAGCAAATTGGATGCTTCGGGTAACTTTATTTGGGCTAAGCAGTTTAAGGCGGCTGGAGCTGGCACTGGAGGAAATAGCACTTCTATTAAAGTTGATCAATCGAATAATGTTTATATTATTGGTGAATTTACTGATACTGTTGATTTTGATCCAGGAGTTGGGGTATTTAACCTCACTTCAAATGGAGCGAGAGATATTTTTATTTGCAAACTTGATGAATTTGGTAATTTTATTTGGGCTAAAAGTATAGGAGCTGGTTTTGATGATTGGGGATGGGACGCTGCCCTAGACGCCTCTGGCAATTTTTATGTTACTGGAGCTTTTGCTGGGATTGTAGATTTTGATCCAAACATAGGACAATTTAACCTTGATGCTAGTTCTGGCGGTTCCATTTTTGTATTAAAAATAAGTACATTAGGCAACTTTGTATGGGCAAAGCAAATGGGTTCATCGGGTAATGAAGCAAGTAGATCCATCGCCATAGATTCATTTGATAATGTATATACAACGGGTTTTTTTTCGGGGGAAGGTGATTTTAATCCCGGTGTAAATGAGTTTTTTTTAGATACCGCAGTTGGAGGTAGGATTTTTATTAGTAAACTTAATCAATCGGGTGATTTTATATGGGCAAAGCAATTTGGTGGTGGTTTTGGAATTGGTTTATCAATTTCAATAGATGCTTTTGACAATATTTATACCACAGGAAATTTTCAAGGAACTGGTGATTTTGATCCTGGTGCTGGAACATTAGAACTAACGTCAGTTGCAGGTCAAGATATTTTTGTTTCTAAAATTGACGCTTTTGGGAATTTTGTTTGGGCAAAACAATTTGGAGGAATAACAAATTATGATGAAGGTGTGTCAATCACAAACGATACATTTGGAAATGTATATTATACTGGGGGGTTTGGTCAAACAGTCGATTTTGATCCTGGAGTTGGTGTATTTAGCCTTACCTCAGCAGGTGAATCCGATGTTATTATCAGTAAATTAGATGCTTCTGGTAATTTTGTTTGGGCACAACAAATTTCTGGAACAATGTCTAATAGGGGTAATGCCTTGGTTACAGATAATAATAATATTTATACAGTAGGTTCTTTTATAGGTACAGCCAATTTTGACACAGGTTCAGGAGTTTTTAATTTGACTGCTTTAAATGGGTGGACTGATATTTTTATCCATAAAATTAGTTTAAATACTCAACTTAATCAAATAACCACTTGGCCTGATCAATCTTGGACTATTGAAGGTACTTACAATGCCTCTAATTTATTAGCAAATCCAACCACGGTTGCAAACAATTTTAAATTTGACGATGCGCAGGTAGCCCACATAGGTGACATCATTTATCTTGAATCACCTGTCATAAACCTTGCACCTGCTTTTAGTGCAAATGAAAAAGGCTTAAAAATCTCTTTTAATTTGGCTTTTGCCTTAACACCCCAAACAACAGAAATGATAGGTCTTCAATATTGGGATGCGGATGCCAGTTTATGGAAGGACTTACCTGAAGGCAGAGCCAATTCTGGGGAGTCAATGGGAGATTATTTATTATGCACTACTGAACAAGTTGACTTGTATTTTGACTTCTCAGCATTTACAGCAAACCAATTACAGAATTTTAGATACCGATTTTTTTATGATGATGGTGGCTTGTCGCAAGGTAAAGGTATTTGTTTGCTAGCGCCAAGCCTATCATCAGTTTCTTGTAATGACGCCCCAACAAACTTAGTGGCATCAAACATAAATAGCAATTTTGTTCAAATAGGTTGGACAGCCAATGGCAGTGAAACTATTTGGCAAATGGAATATGGGGCAGCCGGCTACACCGTTGGCTCTGGAACAAAGCAATACACCGACCAAAACCCAACAGGTATAGGCGGCTTTTCGCCTCAAACAAGTTATGATGCTTATGTGCGTGCAAGCTGTGTTCCCAATAATGATAATAGTGGAGGCGAATTGTTTAGCCCTTGGTCAAGTAAAGTTAATTTTACAACTTTAGCAGCAGAACCTTCTTGTGGAGAGGTTGTTGGCAATTCTGTTCAAGCCACCATTAGTTCAAGTAATTCTATAACGATACAGTGGTTTTCAGGAAATGAGAGTGCTTGGCTTGTTGAGTATGGTAAACAAGGCTATACTCAGGGAGTAAATCAAATTTCTAGTCTTGCTGCAAATTCACCCGATGCAGAAGCCGTTGGCTTAGATCCAAATACGGCTTATGACTTTTACATCCAATCTGATTGTGGAAATCAAAACTTTAGCACTTGGGCTGGACCTTTTACTTTTACAACTTCAGGCGCAAGTATTGGCTGGGCCAATTTACAATGGCCGGGTGCTGGAACGATTAATTTAGGAGCAGACTTTACCGTTTATGGCCAAATCTATATTAATGGTATTACAGAAAGTTTAGGTCAAGGAAGTGGTGTGCAAGCATGGGTAGGTTATAACTCTGAAAACACCAACCCTAACACTTGGGCTAATTGGGTTGAAGCCAGTTATAATACAGATGCAGGCAACAACGATGAATATATGGCAAATATCGGTTCGGTTATTCCAGTTGATGGCCACTATTATTATGCCACTAGATTTCAGTTAGGGCAAGGCGCATACAGCTATGGCGGATTTAGTTTAGGTGGGGGTAGTTTTTGGGATGGCCTCAATTATGTTTCAGGAGAATTAACCATAAACCGAACCGCTTCGCAATGGTCAACGCAAACAAGCCCACTCGGTTCTATAACATTAGGTAAAGTTCAATTTGTTAGTGCTACCGAAGGTTGGATAACAGCAAATAATGGACAATTATTACATACCCTTGATGCGGGAGCTAATTGGACGGTTGTAGATCCAACGCCCGCAGAAACCGACTGGATAATATCTGACCCCTCGGTCGCTATGTTTTGGTTAAACCCAACGCACGGCTGGTATATCAGTACTCTTGGAACAGAAATTTCTAGTTTGGGAGCGGTATTGCATTATACCACCGATGGCGGTGTCAATTGGACAAATAAAGTTATTGACAATACTGCTGGAGTAATAGGCGTTCAAGTTCAATTTTTTGATGCCAATAATGGTTGGCTAGCAACTTTCAATGCAAATACTTTGATTGGTAATGGCTATGTGTCAACAGATGGAGGTGCCAATTGGACATCTAATGGCTCAGATAGTGACGGAGGTATCATGTATTTTTTAGATGCTAATAATGGTTGGAAAGCTTCTTCAGTAAATGATGCTCCACCTCATAACATAAGTTATACTACCGATGGTGGCAGCCATTGGACTACGCAATATACCGATATCACAACGGGTGGTTTTAATGCCATTCATTTTGTTGATGCCAACAATGGTTGGGTTGTAGGCGATAAAGAAAAGATACTTAAAACAACCGATGGCGGTGCAACTTGGACCCCAATAACCAATACAGGATTGCCAGTTGGAGGTAATAATTTTACAGCAGTATTTTTTAGTAATGTAAATGTAGGTCGTATTGCCGCAGGTGGCGATGATAACAGAAATTCATCTATTTTATATACTGCCGATGGCGGAACAACTTGGGAAATACAAGCCCTTGCGCTTCCACCGAGTGTAGGTAAATCTAATAGCAATAGTGCTTCTAAAACACAAATAGCAGATGATACAGCTGACATATTTAGCATTTATTTCATAGATGAACTAAATGGTTGGTATGTAGCCGATAATGGACAAATTACGCATACAACCGGAGATCCACTAAGCGTTCAACAAAATAATTTAAATGCAATTGAAGGTTTTAGTTTTTATCCAAACCCAGCACAAGACCAATTGATGCTCAAAGCCAATCAAAAAATTGATCAGGTTGAAGTTTATAACCTTTTGGGTCAACAATTGATGCTGGTTAAACCAAATGTAAGTTCATATCAGTTAAAATTAAACACCATAAAATCAGGTCTATACTTTATAAAAGTGAAAACCAACGGTAAAACAGGAACTTATAAAGTATTAAAACAATAAATAATTTTTTTCCATATTAAAAAGCCTTCAATAATTGAGGGCTTTTTTATTGTTTTAATAGCTACCTTTGATTTATTATTGATAAAACCAACATGCAAAACCATTTGGTAACACAAAATAAAATTAAATTTTCGATTGTCATTCCGGTTTATAACCGCCCAAATGAAGTTGATGAGCTTTTGGCAAGTATAGTTCAGCAGGACTTTAAACCAGATTTTGAAGTCGTAATCATTGAAGATGGCTCTAAACATAAAGTGGATGAGCTTATCAAAAAATACCGCCAAAAACTGCAAATTAACTATTTTTTTAAAGAAAATTCAGGTCCTGGTTTGAGCCGCAATTATGGGATGCAACAGGCAACCGGCAACTATTTTATCATCTTAGATTCCGATGTGCTTTTGCCAATACATTATTTATCTGTTGTAAATGAGGCGCTAAAAAATAGTTTTACCGATGCTTTTGGTGGTGCTGACACAGCGCATCCATCGTTTTCTGCAAAGCAAAAAGCAATTAATTACAGTATGACCTCGGTTTTAACAACCGGTGGTTTAAGAGGTCATAAAAAGGGGATTGGCAAATTCCAGCCACGAAGTTTTAACATGGGTTTGAGTAAAAAGGCTTTTGAAATTACGGGTGGATTTGCTTCGCAACGCATTGGTGAAGACATTGATTTAACTTTTAGATTGTGGCAAAATGGATTTGAAACCCAATTTATTGAACAAGCTTTTGTCTATCATAAACGACGCACCAATTTTGAGCAATTTTTTAACCAAACTTTCAATTTTGGCAAGGCACGCCCCGTTTTAAATTTTAAGCATCAAAATACGGCAAAATTGACCTATTGGTTTCCGAGTTTCTTTCTTATCGGATTTTTGTTAAGCCTTGTTTTATTCCCATTTTACAAGCATCTAACCTTTGTTTTTCTCTTTTATTTATTGAGCGTGATGGTGCATGCATCTGTAATAAATAACAGTATTTTGGTCGGCATATTAAGCATCAATGCTACATTGATTCAATTTTTTGGATACGGATTTGGCTTTTTGTTAGCACAATACAAACTTCATATTTTGGGTAAAACACCTAGGCAGACTTTTCCAAATATGTTTCGCTAAAGCCAATTCAATTTTCTTACTTTTGCTAAAAATTAAAACAGATGATTTACGCCAAAAATATCCTTGAAACCATTGGTAACACGCCTTTGGTTAAATTAAATAAAATTGTTGAAGGCGTTGAAGCCTTAGTATTGGCAAAAGTTGAAACCTTTAATCCGGGCAATTCGGTTAAAGACCGTATGGCAGTAAAAATGATTGCCGATGCTGAAGCAGATGGACGCTTAAAACCTGGAGGCACTATCATTGAAGGCACTTCGGGCAATACAGGGATGGGCTTGGCATTGGTAGCAACTTTAAAAGGTTATAAGCTGATTTGTGTGATGGCCGATAAACAATCAAAAGAAAAGGTTGATATTTTACGCGCTGTTGGTGCAGAGGTTGTGGTTTGTCCAACCGATGTAGATGCGGCTGACCCGCGCTCATATTATTCTGTTTCTAAACGCTTGGCAGAAGAAATTCCAAATGCTTGGTATGTTAATCAATATGATAATCCGTCAAATACTTTGGCGCATTACCAGAGTACAGGTCCCGAAATTTGGCGTCAAACCAAAGGTAAAGTTACCCACTTTATTTCGGGTGTTGGCACTGGAGGAACCATTTCGGGCGTTGGAAAATATCTGAAAGAACAAAACCCGAACATTAAAATTTGGGGCATTGATACTTACGGTTCGGTATTTAAAAAATATCATGAAACAGGTATTTTTGATGAAAATGAAATCTATGCTTATGTTACCGAAGGTATAGGAGAAGACATTCTGCCAAAAAACGTAAACTTCGATATCATTGACGGATTTACAAAAGTAACCGATAAAGATGGGGCACTTTACACCCGAAAGTTGGCGCTTGAAGAAGGTATTTTTGTTGGAAATTCGGCTGGTTCGGCCGTGAAGGGATTGTTGCAACTTAAAGAACATTTTAAACCCGATGATGTTGTTGTTGTGCTATTTCACGACCACGGTAGCCGCTATGTAGGCAAAATGTTTAACGATGATTGGATGCGAAGTCACGGTTTTATTGAAGACAAACTCACCAATGCCGATGATTTGATTCAGGCTCACCAAAAACGACCTTTGGTAAATGTGCGAACCGAAGAATTGGTGCAACACGCCATTGAACGCATGCGAAAATACCAGATTTCACAAATCCCGGTGATTGATTCAACTGGATTTGTTGGCTCTGTTGACGAAGGTAATTTGTTGAAACTCTATTTTAACGATAAAAATATTGCCGATAAACCCATTAAAGATGTTATGCAAGAACCCTTTCCCATTGTCAATTTAAATACAAACATTGAAGAAATTACCAAGCTTATGAATAAAGGTAATCAAGCAATATTAGTAGCACTTGAGGGTGGAGGTTATGATATTATAACCAAACACGACATAGTGAGCGCGATTCATTAGGTCATTTTCAGCTCTAAGTCAAGTACTTTAAAAAAGGTTTCTGGCTCTGGTCGCACCCGATAATTATCGGTTAAATCGGCAAATAATATAGTCCCTTTTTTATCGGTAATCACAATAGTTGGCATCACGGTATCAGTGTCATAGCCAAGAGCTTGCATCCCTGCAGGCAAACCATTTTTGTGAAAGATTCCCAATTTTTTTGCTGCATTATTATCGACATCTACCAAAAAATTAAAATTCACATCAAATTTTTTAGCTAAACCCACCGTAAAATGATGCGGTTGTGGACTTATTAAATTCATAGTTACACCGCGTTTTTCGAGTTCCTGATATTGTCCGGCAATTTCTTTGATTTGTGCCATACAAAGCGGACACCAATTGCCACGGTAAAACATAAATATATTAGGTTTTCCAAGAAAACTAGAGGTATTGATAGGGTTATGAAACCTGTCTTCTAAATCAAAATTAGGTAATTTGGCACCAACCTTTAAAATTAATGATTCACGCTTGCCAAAACGAGAATACCAAAACACATAAAGCAACCATCCAACAAACAACAAAGCACTTGGCACAGCTTTCATAACATTGAGTTGCGCGATCTTTATCCCGTAAAGGTTAATTAAAAAACCAACCAAAATAACGGAAGTTCTAAACCATAAATTGGCACTGGTGCGCGCCGTGTTATGTAGGGTCATTGCCTTAATAAATAAAAAAGCAATGGTAAAACTGATGATAAGTTGCCCTAATTGGTCGAATTGGAAGCCATTTATGTAAAAAAGAACGAGGGTATAAATCATTAAAAGGATAGCTGCATTGATAAACAGCATAACAAAAAGGGATTTTAGTTTATTTTGCATGACATTTTTTATATCTTAGTAGGCTAACTTAGTAAAAATTACATTTCTAAAATAAATGAAGGAAGATTTTTTACATTATATCTGGAAACTGCAATTATTAAAATCAGAGAACTTGGTTGATTCTGATAAAGAACCCTTGCTAATTCACTACCAAGGGGCACAAAATTTTAATTCAGGTCCCGATTTTTTTAATGCAAAAATAGCTATTGACGGACAAGTTTGGGTAGGAAATATAGAAATTCATGTCAAATCGTCCGATTGGTATGTGCACCATCACGAGCTAGATGCCAATTATGATTCTGTTATTTTGCACGTGGTTTGGGAGCACGACATGCCTGTTTTTAGAAAGGGAAACGACACCATTCCCACCTTAGTTTTAAAAGATTTTGTTTCGGATGAAATCATTGCAAATTATTTCAAGCTCATCAATAACGCACGCGCTTGGATAAATTGCGAAAAGCAAATTGGTCAGGTTGATAAATTTGTATTAAACAACTGGCTTGAGCGCTTATATGTGGAGCGTTTAGAGCAAAAATCACTTTTGATTAATGAATTGTTGCTGCAAACCAATAACGATTGGGAAGCGGTTTTTTTTATGCTTTTAACTAAAAATTTTGGACTTAAAGTTAATGGTTCAGCCTTTTTTAACCTCGCTAAAGCGATTGATTTTAAGGTAGTAAGAAAAATACGTCCTAATCTTTTAGATTTAGAAGCGCTGTTTTTTGGCGAAGCGCAACTGCTCTCAAAACACGAGGAAGTTCCTTATTATTTGGAATTGCAAAAGGCCTATAACTATTTAAAAAGCAAATATAATTTAAACTCAAAATTTGAAGGGAGCATTCAATTTTTTAGATTGCGTCCCGATAATTTTCCAACCATAAGGCTGGCACAATTAGCGGCTTTATACCACCAAAATGAAACGCTATTCTCTAAAATTATCACTCTTAAAAGCGTTGAGGCACTTTACAATTTTTTCAATATAGAAACCAGCTCGTTTTGGAAAAACCACTATACATTTCAATCGGAAACTTCAAGTATTCGCCATAAAAAACTGAGCAAAAATTTTGTTGATTTATTGATAATTAACACCTTAATGCCGTTAAAATTTATCTATTTTAAAAAGCAGGGAAAAGCAATTGGCGAAGACCTCATTAGGCTGGTACATCAAATAAAACCTGAAAAAAATGGGGTAATTACTCAGTTTGCACTTTTAAAAATTAAGGCCGATTCGGCCTTTCATTCTCAGGCTTTGTTGCAACTTAAGAATGATTATTGCACGCCAAAAAGATGTTTGCAGTGTCAAATTGGATACCAACTTTTAAAAAACAATCCTAATAATAACGCCAAAAGCAATTAGAATTACTTGCCAAATATGTGTAATTTTAGCGCTTTAATTGCAATTTATTAATGGCCTATTCCTCAAAACTTTTAGCACAATTAGTTACGCAGATTTGTATTGAAAATAAGGTGTTAACTAGTGTAATTTCTCCAGGTTCTCGCAACGCACCGCTTATTATTTCATTTACGGCGTGTGCCGCCCTCAAAACCTATCAAATTGTAGATGAGCGTTGTGCTGCCTTTTTTGCCTTAGGTTTGGCGCAACAAACGCAAAAGCCGGTGGTTATTTTTTGTACCTCAGGTTCGGCTTTACTCAATTATTATCCGGCTATAGCCGAAGCTTTTTATAGCAACATTCCTTTAATTGTGGTTTCAGCCGATAGGCCTAGCGATAAGATTGATATAGGTGACGGACAAACCATCCGACAAGAAAATGTGTTTTTAAATCACAGTTTATATAATGCCAATTTGATTGAAGAGGATGCTAAAATTGACTTTAATTGTGCCGAAATTTTAAATGCTTTTAAAACGGCCATCCTAAAAAAAGGTCCCGTGCATATTAACATTCCGTTTGAAGAACCCCTTTATAATACCGATTTTGAATGGCATTTGCCAGCTCATTTAAATCTAAAACTCAATTTAAAAAAACCATTAAGTCCGAACAATCAAGCACTAAATGCGATTAAAAATTGGAACGAAAGCGCTAAAAAAATGATTTTAGTGGGTGTAAACCAACCTGATAAAAGGCTAAATAAACTTTTGGCAAGTTTAGCCGCCGATCCATCGGTTATTATTTTAACCGAAACAACTTCAAATGTTTATCATAGTGATTTTGTAAACACCATTGATAATCTCATATTTTCCTTAACGGATATACAATTAAAAACTTTAAAACCCAACTACTTGCTAACACTAGGGGGGATGGTAGTTTCTAAACGCATCAAACAATTTTTACGCACCTTTAAGCCAAATTTTCATTGGCATCTTTCAGAATTTAATGCACCCGACACTTATTTTTGTTTATCGGGGCAAGTGGCCATGCCTTCAACCGATTTTTTAAGTGAATTAATAGCAAGTAATAAAGCTATTGAAAGTCATTTTAAAGCCGATTGGCTCAGCCGAAAAGCACGTGTTGAAGGGGCGCATAACGATTTTATGACGCGCGTGCCACATTGTGATTTAGCCGTTTTTAATGAAATTATTAAGGCGCTGCCTAAAAATATTAATTTGCAATTGGCAAACAGTTCGGTGATTAGGTATGCGCAATTATTTCATATTAACAACACCATAAAAGTGTTTTGCAACCGCGGAACTAGTGGCATTGACGGGAGCACCTCAACAGCTATTGGCGCAGCTTGTGCCGTTGATGCGCAAACGGTTTTTATCACAGGAGATTTGAGTTTTTTTTACGATAGCAATGCACTGTGGAATAATTACGTTCCTAAAAATTTTAAAATTATTTTAATCAACAATGGTGGTGGTGGAATTTTTAGAATTCTTCCCGGACCACAATCTACTAATGCCTTAGATTTTTTTGAAGCGCCCCATCAGTTTACGGCTGAGCATTTGTGCGCCATGTACCATTTTGAATACCGCCTTTTAGAACACCTTGACGGATTAATAAATGAATTACCAAAATTTTTTACCAATAAAAAAGGTCCTAGCTTGTTAGAAATAAAAACACCTAGAACCTTAAACGATAAAGTTTTAAAAGAATACTTTAAAATATTGCGTTAGCCTAAAGCTTTAAAAAAGTCTTCAGACTCATAGAAAGCGCGTCTTTATTAACCATAACCGAAATGGTTTTCATTTTAATAAATGGCAAACTCATATAAACGTAACCACCATTAGCTGCCTTGGTGCTCCAAGAGTTTTTTACTTTATAGTAGGTTTTTCCATTTTGGTCAGTTAACATACCCGTAATGTGCATTAAATGGTCGTCGGTGGTGCTATAATCTTCAAAGTTTTGTTGGCGCGATAGTTGTGTAACTTCCTGTTCTTTAACAATTTCAGTTAAACTCTTTTCATTGTCTTTCGCGTTTAGCGGTAAAACAGCCACGCCGTATTTTGAAGAAAATGAGGGTTCAGAAACATCTACATCTAAAGCTACCGTAAAACCGTTTGCCAAGGCGGTATTGATAACATTAACCAATTCATTTAATGGAATGTTATAAAAGTTGCCGTTTGAAAAGTTATCGGGAATATTTAAAATAAATTTTGAATAAAATGGTTTTTGCGTAAATGAGGTAATGCTCACATAATCATCAGGATTAAACTTGGTAAAAGCAGCAAAAGTTTTTGGTGTATAAACATTTTTGTCGTAGGTAAAACTCACCGGATTTTCACCTATATAATGATTTAAAAGGCTATCAATAGCCGATTGCCATTGGGCTGCGCCCTTTTTATCTGCGCTTTTAATATAATTGTCGAGTGTGTTTTTTAAAAGGTTAAATAATTCTTGATGGTTATAATTTGTTTGGTCATTTTGCAAACCCAAAAATACAGCACGCGGAACAATTCCAAATTCGCGAACGGCATTGGTAACGTCGTGTGCTAAACCACCTTCACTAAATTGCGCCGTACCTTGTCGCATCACGTAATTCCACGCTTTTAAGTTGTAAGTATTTCTAACAAAATACATTTCGGAAATATCAATTGTCATGCCACTGAGGCGTTTTATTTCAGATTCAACAAATGAGTTTGTGGCAAAACTCCAACAAGTACCAGTGTTTCCTTGATTTTTAACCGAGCTAGCTAAAATATCTTTTACAGGTGTAAACTGATATTTTTGGGCTTCAATTGTTGAAGCAACTAAAAAAACAAATAAATAGAAGAGTAATTTTTTCATAAGTATAAAGGTATTTAGCAATGATTTTATTTATCATCATTTGTGCCGCCGCGTTTTTTGACAACTCTGTCAATATTTTCATAGAAGGCATCGAGATTGGGGTCGCTTTGATCCATTTTGGCATAACCCATTTTATAATATTTAAGGGCATCTTTAAATCTATTTCCAGTTTCATAATACAGGCCAATATAATAGTAGCCTAAAGGTGAATTAGGAAAAATACGCAAAATCATTTTGCCAAATTCGTTGAGATAAGCGCCATCCGATTTATCGATAATTAAGGGTTCAATGCGCAAAATATCTTTTTGACGGATTTCAATATTGGTACCAAAAAAGTATTCAATTTCAACGTATTTCTTCTCTAAATAAGCAATGGCATCGGGCGGTTCCATTAATGAAACCACGGTATCAAATTCCTCTTTGCTTATGGGACCATACATTTTAAAGATAAAAGCTAAGGCGCTTGGAATGGCTAAACCAATAGAAGCAGTGTAAGTTACCTCATCAAATAAAACCATTTTATGATTAATAAAGGTATTTTTATAGGTATCGAGTAGTGTGTTCATTCCTAAAATGCGATCTTGTTTTTCTTTTGAATTATAAGAACCGGAACTTAAATAGTAGTAGGTTGGAATGTTAATACTCGGTATTTTATTTTTAATCAACGCCGCCATTCCGTCGGCATAACTTGGATTTAAATTGATAAATGCATTAAAAATTGACTGGTCTTTTACAAAAAAATAGTTTATAAAATTGGCTGTTAATGACTTTCCTACAAGCACTTTAAAGGGCGATAATCTATAATGGTCATCAAAATATTGCAACAATTCTAGGTCGATAAAATTTTTAAAATCTTCGGCTAAATGCGTTGGTAAACTGGTAGTGGGCTCATAAGCACAATCTTCAATTCGCGATTTATTTTGAGAAATTCCGACAATAATTTGCTCGGGAGCTTCTTGATTTTGCGCAAATAATTTTGAGTTTGCTACGTAAACATCAAATAAATCTTCGGCATCTAAAATAACAGCCAGAGGATAAACCTTTGTAGAGTCCTGCTGATAAGAAGGCGGAACATAAATTTTGATGTTGCGAAATTGTTGAAGAATCTTAGATTCAAAATTTTGACTCGTTATTTGTGAAAAAACGGGTTGTAACAACATCAAAAAAATGACTTTTAAAAAGAATAATCTCATAGGTATATTTTAAAAGGGAAAGTTACTAAAATTTTTTTAGTAAAATCAATAGTGATATCTTTACAATCCTAAAAATTGTGAGATGACAAAAAGAAAATGGACTTCAATAAAAGACTATGAAGATATAAAATTTGAATTTTTTGAAGGTATTGCCAAAATTACCATAAACCGACCAAAGGTTTACAATGCTTTTAGGCCAGAAACCAATTTTGAAATGCTTGACGCGATGGATATTTGCCGTGAGCGTCCCGAAATTGATGTCATTATTTTTACAGGCATTGGCGACAAAGCATTTTGTGCCGGTGGCGATCAAAATGTTAAAGGGGTTGGTGGCTATATTGGCAAAGATGGCATTCCACGTTTAAATGTTCTCGATTTACACCGAAAAATTCGCGAAATTCCAAAACCCGTTATCGCCATGGTAAACGGTTACGCCATTGGTGGCGGCCATGTGCTGCACGTGGTTTGCGATTTGAGCATTGCTTCTGAAAATGCAAAATTCGGACAAACTGGACCAAAAGTTGGCAGTTTTGACGGCGGCTTTGGCTCCTCTTATTTAGCGCGCATTGTGGGTCAAAAAAAGGCACGTGAAATTTGGTTTTTATGCGAACAATATACCGCTAAAGAAGCCCTAGATATGGGATTGGTAAATAAAGTGGTGCCACTAAAAGACTTAGAAGACACCACTATTGCTTGGTGTAAAACCATTCAAAAACGCTCGCCTATGGCTTTGCGCATGATAAAACGCTCGCTTAACGCAGAGTTAGACGGTCAACATGGTTTAATGCAATTGGCAGGTGATGCAACCTTGATGTTTTATATGATGGAAGAAGCGCAGGAAGGTAAAAAAGCCTTTTTAGAAAAACGCGATCCAAATTTTAAACAATTTCCAAAGTTTCCTTAAAAAAGCATCAAGAATAAAGTATCAAGAATTAAAACAACTAACACCAATCACCATGAAAATTATTTGTATTGGGCGCAATTACGCCAAGCATATTGAAGAATTAAAAAACGAACGCCCCACCGAACCAGTCATTTTTTTAAAGCCCGATTCGGCGATACTCCCTAAAAAAACACCTTTTTTTATCCCTGCTTTTACGGATGAAATTCACTATGAAGTAGAAATATTAGTCAAAATTAATAAAGTTGGAAAGTTTATAGAATCAAAATTTGCACCCAAATATTACGATGAAATAGGTTTAGGAATTGATTTTACCGCTCGTAGTTTACAAAGTCAATTAAAAGCCAAAGGTTTGCCTTGGGAAAAAGCGAAAGCCTTTGATGGCAGTGCCGTTATTGGCGATTTTTATCCTAAAGAACAATTTGATTTAGAGCAAATAAAATTTCAATTAATTAAAAATGGCGAAACCGTTCAAGACGGCAATTCTAAATGGATGCTTTGGCGTATTGACGATTTGATAAGCTATGTTTCTCAATTTTTTACCCTTAAAAAAGGAGATATCATTTTTACAGGTACACCTGAAGGCGTGGGACAAGTTAATCCTGATGACCAATTGGTTGGAATTTTAGAGGGTAAAAAGGTATTTGAAATTAAGGTCAAATAAGCCCTTTAGTTAATAGCTATGAATTTATCAGTTGTTATAAAACTTGCCGAAAAAGAGGCGGAATTAGCGCAAATTCTTCTGTTACAAGATGCCAATCATTTCACAATGGTGTCGCAAGCTCAAAAACAAAGTGATGGATTTGTAACGGTGCAACACACTTTGCCGCTTTTAAAACAAATGCAAGCAGGTGTCCCTCAAATTATTGCTGTTTACAATGATAAAGTGGTGGGTTATGCGCTGAGTATGTTGACCACATTTAACCAAGAAATCCCCGTTTTAGCACCGATGTTTCAGGTATTTTCACACTTGACTTACCAGCAAAAAGCCCTATCAAATTACCATTATTATGTGATGGGACAAATTTGTATTGCCACTGCGTTTAGAGGACAAGGACTTTTTAAAAAATTATACCTAAAACACAAAGAAATTTTTAAGGACGATTTTGACTTTTGTTTAACAGAAGTATCCGTAAACAATCCGCGATCACTTAAAGCGCATGAAAATGTTGGTTTTAAAACCATTCACCGTTATACCGACGAACAAGATACTTGGAATATTATGCTTTGGGATTGGCAGTAGGCTTCCTAAAATTATAAAGGGTTATTAGGAGTATCGCTAACAAAACCGCCGCGCCCAATTGATGTAAAACACCTAAACTTATTGGAACGGAATTAATTAGCGTAAAAATACCTAAGCCAAATTGCAAGAAAATCATACCTATTAAAAACGTGTTACAATTTTGTTGCGCCAATGATAGCGTGTATTTTTTACTTTTTATAAAATAATTGATAAATAACAATAACAGCATGGCGCCAAGCCAACGGTGAATGAATTGCACTAATAGGGGGTTTTCAATCAAACTTAAAAAACCAGTTTCTTTAAAAGCGTCAATAGCCAATTGTGGTAACCATTTCGAACCCATTTTTGGATAACTGGGATAGAGGTAGCCCGCTTTTAAACCCGCTGTAAATGCACCAAAAATAATTTGAAGACTTAAAACCCCCAATAGCCATTTGAGATTGGTGGCCAATTTTGGGAAATAATTAGTAGGTTTTTTATGGTCAGTTAATATAGGTAGGGCGGTCCATAAAAGATAGCCAAATAAAAACAGTGCGGTAACCAAGTGCAGCGCCAATCTAAAATGGCTCACACTTGGGCGATCTACTAAACCACTTTTGACCATAATCCAACCAATAAAACCTTGTAAACCACCTAATAAAAAAATAAATAAGAGGTGTTTAAGCAGGTTTTTATCTTCAAGTTTTTTAGTAAAATAAAACCAAAAAAATGGAATTAAAAAAACCAATCCTATGAGGCGACCAATCAATCTGTGGATAAATTCCCACCAAAAAATGGACTTAAAATCATCTAAAGTAAAGTTATTATTGTACTTAATAAATTCGGGGGAAGTTTTGTAACGGTTGAATTCGGCATTCCATTCATCTAAATTTAAAGGAGGGACAATCCCAGAAATAGGTTTCCAATTTACAATTGAAAGTCCGGATTGTGTTAAACGCGTAATTCCGCCAACCACCACCATTGTAATGACCAAAATAGCTCCTAAAACGAGCCAATATCCAACAATTTTTGGTGTTTTTTGCGTCATTAAATTTTTTTGACAAAGATAAATAAAACAAAAAATATAATATCAATAGCGGTGATTAAATCATAAAAAAAGCAGAAATAATCGCCGATTATTTCTGCTTTTTTAAAATGATAAATTGAAATTAAAATCCGAAGCCAAAGCCAAGATTAAAAATAATCAATCCGCTTGAGCTAATGCCCGGGATATTAGGGATGTCTTCTTTGCCCGTTTGCGGAGTGCCATTAACATTACCGTGAATGATTACTTTATCAGGAACGGTTCCAAAACCGTAACCAACTTCCGTTCGCATATAAAAAGTGCGTCCCATTTTTAAGCCTAATTTAGCATTAATGGTATTTATGGTTAAACTACCCGTAGCTTCACCAGTAAATGTTTGCCCACCAGAAGTTTGGGAATCGGTATAAGTACCATCAAGGTTAAAACTGCCGTAAGCAAATGAACCATAAAAGCCTTTACCAGTTGGTTTAAAATAAATGTTAGCACCCGCTTCAAAATAATTAAAATCGACAGCTACATTGTCAAAATCGCCGGCATAGGTAGAATAATCAACATAAACGCCAAAGCGTTTAGCTAAAACAAACTCGGCGTTGCCCCCAACAATATTGGGGATGCCTACTTTAAAACCAAGTCTAAATGGTTTAATACTTTTTTCCTTGTCTTGTGCTTGTACTCCCACAAAAAGGAGTAACATAAAAAGCGTTACTAATAATTTTTTTAACATAATAGGTTGATTTAGGTTAAATTAATGGCGTAAATATAAATACATTTTTTTAATATTTATAATAGGATATTTCCCCTTTTTAATTTATTTTATTAAATAGGCAATGAAGCAAAATTGGACTAATTTTGAAAACCCTAAAAATAACAGATTTTGAAAGCAGAAATAATAACCATTGGCGATGAAATATTAATTGGTCAAATACTGGATAGCAACTCTAAATGGATGGCCGAACAACTCAATGCCATTGGGATTGAGGTATTTCAAATAACATCCATTCACGATGATGAAACCCATATTTTAAAAGCCTTAGCAGAAGCAGCTAGGCGCGTTGACATTGTTTTGATAACAGGTGGTTTGGGTCCAACAAAAGATGACATAACAAAGTTGACTTTGGCAAAATATTTTGATGATGTGTTAATTTTACACCAAGATATTGTGTTGCATATTCAAACCTTATTTAAAAAAATTAATTATCCTTTTACCGAATTAAACAAAAAACAAGCCTTGGTGCCTTCAAAAGCGGTGGCATTGATGAATTTTTATGGTACTGCACCGGGAATGTGGTTTGAAAAAAACAAAACGATTTATGTTTCAATGCCCGGCGTGCCAACCGAAATGAAAGGTTTGATGACCAATTCGGTGTTGCCATTGCTTCAATCAAAATTTGAATTGCCCTTTATCTACCATAAAACCATTCTAACTTATGGTATGGGTGAGAGTATGTTGGCCGAAAAAATTGCCGATTGGGAAAATGAGTTGCCAAAACCTATAAAATTAGCATACCTTCCTGCTTTTGGTAGGGTGCGATTGCGTTTATCCGCCAAGGGAAAATCAAAAGAGCAAATTGTAAATTTGGTAGAAAAGGAAGCCGAAAAATTAATTCCGATTATCGGTGATATTATTGTGGGCTATGAAGAACAAGGCACTATAGAACAAATAATTGGAAAACTGTTAGTTAAAAAAAATAAAACGCTAGCAACTGCCGAGAGTTGTACAGGTGGCGCAATTGCTTCATTAATTACATCGGTTGCCGGTGCTTCGCGCTATTTTAAAGGTTCGGTTGTTAGCTATACTAAAAGCGCAAAAGAAACGATTTTAAAAGTAAATCCTGAAACCATCAATAAATACAGTGTGGTAAGTGCAGAGGTAGCTAAAGAAATGGCACTTAATGCCAAAGCTCTTTTTAAAGTAGATTATGCCATAGCTACTACCGGAAATGCAGGCCCAACGACTGATATAACCGATAAAAGTGTGGGAATCGTCTTTATAGCACTTGCTACGCCTACACAGGTTATTGTTGAAGAATTTAATTTTGGACAACCAAGAGAAAAGGTAATTGCCAGAACTACAAACAAAGCTTTAGAAATACTTAGAGCCAAATTAATAAAAAACTGAAAAAATGTTTGCTATTGATTAAATTATATATAAATTTGCACCTCGTTAAAATTAAATAAAAAACACATTATAAGATGTCAAGAGTTTGTGAGCTTACGGGTAAAAAAGCAATGACAGGAAATAACGTATCGCATGCGTTAAACAGAACTAAAAGAAAGTTCAATGTAAACCTAACTAAAAAGCGTTTTTACATTCCTGAAGAAGATAAGTGGATTACTTTAAAAGTATCAACTTCTGCTTTAAAAAATATTAATAAAAATGGCATTGCAGCTACAATAAAGGATGCACGAGCTAAAGGCTTTTTAAAACAATAATAAAAAATGGCTAAAAAAGGCAATAGAATTCAGGTAATTTTAGAGTGTACTGAGCACAAAGCTACGGGTTTACCAGGTACCTCAAGATATATTACAACTAAAAACAAAAAGAACACTCCAGATAGAATGGAAATTAAAAAATTCAATCCTATCTTGAAAAAAATGACTGTTCACAAAGAAATAAAATAACGACCTCTTTTCACTAAAGTGAAAAGTTAGATAACAACATTATAAGTCATGGCTAAAAAAGCAGTAGCATCGTTACAAACAGGTTCAAAAAGGTTAACAAAAGCAGTTAAAATGGTAAAATCACCAAAAACAGGTGCTTATATTTTTGTAGAAACCATTATGGATCCAACTAAATTAGACGAATTTTTTAAAAATTAGTCCTAATTTACATTCATTATACAAAAGCTGCTTTCTAATGAAAGTGGCTTTTTGATTTTATATATTTGCATTATTTTAGTTTAAGTACCAAACGAATAAGATGAGTCTGTTTAAAAATTTATTTTCAAAAGAAAAAAAGGAAACACTTGATAAGGGTTTAGAAAAATCAAAAACCACATTTTTCAGCAAACTCTCAAAAGCCGTCGTCGGAAAATCAAAGGTAGATGAGGTTGTTTTAGATAAACTCGAAGAAATTTTAGTTGCTTCGGATGTTGGTGTAAATACCACACTTAAAATTATTGCGCGCATCGAAACACGCGTAGCTAAAGATAAGTTTTTAGGTACCGAAGAACTCAATCACATTTTAAGAGAAGAGATTGCTGCTTTATTGGCAATGACAAATCAAGGAAATGACGTTGAATTTACAATTCCATCCGATAAAAAGCCCTTTGTAATTATGGTAGTAGGCGTGAATGGCGCTGGAAAAACCACAACCATTGGCAAGTTGGCTTCACAATTTAAAAAACAAGGAAAGCAAGTTGTTTTGGGTGCTGCCGATACTTTTAGAGCAGCCGCAATTGAACAATTGCAAGTTTGGGCAAATCGTGTTGGTGTGCCGCTAATTAAACAACAAATGGGAAGTGACCCCGCTTCGGTAGCATTTGACACCTTGACTTCGGCTGTTAAACAACAAGCCGATGTGGTAATTATTGATACTGCCGGAAGATTGCACAATAAAATTAATTTGATGACTGAACTTACCAAAATTAAGAAAGTTATGCAAAAAGTGATTCCAGAGGCACCACATGAAGTTTTATTAGTTTTAGATGGCGCAACGGGTCAAAATGCTTTTGAACAAGCTAAACAATTTACCAAAGCTACTGAAGTAACGGCTTTGGCAGTTACTAAATTAGATGGCACTGCCAAAGGTGGTGTGGTAATTGGCATTTCAGACCAATTTCAAATTCCTGTAAAATATATTGGTGTTGGCGAAGGCGTGGACGATTTGCAAGTTTTTAATAAAATTGAATTTGTAGATAGTTTTTTTAGATAGTATCAGGTAGCAGGTGTCAGGTATCAGGTAAACTAATTGGTATTTGGGCAAAAAAATAAAAAATTTACAAAACACAAAACCTAAATTAACTATGCGCACAAAATCTGCTAAACAAAATAAAATCAACGTGGTAACTTTGGGTTGCTCTAAAAATATTTATGATAGTGAGGTGCTAATGGGCCAACTTAAAGCCAATAATAAAAAGGTGGTTCACGAAGACGAGCATGACGATGGCAATATTGTGGTGATAAATACCTGCGGATTTATTGGTGATGCTAAAGAAGAGTCGATAAATACTATTTTGCATTATGCACATAAAAAAGAATTGGGCGAAGTAGATAAAGTTTTCGTTACCGGATGCTTAAGCGAGCGCTATAAAGCCGATTTAGAAAAAGAAATCACCAATGTTGATCAGTATTTTGGCACGCACGATTTGCCAAATTTACTCAAAGCGCTTGAAGCGGATTACAAACATGAACTTATAGGTGAGCGTTTAACAACCACGCCAAAACATTACGCCTATCTTAAAATTGCCGAGGGTTGCGACCGTCCCTGTTCTTTTTGTGCCATTCCGTTGATGCGTGGCAAACACGTTTCAACGCCCATTGAAGAAGTGGTTGAAGAAGCGACAAAATTGGCAAAAAAAGGCGTTAAAGAATTGATTCTTATTGCACAAGATTTGACCTATTACGGGTTAGACATTTACAAAAAACGCGAATTAGCAAAACTGCTAAAAGCCTTGGTTAAAATTGACGGGGTTGAATGGATACGATTGCATTACGCTTTTCCGAGCGGATTTCCGTTAGATGTTTTAGAGGTGATGAAAAATGAATCTAAAATTTGTAATTACCTCGATATTCCGTTGCAACATATTAACACCGAGCTTTTAACATCTATGCGCCGTGGCACAACTCACGAAAAAACAACCGCGCTAATTGCTCAATTTAGAAAAGCCATTCCAAATATGGCCATCCGCACCACCTTGATTGTGGGCTATCCAAATGAAACCGAAGCGCAATTTCAAGAATTAAAAGATTGGATTCAAGAAATGCGTTTTGATAGATTAGGCTGCTTTGCCTATTCGCACGAAGCGCAAACACATGCCTATTTATTAAAAGATAATGTTCCCGAAAATATTAAACAGCAACGTGTTGCCGAAATTATGGAACTTCAAAGTCAGATTTCTTTTGAACTAAATCAGCAAAAAGTAGGTCAGGTTTTTAAATGCTTATTCGACCGAAAAGAAGGTACTCAATTTATTGGTCGTACCGAATTCGATTCACCCGATGTTGATAATGAAGTGCTTGTAGATGCTTCAAAACATTATATCCAAATGGGACAGTTTATAAATATAAAAATTACCGAAGCGGGCGATTTTGATTTATACGGCACACCTGTTTAGTTAAGCTTTTCTTAAAATAAATTGGTGTGTAGATTATGAAATCTGAATTTTGTTTTTGCTAAGGTTAAATTATATATTTTTACAAAAATATTTTTAATGACGCCTAAAAATTCTTGTGATTCTAAAACAAAGGATGCCGATTGTTGCGAAAATTTAAGTATCAAGCAGTCCCAAAATGCCAGTTTATCTTATAAAAATACAGGCTATTTTTCGAGTCTTATTTGCGATTATTTAGATAAAAAAGATTCTTTAAAGCCTTTTTATCAAAATTTTTCAAACCTTAACGGATATAAACAGCAGATTGCCTTAAAGCAAAACTGTATAAGTGCCTCATCACAAACGCGTCAAGTTTTAGTATCAGCGCTTAAGTTGCAATATAAAAAGGTTCAAGCTTCTGAGCCGAGTTTAAAAAATATTCAGTCGCTTTTAAGCGAAAACACCTTTACGGTTACAACCGGGCACCAGTTAAATTTATTTACCGGACCGCTTTATTTTTTATACAAAATTGTTACCGTAATTAATTTAGCTAAAGAATTAAAGTGTGCATTTCCAGATAAAAATTTTGTTCCCATTTATTGGATGGCAACCGAAGACCACGATTTTGAAGAAATTAATTACTTTAATTTTAAAGGACAAAAAGTAAAGTGGAATGGTAGTGCAGGAGGTGCCGTTGGTCAGTTGTCAACCAAGGGTTTAAATGAAGTTTTTAATGAATTTTCAAAAAATATAGGAAGCAATAAGTCAGCAGAATATCTTAAAGAACTATTTGAAAAAGCCTATTTAAAACACGAAAATCTGGCCGATGCTACTTTTTATTTGGCAAACGAATTATTTTCAAGCTATGGTTTGGTTATTATTGATGCCGATAATTCTGATTTAAAAAGGCTTTTTGTTCCCATTATCAAAGATGAATTAGTTAACCAAACTTGTTTTAAAGCCGTAAATAAATCCGCTAAGGAGCTAGCCGAATTACACTATAAAATACAGGTAAATCCGCGCGATATAAACTTGTTTTATCTGCTAAAAAATAAAAGAGAACGCATTGTATTTGAGCAAAATACATATAAAATATTAAATACCGATTTGGTGTTTACCGAAGCGCAAATTTTAGAAGCAGTCGATTTACATCCCGAACGTTTTAGCCCTAATGTGTTGATGCGACCACTTTATCAGGAACGCATTTTACCCAATTTGAGCTATACCGGTGGTGGTGGTGAATTGGCGTATTGGTTTGAAATGAAGGCCTATTTTGATAGTGTTGGCGTGCCTTTTCCAATTTTGTTATTGAGAAATTCTGTTTTAGTAATGAACCAAAAACAACTTTTAAAATTAAATAAGCTCAATCTCAAAGTTGAGCAGTTGTTTTTAAAACAAACCGATTTAATCAACTTAGCGGTTAAAGCACTTTCGGATATCAATCTTGATTTATCAGTTCAAAAAGTGACGATACAAAACTTATTTACCGAACTAAAAACCTTAGCATTACAAACCGATAAATCATTTATTGGTGCTGTTAATGCTCAGGAAAATAAGCAAATAAATGGTTTTGAAAAGTTGGAAGCACGTTTATTAAAGGCTCAAAAACGTAAATATAACGAATTGACAAAGCGCATTTTTAATTTACAAAATGATTTATTTCCTAATCAAAGTCTGCAAGAACGCACTCAAAATTTTTCGGAGTTGTATTTAGAATTAGGTACGGAACTCATTCCTTTATTAATAAAGCATCTAAATCCTTTAGCATTAGAATTTACCATTTTAGTAGTTTAATAGTTAGCAGTTTATTAAAAGATGAATCCTCCAAAAGCGACTAAAATTCCTTATAAGTTAAAGGCACATCACGACATTAGAATTGATGAATATTATTGGCTCAATCAAAAAAACAACCAAAAAGTAAGGGAATATTTGGAAGCCGAAAATGCCTATTTCAAATCACAAACAAAACATACTGAAGATCTTAAACAAAGTTTATTTAACGAAATGAAGGCGCGCATTAAAGAAGAAGATGAATCGACGCCCTATAAAAAAAACGGGTATAATTACGTTACCAAATTTAAAAAGGGAAAGCAATATCCCGAATATTACAGAACACTTGATGTGGCTAATGCTACCGAAAATTTATTTTTGGATGTAAATTTATTGGCAAAAGATCATAAATTTTATCACGTTTCTGGTTTATCTGTCAGTCAAAATAATCGCTATTTATCTTTTGGAGTTGATATTAACGGTAGTAACCAATACACACTATGTTTTAAAGATTTAGAAACGGGTAAACTTTTTAAAGAAAAAATTAAAAACACTTCAGGTAACGCCGTTTGGGCCAACGATGACAAAACGGTTTTTTATTGCAAAAACAACACAAAAACCTTTCGGACATATCAGATTTATAAACACGAATTAAATACGCATCCAAACTGTGATATTTTGATTTATGAAGAAGCCGATGAATCGTTTGATGTATTTGTATCTAAAACAAAATCAAACAACTATATTCTTTTTGGCACAGCTAGTTTTATCACCACCGAATACCGTTATATCCATGCCGATAAGCCAAATAGCCACTATAAATTATTCCAAAAAAGACAAGCAAAATTAGAATATAGCATTGAACATTATAACGACTTCTTTTACATTTTAACCAATAAAGATGGGGCTAAAAACTTCAAAATAATGAAGACTGCTTCAAACAAAACAAACAAAAGTAATTGGCAAGATTTAATTCCACACCGACCAGAAATCTTACTTGAAGACTTTTCAATATTTAAAAATTTTATGGTGTTAGAAGAGCGGTGTAATGGACTTTTGCAGATTAGAATCATCAGTTGGGATGGCAAAATAGATTATTACATTCCCTTTAATGAAGAAACTTATACCGTTTATGTGGCTTATAATCCCGAATTTGAAACAGATGAGGTGCGGTATGTTTATCAATCTTTAACCACACCAAGTTCGGTTATAGACTATAATGTTATCACGCAGCAAAGCACCATTGTTAAGGCACAAGAAGTTTTAGGGGGTCAATTTAATAAACAAAATTATACCAGTAAACGGCTTTGGGCGACGGCAAAAGATGGAAAAAAAGTTCCCATTTCTATGGTTCATCACAAAAACACCATCCCTTCATCAAATACGCCTTTGTTATTATATGTTTATGGTGCTTATGGCCAAACCATTGACGATTCATTTAGCACAACGCTTTTAAGTTTATTAGACCGCGGATTTATTTATGCTATCGCCCATGTGCGCGGTGGTGAATATTTAGGACGGCCTTGGTATGAAGCGGGCAAATTTTTAAATAAAAAAAATACATTTACTGATTTTGTTGAAGTTGCTAAATATTTAATAGCTAATAATTACACCAGTGCCAAACATCTATATGCCGAAGGCGATTCGGCCGGCGGATTGGTGATGGGCGCGGTCATCAATTCAAATCCGGAATTGTTTAATGGCATTATAGCAGGCGTTCCTTTTGTCGATATACTCACAACCATGCAAGATGATAGTTTGCCACTTACTACGGGCGAATACAATGAATGGGGTAACCCGTCAAATAAAAAACAGTATTATTACATTAAATCTTATGCGCCTTACGATAATGTTCGCGCCCAAAATTATCCCAATTTATTGGTTACCTCAGGATTTCACGATTCACAGGTCCAATATTTTGAACCAGCTAAATGGGTAGCTAAATTAAGAGACCTAAAAACCAATAATAATAAAATTTTGTTTTATGTAGATATGAATTTAGGTCACCAAGGCGCTTCAGGAAGATTCGACTCCCTTTATGAAGTGGCAAGAGACTATTGCTTCATGTTAGATTTAGAAAATATTAGCCAATAATCCTCAAAAAATAGTTAAATTTGCAGGCAATAAATATAAAAATTACAAGTCATTTTGAAAAGAGCTTTACAGGTAACTGATAGCATATTAGACCTAATCGGTCGAACACCAATGCTCAGTTTAGCAAAAATTACCAAAAATTTAAAAGGGACTTATTACACAAAATTTGAAGGATTCAACCCTGGTCATTCAGCCAAAGACAGAATTGCTCAACACATTATTGAAAATGCCGAAAAAAAGGGAATTTTAAAACCCGGCGATACGGTTATAGAAACCACTTCGGGCAATACTGGGTTTAGTTTGGCAATGGTTTGCGCAATTAAAGGTTACGATTGTGTTTTAGCAGTGAGTTCAAAATCGTCTTTAGATAAAATCGATATGCTCAAAGCTATGGGTGCTAAAGTTTATGTTTGCCCTGCTAATGTTGCCACAGATGATCCCCGCTCTTATTATGAAGTAGCCAAAAGACTTCACAAAGAAATTCCCAATTCATTTTATGTTAACCAATATTTCAATGAATTGAATGGTGATGCTCATTACCGTTCTACTGGACCAGAAATTTGGGAGCAAACTGATGGAAAAATCACACATCTTGTTGCTGCAAGTGGTACCGGCGGAACCATTTCGGGAATTGCAAAATACTTAAAAGAAAAAAATCCCAATATAAAAATATTAGGCGTTGATGCCTTTGGATCGGTTTTAAAAAAATACCACGAAACAGGCGAACTTGACCCAGCCGAAATTTATCCTTATCGGATAGAAGGATTGGGCAAAAACTTAATTCCCACAGCTACAAATTTTGAACTAATTGACCAATTTGAAAAAGTTAGTGATGGCGATAGTGCCCATCGCGCAAGAGAAATTGCACTTACCGAAGGCATTTTTGCAGGATATACCAGCGGTGCTGCCATGCAAGCTACTTTTCAACTAGCTACGCAAGGTTTGTTTGACGAAAATAGTGTGGTAGTGGTTGTTTTTCCTGACCATGGTTCGCGTTATATGAGTAAAATTTACAATGATAAGTGGATGCAAGATCAGGGTTTTTTTGATACTCAAAATCAACCAAGAGCTGAAGTAGAATATATTAAATAACAAATTTTAATTCCCAATAGCTTAGCTAAAAGGAGCTTTTTATATTAATTGTAATTGGAATGCTCCTAAAATTGTAGTTAATTTGCAAATCTTAAAAATATAAAATGAAAGATCTTTTTGAAAGAATAATTGAAAATAAAGGACCCCTTGGTAAATGGGCTTCCTTAGCCGAAGGCTATTTTGCATTTCCCAAATTAGAAGGACCAATTTCTAATAGGATGCACTTTAATGGACAAGAGGTAATTACTTGGAGCATCAATGATTACTTAGGTTTAGCAAACCATCCCGAAGTTAGAAAAGCTGATGCCGATGCGGCCATTGATTACGGTATGGCTTATCCTATGGGTGCGCGAATGATGTCGGGTCACACCAAATTTCACGAACAACTTGAACAAGAATTAGCCGATTTTGTGCACAAAGAAAATGCCTATTTGGTAAATTATGGCTATCAAGGAATGGTTTCGGCCATCGATGCTTTAGTAACTAAAAATGATGTAATTGTTTATGATATGGATGCACATGCCTGTATAATTGATGGTATGCGGTTACATCCAGGTAAACGTTTTACCTTTAGACATAACGATATTGAAAGTTTTGAAACCAATATTAAACGCGCCGTTAAAAATGCTGCCGAAACGCACGGCGGTGTACTAGTAATAACAGAAGGTGTTTTTGGTATGCGTGGTGAACAAGGAATTTTAAAGGAAATTGTTGCTTTAAAACAGCAATATAATTTTAGATTGTTAGTTGACGATGCACATGGGTTTGGAACCTTAGGAAAAACAGGTGCAGGAACTGGTGAAGAACAAGGTGTTCAAGATGCTATTGATGTTTATTTTGCAACTTTTGCCAAATCAATGGCTGGTATTGGCGCTTTTTTTGCCGGTCAAAAAGATGTGATTCAGTATTTAAAATATAATATGCGCTCTCAAATATTCGCTAAATCTTTGCCAATGGCAATGGTTAAAGGCGCTTTAAAACGCTTAGATATGATAAGAACCATGCCTGAGTTAAAAGATAAACTTTGGGAAAATGTAAATGCCCTTCAAAATGGTTTAAAAGAAAGAGGTTTTAATATTGGCGCTACAAATACATGCGTAACCCCTGTATTTCTTGAAGGCGAAATTCCAGAGGCTATGGTGATGGTAAAAGATTTAAGAGAAAATTATAAAATATTTTGCTCTATTGTGGTTTATCCAGTAGTGCCTAAAGGGATGATTTTATTGCGATTGATTCCAACTACCGCACACACTTTAGAAGATGTTGACATCACCCTAAAAGCATTCTCTTCAATTAGAGAAAAACTTGAAGGCGGTGTTTATAAAAAATTGTCAGCTTCAATAGTCGTTTAAAAAATAATTAGGATATAAAAAGCCCTCTTAATTTTTAAATTAAGAGGGCTTTTTATTTGTATTAAAGGGTTTTAGTTTTTGTTATTAAAATCTTTTATAATTACTTTTCTTCTGTTTTCAATGATATAAAAGGACACATAAACGCCATCTTGCGTTTCTTTAAGTGTTATGGGAATATTGTTGCGTGCAATTTTATAATTGGTTCCCAAAATATTTTCATCTAAAGTGATGATGTAAGTTCCATTGGGGAGGTAAAATTCAAAGCGTCCCTTTTTATCTGTTAAGGTATTATAGACCTTATTGTTATTGAAAGCTGAAATTTTTATGCGCGATAAATCAACTTCTTTATCTTCGGCAATGGCAATTTTTTGGCGGTCTAAAATAATTTCGCCATAGATTTTTACACCTCTTGCAAATGGAATATTTGCAATACCATCATCTTGAATGATAATAGAATCGCTCACTTTTGGAAACCAGCCTTCGAGTTTATCGAGTGGAATAACCTGATAAGCGTATTTTTTCATGGGAACATTCTTAAGTATCGCTTTGCCATTTTCATCTGTAATCACTTCATAATTGCCAATTCTAACAACCACATTGCCTATGGCTCCTTCATCTTTAGCATTTTGCACGCCGTCGCCATCTAAATCATAAAATGAACTGACATTAACGGTGGCAGCCGATTTTTTTAAGAATGGTATGGGAATGCCAAAATCTTTTTTAAGGCTAAATCCAAGGGTAAAGTCGCTGTTTATGGTTGTGGTATTGTTGTTTAAATTGGCTAAGTCTTGTGGATTTGTGGTAAAAATATTGTCGAATAAATTAGTAAAATTACGCGTGCTAAATGAATAACTGGTATTCAAACTCAAACGCCATCCACTATCCGTAAAGTAATATAAGGTAGGAAAAATGCCAATGCTGTGATTTTTAAAAACATTAAAGTAACTGTAAACAAAATTATTATCTAAAACAAGGTGCCTATTTATAAAAGCATATTGATTTTGCAGGGATAATCTAATAGATTGTGGGGTAATATTATCATTGGTTTTTGCGAAGCTGCTGCTAGAAGTTATAAAACCATAATCGTATTTGGCATTAAAATTCCAAACTTTGTAACGCAATAAAAATGAAGCTTGTAAACTAAAATAATCACGTTTTTTTTCTATGTCTTTGGGGCTGCTATAACCTGCTTTTATGTTTATAGCTGAGAATATATTTTGACTAAAATCAAATTTTGATAGTCGAATACTTGCGCCACGTGATACTAAATGATTTAGTGGGTAATTTGTTGTTTCATAATATAATCCGGGTTGAAAATTTCCAAAGCGATTGTTGGTATTAAAAACGACGGTATTGACTAAAATTTCTTGATTAGATATTAAATTGCCTTGAGTTAAGTTATAAATAGCTACTTTTTGATAGAGATTATTGAGGTTAACCGACCAATTTGAATTAATAGTATAGCTACTTCGATGATTAAGGTTAAGCCGTTCAAAAGAGCCTAAACTAAAATTCCTATCGTTGTATTGTGAATTAAAAGTAAGTTTTAAACGCTTTTCAATAAAACTCGAATTGTAACTAGCTCCTATTAAAAATCCTTGAGTATTTGTAGGATTTAAATCATCTTTTCTAAACGACAAGGCTGTGATAAAGTTGATATAGTGTTTATCAAAGAAACGGAGTGATGGTTGTAAAGAAAATAAGGTGGTCTTTCTATTTTGAAAAGTTCGTTCGTTTTGAGCTAAATTGGCTGTAAACTTCAAATTATCATTAATTTGATAAGTATGTGTAAGTCCGTAAGAAACATTACTCGAAAGGGTGTTTTTGTTGTTTTGGATGTAAAAAACACTTGTTTTATGGTTTCTTAAATAATTATAAGAAGCCCTAATGCCATTTCCAGCACTTGATAAACCAATAACATTTCCGCTAATTTGACCAACCTCAATGGTTTTTATATCATCGTAATAACCTACAAAAAAAGTTGCATTTTTAAAAGGTTCATTTGTAAAATAGGATTTATTATAATTTATTTGAGAGTAATAAGCCAAACTTGCTCGGTCATTTAGCTGTTTATAACCTCTTAAATTTAATGACATAAAGGCATTGTTGTCGAGAATATTTTGTGCACTTAGCTCAACTGTCATCGGGATAGAAGGGTATCCATAAGGCTCGGCAACAACAAGGTTAGGCAATTTTATAAAATCTACTTTAGTGTCTTTGCGAAGCGCATTTTTGTCTAGAATTTTAGTTTGACTTGTATTAATAAATAGGCTGTGTTTTTTATAATCTAAATTGCTATTAGGGATGTAATTATCTAAAGATATTTTTTTAACATTTCGGTCTTTTTGTTCAATTTCTGAAACCAAATAATCAAAGGTTGCCGATTCCTCTGCATTCAAATTAACGGTTAAATTCGGATTTACAATGAGTTGCGACAAAGTATCCGCAATACTTAAATCGCCTTTTAAGGTTTTATAATTTACAAATAAATCTTGTTTAGAGTTGCCCGTGTTGGTGATGGAATAAGATAATTTTTTAGTATGTTCGTCGTTTTTAAAGTAGAGTTTATTTTCGGATTTTAAATCTATATTCCACGATATTTTTTTCTTTGTTCTTAAGGTAAAATAATCATTTGCAATTTGTTGGTCATCTTCATCAATTAAAAATAGGTTGATAAAAACATCGCCACTGCCTTCGCTTAATTTATAGGGAATTAATATAATTGGAATGTATAAGGTGTCTCTTGGAATAGCCGTATAAATTTTATTTGAATTTTCTAGCGATGTCCAATAATTTGGTTTGGTGATATTTAATTTAAATTTTTTATTAATTAAACTGTTGTTATAAACTTTTAAAACATTAGAGATAATTTCACCTTCTTTTAATTCGACTTCGGTTTTTGCCATTTTAGTAACAATGGTATTGATAACTTCGGTCTTTTGAATTGTGGTAATGACTTGAGCAGAAACATTTATAAACGAAAAAAGACCCAAAAGAAAGATCAAAGGCCGTTTTTTATTAAGAAAGTTAAAAGCTTTATTCACAGATATTAAGGGTTTTCTTCTAAATGAAATCTTAAATTAAGTTGAAAAACACCGGGGTTAAAAGCAAATTTTGGAATAACTCTAATATCAATATCAAAATGAAATTCATCATAATTGCCAATATAATCACCTGGTCCGTTAACATTATTTGTGCAACTACCGGCAGGTGTAATTGGCAAAAGCGGGGCGATAATATCAATAATATCGGTATTTAAAGTGAAAGTTTGATAAATGCCATCATTTGGTGAAGTGGAACAGGCATTGCGAATGCGTATTTCTAAAGATTGAATGAGCGGATTTTGTCCTAAACCATTGCCATATAAGATTAATTTTTCCCATTCCGAAATGGGTGTTCCTGCGCCGGGATTGTTATCAATAAGCATGGTTAAATTCCACGAGCACAAGGGGTCAACAATATTTTTATTGTTAACTCTTATTTTTAATCGGGTAGCGCCATTTATGGTGATGCCTCCTTGGTATTTAGCAGGCGTGTCAAAAGTTAGCATAGCGCTTTCACTGGTATTGGGTTCAAAAGAAACCAAGCCACAATGCAACTGCGCTTGAGTTACTAATGAAAAACTTAGCAACACAAAACACGTTATAATAAGCTGTTTAAAAGAATTCATTTTTTTAAGTCAAAAAGGATGTAACTAGCATTTGCAGTTACATCCTTTAATAAATATGCAAATTATTTATTTTATTATTTTTATTGATCTTCTAATAAAATGTATTGAACATACATAGTATATACACCAGGTTCAGCATAGTTTCCAGCAACATTAGCAGTTACGATGTCTTGTGCAGTTGCACCATCAGCCGAATAAGCATTTGGAAAAATTGCTGGTAAACCAGGTAATATTCTATAATCTATTGAATAGTAATAATTAGAAGTAGTTCCGGTTTGAGTTAAATAACTTCCACCAGGTAAAAAATCACCAATTCCAGTTACACCTGCATGACCACCAATATATTTACCGGCTAAAGTAGGAGGTGTGTTAGTTCCCGCATTAACATATAAACTATTTTGACCACTTGCGGTTCCTGTCGGAGTAAATGCTGAGCTATAATCGGAATAAGTACCCGTATGAGCAGTAGCACCAGCATTGGCTTGTGATTGTTTTAATTCTAATAAACTTAAAGGTAAATTAGGGATTGCATTGGCATTGTTACCGCTGCCATAATCAATTTGTTGATCCCAAAAACCCGCACCATTTGTGCCAGATGATCTACCTACAGCATATAAATCCCAGCTAACGGTAGAACTAACTTTTAAAATAGTTGCGCCGTAATGGGTTATACCTGCATAATACTCATTGATGTTGTCGAACACAAATTCGATTTGATCAGGAGTTGTCATGTCCAATTGCAACACTGGTTGCAAGTCCATGGTAATGGTGACGTCTTTCTCGTCAATTAACTGAGCTTTTACACTCGTAGCGCCAAATAAAAGTAAGGCTACTACTACATAAGAAATTCTCTTCATAATAATAATAGGGGGTTAAGATTGATAATAATAATATGCATATTCAAAAATTTTATTTCAATGTAAATTCTAATTTTGCAGCCTGTATTTCTTCTGCACTGCCATAATCTAATACGCCAACCGCCAAATAGTTTCCTTGAGGCATTTTTTCGGGCAACTCAAATACAAAGTCTCTTATTAAATCAGGTAAAATCGTAAATCGTTTTACTTTTAAACGCTGTTGTTTGCCGGTATCTAGATTGGTCAAATCGATATAAGAAGTACAATAAGCTATACCAGTTCCTTTATTTTGCGCTTCAATCAAAATTGATTTCGATTTATCGCTATCGTTAAATGTAAAATTGGTAATTTCAATGCCATTGGAAGTAACATTAGGAGGATTTTGATAGATAAAAACACCAAAGGCAAAAGTTGGCACAATGCCAAGCGCAATCGTATTGTTTTTGTTTTGAGGATCATCTAATTTTACCCTTGGCTTTTGTTCTTCAACCATAATGATGCTCCACGCCGATTTAAAACCGGCATCAGAAGTTGGTACGGTGATAGAAAAAGCAATTTCTTTTTTTTCTTTTGGCTTTAATTCTATAAATGTAGGTGAAATGTTTAACCATTTTGATAAAGAATATTTTCCTTCGCCTGCCTGCATAAAACTACTCTTTCCTTTGCCATTCATATCAAAATCGTAAACATTAACCTCAAATTGTTTTTTGAAATTGGTAGTATTATCGACATTAATTTTATAGGTTTTAGTGTCGCCAGGGTTTAAACTTAAATTAAAATGGGCTGGTGATATTGACACCCCTTTGGTGCTGGTTTCTTTGGCATTGGTATTTACTCCAACGGTTTGAATTTTTTGGCCAAAGGTTGTGGTTTTAAATACAAAGCACAATAAAAATATAAGAAACAATCTTTTTAAAAAGTAGGGAGCAAATATTAATTTGCTATCAAAATCAATACTAGTATTTTCACTAGTTATTTGGGGGGTTTTCATAAAATTTTAATATATATTAAGGGTCATATATTAGCTTGCAAGTTACAGCATATATTTAAAATACACAAAAAATAAAATTAATAAATCTTTATAATGATGAGCGTTTAAAATCATTTTCTACCAAAAATGCGTTAACTGTAAAGGTAAATGCTTTTAAATGAAATTTAAAAATAAAAACCCATAAAAAAAGTATGGTTTTTCCATACATTCGCTATGGTTTTTACACACATTCGCTATGGTTTTTCCACATTTGTACTATGGTTTTATTTTACTTAAAATAAATTATAGCTCCGCTATTTTAAAAGTAAACATTTGTAATAAAGAACTTTAACATTTTTGTTTTTCTAAACATAACTTTATAATTTCAAAATTTTAATAATATGGCGCGCAAAGGCCACTTATTTTTTATCTGAAAAGGAGTTAATAAAAGGTATTTTAAACACCGTTTTTTTATCGAGCACTTCAAAGTTGTATCTTCGTAGCGCCTATTATATTTTTTATGATTAACACCCCAATTGCCTATCTAAAAGGTGTAGGACCACTCAAAGCAAACCTACTGCAATCGGAATTGCACATCAATACCTTTGCCGATTTGTTAGAATTTTATCCTTTTAGATACATTGACAGGTCACAATTTTATAAAATTAACCAGTTACAGCAAAATACTGCCGAAGTTCAAATTATCGGAAAAATTACTTCAATTAGCACCATCGAACAACAAAAAGGAAATCGATTAGTCGCTCAATTTACCGACGGAACGCATGTGATGGACTTGGTTTGGTTTAAAGGCGTGAAGTGGATAAAATCCAATCTAAAAACTAACATCCCTTATGTGGCATTCGGCAAGCTAAACTGGTTTAACGGTATTCCAAATATGCCACATCCCGATTTAGAATTGCTCTCTGAGTTTGAAAAAGGGATTCAAACTAAAATGCAAGCCATTTATCCTTCTTCCGAAAAATTACTAGCAAAAGGTTTAAATAACCGAACTTTTATAAAGCTGATAAAACAAATGTTTAGTGAGCATATTTTAATAAAAGAAAGCCTTTCGGCAAAGTTGATTTTCGAATTAAATTTAATGCCTAGAAAGGAAGCGGTTTTTAACATCCATTTTCCCACCAGTCAAGCCCATTTATCAAAGGCGCAATACCGCTTAAAATTTGAAGAATTCTTTTTTATTCAGCTTCAATTGCTACGGCAAAAAATGAATCGAAAGAAAAAGCTAAAAGGTTATATCTTTGATAAAGTAGGTGCAAATTTTAACACGTTTTTTAACCACCACCTGCCATTTGAGCTTACCAATGCCCAAAAAAATGTTGTTAAAGAAATAAGAAAAGATATGGTAACCGGTGCGCAAATGAACCGCCTTTTGCAGGGCGATGTTGGCTCTGGCAAAACCATTGTCGCCGTTTTATGTATTTTAATCGCCATTGACAACGGTTTTCAAGCTGCTTTTTTAGCACCAACCGAAATTTTAGCAAAACAACATTTTAGTGCCGCTACAAAATTGTTAACCGCACTTCCTATTAATATAGCGCTTTTAACGGGCGCTACCAAACCAAAAGAGCGCCGCCAACAATTTGCCGATTTGGCTTCGGGAAAGCTCAATATTTTAATAGGAACCCACGCGGTGCTCGAAGATAAAGTGGTGTTTAATAATTTAGGTCTAGCCATTATTGACGAGCAACATCGCTTTGGCGTAGCACAGCGCTCAAAAATGTGGCTAAAAAATAAATTACCACCTCATATTTTAGTGATGACGGCTACGCCAATTCCGCGCACCCTTGCGATGAGCGTCTATGGCGATTTAGATATTTCGGTTATTGATGAATTGCCTCCGGGCAGAAAAGAAATCGTTACCGGACATCGTTTTGACAGCAACCGATTAAAAGTATTTAAATTTTTGAGTGAAGAAATAGCCAAAGGACATCAGGTTTATATTGTTTACCCGCTCATTCAAGAATCAGAACAAATGGATTATAAAGATTTGATGGATGGCTATGAAAGCATTTCAAGATATTTTCAAATGCCCGAATATCAAATAAGCATTATGCACGGCAAGATGAAGCCCGAAGCAAAAGATTATGAAATGCAACGTTTTGTAAAAGGTGAAACCCAAATTATGGTTGCCACCACGGTTATAGAAGTCGGCGTTGATGTGCCAAATGCCAGCGTAATGCTTATTGAAAGTGCCGAGCGTTTTGGATTGTCGCAATTACACCAGTTGCGCGGACGTGTTGGCCGAGGCAATACCCAAAGTTTTTGCATTTTAATGAGTGGCAATAAGCTATCCGATGAGGCAAAAGTTCGCTTAGATACAATGGTTAATAGCAACGACGGATTTGAAATTGCAGAAGTTGATTTAAAACTTCGAGGCCCTGGAAACTTAATGGGAACCCAACAAAGCGGTGTTTTAAATCTTAAAATTGCCGATTTGGTAAAAGATGCCGAGTTGCTAAAATTGGCGCGACAAAGCGCCTTAGAAATCTTAAAAACTGACCCTGATTTACTAAATCCTGAAAATAAGTTTATTAATGCCGCTTACGCCGATAAAATAAAATACAATAACCTTTGGGCGAATATTAGCTAAATAAACCAGTAAGATAAATTATTGTTAAGTAATTGTAAATAAAAAATTTAAATATTATTTTAAAGTTAAGAAACCGATTTAGTTAAAATTGAAATACGACTGGAATTTTCAAGCCTCAATTCGTTACATTTGACTAAAATATTTTATTATGATTATTGTTGCAGATAGCGGTTCAACAAAAACCAGTTGGTTATTATTGTCGGACGCAGGAGAAAAGTTGATTGAAACAAGTACTGAAGGATTAAATCCCGCAGTTTTTCCAAGAGATGTGTTGTTAAGCCGTGTTTTATCTAACAAGGAATTGATTGACAATAGTGAAAAAATTAAAACCTTGCATTTTTTTGGAGCGGGGTGTGGCACGCCCAAACCGAGTGTTATTATTGCTGAGGTTTTGCAATCAATCTTTATAAATGCTAAGGTAATTATAAAAGAAGATACCGAAGTGGCCATTATGGCTACAACCGATAATGACCCCGCCATTGTTTGCATTTTAGGAACAGGTTCTAATTGCTCTTACTTTGACGGAGAAAAAATTCATCAAAGAATCGTGTCTTTAGGTTATATTATTATGGATGATGCCAGTGGCAATTACTTTGGAAAACAATTGTTAAAAGCTTATTATTTTAACCAGATGCCAAAAGAATTGGCTCAAAAATTTTCAGAAAATTACAATCTTGATGCCGATTTTATCAAAGAAAATTTATATCGCAAATCAAATCCTAATACTTATTTAGCCTCACTTGGGCATTTTATTATTGACCAAAAAAGCCATCCATTTTGCCAAAAAATCATCAAAGAAGGATTGCAGTTATTTATTGACAATCAAATTCTTCAATTTGAAAATGCCAGACAAGTTCCTATAAATTTTGTAGGTTCTATCGCACATTTTTTAAGTGATGAAATTAAAGCAACCTTATCTGTAAATGGTTTAACTTTGGGCGTCATTCAAAGACATCCCATAAAGGGATTTGTTGAAAAACACATCATATTAAACTAAAATGAAAATAGCCATTATTGCTCACGATGGTAAAAAAGCCGATATGGTTCAATTTTTACAAGAGCAGAAGTCCATTTTAAACAGCAAAAATATTGAATTGGTGGCTACCGGAACCACGGGATCAAGAGTTGAAAAAGCAGGATTAATTGTTAAAAAATACCTGTCAGGACCTTATGGAGGTGATGCTCAAATTGCTGCCGGTGTTGCCGAAGGAAAAATAGATATGGTGATATTTTTTAGAGATCCTCTTGAAAAACATCCCCATGAACCTGATATCACGATGCTTATGCGCCTGTGTGATGTTCACAATATTCCACTTGCTACGAATCCGGCAACAGCCGAATTGTTGATGAAAGGTTTGTAAAATTTAAGCCATAGCAATCATCGAAATTTCTACATTTACATCTTTTGGTAAACGCGCAACTTCTACCGTTTCTCTTGTCGGCGCAGTTTCGGCATTAAAATATGCGCCATAAACCTCGTTAATCACCGCAAAATCATCCATATTTTTTATAAAAATTGTGGTCTTAACAACGTGTTCAAAAGTGAATCCGGCTTCACTTAAAATAGCTTTTAAATTCTGCATAACCAATTCTGTTTCGTTTTTAATGTTGCCAGTTTCAAGGGTTTGAGTAGCTACATTAAAAGCAATTTGACCCGAAATAAAAAGCGTATTGTTGCACAAAACCGCCTGATTATAAGGGCCAATTGGGGCAGGTGCATTTTTGGTAGCGATAATTTTTTTCATATTAAATTAGAGTTTAGAATAATCTTTTATCGGGAACTTGGCGTTTATCCCATTTCAAATCGCTAAATACCGATGCCTTTACGCCAATATAAAAATAATAGGTGCTCCTATTGCCCAAAGGTATCCAATTAAAAGACAACCTCCAACTATCTAAATCGCGCTCAAAACGCAATTGGGTATAGGTAATGCCCTTATTTTTGAAATCATAACCCGAATTAATACCTACGGTAAATTTTGGAGTCAACTCAACATCGCCCGAAATTTGAACCGAATTTGAGGTAATTTCGTGTTGTCCAATATTATTATTATAGTTTATAGAATATCGAATGCTAAATTTCCAAGGGATATCTGAATTATAGAGTTCGGCTGTTTTTTTTGTTGTTTTGCCATCATTAGGTACCTCTTCTTCGTTTGCTCTACTATTTAAATCCTTACCAAAAAAATTATCGTTTTGCTGTTTATTTGAGGTTGTTTTAGATTTATCTTTAGAAAATAAATCATCTGAAACACTAAAGTTCATTGAAACTCCAGCACTTGTCAATCTAAAAAGTCCGCCACCATTATCAATATTAAATTTATTGAATTTTCTTCCATTGTCATCAATAGCATAAGGGTCTAAAATGGCGTTTAAATTTAAGCTCAATTTATTATTAAATAGCTGGGTACCGGCATTCATAGAAACCGGACTCCATTTTAATGAGTCGGCTGCTATATTGTAGCTCGTTTGAAAACTAAGGTTATTTAAAATGGTTATTTTTTTCGCTTTAGCTTCGGTTGAATCTTTTGGCATGACCTTGGCTTCTAAAACACTGTTTACCGAAAAGCCGATACTTTCTGATAAACCGCTTGACGGTCCGCCGTAAATGCCATTTTGAAAAGGGTTGTACTCTTTAATATCAGTTGGGTCAGCACTAGCTTGAAAATCTTTATAATAGTAACTAAAATCGGGTTTATAATTAAATGAAATATTTGGCGTTAAGGTATGTCTTATAGCCTGTAAGCGTCCTTTTTTAAAGTTAAAAGTACCATACAAAACGGTGCTTAGCGAAAGGGATGTATTGTATTCGTTAAACGATTTGAATCCGCTAAGGGTATCGGTAACAACTTCGGCGCGATTTTCATCATAATGTTTTTCAATTTGATCAAAATACCAAACTTTTTTAAGCGAGGCGCTTGGTGATAAAGTAAAATATTTAAACAATTTTAAATTAGTACTTGAAGCGAAATCGTGTTGAATACCCGAACGCGCATTGTTAAACATAGCCTTTTTAAAAAAGTTTTCATCGCTGGTTTGTATTTTGTAATCGGCTCTTAAATTGTAATTAAGACCCATGTTTTGCAAGGCATTTTTTTTAATTCCCGATTTTGGAGCAAAAGGATAAATTCGATCCATACTAATTTGTAAGGACGGTAATGACATATCAATTAACTTGGTGTTGGTGTTTTGAGCCAAGGTGATTGACGAAGTCATATTAAAAGGTGTTCCCACAAACTTTTTTTGGTAAGAAATTGAGGAATTAAAGGTATTTGTCAAAAATAACGGGGTGCTAAATTCGTTTAAGGATTGTCTAAAAAATTGACTGCTACCAAAGTTAACTGAAGCCGAAAATCGTGAATTAGGGCTGGCGTGTGTATCTTGTGAATGTGTCCAACGGATGTTAAAATTTGAAGCCTTGCTATAATCGGGAAAGCCACGCTCACTGTTGATTAAATTTTCAAAGCGCGTGCTGAGGTTTCCAGTATAGCGATAGCGTTTGGCATAGTTTGATTCCGCTCTAAAACCCCAGCTGCCATTGGTATAAATATCGCCAATTAAGGCTAAGTCAAGATAATCATTAACCGCCATATAATAACCACCATTTTGTAAAAAGTATCCCTGATTGCTATTTTGGCCCCAAGTTGGGAAAAGGATTCCAGAGGCCCTACCTTTTGTGATAGGAAAATAAGCAAAAGGTAAAAATAGGGGTGTGGGCACATCGGCAATTACCAAATTACTCACCCCTGCAACCACTTTTTTTCCGGGAACTACTTTTACTTTACTGGTTTGAATGTAATAATCGGGCTTTGGTTTATTTGAGGTTGTAAATTGGGCGCGTTTGATATAATGGGTTGAGTCGTTGACTTTTTTTGATTGTATGCCACTGATATAAACACCTTGCTGCTCTGTTTTTAAGCCCCAAATAACCGCTTTTTTGCTCTTAAAATTATAGAGCATTGAATCTTGATTCGATTCTTGAGTTCCTTGTTTAAATTCCGGTAATTGTGTGTAAACGCCTGCGGTATCTACAATGCCTTTGGCGTAGGCGAGATTATTTTTATAATCGATGATAATAATACCCGATTTGATTGAAATTTCACCAAAATACAATTCGGCCTTGTTGTAAAGCATAGCGGTATTTTTAACATAATCGTTTAACTCGTAATCTAAAGCCTTGTGTTTTACAGTAGATTCTAGAAATTCAACAGGTTTTGCTACACTATCTTTTTGGATAGAATCTTTTAAAACAACAGGTGAATTCTTTTTTATGGGAATTTTTGAGCCTTTTGTTTTAGGGTTTATTTGTGAAAAACATAAAAATGTGCCTAAAAAAAAAGCAAGTATTGTAAAATGTATGTTCTTAAAATTTGTATCCAACGCTTTTAATAGTATTTTTGTTCTTTTAAAATAAATAGTTATCTAATTTTAATGTTAAAAATTAAATAATTAAGTTATTTTTAATAACAAGGCAAACTTACATATATTTTATTGTGTAATCTTAATTTTTACAAAATAAAAAGATGTTAAAGCCTTTGTAAATTCAATAGATTAATGCGAGAATTTAAAAAATATTTTCATCACTTAAATCCAATAAATTATAGATTATTAGCTTGTTTTATAATCTTTTTTGGATGGCAAAATAGCAATGTGCATGCCCAATTAAAACCATTTACCATAGTTTTAGATGCGGGTCATGGAGGTCACGATCCTGGAAATTTGGGAACAAAACGCTATGATAAATCCGAAAAGGACATTGCCTTAGATGTTACCCTTAAAGTAGGTGCCATTTTAAATGATGAGGCAAAAGATATCAAAGTGTTATATACCCGAACCACTGATATTTATCCCGATTTGTGGCAACGCGCTAAAATAGCAAATGAATCTAATGCCGATTTTTTTATCTCCATTCATTGTAACTTCTTTAAAAACAATGCTTCCGGAACCGAAACCTTTGTGCTGGGTCTGAACCGAAATAGCACAAATTTACAAATCGCTAAACGTGAAAATGACGTGATTTTATTAGAAAAAGATCATGAAAAACATTATCAATATGACCCTAATGCGCCTGAGTCTATTATCGGGTTAACCTTAATGCAAGAGGAATATCTTGATAAAAGTATTGAATTGGCTCAGTCGGTTGAAAATTCATTTGTTGAGCAAGCTGGACGCTTTAGCCGCGGTGTTAAACAAGCCGGCTTAATTGTGCTTCATCAAACCTATATGCCTAGTGTGCTCATTGAAATAGGCTTTTTATCAAATAGAGAAGAGGAGGATTTCTTAAACTCCGAATCAGGACAGCTAAAAATTGCAAACTCAATTGCCGATGCTATCAAAAGATATAAATTGCATACCACTCAAAACGAAGTAGATGTTTACACCGTTAATCCTCCTGTTAAAGATGAAATAAAATCGGATAACATTATTAACTCTAAAAAGGGCAATAACACTGTTAAAAAGGACGATGTTGAAATTAAAGTAAGCATTAAAAAGGAAGCCGTAAATACCAAAAACGAAAATGAACAAATTAATTTCAAAGTTCAATTGGCTGCTGGCACAAATAAATTAGAGACAACCCCCAGTAACTTTAAAGGTTTAAAAAATGTTGAACGCATTAAAGTTGGCGCGATTTATAAATATTACATAGGCAATAGTAATGATTATAATGAAATTGAGACTTTAAGACTAATGGCTAAAGATAAGGGCTATAAATCGGCTTTTATAGTGGCTTTTAAAAACAATAAACAAATAGATATAGAGCTAATATTAAAATCTAAAAGCTAAGTGTGCTTTGCTAAAAAATAATTACTATTGTAATAAGAAACAAAACAATGATAAAACTTTCAAGAGAATTAAAAACAGGCTTAGTTGCCCTTATAACCATCATATTATTTATATGGGGATTTAGCTTTATTAAAAGTAATAACCTCTTTAAAAAAGAACGCATATTTTTTGCAGTTTACGATAATGTTCAAGGATTAGCGCCTTCGAGTTTGGTTACCATTAACGGATTTAAAGTAGGTAAAATTGACGACATTACATTCCACCCTAAAATAAAAGGAGCGCTGGTTGTAAAATTTAGTTTAAATAATGATTTTCAGTTTTCTAAAGTGAGTGTAGCAAAGATTTACAGCTCCGATTTAATGGGTACAAAATCACTTTCGGTGGTTCCAAATTATGAGGGCGAATTGGCTAAAACCGGCGATACCCTTTACAGTGAAAGCGAACAAGGCATGTTTGAAATGCTCAACGAAAAAATTGCTCCCTTGCAATCTAAAATTGAAGGCATGATTGTAAATGCCGATTTATTGATGCACAATATCAATAAAATTCTAGATTCAAAAACCCAAGAGAACATCAAAGAAAGTATTAATAACCTAAAAAACACGCTACTAACTTTTGAAAACACCTCTAAATCGGCCGATGCTTTATTGACGAATAACCAAGCCAATTTAAGCGAAATCATTAAAAATTCTAAAGAAGTTACCGAAAACTTAAAACAATTTTCCGACTCTTTAACCGAGGTTAACATTGCCCAAACCATTACCAAATTCAATGAATCAATTGCCAATATAAACTTGTTGTTAACCGCTGTAAATTCTGGCAAAGGTACTTTAGGCAAGTTGGTAAAAGATGACAAGTTATACCAAAATTTCACCAATGCTTCAAAAGAATTGGAAGAATTATTACGCGACATGAAACTGCATCCTAAAAGGTTTGTTCATTTCTCGGTATTCGGAAAAAAAGACAAAGCCTATAACCCAAAAGACAGCCTTAAATAAAATAATATTATATAAATTCTTTAATATGCACTACCTACCAAATATCATTTTTGCCACAATTCTAGTTGTCGGAATTGGTTTTTTTGTGCAAAATATCAAAAAAATCATCAGAAATATTAAACTAGGTAAATCAATTAATCGCAGTGATAACGCTCAAGCGCGATTGAAAAATATGGCTTTAATAGCTTTAGGACAATCAAAAATGGTAAAACGCCCAGTAGCGGGAATTTTACACATTTTAGTTTATGCCGGATTTATTATCATTAATATTGAAGTTATCGAAATTATAATTGACGGACTTTTTGGTACCCATCGCATATTATCTTTTGCAGGAGGTTTTTATAGCTTTTTAATTGGCACCTTCGAAATATTGGCAGTTTTGGTTTTTGCATCGGTAATTATATTTTGGATGCGCAGAATGGTGTTGCAAATTCCCCGCTTTTGGAACAAAGAAATGAAAGGCTGGCCAAAAAATGATGCTTTAAACATTTTGTATTTTGAAATGATTTTGATGAGTTTATTTTTAGTAATGAACGCTTCCGATTACAGCCTTCAACAACTCGACGTTGACCATTACATTAAGGCAGGAAGCTTTCCTGTGAGCCATTTTATCGCCACTTGGTTGCCCCAAAATATTCCATTTTTAGAAATTTTAGAGCGCACCACTTGGTGGCTGCACATTGTAGGCATCTTAATATTTTTAAATTATTTATACTATTCAAAACACCTTCATATTTTATTGGCATTTCCCAATACTTATTTTGCCAATTTAAATCCTAAAGGTAAATTTAACAATTTAGAGGCAGTTACCAATGAAGTTAAATTGATGCTAGATCCAAATACCGACCCTTATGCAGCTCCTGCCGAAAATGCCACACCTCCCGAAAAATTTGGGGCAAGCGATGTTTTTGATTTAAGTTGGGTGCAATTGCTAAATGCTTATACGTGTACCGAATGCGGTCGTTGCACTTCTGTTTGCCCAGCAAATATCACTGGTAAAGAATTATCGCCTAGAGCTATTATGATGAAAACCCGCGACAGACTTGAAGAAGTCGGTAAAAACATCAATCTAAATAAAGAATTTAAACCCGATAATAAGCAATTGCTTAACGATTATATTTTGCCCGAAGAATTGTGGGCTTGCACCTCATGTAATGCCTGTGTTGAAGCCTGCCCGGTTAATATTGACCCACTGTCTATCATCATCGATATGAGGCGTTATTTGGTTATGGAACAATCGGCAGCACCTCAAGAACTCAATATGATGATGACCAATATTGAAAATAATGGCGCGCCTTGGCAATTCAATCAAATGGATCGGCTAAACTGGAGAGAAGAATAAAGATATAAATTACTAAAATTAAAGAAATTGAAAAAAGAAGAAGTAGAAAAATTACTACAAACGAAGGTGGAAAGCGGTGCACGCGTAAGTCCCATTTTGCCAAAAGGGGTTAAAAATTATTTAATCGATATTGATGGCACGGTTGGCGAAGACATTCCTAATGAAGAACCCGAGCGCATGGTAACTGCAAAGGCTTATCCCGATGCCATTGCAACCCTAAATGGTTGGTATGACCAAGGCCATATTATTTATTTTTTTACATCGCGCACCGAAGCCCATCGCGAAATTACCGAAGCTTGGCTAAAAAAACACGGCTTTAAATATCACGGTATGTTAATGGGCAAACCGCGTGGCGGAAATTATCACTGGATTGATAATCACCTTGTAAAAGCAACCCGCTACCGTGGAAAATTTACCGAATTAATAAATAAAGAAGTTACCATTGAGGTGTTTGACGATGGGCAACACGAATAATATAAAAAATAAAAAGATGAACGTACCAACAATGGCCGAAATGATGGCGCAAGGCAAACAACCCGAAGTTTTATTTTGGGTAGGTTGCGCCGGAAGTTTTGATGACCGCGCTAAAAAAATAACCAAAGCTTTTGTAAAAATTCTCCAAAAATCGAATGTTGATTTTGCTGTTTTAGGAACTGAGGAATCTTGCTCAGGCGATCCTGCAAAACGCGCTGGAAATGAATTTTTGTTTCAAATGCAAGCCATGACAAATATACAAGTACTTAATGCTTATGAAGTTAAAACCATTGTTACCGCTTGTCCGCATTGTTTTAACACACTAAAAAATGAATATCCCGAATTGGGAGGCAACTATCAAGTGATGCACCATACCGAATTTTTAAAAAAATTGCTCGATGATGGTCGGTTAACCATTGAAGGCGGACAATTTAAAGGCAAACGCATCACCTTTCACGACCCTTGTTATCTAGGTCGCGCTAATAAAATTTATGAAGCGCCACGCGAACTCATTCAAAAATTGGAGGTAGAATTGCTAGAAATGAAGCGCTGTAAAAGCAATGCCTTGTGTTGTGGCGCTGGTGGTGCTCAAATGTTTAAGGAAGCCGAAAAAGGCAAAAAAGAAATTTTTATTGAACGCACCGAAGAGGCTCTGTCTACACAACCCGATATTGTCGCGACGGGCTGTCCTTTTTGCAATACCATGATTACCGATGGTGTTAAAAATAAAGAAAAGGAAGGTAGTGTTAAAGTTTTAGATATCGCCGAATTAATCGCAAATGCGAGTGATTTATAGGTTATTTTGCACTGTGCCAAGGTGAAAATTAATTTTATAGTGCTCTAAATTAATTTTTAAATTTTGATTAAATCATTCATTCAAGCAGCGCGTTTACGCACCTTACCCTTATCCATTTCAGGAATTATTGTCGGTAGCTTTTTGGCTGCAGCCGATGGATTTTTTGATTATCAAATTTTCATTCTTGCCATCTTAACCACCATTTGCTTTCAGGTTTTGTCAAATTATGCCAACGATTATGGCGATGGCGTAAAAGGAACTGATAATATAAACAGAGTAGGTCCCATGCGCGCCTTGCAAAGTGGCGCCATTTCACAAGCTCAAATGAAAAGCGCCATCATCATTACAGGAATGATTAGTTTTTTGCTGGCACTGCTTCTAATTTATATGGCTTTTGGAATAAAATATTTGAGCTTTTCCTTGCTTTTCTTGCTTTTAGGAATTGCTGCTATTGGTGCGGCACTTAAATACACCATGGGTAAACACGCTTATGGTTACAGTGGCTTTGGCGATATGTTTGTCTTTATTTTTTTTGGTTTGGTAAGTGTTTGTGGAAGCTATGTTCTTTTTGCAAAACAATTAAATGTCGCTGTTTTTTTACCGGCAATCTCTATTGGTTTATTGAGCACAGGGGTGCTAAACCTCAATAATATGCGCGATTTAGAATCAGATAAATCGGCTTATAAAATGACTTTAGCAGTCAAAATTGGCGCTGAATTTGCCAAATATTATCATTATATTTTGCTGATTTTTGCATTTATCACAGCGTTTTTATTTGTGTTTTTAAAATATAAATCGCCTTGGCAATTTTTGTTTGTCATTGCGTTTATACCCATTTTTAATCACTTATTAACCGTTTTTAATACAAAAGATTTAAAACTTTTAGACCCTGAATTAAAAAAGTTGGCACTCGCTACATTTTTGTTTGCACTACTTTTTGGGATAGGTTACATTTGCGTCTCATAAAAAACTAATTTTTGTTAGTCTAAAATTCTAAAATAAAAGATATATTTGTCTTTTAATTAAAACATGAAAAAACAGTTTTTAGGTATATTTTTTTATATGCTTTATATATTGGCAATGTTTCGCCCACTTCTTCCAATTATAGATTATTATTCCAATTACAATTATATTGCCAAGGTGCTTTGTGAAAATAGGGATAAACCATATTTAGAGTGTAACGGTAAGTGTTACTTAGCAAAGCAACTAAATGAAGTAAATAATAATAAAACCAATCCTAAATCTACCATTCCTCAAATAGATTTTGATAAATACCCTGTTTCTCCATTAGGGCAATTTTCATATAAGTTTAAAATTTTAGAAAAAAATGATACTCATAGGTTTTCTTTCAATAAATTCACTTTACAAGAGTTCTATAATTCTTTACTAAAACCACCGCAATTCATTTCCTAATTTTATCAATTTAATTTATTTCTTGATATTATAGCGCTTAAGTCAGCGCTTAATTCGCTGTATTTAAAACATTCTGGAGTTTGTGGCTCCTAATGCTTCTTTTAGATTTATGAATATTAAACTATTTAATATCAAGTAAATAATAAATTATTGATAGCTCAAATTCTCATTATTTATCATTTTTCGGTGAATGGAAGTTTTGGGCAAATTCCGATCTGATCATAGATGGATTCGGATACATCATTAGGTTTAAAAAAAAATATAAAATAAAATTATCAATGAAAAATATTATTATCCCATTCCTATTAGTCATATCTAGTGTTGCATCAGTTTTTTCGCAGACTGTTGTAATTAATGGAAAAATTGTATCGGAAGAAACAAGTATGCCTATAGAATATGCAAGCATAAAATTACTAAAAAACAATACGTTAAGCGTTTCTAATGCAAATGGTGAATTTTCTATTCAAGCCGAAAAAGGCGACAAAGCAGAGATTTCCCATATCAGTTTTAAAACTATTGTTGTGGCATTGCAAAATGCGATGTTGATCAAAATGCCATCGACCCAAATAGATTTAAGCGAAATTATTGTGGATGCCAATCCATTGCAAGATATTTCACAATCTATCATCATCAATGATATCGAAAAAAGGGTCAGCCAGCCACGAAGCGTTGGGCACTTGTTTAAAGACATTCCCGGTTTTGCCATTGTAAAACGTGGTGCTTATGCTTCCGAACCGGTATTCCGTTCCTTTAAACAGGAGCAGTTAAATGTTCAATACGATGGTGGCATGAAAATCCACAATGCTTGTCCGAGCCGCATGGATCCAATCACAACGCACGTAATTCCGGAGGAAATAGAAAAAATTGAAATTGTAAAAGGACCTTTTACGGTTCGGTTTGGACAAAATTTTGGCGGAATTATCAATTTAGTTTCCAAAAACCCGTCAAAAAATGAACTCGGTTTCCACGGAAGTGTTGAAGGCGGTTATGAAACCAACGGCCAAAATCTGGTAAATGGTGCTTCATTGGTTTATGTAGCCAACAAATTTGATGTCCAGTTGAATGGTTCTTACCGTGATTTTGGTGATTATATCGACGGAAATGGCGATGAGGTGCAATCTTCTTTCAGAACAACAGATTATTCTGTTAAAGTTGGCGTAAATCCAACCGAAAAACAGCGCCTGCAATTCAGTTGGCGACAATCATTTGCCCGTGATATTGACCACGCCGGTTTGCCGATGGATTCACCTTTTGATGATAGTTTGTTGGCTGGAATAGATTATAAATTCGACAATATTTCTGAAAAAATAAGCAGTTTTACATTTAAGGCTTTTTACTCGTATGTAGATCATTTAATGACCAACGAAAATAGACCAACCTTTAAGGCAACCGATGCAAAATCGCCTGTGGAATCTTTTTCTTACGGCGGTAAAGCAGAAATGGTGTTTAATACTTCGGATAATTCAAAGTTGTTTGCCGGCGTTGATGCCAATTTGCTGAACAGAAAAGGAGACCGGACACGAATGGTAAAGATAATGAACGGCAATGTGTTGCCAATGCCTATGACTTTTACGGATAAAGTTTGGCAGGATGCCGACGTAAATGATATAGGTGTTTTTGCCGAAGAAAAAATAAAAATTACAGATTATACCACGATTACTGCAGGCGTTAGGGCCGATTTTATATCAGCAAAGCTAAATGATCCTGCGCCCGATTTTGAAGCCTTGTATGGCGGTGAAATTAAGGACGAATCGGAAGTGAATATCGGCGGAAATGCTTCTGTAAAATATCAAAAAAACGGATTTCAAACGCAGTTTGCCGTTGGTAGGGGAATTAGAACCGCCTCAATGACCGAGCGTTTTATCAATCATTTTAATGTTGGCGTGGATCCTTATGAATATGTTGGAAACCCAAATCTAAAACCTGAAATTAACTATCAGTTAGAATGGTCATTTTCAAAGAAATTTGAAGATTTTGAAGTGGGCGCTTCGGTATTTCATTCCTTTTTGGAAGACTATATTTATGGCGTGGTTAACACCAATATTCCAAGAAAATTTATGCCAGCAACACCACCGGTTTATGCCAAACAATTTGTCAATATTGATAAAGCTTCACAAACCGGATTTGAGTTTAATTTTAATGTGCACGCATCAAAAAAACTGTCATTTACTTCTGAACTTTCCTATACGCGCGCCCAAAATGAAGATTTGGACGAGCCTTTGGCGCAAATTCCGCCATTTATGGCAAATTTGGGCGTTAAGTTTGAAGAGCATAAATTTTGGGTTGCCTTAAATTCGAGGTTGGTGGCAAAACAAGATAGAGTTTCGGCTTCTTTTATGGAAGAAAATACACCAGGTTTCGGAACCTTGGATTTAAGAGCCGGAATAACGGCGTTCACCAATTTTTCAATCGGATTTGCCGTATTAAATATTTTTGACAAGGCCTATTATGAACATTTAAATTATTCTTATCAAAATTCAAATACATCCGCAGGGCGTATTTACGAAACTGGCAGAAATTTTACTACCTATCTTAAGTATCAATTTTAATTTATAAACTTTAATATTTATTTGTTTGATTAAAACCACGGAAAATTAATTTTTCGTGGTTTTTTTATGAATTTATTTTTAAATTGCAGTCAATCATTCATAAACTACCTAAAATGAACATCACTTATCTAGGTCATGCAGGTTTATCCGTTGAAGTTGCAGGTAAACACCTTGTTGTCGATCCCTTTATCAGCGGCAATCCGTTGGCAAAATCAGTTGATTTAGCCTCACTTAAAGCCGATTACATTTTAGTAACCCACGCACATCAAGATCATATTTTAGACGTGGAGGCCATTGCCAAACGAACGGGTGCTAAAGTAATTTCTAATTTCGAAATTGTTACTTATTTTGAAAATAGGGGAATTGTTGGTCATCCTATGAATCACGGTGGCTCTTGGCAATTCGATTTTGGAACCTTAACTTACACCAATGCCATTCACTCATCTTCTTTTCCCGATGGCAGTTATGGCGGTCAACCAGGTGGCTTTATTCTCGAATCAGCCGAAGGGACTATTTATATTGCAGGCGATACCGCTTTAACTTTTGATATGAAGCTAATTCCGCTAAAATGTAAACTCAACTTAGCGGTTTTGCCCGTTGGCGATAATTTTACAATGGGCTACAAAAGCGCCTGCATGGCGGCCGATTTTTTAGCCTGTAACCGAATTTTGGGGTATCATTATGATACTTTTGGTTATATAGAAATAAACCATCAAGAAGCCATTGAATATTTTAAAGCACATTATAAAGAGTTGAATTTAATTAAAATAGGTGAATCAATAAACGTTTAATCTATCACATTATGAAACACAATCTTATCGGATGGGTTGAAATACCCGTATCAAATATGGAGCGGGCAATGGCATTTTATCAAAGTGTTTTTAACATCAACATGCCGCTTCAAGATTTGGGTGATTTGCAAATGGCTTTTTTTCCAAATTTGGAAAATGAGAAAGGCAGTGGTGGTGCGTTGGTTAAACACACCGAATTTTACAAACCCTCACAAAATGGTGTTTTAGTTTATTTTTCACCAACCTCAGGCGACCTATCAATAGAACTAAATCGTGTTGAAGCGGCCGGTGGAAAAGTGTTGATTCAAAAACGCCAAATTTCGGCCGAACATGGATTTATGGGTCTGTTTTTAGATAGCGAAGGCAATCGAATAGCGCTACATCAAAAATAAAGGTTAAACGCCTTATTATAATTGGTTTAATGAGTAGTTCTATAAAAAAAATATGAACAAATAATTTTTATATTCTGCTAAATTAGTATATTTATGCAAAATTAATATATATGACTGATTTATTTTGTCCAAATTGTAGCGCTAATGAGTATGTTAAGAGCGGAATTGTAAAAGAAAAGCAACGTTATAAATGCAAAAAATGTGGTTATTTTTTTACTGTTAACAAGGTGGGAAAGCAAATAGATGCCTACTACGTTAATAAAGCACTTCAACTGTATCTCGAGGGACTGAGCTATCGTGAAATTGAAAGAATTTTAGGGGTTTCGCATGTGAGTGTTATGAATTGGGTAAAAAAGTACAATGTCAAGCGACCGTATAGTTTTGAATACCATTCTACTTACAAAATTCTCAATGCTAAAGAGCTTACAGAGTATTTTTCTACTAACAAAAATATTATTGGCGCAGGGGTTGTTATAACCGAGTTAGGCGATAAGTTTATGCTTATTCGCTGGGAACGCTTCAAATAAAACAATACCTATTAACACAAAACTATCTTACATTTTATTTTATTGAGCTTTATTTTCATCTTGTTGGTGCTAAAAGTAAAATTTTAAGCAAAAACTTTTATTAATTAACCAATTCTAAATTATGAAAAAAAAGCTTTTAGTTTTGTTAATCACCTTAATGGGATTGACTTACTACAGTTATGGTCAGGCAAAGCCCGACCAAAAATTCGGAATAACTTGGGGTGGATTTGTTAAAGTTGATTACCTGGCCGATACCCGGCAAAATGTAACAGCTAGAGAAGGACACTTTCTTATTTTTCCGGCGGCAGAAAACATTGTTGGAGGAACAGACCTTAATGATGTTGCTAATTTTAACATTTTAGCCGTTCAAACCAGATTGACTGGTAAGATTACAGGACCTGATTTTTTTGGAATGAAAACTTCAGGGATGATTGAAGGCGCTTTTTTTGGACAATCTGATCCCGACATTAATGGTTTTAGATTGCGCCATGCCTTTGTAAAACTATCCAATGATAAAGTGGATATTATTATGGGTCAATATTGGCATCCTATGTTTGTTACGGCAGTGTTCCCGGGAACCTACTCTTTTAACACGGGTGTGCCTTTTCAACCATTCTCAAGAAATCCCCAGTTAAGAATTACAACCAAAGGCAAAGTACAATTTATTGGCGTGATGTTTTCGGAACGTGATTTTGCTAGTAGAGGTCCTGCTGGAACCACATCAAAATATGTAAGGGATGCCTTTATTCCACAACTTCACACCCAACTACAATTTGTTGGCAAAGAATCGTTAGGTGGCATTGGTGTAAATTTAAAAACAATGCGTCCAACTTTAGCTGCTGAAAATGTTACAAATACAGCTTTTATAGGCTACTTTAAAACAAAATTAGGAAAATCAACTACCTTTAAATTAGAAGGTGTTTATGGTGAAAACATGTCAGATTTACTTTCAATTAGTGGTTTAGCCGAAGCCGTTGGTGGTGGTTTTACCTCTAATAAAACCGTGTCTTTTTGGGGTGAATTAAGTGGCGGTGATGCAAAGTCAGAATGGGGCATATTTTCAGGTTACACTAAAAACAATGGATTTAAAGACCCCGTTGGTGGAGCCGTTTATGGTTTAGGCCCAACAGTGGATAATGTGTTTAGAGTCGCCCCAAGATATGGCTGGAAGTCAGGTAAAATGACCATTGGCCTTGAAGTAGAATATACAACAGCGCTTTATGGAAAGTTAGCTGCAAATAAAATGGATATTGACACCTCTGGTTTCAATTCAGTAAATAATTTAAGAGCTGCATTATCAGCGATTTATGGATTTTAAAACAATATAATTATGTCTTCACAAGAAAGTAAAACAGCCTATTGGAAAGAAAATCTTCGCTATTTAACAATATTACTTAGCATTTGGTTTTTAGTATCTTATGTATTTGGAATTTTTTTAGTTGACCAATTAAATACCATTAAATTTTTTGGATTTAAGCTCGGTTTCTGGTTTGCCCAACAAGGGTCAATGTATGTGTTTGTTATCTTAATATTCGTCTATGTTAAACTGATGAATAAGTTAGATAAAAAATATGGTGTAAACGAATAATATTAATCATTTAAAAATTAGAAATTATGGGAATTTTAGGATGGACATGGCTACTCGTTGGCTTATCATTTACACTATACATTATTGTTGCAATATGGGCTCGCGCTAACACGTCTAAAGAATTTTATGTTGCTGGTGGTGGTGTACACCCAATTTTAAACGGTATGGCAACCGCCGCAGACTGGATGTCGGCCGCATCATTTATCTCTTTAGCAGGTATCGTATCTTTTACAGGATATGATGGTGCTGTTTATATTATGGGTTGGACTGGTGGTTATGTGCTTTTAGCTTTACTACTAGCGCCTTATTTAAGAAAATTTGGAAAATTTACGGTTCCTGATTTTATTGGAGACCGTTATTATTCAAGCACAGCTCGTGTAGTGGCCGTTCTTGCTGCATTAATTGTGTCGTTTACCTATGTAGCCGGTCAAATGCGTGGTGTGGGAATTGTATTTTCAAGATATCTAGAAGTAGATATCAATACGGGTGTATATATTGGTATGGCTATCGTATTTTTCTACGCCGTTTTAGGTGGTATGAAAGGGATTACTTACACACAGGTAGCACAGTATTGCGTGTTGATTTTTGCATTTATGGTTCCAGCCATATTTATATCAATCCAAATGACAGGCAACCCCATTCCACAACTAGGTTTTGGTAGTTCAGGTCATGATGGCGTTTATCTGTTAGATAAACTCGATGGGCTCTCAACTCAACTCGGTTTTCATGAATATTCAACGGGATCTAAATCAATGGCTGACGTTTTTGCCATTACCTTTGCCTTAATGGTTGGTACCGCTGGTTTGCCTCACGTAATTGTGCGCTTCTTTACCGTTCCAAAAGTAAAAGATGCACGTTTATCTGCGGGTTGGGCTTTAGTATTTATTTCAATACTTTATACAACAGTTCCAGCTGTGGCTGTTTTTGCAAGAACAAACTTAATTGAAACCGTAAGCAATAAACCTTATGAAGGTTTGCCAGCTTGGGTTGCCAACTGGGAAAAAACCAAATTAATTAAATTTGATGATAAAAATGGTGACGGCATCGTTCAATACGTTGGTGATAAAGAAAAAAATGAATTAACCATTGATAATGATATTATGGTTCTTGCCAATCCTGAAATTGCAGGTTTACCTAACTGGGTTGTTGCCTTAGTTGGCGCTGGTGGTTTAGCCGCAGCGCTTTCAACTGCTGCTGGTTTGCTGTTGGTAATAGCCTCATCAATATCACATGATTTTATCAAGAAATTAATTAAACCAGATATCTCCGAAAAAGGAGAGCTTTTAGCTGCTCGTATAAGTGCTGGTGTTGCCGTATTTATTGCCGGCTATTTTGGTATTCATCCTCCTGGATTTGTGGCAGCGGTAGTAGCATTAGCCTTTGGTTTGGCTGCAGCATCTTTCTTCCCTGCTATTATTTTGGGTATTTTTTACAAAAAAATGAATAAAGAAGGTGCCATTTCGGGTATGTTAGTAGGTTTATCTTTAATGGTTTGGTATATGCTAAAATATAAATTTGGCCTATTCGATGGTGGTAAAGAAGCCTTAGGAGCCTTAAAAGCCGACTGGTGGTTTGGAATTTCTCCCGAAGGTTTTGGTACAGTTGCTATGGTTGCTAACTTTTTTGTAGCTTTAATTGTAAATAAATTTACAAAAGAGCCCCCATTACATGTTCAAGAAATTGTTGAACACATTAGAATACCATCTGGTGCTGGTGAAGCCCAAAATCACTAATAAATAGTTAGTCAAAAAACAGCACTATTTTTTTTATAGTGCTGTTTTTATTATTTTTAGTCCTAATTTTAAACAAAATGAAACTAAGACACCAACAAAAGTTAATTGTGTTATCAATCTTACTATTGAGTTTGTTTAACATTCCCGTTTTGTTAATTTTTAATACAAACACTACTTTTTTTGGATTTCCCTTAATTTACTTTTACATCTTCTTTGTTTGGTTTGTTGGAATTATTGTCTCTTATATAATCCTCAAAAAATATTATGAGTAGCTTTTTAGTCATATTAGTAATTGTTGCTTACTTGGCAACCATTTTTTATGTGGCTTACTGGGCTGAAAAAAATTCTAAGAGCAATTGGGTTAACAACCCTTATGTTTACACACTTTCGTTAGCAGTTTATTGTACAGCTTGGACCTATTATGGCAGTGTTGGTTTAGCAGCAACTTCTGGATTAAAGTTCTTAACCATTTATTTAGGTCCCGTTATTATCATTCCTGCGTGGATTATTTTAATGAAAAAAATCCTTAGAATTGCCAAAGGAAACAAAATATCTTCATTAGCCGATTTTATTTCACTGCGCTATGGAAACGACCGTTTTTTAGGCGCTTTAGTTACTGTTATATGTGTTTTTGCCATTGTGCCTTACATCTCTTTACAGTTAAAAGCCATTTCCGAAACGTTTAATGTGATTACCAATCATAAGTTGCCTGGAAATACTGTTTTTAATGATACGACCTTATATATTGCTATTTTATTAGCCATTTTTGCCGCCTTTTTTGGCACTCAAAATACCGATGCAACCGAGCGCCACAAAGGGATTATTACAGCAGTGGCTTTAGAATCTACCATCAAATTGTTTTTCTTTTTAGTGATTGGCGTTTATGTAACATTCTTTTTATTTAATGGACCAATCGATATTTATAATCAAGCTTCTATCTTGTCAAATTTTGAAATTCAACAAAAAATAAATGGTGTTGAAGGTGGAATTAACTGGTTTTTATTAAGCATCCTTTCTATGATAGCCATTATGTTATTGCCACGCCAATTTCAAGTAACTGTTGTTGAAAATGAACGAGAAAAATATTTAAAAAAAGTGATATGGCTTTTTCCCCTCTATTTAATGCTTTTTAATGTTTTTGTAATTTTAATAGCCTGGGCTGGTAATATTTACTTTCAAAATCAGCATGTTAATGCCGATCATTTTACCTTATTACTACCGCTTTTTAATAACAATCACACCTTAGCGCTTTTAGGATTTTTGGGTGGATTTTCGGCCGCTATGTCAATGGTTGTGGTTTCAACATTGGCTTTGTCAACCATGTTGAGCAATAACTTAATTATTCCTTACGGATTTTTGACAAGGTTTAGCAAAGGCGAATCTCACAAAAATAATGAATCAATTAAAAACATTAGGCGTATAGCCATTTTTACATTGGTTATTGTAGCCTATTTTTTCTATAAAAGTTTTACACTAGATAAATCGTTGGTTTCTATCGGATTAATATCATTTGTAATCATTGCCCAATTGGCTCCTGCTTTTTTTGGGGGGCTGTTTTGGAGAAGGGGTTCATCAAAAGGTGCAAAGTATGGAATCATTGTAGGCTTTTTAGTTTGTATTTATACCTTGGTAATTCCTTTTACAATTGAATCTAAGATAATTGCTTCAACTTTTTTAAATGAGGGCTTATTTGGAATTGAGGTTTTAAAACCTTACCAACTTTTTGGGTTACAAATATTAGATCCAGTAACGCACGCCTTTTTTTGGAGTTTGTTTTTTAACATCATTACTTATGCCATTGTTTCGGTTAACATTATTGGCAATTATCGAGAGCGTAATTTTGCCGAAATGTTTGTTGATAGCACTAAATACGCTATGTTACACGAAGATGCTTATGTGTGGAAAGGCGAAGCTTATGTTCGTGATATTAGAAAAGTGTTGTCCCGATTTTTGGGTGAAAGAAGAACCGATCGCGCTATGAATCTGTTTTTTATGAAGTATAATTTGGATAAAAATACCCAATTTGCCGATGCGCGCTTGGTCAATTTTTCTGAAAAACTTTTAACCGGAAGCATTGGTAGTGCTTCGGCAAGAATTTTAATTTCATCAGTGGTTAAAGAAGAAGAAATAAGTTTAACCGAGGTGTTAAATATTTTAGATGAAACTCAAAAAGCTAAAGAATCTAACAAGGAATTAAAAGAACGCGACAAACAAAAAGATGAATTCTTAGATACCGTAGCCCACGAGTTAAAAACGCCAATTACATCCATAAGAGCGCTTTCCGAAATTTTATTAGATCATGATGACGTTGATAATGCCACCAAAACAAAATTTTTAAACAGTATTTTAAAAGAAAGTGAACGCGTGAGTCGCTTAATTAACAATATCTTAGATTTAGAAAAATTAGCTTCAGGAAGGCAAAAGCTCAATCTGACCAAAAATTCAATTAAAAATACCGTCCAAAAATCAATTGATGCGGTAAAACAATTAGCCATCAATAATAATATTGAAATAACAAATGAAGTCATTGAGGATAAAATATTCCTATTTGACGATGATCGCATTGAACAAGTCATTATTAACCTGCTCTCTAACGCTATTAAATTTTCAAATGATGAAAAAGGTCAAGTATCTGTTCACGCAAAAATTTATCAAAATTCAATAGAAGTTTCAGTTGAAGATAATGGTAAAGGTATTGGAACAGATGAACTTGTCTCGATTTTTAACAAATTTTATCAATCAAAAAATCAAACCCTTTTAAAACCCGTTGGCAGTGGTTTAGGATTGGCCATTAGCAAACAAATTATCGAAAGTCATAACGGTAAAATTTGGGCTGATAATATAAATCCACAAGGAGCTAGAATTACGTTTACATTACCTTTAAATATAAATAAATATGAAGAAGCTGCTGATAGTTGATGACGAACCCAACATTGTGATGTCATTAGAATACCTATTTCAAAAAGAAAATTTTGAAGTATTTATTGCCCGTGATGGCGCTGAAGCCATCGAAATTACTGAAAAAGTTTTGCCCGATATCATCTTGCTCGATATTATGATGCCAAAAGTTGATGGTTATCAAGTGCTAAATTATTTAAAATCGGTTGAAGAATTAAGCCAAATAAAAGTCATCATTTTATCGGCTAAAACCAAAATTTCGGATGTAGAATTAGGACTTCAATTAGGGGCTGATAAATATGTTACAAAACCTTTTTCAACCAAAAAATTGGTTGCAGATGTTGTTGAACTCTTAAATAAAAACACCAAAAAATGAAATTTAAATTAGGGAAAATCACCTCCGATATCTTTATAGCCGTTTATATACTTAGCACATTATATTTTAGGTTCTACATAGAGCCACTTTTTAATGGTAATTTTTTTGCCTCAATTTTTATAGGATTATTTTCCCTATTAATCATTTGGGTATTGGTAAAAATCAAATTTCTAAACCCAGGTTGGTTTGGATTATATAAAAACAAATAAATTAAACACAATGAGTTATCAAAAAAATTTCGATCAAAGTATTGCTAACCCAAAAGCATTTTGGGCAGAACAAGCAAATAACTTAAAATGGTTTAAAAAACCTACAAACATCCTTTCAAAAGATGAAAACGGATTTGACCGTTGGTTCGCCGACGGAACCTTAAATATGTGTTATCTGGCTGTTGATAAACATGTTGAAGCAGGTTATGGCGAACAAACTGCCATAATTTATGACTCTCCCGTAACCCAACAAAAAATAATGTATTCATTCAATGAGGTGCAAAAACGCGTTTCTTGTTTGGCTGGTGGTTTAAGAGATTTGGGTGTTAAAAAAGGAGATACTGTTATTATTTATATGCCCATGATTCCGCACGCTGCATTTAGCATGTTGGCTTGTGCCAGAATTGGCGCAATTCATTCCGTAGTTTTTGGCGGATTTGCACCTAATGAGTTGGCTATTAGAATTGACGACTGTAAACCAAAAGTGATTATTACGGCTACTTCTGGTATGGAAGTCGATCGCCTTATTGCCTACAAACCATTAGTAGATGAAGCCATTTCAATTGCTAAACACAAACCCGAAAAAGTGATTGTTTATCAACGAAATTTAGGGGCAATCAATAATAAAGATGAAATTTATGTCAGCTATAAAAAGCTCGTAAAAAGGTCAGACCCTGTTCCTTGTGTCGAAATGCGCTCAACAGACCCCCTTTACATTCTTTACACCTCTGGCACAACCGGAAAACCAAAAGGAATTTTACGTGATACGGGTGGCTATGCCGTGGCATTAAAATATTCAATGAAATCAATTTATGGCGTTAACGAAGGTGATACTTATTGGGCCGCATCAGATGTGGGCTGGGTTGTTGGTCATAGTTATATTGTTTATGGTCCTTTGTTAAACCGCAACACAACCATTATTTATGAGGGTAAACCAATAAAAACGCCCGACGCAGGTTCTTTTTGGCGTGTTATTAGCGAGCATAAAGTAAATGTGATGTTTACCGCTCCAACCGCTATAAGAGCCATTAAAAAGGAAGACCCCGAAGGTAAATTTATAAAACAATTCGATTTGAGTAGTTTAAAATATCAATTCCTCGCCGGCGAACGTTGTGATGTTGCTACTTTACATTGGCTGGAAGAAAATTTAGGCATCCCCGTAGTTGACCATTGGTGGCAAACAGAATCGGGTTGGCCGATGGTTTCTAATATGATGGGAATTGAGGCATTACCAGTAAAACCAGGCTCTGCATCAAAACCTGTATGTGGTTATAATGTTCAAATATTGGATAAAGATGGCAAACGGTTAGGCGCAAATCAAGAAGGTTTGGTGGTGGTAAAACTTCCATTACCTCCCGGAAATATTTATGATATTTGGGGAAATACCCAGCGCTTTATCGATGGCTATTTAAAACGATTTGATGGTTATTATTTGTCGGGAGATGGCGGTTATATTGACCAAGATGGCTATGTGTTCATTACGGGTCGCGTAGATGATGTTATAAATGTTGCCGGTCACCGCTTATCAACTGCCGAAATGGAAGAAGTGGTTGCGGCTAATAAATCGGTTGCCGAATGCGCCGTTTTTGGCATTGCCGATTCCTTAAAAGGACAGGTTCCTCTAGCTTTAGTAGTTTTAAAATCGGGCGATTATGTTTCGAGTTTTGAATTGGAATTTAACATCGTTCAAGAAGTTAAAAAAGCCATTGGCGCAGTAGCTTCCTTAAAAAAGGTAATGATTGTAGCCCGATTGCCAAAAACACGTTCGGGTAAAATTCTTCGAAAGTTATTGCGAAATATTGCCGATGGTGTTGAATACGTTATTCCTTCAACCATTGATGACCCCGAAATTATCAACGAAATTATTCACGAATATAAATTGAACCAAATTGGGGTATTTGCAAATCTTGAGGAAAAAGAAAAACAAACGCTCGAAGATTTAAGAATTAGCTCCTTTATAAAATATTACAAATCATATCAACATAGTGTGAATGACCCAGAAGGTTATTGGGCACAGATTGCCGACACGTTTAATTGGCGAAAAAAATGGGATAAAGTGGTTGAATATAATTGGGAAGATGCTAAATTTGAATGGTTTAAAGGTGCAAAATTAAATATTACCGAAAACTGTATTGACCGTCATTTAGCAAAGCGCGGAAATGAAAGAGCCATTATTTGGGAACCCAATGATCCCAACGAAGCCAATAGAATTTTAACTTATAACGAACTCGCTGTTGAAGTTAATAAATTCGCCAATGTATTGAAAAGTAAAGGTGTCGTTAAAGGCGACCGGGTTTGCTTGTATATGCAAATGGTTCCTGAACTTGCCATTGCTGTTTTAGCTTGCGCCAGAATTGGCGCGATACATTCGGTTGTTTTTGCTGGATTTTCGTCGGTGGCATTGTCAACTAGAATTAATGATTCAAATTGTAAAGTGTTGTTAACGGCCGATGGCGTTTATAGAGGTAATAAAGCAGTTGATTTAAAAGAAATTGCCGATGAAGCACTCGAAACTTGTCCGTCAATTGAAACATCTATCGTATTAAAACGTATTGATTCTAAAGTAACGATGAAAGCCGGACGTGATGTTTGGTGGCATGAAGAGTTGGCGAAGGTAAACGCTAATTGTACCGCCGAAATTATGGATGCCGAAGATGTTTTATTTATTTTATACACTTCAGGCTCAACCGGAAAACCAAAAGGCATGGTTCATACCTGCGGTGGTTATATGGTTCAAACAACACACAGCTTTAAAAATGTTTTTCAATACCAACAAGGGGATGTGTTTTTCTGTACGGCTGATATTGGTTGGATTACAGGCCATTCTTACATTGTTTATGGTCCTTTAGCCGCAGGTGCTACCACCTTAATGTTTGAAGGCATTCCTTCTTATCCCGATTTTAGTCGTTTTTGGCAAATAGTTGAAAAATATAAAGTCAACCAATTCTATACTGCTCCAACAGCTATTAGAGCATTGGCCGCACAAGGAAATGAATTTACCGAGCAAAACGATTTGAGTTCAATTAAAATACTAGGTACCGTTGGAGAACCAATTAACGAAGAGGCTTGGCACTGGTATGACGAAAAAATCGGCAAACAAAAATCGCCGATTGTTGATACTTGGTGGCAAACCGAAACAGGTAGCATTATGATTTCGCCACTGGGAGGTGTAACCCCAACACGACCAACTTTTGCAACGCGTCCCATGCCGGGGGTTCAACCTTGTTTGATAAATAATGAAGGCATAGAACAAAATATGAATCCCGCCGAAGGAAGTTTGTGTATAAAATATCCATGGCCTTCAATGGCTCGAACCATTTATGGCGATCACGAACGTTATAAAAAAACCTATTTTTCAGCTTTTCCAGGTAAATATTTTACTGGCGATGGCGCTTTGCGCGATTTAGAAGGAAATTATAGAATTACGGGTCGTGTGGATGATGTGGTTATTGTTTCTGGTCACAATTTAGGTACAGCGCCAATTGAAAATATTATTAATGAGCACAATAATGTGGTAGAATCGGCTATTGTTGGTTATCCACATGCCATTAAAGGCAATGCATTATACGCCTATGTTATTGTTTATCAACTTCCCGAAAAACCAGATACCTTGCGCAAAGAAATCAATGATTTAATTGGTCGAACCATTGGACATATTGCAAAATTAGATCAAATTCAGTTTGTGCCTGGTTTGCCAAAAACGCGCTCCGGAAAAATAATGAGGCGAATTTTGCGCAAGGTAGCCGAAAATGACACTTCAAATTTAGGTGACATTTCTACTTTGTTAAATCCTGAAGTGGTTCAATCCATTATGGAAGGTTCATTAGTAAAATAATTTTACCCCCTCCTGCAATAAAAACGTCCTCAATATTTGAGGACGTTTTTTATATCAAACCGTTTTTTTTGGAGTTTCTAAATAAGTCGGAATAATGAACGGTGCGTTCTTTTTTTAATTTTGAGAGAATTTTTAAAAACAATTGGGCGGTAATGAAAGCATCGCCCGAGGCGGTATGGCGGTCGTTTTGTGGTATTCTAAATTCTTCACTTAAAATATCTAATGAAAATTGCGCGTTGGCTTTGCCATTTAATTTTTTATAGAGCACCCCAGTGTCAATACTTTTATTTTGAAGCTTTTTTAATCCTAGTTTTTTTAAAGATACATTAATCATTTCAATGTCAAAACCAGCGTGGTGGGCAACTAAAACCGAATTTTTAATATAATTTAAAAAGCGTTCTATAGCTTCTGTTTCATTCATTTTAACGAGTGTTCCGCCCTTTAAAATGCCGTGTATTTTAACACTATCGGCATTAAAGGTTTCTTGTTTTAAATAAATTTCAAGGCTATCGGCAACATCAATAACATTGTTAATAATTGCAATAGCACCTATTGATAACAGGCGGTCTGTTTTAGTATTTAGTCCGGTAGTTTCGGTATCAAAAACCACAAAGCGCGTATTTTCAATGCCTTTTGGATGTGGCAATTTAAATTTTTCTAAATAAGATCTAAAAAAAGGAGGGTAATTTTTATGTTTAAACCAAGAAAACATCACATCATTTGAGCTAAATTATACTTTACCTTTAGTAAATCTTGAATGGCTTTTATAGGCACAAAACAACCTTTCAATTTTAATTTTTCAGTTTTACTTAAATCATTTAAAACAACATATCTGCCTGTGTCATTATTTTTTAAGCCTTGCTTTGTGCGGTGTCTCAACAAAATTTTAAATGAATCTATACACGATAAGTATAATTCTTTGTTTTTTGAATCGACTTCAATTAATTTTTGATAACGCGTAATGGTGTTGTTGGCATCTTTAATATTGTAGGATAAAATGAGCACCCTCGCCGCATCGGTTAATGGCATCAACGCCCGACTTTTAATATCGAATTGGTCTTTATTTTCACCATTTTGTTCTACTAAGAATTGTCTAAAAAACCCAAGAGGTGGTGGATTTAATAGGGCATTTTTAGCTAAAAAATTTAAAAAAACCTCAAATTTCGAAATAGACTTAAAGATGCTTTCGGTCATGCTATTTACCAGTTTACTGTCGCCATAAACTAAGGAATAATCAAAAAAGATGGTACACATCATGACGGCTTTTTCGGTGGGTTCGGTTATCCAAGTGTCGAATTGTTTTTTCCATTCAGATAGCGATAAACACCATTGCGGATTGCTAGCCATCATATTTGCCGGGCAATAATCATATCCGATAAGGTGCAAATTATGGGTTATTTTTTTTGCTAATTTTATAAAATAAGTCTTTGTGGCTTTGTGTTTTTCGGCTGGAACATCCTCAAAAACCAGCGCATTATCTTGATCTGTAATCAAAAGTTGCTCCCTTCTACCTTGACTTCCAATGGCTAACCATCCAAATTTTACAGGCGCTTCAATTCCCATTTCGGCAACAGCTATTTCAATGGTTTTTAAGATTATAACATCATTAATTTCGGAAATAATATTTGATATAAAAATAATGGGAACGCTTTGTTCAATGTAGCCTTTAAGCAAATCGGCGGTTTTTTCTCTAATAAATTTTAAGTCGGCAATAGTGTTTGCTCTTATGATTTCTTTTATTAAAACCGAAGGATTATTGCCGTTTAAAACAACAATATCGTGTTCGGATAAAACCCCAATAAGTTCGGTATTTGGCGTGCCATCTTTGGTGATGCATAAATGGGTAATTTTGTGTTTTAGCATGGCAATTTGCGCTTCGGCACTCGTAATATTTTCTGTGGTAGTAATTACGGGAGCTGACATAATTTCAGTAACCTTTTCGGAGATTGAAACCAAACCAGTGGCTATTTTTACACGCAAATCTTTATCGGTAATGATGCCAATTGGTTTTTTATTTTCAACAATTAAAATAGACCCCACTTTTTTGGCGCACATTATTTGAGCAGCTTCTTTTATGCTCGTATTTTTTAAGCAACTTATTGGATGTTTGCTAAATTTTGCAGTTTGTATTTCGGTTAAATTTGATTTACTGGGCCTAACGCTATCGTCATAAGCAATTAATTTTGTTTTATTTTCTGGTTCAAAAGGCGCTTTGATATTGGTAGCGTAGGTGGCAATCAAAAATTCATTTGCTTTTTCATTTGTGCCGATAATCTCTTTTAAAAGTTCAACCGAAATGGCATATAAAATAGTTTCTTCACTTGCAATGGCATTGAGCAAATATTGATTGTTATGTATTAAAGCTCTGAGTCCAAAAACATCACCTTCGTCGCAAATATCAACCAGTATTTGTTCATTTTCAACAAACCGCGTTAAACCAATGGCGCCATCTTTTACCACATAAAAATTTTGACCCGGATCTTCTTCTTGCCTAAAAACGTAGGTATCTTTTTCAAGGTATTGCACTTTTACTTGCGATGCAATTTTTAAAAGTTGTTCTTTTTCTAGAATATCAAAAGGAGGAAAGTTTTTTAAAAAATCAAAAATACGTTCAGCAATGGTGTTTTTCATGATTTCAATAAGTGCTAATTATCGCTCATAAAGTTATGAAAAATAACGGACTTACAAGTGATAAAAATTTAAAATATTTAAAATAAAACAACAATTTTTGAGGGTAAATTGATGATTAATTAAAGCAGAATGATGGGTTTAATCTAACTATTTTTTAGTTTAGTAGTACCCTCGCCAAGAATCGAACTTGGATCTAAAGTTTAGGAAACTTCTATTCTATCCGTTGAACTACGAGGGCTAAAATGCGTCGCAAAAGTACCACATTTTATAAGGATATTAAAATATTGAATGACTCACTATTTAAAGCTTAAATTGTATATTTGAAAAACCGATATTTAATTCATCAGCGCATGATTTTTGCTAAATTTATAAAATATGATTTGCAATTTAAACAACCAAGTGGCACTTCTCGGGGAATTTTGCATCAAAAAGCGACTTATTTTTTAAAGCTAATTCGAGGAGCTGATTTCGGTATTGGTGAATGTGCGTTGTTTAAAGGACTCAGTGCCGACGATGTGCCCAATTACGAACAAAAATTAGATTGGCTTTGTCATAATATCAATAGCAGTCAAGCTGATTTAAGTTGTGCTTTGAATGAATTTCCATCTATTCAATTTGGCTTAGAACAAGCCTTTTTATCACTTAACAACAAAGTTAAATTTGAACTATTTCCGTCGCAATTTACCAAAGGAAAAGCGGGAATTCCCATCAACGGTTTGATTTGGATGGGTTCAAAAGAGTTTATGAATCAGCAAATTAAAGAAAAATTGAAAGCGGGGTTTACTACCATAAAATTAAAAATTGGCGCAATTGATTTTGACGCTGAATTGGCCTTAATCAATGCCATACGCAACGAATTTTCGGCTAATGAAATTGAAATTCGCGTAGATGCTAATGGCGGATTTTCGCCCGAAGAAGCACTCGAAAAATTAAAACGCTTATCCGATTTTGATTTACATTCAATTGAGCAACCCATCAAAGCAAAACAGTGGCAAAAAATGGCGCAACTTTGTGCGCAAACCCCTTTGCCCATTGCTCTTGACGAAGAGCTGATTGGCGTTTTTGATGAGAAAAATAAAGAACGATTGTTGCAAACTATTAATCCACAGTTCATCATTTTAAAACCCAGTTTAATTGGAGGCATTGAAGGTTCAAAAAAGTGGATTGATTTAGCAAAAAAACAAAATATTGCCTGGTGGATTACCTCGGCTTTAGAAAGCAATATCGGCTTAAATGCCATAGCGCAATTTGCATTTACTTTGGCAAATAATTTACCGCAAGGTCTTGGTACCGGGGGTTTGTTTACTAATAATATTAAATCACCTTTAGAAGTAAAAAGCGGTTTTCTGTATTACAATACCGTTCAAAAATGGCACTTTTCAAATTTAATTTTTAATTAACCACTATGGATTTTATAGCGCAAGCCTTTACGGGAAAAGTTAAATGGCATCATTATTTTTTTGGCACCTTACTTTCTTTTTTTATCATGCAATTTGGAGCATTTCCCTTGCTGTTTATTCGCGATTATGCCAATAGCTCAAAGGCAAATACGGCAACGTTAAATCCGGGAATTGACAATAATTTATTTCTATTTTTAATGATAATTCCATTTGCCCTTGGATTATTTGGCTTAATTATCGCCATCAAAAAAATTCATAATTTACCCTTTTTAAAAGTGTTAACCGCCCGTAAACAATTTGATTGGCGACGCACCTTAATTGCTTTTATTGCTTGGTTTGCAATTTCTTATACAATGATTATGATAGATTATTTCATTTTCCCTGAGCATTATATTCTAAATTTTAAATTAATTCCGTTTACTATTTTAGTTTTGGTTTCGGTATTATTTTTACCATTTCAAACCAGTTTTGAAGAGGTTTATTTTAGGGGCTATCTCATGCAAGGTTTTGGCGTGATAACCAAATATCGGGTTGTGGCTTTGATAATAACTTCAATGGCTTTTGGTTTGTTGCACGGTGCAAATCCCGAAGTTGCAAAACTCGGAAACCTACTCTTAATTTACTATGTGATTACTGGATTTTTCTTTGGCATCATTACCTTAATGGATGACGGACTGGAACTTACGCTAGGTTTACACGCTGCCAACAATATTTTTACAGCCCTATTTGTAACTACCAATTGGTCTGTTTTTCAAACAGATGCCCTATTTATAGACAACTCCGAACCCGAAATGAATTGGATGCTATTTGTGCCACTTTTTTTAGTGTATCCTTTGGTGCTTCTTTGGTTTTCTAAAAAATTTGCTTGGAAAAATTGGCGACAAAAATTGTTTGGAAATGTTGAAATTCCGATCAATATAAACGAAAATATAAGCTAAAAGGATAATTGTTATATGCAGAACAGCATGAAAAATAGGTTTGCAATTCATAAAGATTTTACCCTTAACGGATGTAATTATACCGAGATAGATGCTTTATTAACCGATTCAAAATCAATTTCTAATGAAGTTTTTTTGTTTTTAAATGATTGGTTTGATGCTGCTGATTTTATTAAAGTCGAAACCTCTGGTTCTACCGGAAAACCAAAACTAATACAACTCAAAAAAAGTGCGATGATTGCGTCAGCAAAAGCCACAGGAACTTATTTTGGTTTGTCTAAAAAAACTTCAGCACTACTTTGCCTTTCTACCAATTATATTGCTGGTAAAATGATGCTGGTTAGGGCATTAGTTTTGGGCTGGCATCTCGATATGGTTAATTCGAGCGCCCATCCACTTGACGGAATTAAAAATAGTTATGATTTTTGCGCCATGGTACCTATGCAAGTACAAAATTCATTGGCACAATTAAAACAAATTAAAATGCTCATTATTGGTGGTGCACCCGTAAGTTTTAACTTAATGAATGCTTTAGAAAATTTGGAAACCAGTTGTTTTGCAACTTATGGAATGACCGAAACCATCACACATATTGCCATAAAACCGCTTAATTTAAGTGCACAAAAATGGCGCAATAATCCCATTAGCAATTGTTTTGAATTATTACCAAATATCAATATTTCAATTGATTACAGAGGTTGTTTGGTGATTGATGCGCCAAAAATTTGTAAAGAACTTATCTTAACAAACGATTTAGTAAAACTTATTGACACCACACATTTTGAATGGATTGGGCGTTTTGATTGTGTGATAAATTCAGGTGGTGTAAAAATTAGCCCTGAACTTATTGAAACGAAACTAGCTAAATACATTCCCTGTCGTTTTTTTATTGCGGGTCTCAAAAATGACTATTTAACTCAAAAAGTGGTTTTAGTTTGCGAAGGGGAGACTCAAGATTTTTCGCACATTCCTTTTGGTGAAATTCTCAAAAAATATGAACAGCCTAAAGAAATTATCTTCGTCAAAAAATTTATTGAAACAGCTACTCAAAAAATTAATCGGAACGAAACGTTAAATTTTTTAGAATGATTAGGGATTGTGATTTTTATTAGTAATTTTAAACTTAATTTAAAACAACTTCCATGAAAATATTGGCACGCAATATATTACTGTTAGCACTTTTTATCTCACAACTTATTTTATCACAAACTAATAATTCAAATAGTGATAATAAAGTTAAAAATCTCGCCATTTTTTGGGACACTTCCCTATCAATGAATGATAAAAACTTAAGTTTAGAATTGAGTTTTTTAGATTATTATATCAAGGATAAATCAGATTTGACAGTTCAATTAATAAAATTTAACACTAAGGTAAATGCAGAGCAAACTTTTCAAATTAAAAAAGCTGATTGGACTTTGCTGAAGCAAAAATTAACCCAAACCACCTATGATGGTGCAACTTCTTTTAACGTACTTTCCGATATAAATTACCAATTAAATGATGCCTATTTGGTATTTACTGACGGCTATCAAAATCAGCAAATCTTAGCCGACTCCATTAAAAAGCCACTTGTTGTGGTGAGTAGCTTAGAAAAAACATTCTTTGGTACTTTGCAAGGTAAATCGAACGAAAATCAAAGCCATTTTATTGATTTAAATGCACAATCTTTAACCGAGGCTTTAGCTTCAATTGGCATTGATGTTCAAGCAACAGTGGGTTTAAAAGTCAAAGAAATTAAAAAGGGCAACAATAAAAACTTCACTAAAGTTTCGGGTACAGTTTATAGTTCTGAAGGTGTTTTAGAAGGCGTTAATGTGGTGTTAATGCGAACAGAAAAAGGGGTTGTTACCGATAAAGATGGCAAGTTTAGCATGGAGGCTAAAATAGGAGATGAATTAAAATTTAGCTATTTAGGATTCAAGACTTATAATGAAATCATTTTAGAGCCAGAAATTAAAATCAATTTATTAACCACCGAAACGCGCTTAAACACCGTTGTGATTGAAGGTAAAAAAACTGAAGAACTTAAAGAAGATAGTCAAGGATTAGCTTCTGATAAGGATAAAAAAAGAGGTTATGCACAACAAACCTTGACAAGCGATAATTTTAATGCTGTAGAAACCAACATCGCCCAAACTGTTCAGGGTCGCGTTTCGGGCGCTACTTTAGGTCAAACCGATGATCTTAGCCAGATGATTATTAGAGGAGGTGGTACCATTTTAATGAATCAATATCCACTCATTGTTTTAGATGGTGTGCCCTTAGCGCGCGGTGATTCAGGCGCCGGCGGTAGTGGCAAGGTTGATTTGTCGTTTATTGACCCAAGCAATGTTGCAAAAGTTATTGTGCTTAAGGGTTTGGCAGCCACCAATAGATATGGTAGTGAAGGCGGAAGGGGCGTGATTGAAATTACAACAAAAACGGCTACCTACAATAAAAAAGATTACATTCCAGTTGACAAAGCTTTGTTGCACAATAATGTATATAGTGAAAAGCTAGACAGCAAACAGCAAGCTCCTATCTATTTAACCGATTTAAACCAATCAAAATCGGCGGAAGAAGCTTACCAAAAATATTTGATTTTGCGGGAATCTTTTGGCGATTCAATAAACTTTTATTTTGACGTTTCCGATTATTTTAAACAATGGAATAACCCCATTTTATCGGAGCAGATTTTATCAAATGTTTTAGAATTAAATTTCAACAATCCCGCAGGATTATTAGCATTATCATTTAAATATGAGGCAAATAACGATTTAGATAACCAAATTTTTGTCAATAAACGCCTTTTGCGTTTACAACCAAAAAATGCACAATCGTATATAGATATGGCTAAAAACTATGTCGATCAAAAGTTTTTAACAAAAGCCTTTTACCTCTATAAGCGCATGGTTGAAAACAGCATTGAAAATATGAATTTTAGCGGTGCTCAGGTGAGTCTTACAACCGAATTTAAGAGTTTGCTTCAAAACCATCAAGGCCTTTTACCTACCGAAAATATTAATCCAGAATTCTATAAAAAGGAAGCCATCAATGCGCGTTTATATTTTGAGTGGACTAGTCCTGATTTAGCTTTTGAAATTCAGTTTGTAAACCCGCAAAACCGCTTTTTTTCTTGGACACATTCAGTTGATAATGATGCGAAACGCATAAAAGATGAGAAAGAACAAGGCTTTACATCGGAAGAATTTTTATTGATAGATGCCGAAAAAGGAGAATGGCTTATTAATTTAACAAACTTTGGGTCGTCTTCAATTAAAGACCAAGTTTTAAAAATGGTGATCTATAAAAATTATGGCACGCCACAACAAACCAAAGAAGTAAAAGTTGTTAATTTAGAGCAATACTATCAAAAAACAACCCTCGCTAAGGTAAAAATATAAGCGAACTTTGATTAATGAATTAATACCCATTGTCCTGATTCAATGAGCGGTATGGCTTGTTTATATTTTAATTCTTTGCTTTCGCCACTCATAATATTTTTAATAGTTACCTTTTCATTTCTACCAACTTTTGGCTCAGCCCTTACAATAGTTTCGGTAATTTGAGGTGCTTGTGTTTTATTTTGGGCGCTGTTACCTTCACTTAAATTATGGACTTCTTCTTTCGAAAGTTGAACGTGGTCTCTTTTTGGAGTTTTTGCTTGGCTAACTTGATTTGGATTTTGGTTGGGCAATTCGCCTTTAAATAGAAATGATACCACTTCTTTATTTATTTGATCCATCAAGGATTTAAACAATTCAAAAGCTTCAAATTTATAGATAAGCAAAGGGTCTTTTTGCTCATAAGTTGCATTTTGAACCGATTGTTTTAACTCATCCATTTGGCGAAGATGATTTTTCCAAGCATCGTCAATAATGGCTAAGGTGATATTTTTTTCGAAATCTTTGACTAATTCCGCACCTTTTGAATAATAAGCTTGTTTTAAATTGGTTACCACTTGAAGATTTTTAATACCATCGGTAAAAGGTACAACAATCCGTTCAAATTTTTCACCTTGATTTAAGTAAACATCTTTAATTACAGGATAAGCCATGGCAGCATTTCGCGCCATTTTTTCTTGATAATGGATGTAAACTTTATCATAAATAAGGTTGGCAATTTCAGGAATGGACATCGATTTAAATTCATCTTCTGTTATAGGTGAAGTAAATGAAAAATGGCGAATCAATTCAAACTCAAAGTTATTGAAATCGTTGTTGATTTTATTAGTTTCGGTTAGGGCTTCACATGTATCATAAATCATATTGACAATGTCAACTAGAAGGCGTTCTCCATAAAGTGCGTGACGGCGACGTTTATAAACCACTTCGCGCTGGGCGTTCATGATGTCATCATATTCAAGCAAACGTTTGCGGATGCCAAAGTTATTTTCTTCAACTTTGCGTTGTGCGCGTTCAATAGACTTGGTAATCATTGAATGCTGAATGACTTCCCCTTCGGCTAATCCAAGGCGGTCCATCATTTTGGCTATTTTTTCAGAGCCAAAAAGGCGCATTAAATTATCTTCTAACGACACATAAAATTGTGAAGATCCGGGGTCGCCTTGACGACCAGAACGGCCACGTAATTGGCGGTCAACCCGACGTGAATCATGGCGTTCTGTGCCTAAAATGGCCAAGCCGCCAGCTTTTTTAACTTCATCAGATAATTTGATATCGGTACCACGGCCAGCCATATTTGTAGCGATGGTTACCACACCGGCATTACCGGCATTTGCAACAATATCAGCTTCTTTTTTATGTAATTTAGCGTTTAAAACATTGTGATCTATTTTTCTGATATGGAGCATTCTGCTCAACAATTCAGAGATTTCAACAGAAGTTGTTCCAACCAAAACGGGCCTTTTTTGGCTGACGAGTTTGGCAATTTCTTCAATTACCGCATTGTATTTTTCGCGCTTTGTTTTGTAAATTAAATCTTCATCATCTTTTCTAATAAGTGGCATGTTTGTTGGTATTTCAACCACATCGAGTTTGTAGATTTGCCAAAATTCACCCGCCTCAGTTACCGCAGTACCAGTCATACCGCTGAGTTTGCGATACATTCTAAAGTAATTTTGAAGCGTTACGGTGGCATAAGTTTGTGTAGCCGCTTCAATAGTTACGTTTTCTTTGGCTTCGAGAGCTTGATGCAAACCGTCGGAGTAACGGCGGCCTTCCATAATACGGCCTGTTTGTTCGTCAACAATTTTTATTTTGCCTTCAATGATAACATATTCAACATCTTTTTCGAATAATGTATACGCTTTTAGCAATTGATTTAGGGTGTGAATGCGTTCGCTTTTAATGCTAAAATCTCTGTAAAGGGTTTCTTTTAAATTGGCTTTTTGTTCCGCTGTTTTAGCGGAGTTGTCAATTTTACCAATTTCCAGACTTATATCGGGAAGCACAAAAAAGTTGTCGTCTTTGCTATCTCCCGAAAGGTAAGAAATACCCTTATCGGTTAATTCGATGGCGTTATTTTTTTCGTCAATCACAAAATAGAGCTCGGCGTCAACCGTTGGCATTTCTCTATTATTATCTTGCATATAATGACCTTCGGTTTTTTGAAGCAAGGCTTTGATACCTTCTTGACTTAAGAATTTAATCAAAGCTTTGTTTTTTGGTAACCCTCTAAAGGCGCGAAAAAGCAATAATCCACCTTCTTTTGTGTTACCTTCGGCGAGTAATTTTTTTGCATCTGCCAAAACGCTATTTAGCAATTGGCGTTGGATGTTTACAATTTTTTCGACAATAGGTTTTAGTTCATTAAATTCGTGGCGGTCGCCTTGAGGGGTTGCACCCGAAATAATTAAGGGAGTTCGTGCATCATCTACTAACACACTATCAACTTCGTCAACTATGGCAAAATTATGTGGCTTTTGTACTAAATCTTCGGGCGTGTGTGCCATGTTATCTCTAAGATAATCAAAGCCAAATTCGTTATTTGTACCATAAGTAATGTCGGCATGGTAAGCTTTTCGGCGCGCTTCAGAATTAGGTTCGTGCAAGTCAATGCAATCAATGCTCAAACCGTGGAATTGAAAAAGTGGTCCCATCCAAGCGGCATCGCGTTTGGCTAAATAGTCGTTAACGGTAACCACGTGAACGCCATTTCCGGTAAGGGCATTTAAGTAAATGGGCAAGGTAGCAACCAATGTTTTACCTTCACCGGTCATCATTTCGGCAATTTTACCACTGTGTAAAACAGCACCACCAATAAGTTGAACATCATAAGGAACCATATCCCAAGTTATGGGTTTTCCGGCGGCATCCCAGCTGTTTTTCCAAATGGCGTTATCACCATCAAGGCTCACAAAATCTTTTGTTGCCGAGAGTTCTCTATCAAAAGGTGTTGCGGTTACGGTGAGTGTTTTATGGTTAAAAAAGCGCTTTTCGGTTTCTTTAACTACGGCAAAAGCTTCGGGCATAATGGTATTTAAAACCGTTTCGGAGGCTTGATAAGCTTCATCGGTAAGTTGGTCAATTTCTTTGTAAATGGCTTCCTTTCGGTTGATATCAGCGGATTCAATTTCGGCATTTAGCGTCGCAATTTTAGCTTCAATAGGTTTTAAAGCAGTCTTTATTTGTGTTTTAAAGTACTGGGTTTTAGCTCTTAATTGGTCTAAACTTAAGGCGCTCACTTCCGATTGAAAGGCATTAACATTTTCAACAATAGGTTGTAAAATTTTTAAATCTTTCTTTTTTTTATCGCCAATAAAAACTTTAATAATAGAATTTATAATACTCATAATAGGATTTTCAATTTATAAGGGCTCAAATTTAAGCAAAAAAAAAGCCTCTAACGAGACTTTTAAATTTTAATATTCATCTTCATTCCACAGAAAATCTTCATCAGTTGGATAATCCGGCCAAATTTCTTGAATGGTGTCATAAGGTTCGCCTTCATCTTCTAAAGTTTGAAGATTTTCTACAACTTCTAATGGGGCGCCGGTTCTAATAGCATAATCAATAAGTTCATCTTTTGATGCTGGCCAAGGCGCATCACTTAGGTAAGAGGCAAGTTCAAGAGTCCAATACATGATCTTAAAATTTAAATTTTTGCAAAAGTAATTTTTTTAAGGATATATGCAAGTAATTTAATTTTAATTTTTACCAAAAATCAGATTTTTATTTTAGGCATTTATTTTACTGTTTTTCAGGCATCCAAAGGATTTCATCAACGTGATTTAAAGCGGCTAATTTTCGCGCAAATACAAATAAATAGTCCGAAAGTCGGTTAATATATTCTAAAATAACTTCATCAACAAAACTGAGTTCTTGTAAAGCGACGATACGTCTTTCGGCTTTGCGGCAGCAGGTTCGCGCAATATGACAAATAGAAACCATCGGATGACCACCTGGCAAAATAAAATGGGTCATTTCGGGAAGGGTTTCATTAAACATATCAATTTGATGTTCTAAATTTAAGACATCGGCTTTGCTAATTTTAGGGATGTTTAGGCGCGCTTTGCCATTTTTTAGCGTTTGCTTATCAGGGTCGGTTGCCAACATAGCCCCTAAAGTAAATAATTGGTTTTGAATTGCTAATAAGACTTCTTTTAGTTCATTTTGAGAAATGGAATCTCTTAAAAAACCAATTTGTGCATTGAGTTCATCAATATTGCCATAGCTTTCAATACGCAGATTGTGTTTTGAAACGCGTGTGCCTCCAAAAAGTGAAGTAAGTCCTTTGTCACCGGTTTTTGTATAGATTTTCATCAGCTTAAAATTTGGGTAAAGGTATTAAGAATTTGTGCGAATATAAAAATGTTGTTTGGTTTGTTCGGTTCTAAAAAATGCGATTCCAAAATAAAACAAATCTATACTGACCGTAATTTTGGGATTTTTAATGAGTTCTTGCCAGCTTTCATACATAGCTTTACTCAAGTGTATGTCATCAAAAATGAATATGGTTTCATTGTGAATGGTTTTTAAACATTGGTTAAAGTAGTTTAAGGTAGCCTCTTTTTGATGATTTCCGTCAAAATAGACTAAATCAAATTGATGTTCTTTAGTCAATTGTGGCAAAACCTTAGAAAACTCGTCAGATATAAAGCGAACCGAATTTAATTCAAGGGCAGTTAAATGTGCTTGTGCAAAATTAGAAGTAGCTTTACAGCCCTCAATTGTGATGACTTTTGCGCGATTTTGTTGCGATAAAATAAGGCTCGATAAACCCAAAGAGGTTCCTAATTCTAAAATATTTGTAGGTTTAAAATAATTGAGAATTTTGGTTAATAATTTGGCTTTTTTATTTGAAATTCCGGCATATTTGGCGATTTCAGAAATTTGACGCTGATTGCTTTTAAAATATTTTGAACCAGCCCCAAAGTCGGTAATATTTATAAAAGTTTTGTCGGCTAATAATGAGCTTTTGTAGGATTGGTAGCCAAGGTAAATTCCTTCGGTTTTGTTGAGTTTTATATCAAGGCAATTTGCAGTAAAATCAAAGACAAATGGTGAATGAATACCATGTTTATCGGTAGATTTTAAAAGAAATTTTAAATAGGAAATTACTTGATAAAACATGGTGCATTTTAATTTTACGAAAATAAATGAAAAACTGGTAAAATAAGCGAATAACCTATATATTTGCTGATTAAGTTAAAAAAACAGTTATGTATAAAATTTTTTCGGCTTTTTTATTGCTCTTTATTTTATCATCTTGTGTTTCAAATAAAAGAACTGTTTATTTTCAAGGCGAACCCGCTGTTAAATCGGATATTTATAAACTTAATAATGAGCCATATAAAATTCAAGTAGGCGATGTTTTGCTAATTGATATCAAATCAATAGACCCGCAAATGGTTTCTTTATTTCAACCAAATGTTACTTCAAATGCAGGCTCAATAAATGGTTATACACTCGACCGACATGGCAATATCAGATTGCCCTATTTGGGAGAACTCAACGTTTTGGGATATACGGTAACCGAAGTGCGTGAAAAAATTGAAAATGGTTTAAAACTTTTTATCAAAAATACCGATGGCTTATTTGTAGAAGTAAAGCAAGCTGGAATCAAATTTATCGTTACGGGAGAGGTTGGCGCTCCAGGGACTGTTAACTTGCAGCAAGAACGGGTCAATATTATTGAAGCCATTGCAAATGCTGGGGAAATTAACGAAACTGGCGACAAAACCAAAGTTGAAATTATCAGAAATACCGCCGATGGTTTAAAAAAATACAATATTGACTTAACGGCCATTGATGTTTTTAATTCAGATTTATTTTACATAGAGCCGAATGATATTATTTATGTAACACCTTTAAAAAGAAAGGCTTGGGGTATTGGAACTACAGGGCTTAGTGTGTTTACAACCTTTATTTCAATTTTCTCAGTTGTAACTTCTACCATATTAATTGTTAAAACTTTTTAGCTAAATGGACAAGAACAACAAAAATAAAACTCAAATTGACGTCGGCGCAATAGATCTAAAGACTTACTTTTATAAAATTATTGCCCATTGGAAACTTTTCATCATTTTTCTCCTAATTACTTTTGGATTTGCCTATTATAAAAATATTTCTACGCAACCAATCTATGGTTTAACCTCCACCATTTCGGTAAAAGAAAAATCAAATCCCTTATTTTCGGCAGGAACAACCATCGCCTTTAATTGGGGTGGTGTGAGCGATAAGGTTGAAACCATAAAGCGAACGCTTACCTCAAGAAGTCACAATGAAAAAGTAGTAAAAAGATTAAAACTTTATATTGAATATCTTCAAGAAGGACGCTTTAGAATGGAAGATATGTATGGAAAAACGCCCTTTAAAGTTGAGCTAGATTCAAATAAGTATCAAATACAAAATACCCTTATCAGAATAAAAATTTATACCGACAACAATTACCGACTCACCGTTGATTTTCCTGAAGATAAACCTGTTACACTTTTAAACTATGAAAATGAAAGAGCCAGAGATTATCTGTCTCCTAAATTGCAATATTCAATGGTTTATAAAATGGGGGATAAGGTTAGCTTACCGTTTTTGAATATGACTTTAAATTTGAATTTAGACCGTAATTCGGATGAGGTAGGCAACATCTATTATATTAGATTAAATAATTTAGATCAAGTAGTTGGGTCATATCAGGATGTTGGAACACAAGCCCTAGATGGCACTTCTTTAATTTCTATCTCAATGATGGGTTCTAATAAGATTAAAGTTGTAGATTTTTTAAATGTTTCTGTTGAAGAATTAGCCAAAGCCGAATTAATTGATAAAACAGACTTTGCTAGGAATACCAAAGACTTTATAGATAAACAGTTTGAAATTACTTCAGATACCTTAAAAGCTATTGAAGACAATTTAGGCTCCTATAAAAAAGCAAATAAAATTTATGACCTTTCGGCCGAAGGGCAAATAATTTTTGCAGAAACCGTTGATTTAGAGCGCGAACGAATCAAAATTAAAAACCGATTAGAATACCTCGATATTTTAGAGAACTATATCAATACGCATAATACTTATACCAAAATACCTGCACCGGCAATCATTGAAATTGAGGATGCCAAAATTCGCAGTAACATTGACGAGTTAACACAACTTTCAATTGAAAAAGCTTATTGGATGGAAAATGTAACTGCAGACCATCCGTCGTTGATGAAAGTTGAAGAGAAAATTAAAAATGCACGATTAATATTTTTGGAAAATATTAGTACCTTAAGAAGCCTTATAAAAATTAGCTTGGCGAAAAATAATAACCGTCAATCAGAATTTGATTTTAAACTCTCTAAACTTCCAAAAAAGCAACAACAATTAGTGAATTTTGAACGAAAATTTACCTTAACCGAAAGCAACTATACTTTTTTAATGCAAAAAAAGTACGAAGCCAGTATTGCCATTGCTGCAACGGTTTCGGATATTACCGTTTTAGATAAAGCGAAAGATGTTGGGCAGGTATCCGACATCCCAAAAACCGGATTCAATTATGCCCTTGCTTTGCTGGTTGGTTTGTTGATTCCCATTGTTATTGTGGTTGTTAAAGAGCTTTTAAATAATAAAATAGTTAGCGTTGAAGAAATAGAACGGGCTTTTTCAATACCAATTCTAGGTGTTATCGGAACACATGTTTCAAATAATAATTACGCCGTTTTTGAACGGCCAAAATCATCAATAGCCGAAGGGTTTAGAGCTTTGCGCTCTAATCTTCAATTTATGTTTAAACAGGATGACAGCTTGGTTAAAAAAGGTAAAGTAATTACCGTAACCTCCTCTGTAAGTGGTGAAGGCAAAACATTTATTGCCATGAATATGGCTACGGTTTTTGCTTTGAGCGATAAGAAAACAATTATCATTGGACTTGATTTACGCAAACCAAAACTGTACAAATATTTTGAAATGGATAATGAGTTTGGCGCTGTAAACTATCTAGTTGGTCAAAAAACAATCCAAGAAGTTACGCGTAAAACAAAAATACCAAATTTAGACATCATTACGGCGGGACCAATTCCTCCAAATCCTTATGAGTTATTACTCAAAAAAAGTATGGATGAATTTATAAGCAATTTAAAAAATCATTACGACTATATTGTTATTGACACACCTCCTGTGGCTATCGTATCTGATGCCTTAGAGTTATTCAAATACGCTGATACTAATATTTATGTAATTAGACATAACTACACACAAAAAGGCATGCCCAAAATGATAGATGAGAAATATAAAATTGGCAAAGTTTTAAATGTGAGTTTTGTGCTTAATGATTTTAGCGTAAAAGGAGGTTATGGCTATGGTTATGGATACGGTTATGGCTATGGATACGGCTACGGCTATGGATACGGTTATGGCACCTATGGAAATGGCTATCACGAAGATGAAAAAACCACAGGTTTTAAAAAAATTAAAAAATCTATTAAAAAATTAGTGTTAAAATATTTTGAACAATTAAAATCATTTAGTTCTAAAAAACACTAATTTGAAAATTTCATTAAAAAAAATGACGCCAAAAATTTTAATTACCGGAGCCGCAGGCTTTATAGGCTTTCACCTTTCTAAACTGTTAGTCAAAAATGGCTATAAGGTTTTTGGGTTAGATATAATAAACGATTATTACGACCCAAATTTAAAATTAGCACGTTTGCAATCGCTAAATATCGACACCTCAAAAATTGTTTATAATCAGCCTATTGATGGCGCAATTACCTTTATTAAACTTGACTTACAGGATTTAGAAAACCTCAAAGCGCTGTTTAAAAAAGAACAGTTTGATTTTGTTGTTAATCTAGCAGCACAAGCAGGAGTGCGCTATTCATTAATAAACCCCCACGCTTATGTAGATAGCAACATAACAGGATTTTTAAACATTTTAGAATCTTGTCGGGCCTATCCGGTTAAACATTTGGTTTTTGCCTCATCTAGCTCGGTTTATGGTTTGAGCGAAGAAATTCCCTTTTCGGTTCACAGTCACACTGACCATCCGTTAGCGATGTATGCCGCTAGTAAAAAAGCCAATGAAATGATGGCACATTCTTATGCCCATTTATTCAATATCCCCACAACGGGATTGCGATTTTTTACGGTTTACGGTCCTTATGGTCGCCCAGATATGGCGCTGGCTATTTTTACAAAAGCCATCGTTGAAGATAAACCATTTGATGTATTCAATAATGGTAATATGAGCCGTGATTTCACTTACGTGGATGACATTGTTGAAAGTATAAAACGCTTGTTGCCATTGGCTCCAAAACCAAATAATCCCAAATTTGATGCGACGCATCCCGACCCTTCAATAAGTTCAGCCCCTTATCAATTATTCAACATTGGCAACAACAGTCCGGTGCAATTGATGGATTATATACACGCCATAGAAAAGGCCCTTGGCAAAAAAGGGAAAATTGTATTCAAGCCCATGCAACCCGGTGATGTTGCAGCTACTTTTGCCGATGTTCAAAGTTTATATGATTATATCAACTTTAAACCAAATACACCCATTGAATTTGGCATTAAAGCATTTGTAGATAAATATTTAGAATTGAACCAGCACCATTAAAATTATAATCACATTTGATGAAATCTAAAAAAGTGGCTATTTCACAATCAAACTATATTCCTTGGAGAGGTTATTTTGAAAATATTAAAGCAGTTGATGAATTTGTGCTATATGACGACATGCAATACACAAAACGAGATTGGCGAAATAGAAATAAAATAAAAACACAAGAAGGATTAAAATGGTTGACAATTCCCGTAATAGTTAAAGGAAACTACTACCAAAAAATAAATGAAACAAAAATAAGCGATCACAATTGGAAACGAAAACACCTTGCTACACTTCGAAATGTTTATTCTAAAGCAAAATGTTATGGAGAAGTCATTGAGATTGTTGAAATGATTTATGAAACAGCAAATCAGGATACAATTTCGGAGCTTAATTATCATTTTCTAACTAAAATTTGTGAATTTTTAAAGATAGATACTAAGATTAGTTTTTCGAGTAATTATAAGCTTTTAGAAAATGGTAAGACTGAGCGATTAGTCGATTTGTGTAAACAGTTGCAAGCAACTGATTATTTTTCAGGACCTGCAGCAAAAAATTATATGGATGTTTCATTGTTTGAAAATGAAGGAATTAAGGTGCATTATTATGATTATTCAAATTACCCAGAATATACGCAACTTTATGGTAAATTTGAACATGGTGTTAGTATTTTAGACTTAATTTTTAATGAGGGAACAACATCTAAAAATTTTATAAAAAAATATAATTTTGAATAAAACGCCAATCATATCAATAATTTCACCAGTTTACAAAGCAGAGAAAATAGTTAGTGAATTGGTTAGGCAAATTGAAAGAGCTGTTTCTAAAATTACACTAGAATATGAAATAATTTTAGTAGAAGATTTCAGCCGCGATCATTCTTGGGATGAAATATTAAAAATTTGTAAACAAAATAGTAAGATAAAAGGGATAAAGTTAAGTAGAAATTTTGGACAACATTACGCTATAAGCGCTGGTGTAGCAAAATCAAATGGTGATAATGTGATATTAATGGATTGTGATTTACAAGATAATCCAGAAGATATTATAAAGCTTTTTGAAAAAAGGAAAGAGGGTTTTGACATTGTTTTTACAAAGAGAAAAAATAGAAAGCATGGATTAATTAAATCGCTTAATTCATATTTATATAACAAACTTTTTTCTTTTTTTTCTGAAAAAAAATATGATATAAATGCAGGTTCTTTAGTTTTATTCACAAGGCGTGTTGCTATAGAATTTAATAAATTAGAAGATAAAGATAGATTGTATCTTCAAATTTTAAAATGGTTAGGGTTTAAATCAGTCACAATAGAAATTGAACATAGAAATAGATATGAAGGGAAATCGAGTTATAGTTTTATAGCTTTAATAAAACTGGGAATTCAAGGTTTAACGTCACATTCTGATAAACTTTTAAGATTAAGTATTTATATTGGGCTTTCACTTTCATTTGTTTCATTCATTCTTGGAATATTTATCATATTGAGGTATTTTTTTTATAAACTTCTACCGGGTTGGCCAAGTATAATTGTAACTATTTTATTTTCTACAGGTTTGATTTTATTAAGTAACGGTATCATGGGAATTTATATTGGAAAAATATTTGAACAATCTAAAAAGAGACCTTTATACATAATTGAAGAAGAAATCAATATCAATGCATAAAAAAATACTTAATAAAGTCAATAAATATTATTCTGAAAAAATAATACAATATGGTACAACCAGTAAAGGTGTAGACTGGAATGGAAAGGAATCTCATTTTTTAAGATTTGAACAATTGTGTAAAGTTTTATCATATAAAAACAATTTTTCCTTATTAGACTTTGGATGTGGCTATGGATCTTTATTAGAATACTTAAAGAGTAATAACATTAATTGCAATTATACTGGCTTTGATATTTCAACAGAAATGATAATAAATGCCAAAGTAAAGTATTCAGCGAAAAATATTGTTTTTAAAACGACATTAGAAAACGAAAAATTTGATTATACAATTGCAAATGGAATATTTAATGTTAAATTAGATGCTTTAAATGATGATTGGGAAAAATATATATTAGATACAATTTGTAAAATAAATCAGGTTTCAATTAAGGGCTTTTCATTTAACATTCTTACGTCCTATTCCGACAAGGATTTTATAAAAGATTACTTATATTATGCCAATCCGTTTTTTTATTTTGATTATTGTAAAATGAATTTCTCAAAGAATGTAGCATTATTACACGACTATGATTTATATGAATTTACTATTATTGTAAGAAAATAAACTATGGATAAAATTATTATTTTTGGAACAGGTGATATTGCTCAAATTGCTAATTATTATTTTGAGATAGATTCCCCTTTTGAAGTTGTTGCATTTACGGTGGATAAAGATTTTATAAATAATTACGAATTTGAAGGTAAAGCATTAGTAGCCTTTGAAGAAGTTATAGAAAAATTTCCACCCTCAAACTATAAAATGTTTATAGCACTTAGTTATGCCAAGATGAATAAACTTAGGCAACAAAAATATTTTGAAGCCAAGGCTAAAGGTTATGAATTAGTTTCTTATGTAAGTTCTAAATGCACTTATTTATCTCAATTCAATCATGGTGATAATTGTTTTATTTTTGAGAATAACACTATTCAACCTTTTGTGAAAATAGGAAATAATGTAACGTTATGGAGTGGCAATCATATTGGGCATCACTCAGAAATACACGATCACAATTTTATTAGCTCTCATGTAGTAATTTCAGGGCATTGTATCATAAATTCAAATTGTTTTTTAGGTGTAAATTCAACGCTTGCACATAATATTATTCTTGCCAAAGAAACCCTAATTGGAGCAGGGGCAATAATATCTAAAAACACAGAAGAAAAAGGTATATATGTGCCACCAAGAACGATAAAACTTGATAAAACTAGCGATCAAATCTCTTTATGATGAAATGGAAAAAATTAGGACAAATATATACAGTTGCTAATAAAAATCCGTATCTGTTAACCCATGCTTCAAACCCAATTGCAATTCATTTGGTAGATGATGATTTTAGAGTTTTTTTTAGTGCAAGAAATAAGGAGAACAAGTCTTCTGTTTCTTTTATAGATATCGATTTAGTTTCAAGAAAGATAAAATATATTTACCAAAAACCCTTGCTCGTATTTGGAAAAGAAAATAGTTTTTATTCTCATGGTATAAGCATTGGAAATATGTACAAAGGAAATGATAATAATAATTATATTTTATTTATGGGGTGGCAATTTCCAAAGGATGATCACTGGAAAGGAGAAGTAGGAAGAATATTGGTGACAAAAAATCAAAAAATGGAATTGTTACCAAAAACAACTTTTATGGCTATTGACAAAGAAGACAAAATAAGTCTATCTTATCCTTTTGTTATTTTTCATGACGGAATTTATAAAATGTGGTATGGGTCAACAATAGATTGGACTTCAGAAAATGGAGAAATGATTCATGTTATTAAATATGCAACTTCAATTGATGGTGAAAATTGGATAAAATGGGGTGTTGCAATACCATTTGAAATTGGAATAGCACAAGCCTTTTCAAGGCCTTCAGTTATAATTGATGAAAATGGTTATCACATGTGGTATTCTTACCGAAGTGGAACAGGAAAGAAATATAGAATTGGATATTCATACAGTAGAGATGGGATAGATTGGAAAAACGATTTAAATACCATTGGAATTGATGTGTCAAATTCCGGTTGGGATTCTGAAATGATTTGCTACCCCTATGTGTTTGACTGGAAAGGAGATAGATATATGTTGTACAATGGAAATAATTATGGTAAATTGGGTTTTGGAATGGCAATTTTAGAAAAATAATATGAAACAGATAGGCTTCAATAAACCCTATTTAACAGGTAAAGAAACACGATACATTGAGGAAGCCGTAAAGTCTGGTAAAATTTCAGGCAATGGAATCTTCACCCAAAAATGCCAAACTTTTTTTGAACAAAAATATGGGTTTAAAAAATGTT